>Ga0182015_10005188_pt1 | contig 13663 bp, 11 predicted proteins | sample 712P3MmetaG_FD_120478 | JGI IMG/M metagenome (GOLD analysis project Ga0182015, IMG submission 120478) | Permafrost microbial communities from Stordalen Mire, Sweden - 712P3M metaG | ecosystem: Environmental > Terrestrial > Soil > Wetlands > Permafrost | place: Sweden: Stordalen | collected...
ACCTGCGCGTCCGACCATTCTGGATACTCTCGCCGGATTCGCTCCTTTGCCAATTCGCGAGCAAACAGGCTCATTTCCAGCGCCAGGAGTAGGCGCTGTTCTCCTGGTATCGCCCGTTGAATTTGGAGCTGGAGAGCTTGTGCGGAAGGGCTTGTGTCGGTGATGGGCACGGCCAAAATGTTACCATGTCGGGACGGACGAATGTTTGAGCCTCCAGCGGCTGCCGGCCTGTTCCAACCGGGTTGGACTCGGCGGCGCACTGCGATGCCGTCGTCGCCTGAACAACATCAGCGAGAATGTAAAGCGGGCACAATCGACCGCCCGGGAACAATCTCCGGGTCGAGCGCCTAATTCGTCGGCAAGGTGCTGCTAGCCGTTCCGATGAAAACATCGCTTCTACAATTCGCCGCGACCGTGCAAGCGTAGTTTCCTGAAGTGTCTCCCAGTTGGCCGATAAAGGAACACTTGGCCATCGTACTCGTATAGACAACGAGATTCCCCGTCTGCGAGATGTACATGAGCTGCCAGGTTGGCGCGAACTGAGCCGTTGGAAAGCCGTAGGAACCTTCCTCCAGTAACCGCAACATTCTCAACGCAATATTTGAAGTGGATGCTTACCGACTGGTACCAAAGCTGCGACCTCTAAGGTTGGGGTGCCGCCGGAGACGGCACCCACCGTAAAGCAGAGTTCCACGAAAAGTTCGGCTACGCAACTGCTTCGTGCTGGGGCGCTGAGACTGCACGCTGTGCAGCTCCTTTCCCAAGGAAGTTAGCTAGTTCAGTGTTCACTTCCTCCGCGTGGGTCCATGTGATGCAGTGCGGCCCATCCTTCACTATCACTAAGCGGGCTCCCTTGATCAACTTCGCAGTGCGGAGTCCTGACGCACTGATGGGCAGAATTCGGTCTGCATCGCCATGAATGACCAGCGTGGGCACGTCGATGCGGCTCAGGTCGTTGCGGAAGTCCTCATGCCACGTCGGCACGCAAGCGAGGCTCGCCGTGGCCGAGGCTCCGGCTGCGACGTTCCAGCTGGCTTCGACCGCCTGTTCGCTGACACGCTTGCCTAGCAGGAGGTCCGTGTTGTAGAAATTCTTGAAAAACTCGGTGAAGAACGCGTAGCGGTCTGCCACGACGGCTTTTTGTATCCCCTCGAAGACGCTGGCGTCCACGCCCTCAGGGTTTTCTGGCGTCTTCAGCAGGAATGGCGGAACCCCCGAGATGATTACCGCTTTGCTCACCCCCTTCGATCCGTGTTTCCCGAGATAGCGCGCCACTTCGCCTCCGCCCATCGAGAAACCGACCAGAGCGAAATCACGTAGTTTGAGGTGCGTCACGAGTTTGTGCAGGTCGTCGGCGAAGGTGTCGTAGTTGTAGCCCGTTGTTGGCTGACTCGACTTGCCGAACCCTCTGCGGTCATAGGTAATGACGCGGTGCCCTGCGTCCAACAGAACTGGCAGCTGCTTCTCCCAGGAAGTACCGCTGAGCGGATAACCGTGGATAAGGACAACGGGCTTACCAGAGCCGTGGTCCTCGTAGTTGAGGTTGATGTCACTGGAGTTTTCTTTACCGACGTTCACGTATGGCATTGGGATCCTCCTGTTATCTCATTTCTTAGGTGCATGAGTTGAAGGTTGATTGATGTCGCGGCGTCCTTTAATTCTAAACCTCCCGGCAGCTGATGATGACGATGCTTCATAAAACTGACGGACGCGCCGAGCTGCCAGCCTTATGACAATCATCCCCGGACTGGCTTTGCGTCCGTGGCTACAGTGATAGCATTGACGGCATGGCGACATTAACCATTCGACAACTTGACGGGAAAACCAAGACTCGGTTGAGGGTCCGTGCAGCCCATCACGGACGTTCGATGGAGGAGGAGGCCAGAGAAATCTTGCGCTCAGCTCTAACCACTTCCTCACCGGAGAAGGGGAACCTGGCGGAGACCATTCACCGGCGATTTGCAGCGTTTGGCGGGCTCGAAGTTGAGTTGCCGCGACGCGACACCATGCGCCAGGCCTCGGATTTTGCCGAATGATCATCCTCGACTGTCCACAGATGTGCGGTGTTCTCCCGCAACGTTCGGGACTTTGACTTGCTGCAGCCGCTTGATCCTTCGGGGAAGTCATGCTCTATAGAATAGGTGCTCAGTAAGCACCGCGCAGCGCTCGCAAAAATGCGCTCACCCAAAACCGATAAGTTGTCAGGGCGTGCACAGGAATAATAGAAGGAAAGTAAAAAACTAACCCAAATCCCACACGGCACGGTGGCGTGGCGCATGCTCTAGATTCAGTTGGAGTGCGGCCGCACTGGCAAACTCGCCCATACATTCATGAGGCCTAGCGTTTCGCGGGCGACGGAGAAAACATCGCGCGTGTTTCGCCACCAGTGATCCGCATCGAATGGATCTTCGTAAGCCGCGTGCACAACAAGCGTTAAATTCCAACCCACCAGCTTTTTCCACAAAGCTCTGACTCGTCTGGTGTGTTGCGGCGAAGTCACGATAATCACACTCCTCTTTCCCGTCCGGCGCATCTCCCGCGCCACCTCTCGCACTTCCTGCTCTGTGTTCAGAATACTATCCGGAAGAATATGGACTACCTCGTCCGGAACGCCCTCATGGACCAGAATTTCGCGGTTGTATTCTTCCTCGCCGACATAACGAATTCCAAGCGCTCCCAGTTGGTTAGCAGGATTCTCTGGCCGGCTCACCCACACCTCGGGCGCATAACCCTTCCGAAAAACCTTTGCAGCTTCTTCTGCGCGGGGTGGCATGGAACCACTCAGAACGAAGATTACGTCCGCGGAAGAAAGCGGATCCTCGCGGATGAGCCATCGGCCCAGGTTGCGAAATCCCAACCATCCCACAACCATCAATAGCGCGAGCAAGAAGAGTAATTTGAATCTGGCGGTCTTCCATGTCCAGGTCATGTTGTCTTTAGTGTGCTTCCCGGAAACAATGTGCGAATAGAACCGATGTAGGTTCGGGATCTCAAGTTCCGAATTTTATTCTCATCTCAAGTTAGCCTAGCTCGGACTGTGATTGCATATCGCTGGAATGAGCCACCACTGACGGCGGGGACGATCGAAATCTCAGATCCAGCGGAGACGGGACTCGCGAGTCCACCCGTATATCGGACATTTTCGTCTCCGATGAATATGTTGACGTGTTCCCGCACTTGCCCTTGCTCCGTTGCGATGCGATCTCGAACCCCTGGATAGAGCGTCCAGAGCGCCGCCAACGCGTCGACCAAAGTTGCGGGCGATGTCTCGATCTCGACCTTGCTGCGTCCAGCCGTAAATTCGCGCAAAGCACCCGGAATGTGAAATGTGACTGGCATGGATTATCTCTTTGGTCGCCGCGTCTTGTTTTTCGATCGAGATTTCGCTTTCCGTGAAGAAGCTGGCCAGGGCTTCGGCAACGCTGACGCTAAACCGCCCGAAGCGTCCTCGATGAATGCATTGCGTACGCAGACTACCGACGGCAACCCTTCGAGTATTTTTTCCCATGTCCTTCCTTCATCGCAGGAGCCAAAGAGTTGCCCGCTCCGTGTACCGAAGTAAATTCCGACAGAGTCGAATGCATCGGCGGTGATGGCATCCCGCAGGACGGTTTCGTACGCACGCTTTTGTGGCAAGCCGCGCGAAAGAGGCTCCCAGGAGGCGCCACTGTTGCGGGATCGATAAACGCGCAGGCGCCCGTCGCAGGCGCAGCGAAATTCGTCAGATTCAACCGGAACGATGTACACGCAGTCGGGGTTTCTGGGGTGCGTGAGCATGGCAAAACCAAAATCCGATGGCACTCCATTGGCAATGTCTGTCCAGGTCTCGGCACAGTTGTCAGAGCGGTACAATCCCCAATGACTTTGCAGAAAGAGGCGCTCCGGGCGAGCGGGATGCATGACAATTTTATGCACACATTGCCCGAACTCAGGATACTTGTCGGGCATGGTCATAGCGCGGATGCCCTGGTTCTGCGCCGTCCAGGTACTTCCGCCATCGTCGGTCCGGTAAACACCGCCCGAGGAGATGGCCACGTACATCCGCTGGTGATTGGCGGGGTCGAGCAGAATGGTGTGCAAAGCCAGTCCGCCGTTTCCCGGCATCCAGCGGGGACGATGCGGATGATCGAACAGGCCACGCATCAGCGACCAGGTTTCGCCGGCGTCGCGGGTTTCGAAAAGCGCAGCCGGCTCTACGCCGCAATAGAGCACGTCCGGTTCCTCAGGTCGGCCGAGCGCAATCTGCCAGATGTTCTTCAAGGAGACGCCAGTATCGGAGGGAAATCGAATGGGGGCCTGCTGCGGATTGGTCCAGCTCTTTCCGAAATCGTCGCTGGATCGCAGTAGAGTGCCCCAATAGCTCTGCGTCGAAGCCCATATGCGGTGTTGGCCCCCGCGGCCATCAAAGGCCATCGCGTAAACATTGTGGCCATGGAAATAGGGGCCCCCGACCTCCCAACGGCTGCGCTGCGCATTCGAACGAAGGATGAACGCGCCTTTCGTCGTTCCCACCAGCAAAAGGAAGTTGCCCTTCTTGACATGAACGTGTTGCACGCTGTGCAAGGCGGTAGTCTTTGGCGCATTTAAATCGGGGCCCGGACCAGACGAAACGATTCCCGCTGACTGAACGGCTTCGAGAGCTGCCTGAACTTCACTCGCGCGCTGATAACGCTGTATCGGCTCCTTCGTGAGGCAGCGTTGAATGATGCCCCATAGGCCGGGGGGAACGGGAGGGCCAAGAGGATTCGGGATTTCCCGCAGGATGGCCGAGCTGATCTCAAAGCCAGTGCGACCCTCAAACGGGAGGCGCCCGGACGCCGCTTCGTAGAGGACAACCCCAAGCGCCCATAGATCACCGCGATGGTCGGCCGCCTCGCCACGTAGGATTTCGGGCGCCATGTACGGCAAAGTACCACTTACGCTGGACGCGTTCTCGATGCTAGCAAGGGACCGGGTAGGTCCCTCGAATACGCTGCTGCCTACCTGTTTGGCTAAACCAAAATCGAGGACTTTGACGAGACCATCAGAAGTAATGACGATATTCGCCGTCTTTAGGTCTCGATGCACGATGCCGCGGTCATGGGCACGGGCGAGCGCGCTCGCAATCTGCACGCCATATCGCAAGACCGATTCCGGCGCTAGTCCTCCGCTTGCGCTCATGGCAGCCAGAGACTTGCCCTCGACCAGTTCCATCACGATATAGAGCTCGCCCTCATTTTCGCCGACATCGTGAATGGTGCAGATGTTGGGATGTGAGAGAGAAGAGGAAGCGCGTGCCTCGTGGAGCAGACGCTGGCTCGACGACGTATCCAGACGAGCATCCTTCTTGACGACTTTTAGGGCTACATCGCGGTGGAGTACCTCGTCGTAAGCGCGATAGACAACCCCCATTCCTCCTTCCCCAATTTTCGCTGTGACGCGGCAATGACCGAGAACTTGACCGATCACGGAACACTCCTTTACCGCCCAATGTTAGGCTGCGCTTTGAAGCTCCGTCAATGAATGTGGGTTCCATGCGAGCACAGTTGCCAGAATGCGAACGGCGGCATACAGAACATTGGGTCCGCACGCAATTGCGGAGTTCACGCTTTTTCTCCGGAGATTTGCCGACTATCTCGTCCAGCTTAGGAAGCAAGTCCAGTGGTTGGGTAATTCTCCCGCGGCGACAGGCCAGCCAGCAAATGGGGTGGACAAGGCCCCTAAGAGAGTAACGTGGTTCGCGAGCTAGTCGAGACCAACAAAGATCTTCAGAAGAAATGGGTAATGGCAAGTTTCGCTGGCGGGAGCCCTCGTAGAGCCAGCATCTGGAGGCGATTGGGACTGGAACAATAAGATTTATTTCTTGCGGCGATGATGCCAAGTGGGGAGCAGAGCACAAGACACCCCAAAAAAGTGATAAATTCTATTTTTCGCTGACTTTTTGTCCCGCATCCAAAGTTTTCGGAAATAAACCCATATGAACCAGAGAATCAAAACACCTTCCCTCATTTTGCTGACGGCCGCATGCGTCGCATTGACGCTTGAGATTGCGGCGTGTAACAAGACCCAGACTCCTGACAACAGCGCTCAAAGTCAACCGGCACAGCCCACGCAGCCCGATCAGACACAGCCGGATCCAGCAGCTGCGGCGAACCTTGCTCCTGCAAGCGTAACTCAGACCACAAGTGCCAATGATCAGAGTCAACCGGACTCTGATTACGACACCGAGAACGACGATACAGATTACGGCCAGCCGGCGCTGCAGGCGTCAGACCCTCCACCAGAGCTGCCGGAATATTCACAGCCGGAATGTCCCGGCGATGGCTATCTGTGGACGCCCGGCTATTGGAGTTATGCTTCTGAAGGCTATTACTGGGTCCCAGGCGCGTGGGCGCGCCCGCCCGAGGTTGGCTATTTGTGGACGCCCGGCTACTGGGGATCTTCGGGTGGGGGATATCGTTACCATTACGGCTATTGGGGCCGGCATATCGGCTACTACGGCGGAATCGACTATGGATTCGGATACGTCGGAGCCGGCTATCAGGGCGGATACTGGAATGGTGATCGCTTCGACTATAACCGCTCCGTCAACAATGTGACCATCTCCAATGTGCAGGTTTATAACCGCACCGTAACGAATACGGTCATCATCAACAACACCACCGTCAACCTTACGAAGAACCGCGCCAGCTACAACGGGCCTGGAGGCGTCACTCGCCGGCCTTTGCCAACGGAAGCTGCCGCAACGCGCGAACAGCGCATTCCCCCTATGAGCACACAGCTGCAGCATCAGCAGCAGGCGGCACAAAACCGCCAGCAGTTTGCCTCTGTCAACAAGGGCCGTCCTGTCGTTCTGGCAGCGACCAAGCCCGTCCCGGAAGGCAAACCGATTGCACCAGTGATCCCTGCTCGCCCGGCTGGGAGCCCGCGACCAGCGGAGCCGAATCGCGCCCAGCCGCAGACGAGGCCTGCGACTCAGGCGAACCAATCTGTTCAGACGCGGCCAGCTCCGCAGCAACCACAGAACAAGCCCCCTCCCCAGCAGGCGCCTAAAGCTGAGGCGAGACCTGCAAAGCCGCAGGCTGCGCGTCCGCAGGAGGCGAAACCAATGACTTCGGCGCCACAACCATCAAAGCCGCCGGAGCGCCCAGCAGCAAGACCCGCGCCAAAGCCGGCCCCGAAGGCAGAAGCCAAACCGGCAACGCCGCAAGTCAAAAGGGAAGCGCCGCATCCGGAGGCGAAACCGAAGACTCCGCCACCGCCGCCCAAGAAGCAACCACCAAACGATAAGGATAAAGACAGGAAAAATTAAAGATTAAAAGACAAAAAGGAAAGACAAAAAGGATTGACCAGGAGCGCCATAGTCCGCAGCGGCGCTCGCTTTCTTTAGAACTTGCGCTCCCCGGACGTGTCCGATGTTGGCTTGTGCGGAAATGGTTTGCTGCGCGTCATTATGGTGGATACTGATGAGGTGCAGCGGAGTGCTCTGATGCCCAAGACCGCAAAGAAAATCGTGCTGGTCGTTGCCGCCTTCATACTGGTGGTATTCGCTGTCTTCCTTTTCAACCAGACGATGCAAATCGTCCAGTCGGCGCGAGCGGTCAATCCGGTTTTCGGCAATGGCGTGATGTGGGGTCTGATTTTCACTTACTGCATCCTGCTGGCGACTCCGTTTGTCCTTTGGTTCCGGCTGCCGAAACGGATGCGGCCACCGGAAGCCAGCGAAGGTGATGCTTACGACCGCTTTCTTCTCGATTTCAGGAAGCGGCTGTCGCGCCATCCTCGTCTCCGCGGGCTGGCTCTGGATTCCACGGCGGACATCGAAACCGCCCTTCAAACCCTCGACAAACACGCCGACACTGTGGTGACCTCGACTGCGTCGGCCGTATTTCTCAGCACCGCGGTTCTGCAAAGTGGTCGATTGGATGTTCTGGTTGTGTTCGCTGCTCAAACGCGTCTCATTTGGCAGGTCGCCCATGTGTATTATCAGCGACCGTCCCTTCGCGATTTTGTGCAGCTCTACGCAAACGTGGCTTCGACCGCCTTCATCGCGGCTGGGATTGAGGATATTGACGTCGATGTTCTGGTTGGAACGATTTTCGGCTCAACCGTTGCGGCAATTCCCGGAATGCATCTTCTCGCCAGCTCTGTCCTGTCTGGTTCAGCGAATGCCTTCCTTACGCTCCGCGTCGGAATGATCACCAAGGAATATTGTCGCTGTACAGTGCGAGTCGAGAAGGAAGGTCTGCGGCGAGCCGCCACCATGAAAGCTGCGAAGCTGCTTGGCTCCATCGTTCGGGAGGGAACTATCAAGTTGTCGAAAGCCACCGTAAACGCGTCCAGAACAAAACTGAGCCAGGCGTTTAAACGCGTCACCAGAAGGAGTGGAGCAGCGTAAAACCTCAAAATCGAATCCGGAAAGGTACTGCAAGAATCTGAACATAGTTTGTGCAAACTATTTCGCCGTCTGCTAGGATGATCGCCTAAAGAACGCGGATGTTATTCAGTGCGTTAGGTTCGCAGGCGCCGCGGTATGGTACTCGAACTGCCGCTAAACAGCGCGGCGAAGTGTGCCGGTCCGGAGCCCGGGGCGGCCGTCGCAGGCAGGAGTAGTTTGTGAGCGATCCGGCAGGGGGGAACGTCCAGGTAAGGAGGCGTCGGCGAAGCCGCCGTCATAGACGCAATCGGCGCATTCGGCGCTGGCTTGCGGTCGCAACCTTCGTGTTTTTCATCGCCAGCGCTTCCACCCTGGCTTTGAAGTATCTCAGCCCATCGCTGTTCCGGGCGCAGCAGGCCGCAGCCCCGAACCTCGCACAGGCAGACCTAGCTAGCAATCGTCTCATCACATCCGACCAAATTCTCACGCAGGAGGCCCCCTCCGCCGATCGTCCCGTCTATCCATATTCCGTTGTTCCCGGCGGAGTGCAGGACGCGAAAGAGTTGAAGTGGGTGGCAGAGCACGATCCGATTGTTGCCGCTCACTACGCCGGCTTTGACTACGACCACGCGCGCGTGGTGCGCCTGACCTTGGCGCGGACGGCATACGTGTCTTACCGCATTGGGAACCGCGTCTACTGGACCCGTCACCGGATCAGTCTGCACAAAGGCGAGAAAGTGATCACAGACGGCAAGATCACGGCCCGCGCGCGATGCGCCAATCGTGTCGAAGAAGCTCCAAAGCAGGCCCTCGCGCCCGTGGAACCTCCAGTCGTAAAGTTCGACCAGCCGGTCCTTCCCGGAATTGATACCGCTATGCATTCTCCTCAAGTTCCGTTCGAGTCCGCCCTGCTTAACCGGCCCGCGATGCCCGGCTCGGGACCGATGGGACCCCTGAGCTTGTACGATCCAGTCGGCGGGGGAGCTTGGGTTCCGATCTCGCCCCCGCCGGTGCCCGCCGGACTCTGTGCGCCGCTCAATAAAAAAGGTACCGTCGAAACCGGTTGCTGCGCTGGTGAGGAAGGTATCGGCAAAAAGAAAAAGGGAAGCCCCTGTGGCGGCCCCTCCACCGTACCCGAGCCGGGAACGTGGGTGACGTTGGCTTCCGGCCTGGCCATAATTTTCTGGCAATCCCGCCGCAAGCTGAGCCGCGTCTGAAGCGCTCAATGCAATTCTGACTCCCCATAATCCCCCGCACAATCCCCGTAATCCCGTTTTGCTTGCGCACCTGTGCTCGTTTCTGTAGGCTCATTCTGCAAATCTGCGGGATTCAAGTTTCCGGAGGCAGATGGTTCGTTCGCCGAGTCGTCTTAATTTCTCTTTCTCTTTTCTGCTTGCTTTGGTATGGCTATCGTCGACCGGCCCTTTCGTCTTCGGTCAATCCATACGGCTGCGCGTGGATCTTACCGACGCCCCGCGAAATATCTATCATGCGAACCTGCGAATTCCTGCCCAGCCAGGCGCCATGACCCTGGTATTTCCGGAGTGGATTCCCGGCAATCATCGGCCCAGCGGTCCGATCGCCGCCCTTACCGGAATACGAATGGAAGCGGCAGGCAAAGCGGTTGTCTGGCAGCGGGATGATGTGGACATGTACGCTTTTCATGTGGTCGTGCCCGAAGGGACTCAGGAACTCAGCGTGTCCCTGGACGCCATCACTTCCGCTGACAGTGCGGGTGGCGGAGGGCCCGCGGCTTCCAGCAATCTGCTCGATCTGAACTGGAATTCGGTTGTTCTTTATCTGCAAGGTGCTGCTTCCGACGCGGTCGAATTCATCCCCTCTGTCAAACTTCCGGCAGGATGGAAATATGGAACTGCTCTGCAGCCTTCGAATGTATCAGGAGATGAAGTTGAGTTCGCTCCGGTTTCGCTTACGACCTTAGTCGACTCCCCCTTGATTGCCGGGAAGCATTATCGGCGAATCGACTTGACCTGGGGGTCGGGAACGACCGCGCACCACATGGATCTGGTCGCCGAGACCGAAGCCGATCTGGCGATGAAGCCGGAGGACTTGGCAGCCTACCAAAAGTTGGTCGCCGAAACCGGCGCGCTGTTCGGTGCGCGGCACTATCGGCATTACGACTTTCTATACACGCTCAGCGGTGAAGTTGGCGAGCATGGACTCGAGCATCACGAATCGAACGACAGCGCTGCGGCGGAGCGCACATTGCTCGATCCGGATGTGCACATGCTGTACGCAGCGCTCCTTCCGCATGAGTTCGCACACTCGTGGAACGGCAAGTATCGCCGCCCGGCTGGATTGGCCACGCGAAATTATCAGGAACCGATGGTCGGAGATCTTTTGTGGGTTTACGAAGGACTCACGGAATATCTCGGCAATATGCTGGCGGAACGCAGCGGATTATGGTCCGCCGAACAGTATCGTGAAGCACTGGCCTTGACCGCGGCCAGTCTGGACTACCGTCGCGGCCGCACCTGGCGGCCTTTGGAAGATACCGCACGCTCGGTGCAAACCTTGCGAATGCTGGGAGAGCAGTGGTCGAATTGGCGTCGCGGACTCGACTATTATCCCGAAGGCGAATTGATCTGGCTGGAAGTTGATGCGATCATCCGCCAGCAGACCCTTGGCCAACGATCGCTCGATGATTTCTGCCGGCGTTTTCACGGCGGCGAGAGTGGGCCTCCGATGGTGGTGCCTTATCAGTTCGACGACGTGGTTCACGCGTTGAACGAGATTGCTCCCTATCAGTGGGCGAGTCTGCTGAAGGAACGAGTCGGTTCTACGACCGCGCGAGCACCCCTGGGCGGAATCGAGCGCGATGGCTGGAGGTTGGTCTATAACGATCAGCCGAACTTATTCACGGAAGCCGTAGGAAAAATATTCAAGTCCGCCGACTTCTCTTTTTCCCTAGGCTTCAGCGTTGCTGAGGATGGCAAACTGCAAGACGTTGTCGTGGATTCTCCCGCTTATCGGTCGGGAATTGGTCCGGGCATGAAACTGATCGCCGTCAACGGCCGCAAGTGGACGCCTGCGGTTTTGCATGCGGCCATCAAAGCGGCGCAAGGGACCGCAGCACCCATCGAACTACTGGTCGAGAACGGTCAGTTTTTTCAGACATATCCCGTTTCATACCACGAAGGAGACAGGAATCCGCATCTGCGGCGTGTGGATGGCCAGCCTGATTTACTTGGAGTGATGCTCATTCCGCTAACGCATTAGTGTTGCGCGAGATCGACCCAAAGTAGTAGCCCTCATGGGATCGGTTTCCCGTGCCAATGCTGCTAGAATCGGCTTATCGCAACACCGAAAACTAAAGGATATTATGAAACCCTCCCCCAGAGTTTCCGCCAAGTCATTCGTGTGGTCTGCAACATTGATTTTCTGCACGATACTGGGTCAAGCGCAGGATGCGCCGTCAGTGCGGCGAATGCAGGTGATGGCAAGCCGCAATCCCGTCGAGATTGAAATTGAGTCCAGCAATCGCATTGTTCCTCAGACGCAAGTCCTGACCGGTCCCGATCGCCTCGTCGTGGATTTTGCCGGCGTGGTCCCCAGTGCTCAGTTGCGCAACCAGACAGTAAATCTCAAGGAAGTGAAGAGCCTGCGCGTGGGTCTCTTCGCATCGAATCCACCGGTTACGCGGGTGGTCTTCGATCTGAATGGTCCGCAGCCTTATCAGGTCTTTCCATCCGGCAGAACGGTGATCATCAAGGTCGGAGGCACGGCAGCGCAAGCCGCGAGCTTTAATCCGTCTGCGCCATCCGGTCCGAGGCTGGTAACCACGAACTATCCCATTCATGTGGAGCAGATCGCCACGCCGGTTCCCCCTCCGCTGACGGTTTCCTTTGCGGGAGGAATGCTCACCGTAAAGTCGAACAAAGCCAGTCTGTCGGAGGTTCTTTTCGCCGTGCATCAGCGAACGGGGGCAGACATCGCCATCCCGCCCGGTGCGGAACAAGAAACGGTTGTAGCCGAGATTGGTCCCGCATCTGCGCCGGAAGTTCTCTCCACCCTGCTGAACGGATCGAAATTTAATTTTCTCATCCTGAGTTCGGCGAGTGATCCTAACGTGCTCGATCGCGTGATTCTAAGTGCGCGCCCCGAAGGTCCGGCACCGGCTTACACGCCTCTGCAGCCAATGCGCACCCAAGCGGAAGACGAGGTCGAACCCGCCTCTCCGGCCCGAACGCCTCCTGTACCTGCGGAAACGCCGACCCAGCCCGACCCAAGCACGAAGCCACAGAATAACGACATTCCCGACTAGACGTTCGCGCTGCTTCAAGCGCGCAAACAACTGTGACGCCTCGAAGACCATCCGCTTCCACGTGGCGTGAATCTAGGGCTGCGTGATCAGCCGCACCGGCACTGGAGAAGTGCCGTAAAGCGGATTCCCCGCACTGTTGCCGCAGCCGGAGACGTTCATCACGGTTACGTTTATCTTTCCAGTACCGCTGTCGACGCTGTTGATGAAGACCTGCAAGAAACCTATGACCGTGACTGGAGTCGTGCCGGCTCCCTTAATCACCGTCGCGTTGTCATAAATGGGCAAGGAGACGATGGAGGGGCTGCTGCTGATCTGGCCACCGCTCGCAACCCCCGATGCCAGTAGGGCGCTGTTGGTCCCAGCCTTGATCTGGAAAGGGTACGTGTACGGCTTGATTCCGGGGTCGAGATAATCCTGACCGTTCGTGATTGGGTTAGATGCAGTGGGGTCGGTCGCGTTGATGAGACACTGCGCGGCATACACGCTATCGTATCCATTTGGCCCAGGATTATCTATCGCTAGATCCACCGTGTTTGCCAGAGGTGTTCCGCAGGCGTATACCGTGGTCTGGTCGCAACCCGCGACCGCGTCCCAATATTCAGCCCGTAGAATCTGTGAACATCCGCTGATTGCTGCATTGGCGGCGATCGCGACGGAAGTGACCGGCGGCTCTGCGGGAACGTATTGGAGGGTGCTCGCTGGGGCAGGAGCGGCTACGGGAGGTGAATTGAGTAAGGTGCATCTACGCCTCGGGTTCGGGGTACAGTCCGCAATCAGGTCAAACGTTTCACCGATGACGCCATTGTTCCCGGTGACCGTTCCGGGGTTTTGGATCGCACCGGTAGTTGGATCGACGAAATACTTGGTCCCGGTGAAATGAGCCGGATCCTGGTTAGGGACGATCCAGGGCTTCACGCAGCGGGGATGCACCGGAGTCATGGGGCTCGAACCTGATGAGTTAAATGCTTCCGCGCTCGCCGTAGCGCTTACGCTCACGCCCGTGTAATTCCCATTCGGCAGTA
>Ga0182015_10005189_pt1 | contig 13663 bp, 12 predicted proteins | sample 712P3MmetaG_FD_120478 | JGI IMG/M metagenome (GOLD analysis project Ga0182015, IMG submission 120478) | Permafrost microbial communities from Stordalen Mire, Sweden - 712P3M metaG | ecosystem: Environmental > Terrestrial > Soil > Wetlands > Permafrost | place: Sweden: Stordalen | collected...
AAGCACGCAATCGAGTCTTTGCGCGCCACCCCAAGACGAACTTTGTCGCCTTACATGTCGGTAACTTCGCCGAAAACCTGGAAAACGTTTCGCAAAACCTCGATCGCTTCCCCAACATGTACGTAGACATCGCCGCCCGTCTGAATGAGCTGGGCCGGCAGCCAAGGGCAGCACGCAAGTTCTTTGACAAGTACCAGGACCGCATTGTTTTTGGAACAGATGCTACGCCGCATGGAGATAAATTCCCGCAGCAAGTGTTCAACGATAGCCTGTACGAAATCTACTTCCGATTTCTAGAGACGGATGATGAATACTTCGATTACGCTCCCGCACCGATACCTCCTCAAGGACGCTGGAAAATCTCGGGAATCGATCTGCCCGATGGAATTTTGCATAAGGTTTACAACCAGAATGCAGCTCGGTTGCTCCACGTCGCAGCTGGTTGACAAGCTCTACGCCTCCGCCAAGGGCCTGCCCGCTCAAACCCACGGCCAACCGAAGTCTTCGCATGTCGGGGAGTCTATCCTGTTGCGGGATAATCACGAGGAACTTATGTCTTGATTACTGCCCATAAGACTTCCCGGGACTGATCTTTCGCGTCGGCGGTTCGGCCTCAGTTGACTGCCGAATCGCCAACGAAGCGGTAATTTACTCCCAGGATAACGTCTTCCTGGAAAAATCGAAGTGCACGCGGCGAGCTTGGAGCGCGGCGATGCCCACAATTCCGTCGATTCCCGGGATCATGTCTGGGGCGGGCGACGGCAAGAATAGGACGGGTACCTCGCGATTCCTATTGCCGAAGACAACATCGGGCAGAGTGGCTTGTTTTACTTGCACGCGTCCGCCCATGGTCGCGTTTTTGAAGCTGCCCGCCGTGCGTAATCCTGGCACGTTCTTGCGCAGGCGCTCCTCATACAGAAGAATGCCTTGCGAGCCGGTATCGACAATCAGGTGAACCGGACGACCCTGAACCTGAAGCTCAACAATCAGGCATTCTGTCATGGGATCGCCGCCCGCCAAGTAAGCTTTTGGCGCGGTGGGATCGAAGATCAAATTCCTGGCGCCGAAATCGATGGTGACGTTGTTCAGTTTGAGAAGGTCCATACCGATGATGGCGTCGGCCTTCTTGGCGAACTCGGAATAGCGGGCCAGATCGCCAACAAGCACGGCAACGTTGACTGCACGAACGGGACCGAACTGAACTTCAGGTACGGTTGCAGTTTCCCACTTGAGATTTCTGTCAAAGTTGAAACTCTGAGCCGTGTGCGAATCCAGCTTCAGTTTTTCGGCAAGTCTTTGGTCGACCATGCTGATGGTCGCGCCAGTGTCCAGGATGAACTTCAGATTGGTTTGGTCTCCGATGCGGCCTTCGACCTGGATGAGGTACCCGGAAGAGAGCCGGAAAGGCAGTTCGCTGCTGGACGCATTTTCGGAAGGCCTCGGTTGGTCGTCTGCTTGGGAAGGAGACGGAAAGAAAAGGCTCAGACAGGCAAGAGAAAGTAACCAACGATTCATGGAATTCGCCTCGGCCGCGGTAGCGGTGAGGACGAGCTTCCAGCTCCCAGGAAGGAGCCTCAATTCGCCATGAATCTCTTCGTCCTATTGACTTTGTCTCCGCGTAATGCTCTGATGACGCGAGACTTAGCTTCACCATCTTCTGGAGATCTCCGGGGCTTCGGACCCTATCTCACTCCTGGTCGGTGTCGCCCATGGGCAACTCGATACAACGGCCGGTCGCTCGCTTTGAAGATTTCGAAGTCAACCTGGAAACGGGTGAAGTGTGGAAGGCGGGCAGGCCTCTGAAGGTGCAGGACCAGCCGTTCAAGATTCTGGCAGCCTTGCTGGAACGGCCCGGACAGATCGTTACGCGAGAAGCGCTGCGTCAGCTGATCTGGCCGGAGAAGAGCTTCGGGGATTTTGACCATGCCATCAATCTGGCCCTGGCTAAGCTACGGGCCACCCTGGGCGATTCAGCGGATGTGCCCCATCTCATCGAAACTCTCCCCCGCCGTGGCTATCGGTTCATCGCACCGCTGAAGGAACAAACGGATCCATCTCCTGCGCGCTTCATCGCACCGCTGCAAAAACAAACGGATCCATCTCCGGCGAAGGAGCATCCGGCCAGAGCTGCAGGAAAAAAGCTCTGGCTGATCGTTGGCGCTTTGGCATTCCTCCTTCTGTCCGCGGTCACGCTGTTACGGATGTTCCCGACGCACCGGGAGAAGTCTGCAACCGCTGACGAGATCGTGCCCTTGGTCTCTATGCCGGGCCAGCAGGCAGAGCCTGCCGTTTCTCCGGACGGCAGCCAGGTTGCCTTTCAATATGCGGGAGCACCGCACCCCGGCATCTATATCGCCATGGTGGGCGGGGAAAAGCCATTGCAACTCACCCAGAATGATGCCGACCACGATCCCGCGTGGTCGCCCGATGGCCGGCAAATCGCCTTTACCCGTTTCCATGAGTCCGACAATCAAAAAAGTCTGTATGTGATTCCAGCTCTTGGCGGTTCGGAACGTCGTGTGTACACCGCCGCGTCTCCCATATGGGCTGACTGCAACGTCATGGACTGGTCGCCCGATGGAAAGTCGTTGATATTTTCGGAATCGGTTGAGAACGACACGAGAGCTCGCCTGAGCTTGCTCTCGCTTGCTGACTTAACCGCTCGTCCGCTCACTGCTCCGCGTAATCAGGAGTTTGACTGTGACCCCGTCTTCTCCCCTGACGGCTCCCAGGTCGCGTTCGCAAGCGGGCCCACGGGCCCCGAACCCGGCGACTTGTTTGTGCTGAGTGTTGCCGGCGGCCAGCCCTTGCGCCTGACTACCGGAAATTCCGGAGGCCATCCAGCCTGGACCCAGGACGGTACGGAAATCGTCTTCGCTTCTCCGGCGAAGGGGCCTAATAGTCTATGGCGAATCTCCGCCTCAGGCGGAACGCCACAGCGTGTTGCCGGCGCGGGAGCGGATGCCTACGAGCCTTCGATCTCACGCACAGGGAACCAACTCGCTTACAAGGCTGCGAAGCAGTCGGACACGATTTGGCGGCTCGACCTGAAGGACGAGCGGCATGCTTTGGCTCCTCCCGTGCGGCTCCTGTCCGGCCGGGGAATTGCCTGGCGGCCCAGCTATTCTCCCGATGGAAAAAAGATCGCCTTCGAATCGGACCGTATGGGCTGTGAGGATCTTTGGATGTGCGACAGCGATGGATCCAATTGCTCTCAGCTGACCGCCCTCCACGGAACAACGGGCACTGCCCGCTGGTCTCCCAACGGCCGCTACATTTCCTTTGAATCCGTCGCCCAGGACTATTACAAAGTGGGCGTCGTCGAAGTCCCGGATGGCACTCCCCGAATCCTTACCACGTTTCCCGGCGCTAATAATGGCGCTCCCAACTGGTCCCGCGACGGCGAGTGGATCTATTTCTATTCCGGCCACGACCCTGGGGTTTATCAACTATGGAAAGTACCGCTAAAAGGTGGATCTCCCGTCCGGGTGACGACAAAAGGGGGCGTCTATGGGATCGAGTCGAGGGACGGACGGTTCCTTTATTACGCCAAATTTGGCGAGTCCGGGATCTGGAAAAGATCATTGGAGAGTGGCGAGGAATCACGTCTGCCGATAAACATCTACTATTGGGTTGGCTGGGACCTTGCTCGCGGCGGAATCTACTTCCTGAACGCGGATTTTCGGCCGAACGGCAGAATTGAATTCTTCGATTTTGCGAATGGTCAGTCCACACCAATCTTCGCTCTCGACAAGCCATTTCCTTTCTTTGGTGGTCTGGCCCTCTCTCCGGATGGCAAATCGCTTCTTTTCGGGCAAAACGAACTCAACGAGTCCTACATCATGGTCATGAAGAACTTTCGCTAGCTCTGTGTTGCGATGATATTCCGCGATTGCGTCCACTCGCCAAAGACATCGATCGATCTGGAGAACTCAATTAGTGGATTGGCATGAAGTCTTCATTTGACCGTGTAATCGCAAAACCAGCCATTGGGATTCTACGCGCTGGCGCACATAGCGCTCTCATCGCCGAATCAGTCAGTGTTAAACCAGATGCCACATGGACGAAATGCCGGTTTTACGCCCAGGTGGACTGGATTTGTAAACACTGGCCGACATGAACGAAGCCGCTGCGGCGGCGGACGCTTGCGCGTGCGGCTGAACCGGCTTTTGTGGCTACCGGGATAGTTTGGTTCGCAGAGGAGGAGGATTCTCTGTGAACCAACTACGTCAGCTCATGCTTGAGGAGTTGCGTCGTCGCAACTCGGCGAGCGCATTGGCGATTTATCACTCGTTGAGATTCAAAGGAACTGCCGACCCCCGCTGGCCAACGTGCGACGATTGCGTGACATGGTCCCCGCCTGACATCTGTGCCCATGAAGCGAGGCCGGCGCTTCCCGTTCTTCTGTTCCCTATAGTTATTCTCAGACCTTACGAAGCAATTCGGAGTGCCGGTCGAGGTAGCGACGGGTCCACATGAGCCCGTGGCCGGATTGCAGGATGATCCGATACTCGCCATGAGTCCATTTCTGCAACTCCCGGATGAAATCGATGCGAATCAGGGAGGAACGATTGACCCGCAGGAATCGCTCTGCATCGAGTTTCTTTTCTATTCCTTCGATGGTTCCGCGCACCGTGTGGGTTTGAGCTCCGACATGCAGCTTAAGGTAGTTGCGATCCGATTCGACCCAGTCGATCCGATTCAAGGCAATCAGGATCCCACGGCCATTCTCTTCAACCAGTAGTCGTGGATTGCGCGAGGGTTGGATCTCCCGCAGCAGTTGACGCAGGCCGGCCTGCAACTCACTTGGCCGCCGCCTTTCCACATCGCGCCTGGCATCGGCCAGGACTCTGGAGAATCGCGCCTGATCGAAGGGTTTCAAAAGGTAGTCGAAAGCGTGAATCTCAAGGGCTCGAAGCGCGTACTCGTCGTGTGCGGTGACAAAGATGATCCTCGGAACCATGTCGCCCAAAGCGTCGACAACTCCAAAGCCATCCATTCCCGGCATTTGAATATCCAGAAATAAAAGGTCCGGCTGTGTGTCTCGTACCGCTGTAATTGTGTCGGGACCGTTGCTTGCTTCGCCGCCGACGACAATACCCGGCTCCTGGCTGAGAAAGCGCAACAGCTTTCGCCGGGCGGGAGCCTCATCGTCGGTCACGAAGACTCGCAGCAGAGACGCAGCATTCATGCCGGTGCCGTTTCAGTATGCAAGGGAAGACGGATCGTGACCCGAAGGCCGTTCGCATTTTCAAGGAGCATCTGCTGACGTGCTCCATATAAGCTGAGCAATCGCTGCTCCGTATTGGAAAGTCCAATTCCCTTCACGATCCGATCACTCGCATCCACGGCCATGCCCAGACCGTTATCCTGCACCCGAAGCAGAAGATCGCTGTTCTCCTGGGTCGCGGCGATACACAAAATGAGCTTCGCCGTACCAGGGTTGCGCCCGTGGCGCATGGCATTTTCGACCAGTGGCTGCAGAATCAAGTGGGGAACGAGGGTGCGTACGACCTGAGGATCCACGACGAATTGAACCTGTAGATCGTCTCCAAAACGCTCCTCCATGATCGCGATATAGTTTTTCACCAGGGCAAGTTCCTCTTCGAGAGGAACTTCCTGCGAATGCCCTGTCAGCAAGGCGCAGCGGAGCAGATCACTGAGCCGCGCCAGCATCGTGTCGGCACGGCGAACATCTTCGTACATGACAGACGAAATGGTATTCAAGGCATTGAACAGAAAGTGCGGCTGCAGTTGGAGTTGAAGATTTTGTAACTGAGCTTCGGCCAGGCGGGCTTCCAGATCCGCCGACGCCACTTGCCGGTCGCGTGCTTCACGGTAGGAGTCGAAGGCATAGATCGCTCCCACCCCGCTCCAGAAAAGGAGAACGTGCTGGGCGAACTCCATCGGATAGCGATACCGCATGATGCCGTAATCGTACGGCCCCAGGCCGAAGAGCGGAGACAGCACCTTTCGAACGACGCTCATGCCGGTCGTGTCCGCCAAGGACAAGGCGCACATGACTCCGAGGTTGATGGGCACCGCAACCCACCAGTTGTCGCGGCGGATACGAGCACGTCGTATCGCCCAGATCGCCAATGGAAATAGCGCCAGACCGACGTAGGCTCCGGTCATCTCCTCAAACAGCCGAATCGCAAAGGTGTGGTGCACCCCACGAGCCAGATTGTCCAAATAGCGGTACTCGAAGTTGAGGAGGCCGAACGCGGTGAACCCAAGGAACGAAAGCAGCCACGAGCGCCTGTGTCGTTTCCAGCGGCTGGCATCGGCGGCGGGTTGGTGATTCGATCGCATGGATAACTAACATTACCGCAATCGTGTGGGAGAATGACGGCGTCCGATTGAGAAGTCACCGCCGAAAATGCCGGTATCCGTCTCGTCCCGGGCACAGTCCCGGTCGTCCCAGTTTCGTGGCTGAATCCTGTTTCTCGTCCTAGTACTTGCTTATGAGATGTCACAGATGGCTGCGCCTGGCTTATCCCTTTGCACTCCTCCTGGCTTCGATCGGCCCTGCGTTCGACGCCCACGGCCAAGTCAACGCGGAATCGGACTGGCCGGCCTACGGCAACGATCCGGGTGGCATGCGCCATTCCGCCCTTTCTCAAATCAACCGTGAAAATGTGGCAAAGCTTAAGGTCGCTTGGGTCTTCCATACCGGGGACATCTCCGACGATCAGGATGGACGAAAGCGGAGCGGCTTTGAGACCACTCCGATTCTGGTCGATGGAAAGCTTTATCTCACCACGCCTTTCAACCGTGTTATCGCGCTCAATCCCACCACGGGAAAGGTGCTTTGGTCCTACGATCCTAAGATCGATCAGAGCCTCGACTATGGCGACGGTCTTATCAATCGAGGTGTAGCAACCTGGCTGGATCCTTCCGTCACTCCGGGCACAGCGTGCAAACGCCGTATATTCGAAGCAACGCTCGATGCCCGCTTGATCTCGCTCGATTCTATGACAGGAAACCCCTGTAAGGATTTCGGCGCCTCTGGACAGGTGGATTTACGAAATGTTCCGGGCTATCAACACGCCAACCTAGGCGAACATATGCGGGGCTGGTATCACATGACTTCACCGCCCGTAACGATCGACGATATGGTTATTGTCGGATCGGCCATTGACGACAACAATCGAGCCGACATGCCTTCTGGAGTGGTGCGCGCTTTCGATGTGCGCACTGGAGACCTGCGATGGAGTTGGGACCCCATTCCTCAGGACGGATCGAACGCAGCTCGATCCTGGATGACGGGGGCGGCAAATGCCTGGTCGATTATGACCGTGGATGTAGCGCGTGATTTGGTCTTCGTTCCTACGGGGAGCGCGAGTCCGGACTATTACGGCGGACTCCGCCCTGGAGATGACAAATGGGCAAACTCGGTTGTGGCACTCCATGCGAAATCCGGAAAAGTTGCATGGGGTTTTCAGATGGTCCATCACGACTTATGGGATTACGACACTGCCTCACCTCCTCTGTTGGCGACACTGCCACATGAAGGAAAGAATGTTCCAGTTGTCATCCAAGGAAATAAGACAGGGTTTTTATATGTCTTTGATCGTGACACAGGCAGGCCAGTTTTCCCCGTCGAAGAGCGAACGGTACCCCAGAGCGATATCCCTGGTGAGAAGGCATCGCCTACTCAGCCCGTTCCGCTTTTTCCACCTCCTCTGACGCCACAGCACTTTTCGATTGAAGACGCGTGGGGGCCAACGCCAGCGGACCGTGAAGCTTGTCGGGAAGCGATAGGAAAGCTTCGCAATGAGGGCATTTTTACCCCTCCCAGCGTGCAGGGCACGCTTGCCGTGCCGGGCAATATCGGCGGCATGAACTGGAGTGGCTATGCTTTTGACCCCCAGCGCAATCTCCTGATTGTGAACACGAACAATCTGATGGCCCGTGTACGATTGATACCCCGCGACAAGGTCAGCTCCGAAAGCGAAGATGGAGAATACGGACCGCAGCGCGGAACTCCTTACGGAATGCTTCGCCGCTTCCTGCAATCTCCGTCCGATTTGCCATGCGGGGCACCTCCTTGGGGCACACTGACGGCCGTTGATATGGCTAAAGGAACCATCCGCTGGCAGGTTCCTCTCGGCTCGATGACAGACTTTGGTGGCACACACGGTTCCGTACCGCCAGGATCCATCAGCCTCGGAGGGCCAATCACCACGAAAGGCGGCCTTGTGTTCATAGCAGGCACAACCGATTCGCTGATCAGAGCATTCAACGTGGAGACCGGGGAAGAACTTTGGCGGGCGACGTTGCCTGCCGCCGGTAACGCCACCCCGATGACATATGAGATGAATGGCAAACAGTACCTTGTGATTGCGGCGGGCGGGCATCAGCGAATTCCTGAGGAGTCTCTCGGGGATTCTCTTGTTGCTTTCGCCTTACCGCAGCCCTCACGGTGATGCCGGAATGGCCCTCGACGAGCGCGTAGGCGATTAATCACTCATTGAGAGTGGGCTGCGTCTTTATCGAAGCGGATCGGTCGTCCTGTCTTCCCGGTCCCTGTTTTCATGCGTAAAGATCGAGGCATTTCCTGGGGTCCGATCAGAGTTCCTACGTGACTGGTTCGGATCTGATGGCTGACGGCGGCATCGGCCAAGCCTAAGGCCCGAGGGTCACACCGTATCTGAGCGAAACAGCTCAGCTTTGCCTATCCGACAAGCGTAGGATCGCTTCGTGCGCGGCTAACTTAATCGCACTTTGGCTGCAGCATCGTCCATAACGTTCAACGGAGGATCATGAATAGATTCAAAGACAAAGTTGTCGTTGTGACGGGGGCCGGCTCTGGCATTGGAGCAGGCACGGCGCGCCGCTTTCTGCAGGAAGGCGCATTTGTCGCCCTCAATGGACGGCGTGAAGAGAAGTTGCATGAAACCATCGCGGGCTTTGATGCAGCACAGTCACTTATCCACCCTGGAGATGTCTCGGATGAAGAGTACGTGAAGCGACTCGTGGGAGATACGATCACTAAGTTTGGCAAGCTGGACGTGTTGGTCAACAACGCGGGGATAGCCACTTTCGGTCCCTTCGCGCAGACCACCACAGAGCAATGGCGGAAGCTGATGGGCACCGACCTAGATGCAGTGTATTTCGCGACTCGTGAAGCATTGCCTCACCTTTTGAAAACCAAGGGTTCAATCGTCAATCTCTCCTCCGTATCGGGTTTAGGCGGAGATTGGGGGCTAAGTGCCTACAACGCGGCAAAGGGCGCCATCACGAACTTCACGCGCGCCTTGGCCCTGGAGTACGGATCGCGTGGCGTACGGATCAATGCCGTGGCACCTAGTCTCACCTCCAGTGAGGCCACCGCCGACCTTGAGAAAAGCGACGCAGTCATGGCAGCGTTTGCTGATCGCCTCCCTATCGGTAGAGCCGCTACACCGGATGAAATAGCAGGCGTGATTGCGTTTCTCGCGAGTGAAGACGCAGTCTTTGTCAATGGAGTGATTCTGCCGGTCGACGGTGGAATCAGCGCGTCCAATGGACAACCTAACTTCCTCTCGCTCCTAGGATAAGACTAAGATCCACTCCTCTCAAGTGACGACGACGACGCTGCAGCCCAAGTAGCTACCTTGGTTGAAGAACTCGGCTTCGCGCCAGTGAAAGTGGGGAAGCTTCAGAGGGGGGCTTACTCGCCCAAGACCGGGGTAAGAGCTGGGCTCCGCTCATCTTTCAGGATCTTTTCAAGAAAGGGGAATAAGAATGTATGACCACGTGATTTGGCCTCACCAATATGACCCGAAGACCTCGGCGATCTACGCGCTCAACGACATTGACGTGAACGCACCGCCTGAAGTGGTGTGGAAGCTGCTTGTCGATGCCGAGAATTGGTCGAGCTACTTTCCTGCCGAAGATCATGTCAATATCCTGACCGGTGAGCCGGAACTGGCGCTCGGAACCAGATACAGCCGGGTGACGGTTGGCTTTCCGATGCATCTTCTCGTGACGGAGTGCGTGCCCGGCCGCAGGCTCTCGTGGTCGACACTGGTAGACGGCGATGAGACCGGTTCGAGCGCCTTCCACGGCTGGGTCATCACGCCCACGGACAATGGTTGTCAAGTGCTATCCGAGGAGACGCAGCAAGGCCCCTTCTTCCTCGAGGAGCTGGGGCGCAAGAATCCCGGCGCGCTCTACCGCTATCACCAGGAATGGGTCGAAAGCCTTGCACGTGCAGCAGAGGCTGAAGCCGCGAAGGTGAAGGGCTGACCTCCCAATCTTGCTGCTGAGCACCAAACTGCAACACGAACCCGGGGCCCACTTCCCGAAGGAGACAAGACGATGGCAACGAGCAACATCGAGAAGGTCTTGACTGTGTTTCGAGGCCTTGCAAGCCGAGATCCAGACCTCACGGCCAAGTACATAAACCCGGAGAAATACATCGAACATAATCCACACGCGGGCGACGGCGTCGAGGGATTGAAAGCGTACGTTCGTAGTTTTCCTAATGAAAATCATGAGCTGAGGGTATTGCGAACTTTTCAGGATGGGCACTATATCTTCAGCCAAGAGGAAGGACTCATCCTTGGTGAGAACATTTTCTTCGACATCTTCAGATTTGAGGATGCCCTGATCGTCGAGCACTGGGTCTTTTCAGCAAAAGGTGCTCCACCCAATCAGAGCGGGCACACCCAGACCGACGGCCCAACTGAGGCAAAGCTCTCTGAGGACATCGACAAGAACAAGTCGATCGTTCGGGACTACTACGAGACCATTCATGTTTCTGGGGATCACAGTAAAATTCCGCACTACTTTGCTGGAGATCATTGCATCCGCCATGAACCCGGCGTTCGCGATGGAGTCACAGCATTCAAACGTGACCTCGAAGAACTCACGAAACACAGAAGCATAGACGAGATCAAGTTTGTGTTGGGACAGGGAGATTTCGTTTTCATAGCTGCCAAAGGATCGCATGAGAACGAGCCTTGCCTGTACATCGACCTATACCGAGTTGAAGACGGGAAGATCGCAGAGCGCTGGGGATTCCCCGAAGAACTTCCTCCTCAGGAGGAATGGAAAAACAACAACGGCATGCTCTAACTCAGGTTAGTATGCGGCGATCTGTCCGCAAGATGAGCTGTCAACTGTTGACTTCAGGCCTTAGCGCTCATTGAGCCCTGGGCAGGAAGGCTTGAAGTGTTATGGATGATTGGTCGGCCACCCGGAACTTATCCACTTGGCCGAGAAGTCGGCTTCGCGTACAGTTGCCCTCCCGCAAATCCCATCCGCGAGGCGATGAAATGCCGGTTTTCCCGGTAGCCGGTTATTCGTCCACTTGCCGAAGGATCGATCCGAATAGGTCAATGAGCGCTAAGGCCTGAAGTCATCAGATAAGAGCGAAACTTCCGATTTGCCGGTAATCCTCCCAACGATCGCCAGCGTGAGAGAATTGTTCGCAATCGAGTTAAATGAGATTTCTGCAGCGGTCTGGACTTTGATCTCGTGCTTCTTGGTCGTTCTCAGCCTCGTGACCGCAGCCAATCTATGATTTTGCGATGTTGGATGAGGTGTTCGGCGAGTCAGAAACCGGCAAGGAAAGCGCAACCGATGACCCAGTTTGAAGAGACAGATCCTGAGGAGGCAGGCTTCGATCCGGTTCGTCTGTCGCGCATTTCGGACGCCTTGAACGCGGACGTGGATGCACGAAAAATCCCGGGAGCCGTGGTTCTCCTTGCGCGGAACGGCAAGCTGGCTTGGTGGCGCGCCTTTGGATATCGCGATCGCGAAGCCAATGTCAGTATGGAGCGAGACGATCTGTTCCGCATCGCTTCCATGACCAAGCCCGTCACCTCTGTTGCGTCAATGATTTTGGCAGAGCGCGGCCAACTGTTTCTCCCCGAGACCGTCGCCTCCGTCCTGCCGGAGTTCGCCGATACGAAAGTGAGCGCCGATGAGCCAGGCGCGCAGACTTTGCCGACTGTTCCGCAGGTCCGCCCCATGACAGTCCATGACCTCCTACGTCATACCGCCGGGCTCACGTATGGTTTGTTCGGCAAATCACTCGTGAAGTCTGCTTACAATCAGGCGGCCGTGTTCGACCTTCGCAACACAAATGCGGAGATGGTGAGTAAGCTGGCAACCATTCCGCTCGCGCACCAACCGGGCGAAGTTTGGGATTACAGCATGGCCACCGATGTGCTCGGATGCGTCATCGAGGTAGTCAGCGGGCAAAGCTTAGACGAGTTCCTTCGGGAAGAACTTTTTATACCTCTCGGCATGCGTGAAACCGGCTTTGTGACGACTCCGGAACAAGCGATCCGCATGGCGCAGCCGCAAGTTCATTCGCAATCCGGCGCAAGAGTTCCGATGACGGACCATACAGTGGCGTGGCCATGGCAGTCGGGCGGAGGCGGCCTTTACTCTACCGCGGGCGACTACCTGCGCTTTTGTCAGATGCTTTTGGATCACGGCCGATCGCCAAACGCTCAGATTCTGAGCCCCGCAACGATTCGCCTGATGATATCGGACCACCTTCCTGCTGGAATCACCTGGGACAGCTACACCCCCATCCTCTTCGAAGCGGCGGCTCCGACGCGCGACATGGGACAAAGCTTTGGTTTGGGATTCGCTCTCCGAACTCATTCGGGCATCAACCCACTTCCCGGCTCTATTGGCGATTACTTCTGGGCAGGAGCTTTTGGTACCTATTTTTGGATCGATCCTGCGGAGAAACTGATCGCGATCTTTATGTCTCAAGCTCCCGAGTTACGACTTCACTACCGATACCTCATGCGCCAACTGGTCTATCAAGCCATCGAATGATCCGACAGGCGCTGAATCGGTTCGCCGTATGATCTGCTGCATGAGCAATCGCAACGAAAGGCCGAACTCCTGTTGATCGCCCAGCAATCCCGATAGCCCGCACAACCCCAATGACGGTAATCCGGAAATCAACAGGCCGGGAGCCGGACTTTTCCACAGGAAAATTTAGCGCTTTGAGTATCCATACCGATATTAGGGGAATCTGTTCACCTGCAAGGGCATACGTACGCTGTAATAATGGTAGCCGGGCCAGACCCGTATAGTGCAGGATTCTCAGAGGCCCTGCGGGAAACCTACAGGGGCTAAACATGACACACAAAAAGACAGTCATTGTAACCGGCGCCTCGCAAGGCATCGGAGCAGCCGTCGTCCAGGCCTTTCTGGGTCGCGGCTATAACGTGGTTGCGACTTCGCGCAGTATTTCCAAAGCCGGCTTTGCGCCGTCACCGCAGCTCGCACTCGTCGACGGAGACATCGGTGAGGCAGCGACGGCTGAGAAAGTCGCACAGACCGCAACCGGCAAGTTCGGTTCGATCAATCATGTTGTCAACAACGCGGGCATCTTCGCAGCCAAACCCTTTACGGACTATACGGCAGAAGAGTTTCGCGCTTTCGTCCACACCAATCTGGAAGGATTCATCTTCATCACTCAGCTCGCGGTCAAGCAAATGCTGTCGCAGGGGACCGGCGGTAGCGTGACGACGATTACGGCGTCTCTGGCTGACAACCCCATGGCAGGCGTTCCGGCGTCGATTCCCATGATCACCAAGGGCGGACTTGACACGGTTACGCTCAGCCTCGCGAACGAATATGCGAAGAACAATATCCGCTTTAATGCGGTCGCGCCCGGTGTTGTCGATACACCTCTTCACAAGGA
>Ga0182015_10005190_pt1 | contig 13662 bp, 13 predicted proteins | sample 712P3MmetaG_FD_120478 | JGI IMG/M metagenome (GOLD analysis project Ga0182015, IMG submission 120478) | Permafrost microbial communities from Stordalen Mire, Sweden - 712P3M metaG | ecosystem: Environmental > Terrestrial > Soil > Wetlands > Permafrost | place: Sweden: Stordalen | collected...
CTCTTGAGAGGAGAAATAGCGCTATGCCGCATGCGGTGAGATTCGATAAGTATGGTGGGCTCGAAGTTCTGCAAGTGGTAGAAGTCGGCCGCCCAACCCCGGGGCCTGGGAAGGTCCTTGTCCGGGTCAAGGCCGCGGGCATCAATCCGGGCGAGGCCTCGATCCGCAAAGGAATGTTTGCCGGCCGCTGGCCTTCAACATTTCCTTCAGGGCAGGGCAGCGATCTCGCTGGCATCGTGGAGGAGGTCGGCCCGGGGGTGGCGAATGTTGCGGTGGGTGATGAGGGCATTGGATTCACCAACGACAGATCAAGCCAAGCCGAGTTCGTGCTCGTCGAATCCGGCAACCTCGTGCCGCGTCCTCGAAACGTGCCGTGGGAGCAAGCCGCGCCCTGTTCGTGGCCGGCACCACGGCATACGCCGCGGTGCGGAGCGTCGCTCTGAGCGCGGGTGACACGGTGGTTGTCTCCGGTGCCGCGGGTGAGGTAGGCTCCATCGCCGTGCAGTTGGCCAGGAATGCCGGGGCCAAAGTTATCGGCTTGGCCGGCGCCACGAATCACAAGTGGCTCACCGATCACGGCGTAATTCCTGTTCTCTATGGTGATGGGGTTGAAGATCGGATCCGCGCTGCATTCGCGGGGAAAGTGGATGCCTTCATTGACACATTCGGCGGTGGATACGTCGAACTTGCACTCAAGTTGGGCGTCGCTCCGAATCGAATCGACACCATCATCGACTTCGCCGCCTCGGCAAAATATGGAGTGAAGACGGAAGGTAGCTATGAAGCAGCCACTGCGGACGTGCTCGCGCAACTTGCTGGGCTGCTAGCCGCCGGCCACCTTGAGATTCCGATCGCCAGGGTCTATCCTCTGGCCCAGGTTCGCGATGCCTATCGAGAGCTTGAGCAGCGCCATACCCGTGGCAAGATCGTTCTTGAACCTTAGTATCCGGGTGTCTTCCTCTACGGCGATCCCTACATGTATGCGGGCACGGTGATCCCGAGCACCGCGAGCGTGCGCTCCAGCTGCCGCCGGACATAGTGGGTCATCCAAAGAAGAAAGACGCGCTTCTCGCGATTCTCTTCGCTCAGGACCTGCGTGCCGTGATAGAAATTATTGAATGCCTGCGCGAGCTGAAATGCGTATTTGGCGACATGCGCGGGCTCGCCCGAAACGATGGCGCGCTCTATGGCTGATTCGGATTTCGATGCCATCAGGAGCAGCTGCCAATAGTCTTCCAAGGCGAGCTGACGCGCGAGTGCGTCCTGGTCGAGTTCCGCCGAGAAATCGGGTAATGCTTCACCGCGCTCGGCAAGTTTGCGCAGGATATTGCCGGCGCGCACTGCCGTGTATTGCACGTAGGGTCCCGTATCGCCCTCGAAGCTGAGAGCTTCCTGGAGATCGAAGGCGATCACCGAATTGCGCGTGAACTTCAGCATGAAGTAGCGCAGGGCACCGATGGCGATCTCGGTGGCGATCCGGAGGCGCTCGGCCGCGGGCGCTTCAGAGTGCCGCGAGTCCACTTCCTGGAGCGCCTTTTCGATCAGTTTGTCGATCAGGTCGTCGGCCTTGACGCCCAACCCCTTGCGGCCCGACACCTCGACGTAAGTCTTTTTCTTGTCTTCTTCAGAAAGCTCGATGCCCAGCTCGACGCAAGTTCCCGGCGTGAGCGCGACCATCTCGTACGAAAAATGTGTGGACCGGTCGGCTTGCTGGTTGTAACCGAGGGCGCGCAGGCCGGCGACGACGACGTCCTGCAAATAAGATTGGCGCGAGTCGATTACGTTGTAGACCCATTCGCCGTGGCCAAACGAAGGCGCTTGGGGTTGTGGCTCGCCGGTCGTAATGTACACGATATGACCGTCGACCTCTCGCAGCGGGCGATAGTAAAAGTCTTTCCCCAACAACCCGAACTTCCAGAGCTGATAGGCGATGTCTTTTCCGACATAAGTGACGGTGTTGTTGGAACGCACGATCACTTTGCTGTCGTCAGTATCTTCGCCGGTTTGTTCCTTGAATGCGCTGGCCGGCATCACCCAGCAGCCTTTGTTCTTTCCTTCGGTCTCGAAATAGATGGCCTGGCGCTCTTTCAGTTGCTCAAAGGCCGTCTCCCAAAATTTGAGGTAAAGGATCTCGCTCTCGCGAGGAAGCAAGTCATAGGAAATGTCTAGCTTGCGCATGGTTGCGAGATGATAATTCACGATGGTCTCGCTGATAAGTGCGGCCAAGAACGCCGATTGCCCAGTGCGGTGTTCGATCGAGTGAAGCGTCTCGCGACGCCATTCTTTCAGCTCTGGGTGTGACGAGACTTCAGCGTAGAGATTCCAACAGTAGTAATCGAAACGGGTAGTTTTGATGAGCGTCTCAACATCTTCTTGTGGCCTCAGGTGCTCGAACCCGGCTACGACATCCGCCACCTGCACGCCCGTGTTGTCGATGTAATTCTGCACCTCCACCGTCCGGCCGCTCGCGCGCAGCATGCGCACGAACGTGTCGCCCAGCACCGCATTGCGAAGATGACCGATGTGCGCGGCCTTGTTCGGATTGATGTTGGTGTGCTCGACGATGATCTTGCCGGGAACCGGCTCGCCGGCTTTGTCCGCTGTGTGTAGTACGGCGTAACCATACGCCCCGCGATCCAGCCGCACATTGATGTAGCCGTTACCCGCGACTTCGAGGGCCGCGACGCCGTCGATCGATCCCAAGCCAGCCACCAGCTCGGCCGCGATCGCGCGCGGCGCCTGCTTCAATTGCCGAGCCAAGTGAAACGCGACTGGAATCGCCAACTCGCCGAAGGAAGACTGCTTGGGCTGCTCGAGCGCGCCAGCGCCTTGCACGCCGTACTTGGTCCGGACATACTCAGCGACGCGCGCGGAAATGTTCTTCTCGATGGAATGAAACACGTCCTTTCAGTATGCACACGTTATAATAGGACGTGCCCAAGGTTACAATCGACGGTAAGACAGTCGAGTTCGAGTCGGGAAAACTGCCCTATCACGAGCACGGAAAGCCCGAATCGCTTCTGGACGTCTGCCTGAACTTTGGAATGCATCTCGAACATGCCTGCGGCGGAAACTGCGCCTGCACCACCTGCCACGTGATCGTCACCAAGGGGATGGAAAACCTTTCCGAGTTGGACGAGGACGAAGAAGGGGATCGCCTCCAGATGGCTCCCGGCCTCACGCTGAGATCGCGCCTGGGTTGCCAGTGCGTGGTGGAAGGCGACGTCGAGGTGGAGATCCCGTCGTGGAACATCAATTACGTCAGCGAAGGCGGCGGTTCCATGAACCTGGGCGATGCGATTCCAGCGCCGGTCGGCAAGAAGTAACGTCCGCTATTTCTTTAACCACAGATCTAAAAAATGGTCCGCAAGCTCCTGCGGGACATCGGCGATCACCTTGGTCTGCGTCTGCTGCTGGGTCACGTGAATCGCGTCGTACAGCTTGAGCATCTCAGGCTTGTTGTCCGGAGTGTTGAGCCGTCCGAATCCGACCAGGCCGCGAACCAGGTCGTGAACGAACTTTGCGTCGCCGGCGGTTTTGCAGTTTACAACCGCCACTGCGTCGATGCCTTTGCTCAGGTTCATGCCAAGCGTGGCGCTGTCGACCGATCGCAGCGCGTCCAGGATGTTTCCCAGGTTGCCTTCGCGCGGCAGCGGCAAATTCAAGTTTTCGACGCCGCCGGTGAGCGCGGCATACACCTGATCGCCTTCAGGAAGCGTGCGCAGAAGATCGCGGAGCTCCGGCGGAAGACCGCCGCCTTTGGAACCGGCTTGATCGATCAGGGAGCGCAATGCGGCGGGTGACCCGGCGGCGGCCGTGGAATCGTCCAAGAGCGTGATGGCGGCCCGCTCATCTCCGAACAGGTCGTGCCCTTTGTAGTTCGACGGCGTGATGCCTTTCGATTTGAAGCGTGCCTGCAAATCGGGGACGCGAAACTTTCCGCGCACCAGCAGCACAGCGTTCTTCCCGTTGGAGCAGACCAGGATCTCCGAAAGATCCTTGCGCGGATCGAGACCGGTCTGCTGTTCGAATTCGTCAAGCTGCGGCAGAGGAACGCGAGTTATGAGCTTTTGATAAATGGCCGTGGCGCCGATTGAGGCCAGATTCACGCCCAACACCACCACGGTGTCGGACGGGACCAACGCTTCGAGCGCCGGACTCACGTGCAGCGAAGCCGATTTCTTGGGCTGACAACCGCTGAGTGCTAATGCCACTAGTGCAACCGCCGCGGCGCACCGCACTAGAAATCTCTCCGCTGGAAAATCCACAGAGCCGCCCCGAGCATTAGGATTCCAAACAGCGCCGAGGTCCAAATGGGCGTGAATCCGGCGAAGGTCCCGCTCTGGATCGCGTCCAGGGTCATCTTGCCGAGCTCGTAGACTTTGGGGAACGTGTAATAGAGAGCGCGCCAGAGGTTGCGTGACCATTCCGAAGAGAGCAGGCGCATCATCAGATTGGTCTGCGCCAGAATCGGGCTGATGATCATCAGAGCTACGGTGATCATGGTAGCGGCGGCGGCGCTTTCCAAAGTCACGCCAATCAGAACGACAACCGACAGCAGGACGGCGAATATGAAGGTGGTGGTGGCAATCGCGATCAAGAAAACGGGTGACCAAATGCCGGTCTTGGCGCCGAGGATGGTCCACACGCCCAGCACCAGATAGATACTATTCAGCGAGACCAGCAAGATGTTGCCGAGAAAGCGTCCGAGCAGGAGATGCGCGCGGGAGAGCGGCTTCGAGAGCAGCAGTTCGATGCGGCCCGGTTCGAGGACGCTGGGAACCAGACCGGCGGAAGCGAAGACCGCCAGGAACATTCCAAAGGTGTAGAGAAAGGTCGCAATGCCGCCGTAGACTCCGCGCACCATGCGGTTCACGTCCGGGCTCCCGCGGGTCGGGCGGCCAAACAGCGATACCGTGGCGGTGGCGCCGGCAACAATATCGATTTTCAGCAGGAACAGAAAGAACAGGATCATCAGGGTGGACAAGCCGAACAGGACCCAGAAAATCTTTCGGGTAAGCGCTTCGCGGAACGTATCGCGAACGAGTGCCAGGGTGACCATTGCCTATTTTTTCTCCACGGTTCGAACGAACACTTCTTCGAGAGTGCTGGTGGTTGGCGCCAGCGACTCGATTTCGCATTGTTGCGCCCGTAGCAGATCCACCGCGGTGTTCACCAGCTCGCGGCTGGGGAATTGAAAGTCGATCAGGCCGTCGCGCGCGGCCATCGACGTTGCTTTAGCGCGCAATTCCTCGGTTAGAGCATCACTTGGCTTGGTAACGGTTAACCGGTAGCCTTTGCCGGCCGTGAGGTCGTGCATTTTTCCCGTGAGCGCCACTTTTCCCTTGTGCAGTATCGCGATCTCCCGGCACAGGGTCTCAATTTCCGCGAGCAAGTGCGAATTGACGAAAATCGTCACGCCTTGGGATTCACAGCGCACCAGAAGCTCCCGGATCTCGCGGCGGCCCACCGGGTCGACGCCGTCGGTGGGTTCGTCCAGGATCAGCATGGAAGGCGAATGAATCAGCGCTTGCGCCAGCCCCAGGCGCTGCAGCATGCCCTTGGAGTACTTGCCAATACGCATCGCGCCCCATTGGCTGAGGCCCACCAGCTCCAGGTGTTCCGGGATCAGCTTCTTTCTTCGAGAGGCGCTGACCCCCGAAAGAGACGCGTAGAAATCGAGCATTCCGGCGCCCGTAAAATACGTGGGGAAGCGATGGTTCTCCGGCAGATATCCGATCGGCCGGCGCGCCTCGGGATCACTGGCATCGCGTCCGAAAATGAGGGCGCTGCCATGGGTTTGACGGACCGCCGAGAGCAGCGTCTTCACAAAGGTTGTTTTTCCAGCGCCGTTCGGCCCCAGCAGGCCGAAGATGGTCCCCTTGGGAACCCGCAGGGAAACACCGTCAATGGCCCGGACCTCGCCACCGGACCATCGCGCATGGTAGATCTTTGTGAGATCCTGGGTTTCGATGGCGTATTCGGAGTCCACTCTCATTAGGATACGCAGGAACGCCGGCGGTTTGTTCCCGGCAGCTGGAAAATCCGGCCGCCGCACCCCGGGTGCTGAATAGTTTCTAAATGCTTCCGTGTCTGTCGTAGAATAAGAAATAATTCGAATGACATCTCCGACCATTGCCAACCCGCTGCTTCAAATTCAATTTCAAATCCCGTTCGACCAGATTCGCGCGGAAAACGTGGAGCCGGCCATCGCCGGACTGCTTGCGGACACGCGCGCGGAGCTGGACCGGCTCACCTCCGAACCGGCGCCACGCAGTTTTGCCAATACCATGCAGCGGCTGGATGATCTCACGGAGCGCCTGGAATACGCCATGCAGATCATCCGCAACCTGGAGGCGGTTGCCACGACGCCCGAGTTGCGCGCCGCTTACAACGCGGTCCAACCCCAGGTGAGCAAATTCTATTCGTCGCTGCCTTTGAACCAAGCACTGTGGAGCGCCGTGCAGAGCTATTCGCAAACGGGCGAGGCCCGGAATCTGGCCGGCGTCCGAAAACGATTCCTGGAAAAAACCATCGACAATTTCCGGCGGCACGGGGCTGAATTGGACGCGCCAGGGAAGAAGCGCATCGCCGAGATCGACGTCGAGCTGACCAAGCAGACCATTCGCTTCGCGGAAAACGTATTGGACTCGACCAATCAATATGAGTGGGTGATCACCGATGAACGCCAGCTGGCGGGTTTGCCGGAGAGCGCGCGAGCGATGGCGCGCTCCAGCGCAGCTTCCAAAGGCCTGGCGGAACCGTCCTGGCGCTTCACGCTGCAAGGCCCCAGCTATTTGGCCGTGCTGACGTATCTGGACGATCCCCAGCTGCGGCGGAAGGTCTACGAGGCTTTCAGCAATCGCGCGACGGAAGAAAAGTACGACAACCGGCCGCTCTTGCGGGGGATCCTGGAACTCCGCCGTGAAAAGGCGCGCTTGCTCGGCTACCGGGATTTCGCGGACTTGGTGCTCGAGGACCGCATGGCCGGCAGTGGTGAACGGGCCCAACAGTTCCTCGACGATCTGAAGCACAAGACGGCATCGCAATTTCATAGAGAGAATGCCGAGCTACTGGCTTTCTCTGGAAAAGCGCAACTATATCCGTGGGATATCGCATATTATGCGGAAAAGCAGCGCGCGGCTCTGTACGATTTTGACGAAGAAGCTTTGCGCCCGTATTTCCCGCTGGATCGCGTTGTGAACGGGATGTTCGAGATCGTGCACCGGCTTTACGGCATCCGCGTGGTGGAAAGAAATGGCGTGCCGGCCTGGGATTCGCAAGTGAAGTATTACGAGATTTACGACGAAAGCCATGCTTCCGGCAGCCGCCTGGTAGGAGCATTCTACGCGGACTGGTTTCCGCGCGAGAACAAGCGCGGTGGTGCATGGATGGATGCATTTATCACCGGCCTACCGCACGGCGATCGCCAAGATCCACACTTGGGGCTGATTTGCGGCAACCTCACTCCGCCTGCCGAGGATCGCCCATCGCTTTTGACGCACCGTGAAGTGCAGACCATCTTCCACGAGTTCGGGCATCTGTTGCACCATTGCCTGAGCAGAGTGGAACTGCGGGGGTTGGCGGGTGTGAACGTGGCTTGGGACTTCGTGGAGCTGCCATCGCAGATCATGGAGAACTGGTGCTGGGAACGGGATGCTCTGGATTTGTTTGCCCGGCACTACCAGACCGGCGCCCCGATCCCGGCGGAACTGTTCGACAAGATGCGGAACGCGCGCAATTTCCGGGCGGCCAACCTGCAAATGCGGCAGCTCGGATTCGCCTTCGTGGATCTGGCGCTGCATCGCGATGTGGATCCAAAGTCCGGCGTCGACTTGCTCGACTTCGCGCGCGGTATTCTGCAGGAATTCTCCGCGGCCGAGCTGCCGGAACACTACGCGATGATCGTCAGCTTCACGCACCTGTTCTCGAGTCCGGTGGGTTATGGCGCCGGCTACTACTCCTACAAATGGTCCGAGGTCCTGGACGCCGACGCTTTCACGTTATTTCAGCGCGGCGGAATCTTCAGCCGCGAAGTGGGTGGCCGATTCCGCGAACAAATCCTCGCCCGGGGCGACAGCGAAGATCCGGCGGAGCTGTATCGCAGCTTCATGGGCCGCGATCCCGATCCGAACGCTCTGCTCGCGCGCTCCGGTCTGCTGGCGGCATCTTAGCCCGCCCCGTCACGGACGCGGCTCGGTACGTGGTAGGAATGGAGAGAGGTGGTCGATGCACTCTTCCATTCGACTCGGGCGCCTGTTCGGCATCGAGGTCGGTCTTCACTACAGTTGGTTCATCATCGCGCTGCTGATCACCATGTCCCTGGGTTCGCAATTCCAGGCCAGCCACGCGGAGTGGGGATCGACGGTGATCTGGTCGCTCTCGATTCTGACCGCGCTGCTATTTTTCGTCACTCTGCTGGCGCATGAGCTGTCGCACGCGCTGGTGGCGCGGACGCGCGGACTGACCACGAAAGCCATCACGCTGTTCGCGCTGGGCGGCGTGGCCCAAATCGAGAAAGAGCCGGAGGACGCCAAAACCGAATTCCTGGTCGGCATCGTGGGGCCGTTTTCCAGCGCCGTCATCGGCTGTCTCTGTCTGGCTGTGGCGTGGGCGCTCGGATGGCGCATGGGCGCGGCGCCGGAAACGCCGCTGCACGCCATGTTCGTTTGGCTTGGATACATCAACCTTATGCTGGCGGCGTTCAACATGATTCCGGGTTACCCGCTGGATGGCGGCCGCATCCTGCGGTCCATCTTGTGGCTGAGCTCAGGGAATGTCCAGGTTGCAACGCGACGCGCCGCGACTGTCGGCAAAGCGATCGCGCTGCTGTTCATCGCGTTCGGGATTTTCCGCTTCTTTGGTGGCGCCGGGTTTGGCGGCCTATGGATCGCGTTCATCGGATGGTTTCTGCTGCAAGCGGCTACGGCCAGCGCCAGCTCGGTTGCGCTCACCGAAGGGCTGAAAGGCGTGCAGGTGCGCGACATCATGACCAGCGATTGTGTGACGCTGGACGGCAACATGAACGTGGAGCAATTTGTCGAAAATTACCTGCTGAAATCCGGACGCCGCTGTTTTGTCGTCCAGCAAAATGGCGAGATCGCCGGACTGGTGACTCCGCACGAGATTAAGGAACTGGAGAGGCCGCGCTGGCCCTACATGACACTCGCCGACGTCATGCGTCCGCTGGACCAAATCCACACCGTCACGCCCGTGACGCCGGTGATGGAAGCGCTGGAGACCATGGGGCGCGATGACGTGAACCAGTTGCCGGTGGTCAGCGGCAGCCATTTGGATGGAATCATAACGCGGGCCAACGTCGTGCAATTTCTTCAGACGCGAGCAGAGCTGAGGCACTGAGATTTACGGACGCGCGGTGAACGTAAATTTTGGTAAAGTAGGCGCAGTGCGACACGTTTTCGTCGCAGCCATTGCGCTGTGCTGCTTTGCTGCTTCCAAGGACGATCAGGAATTTAACGGCCGCTGGGACATCACCACCAACGGGCCGGCCGCGCCGCACGGCTGGTGGCTGGAAGTGTCGGGCGCCGGAACGGACAATCTCAAGGGCAAGTTCCTGGGCTCTCCCATCGGATTGTTGGATGAGATCCCCAAGCTTTCCATTTCGGAAGGCGAGCTTCGTTTTGCGCTGGAATCCCGCTTCGCGAAAGACCGCAACCCGGAGAAGGGCCTCTACTGGGCCCGCTTGGAAGACGGCAAGCTCAAGGGAACATTTGAAATCGAGGGCGATCCGTCTTCGTATCTCGAATGGACCGGCGTGCGAGCACCAGCGCTGCCGGATCGAGACGATGGCTCGTGGAAACTCGGCGGTCCGGTGGTGCTGTTCGACGGGCGCGATTTGGGAGGCTGGGAGGCCGCGCCGCCCGCGCATCTGGCGGGATGGGTTGTGAAGGATGGAGCTCTGACGGCGCTGCCGGGAGCGGTGGATCTCATTTCCGACAAGAAGTTTTTCAACTTCGTGGTGGACGCCGAATACCGGATTGAACCGCACAGCAACAGCGGCATTGCCCTGCGCGGACGCTATGAAGTCCAGATTACCGACGATGCCGATCGACCCGTATCGAATCGCGCGAGCGGTTCAATTTTGGGCCGCATCGCTCCCACGTTGAATGCCGAGCGGCCGGCCGGCGAGTGGCAGATGCTGGTGGTTCGCCTGGTGGGCCGTGAAGTCACGGTGATACTGAACGGCAACCGCGTGATCAATCGGCAAAGCATCGAGGGTCCGACTACGATCGCGCTCGACTTCAACGAGGCCGAGCCTGGGCCCATTCTACTGCAGGGCAATCGTGGGCCCGTGGAGTTCCGCCGCATCGTTGTTTATCCGCTCGTCAAGAAGCCTTGAGCGAAACCTTGAGCGTCCAGAAACAAGCCCGGCTGTACCGTGTGCGAGGACAGGTGCAGGGAGTGGGCTTTCGCTATTTCGTCGAGCAGTCGGCGCAGGCGCTCGGCGTGAGAGGCTGGGTGCGCAATGTCGATGACGGGAGCGTGGAGGTGTATGCCGTGGGCACTCACGCCCAGCTTTCCGAACTCGCGGGACTGCTGTGGAAAGGACCGCGCTGGGCCGAAGTTCGCGGTGTGGATGAAGCCGAAGCGGCGCTGGAAGAGCCCTCGGGGTTTTTCGTGAGGCAGTGAAGGTCGGCGGCTTGTCAGGCCAGCAGGCGGGCCGCGTCTTTCGCGAAGTAGGTCAGCACGAAATCCGCGCCGGCCCGGCGGATGGCGGTCAGCGATTCCAGGATCGTCCGGTCGCGGTCCAGCCAGCCGTTGTTGATGGCCGCGGTCAGCATGCTGAACTCGCCGCTGACTTGGTAAGCGCCGAGCGGCGTGGGAAAACGCTGGCGGGCCTCGCGGATGACGTCGAGATACGGCATGGCCGGCTTCACCATAATCACGTCCGCGCCTTCCTCGATATCCAGCTCGATCTCGCGCATGGCTTCGCGCGAGTTGGCCGGGTCCATCTGATAGCTGCGCCGATCGCCGAATTGGGGCGTCGATTCGGCCGCCTCGCGGAACGGACCGTAAAAAACCGAGGCGTACTTAGCAGCGTACGAAACGATGGGCGTGTTCGTGAAGCCGGCAGTATCGAGTGCCTTGCGAATGGCGGCCACGCGCCCATCCATCATGTCGCTGGGCGCCACCACATCGGCCCCGGCGCGGGCATGAGACACGGCGGCTTTGGCCAGCCACTCGAGCGTGGGATCGTTCTGAACCTCGCCATCCACAACCAATCCGCAGTGGCCGTGGCTGGTGTATTCGCAATTGCAAACGTCGGTCATCACCAGCAACTTCGGAACTTCGCGCTTGAGGGCCCGCACGGCCTGCTGCACGATGCCATCGTCGGCGAAAGCGCCCGAAGCTAGCTCGTCCTTCGTTTCCGGAATCCCAAATAGAATCACGCCGCCGATTCCGAGCTCGTGCGCTTCGGCGCATTCTTTGACCAGCCGGTCCACCGAAAGCTGCGCATGCCCCGGCATGGAGCTGATCTCGCGGCGCACACCTTCGCCCGGACAGATGAACAGCGGCAGGATGAAATCGCCGGGATCGAGCACCGTCTCGCGCACCAGATTCCGCAGCGCCTCGCTCGCGCGCAGGCGCCGCATGCGGTGAATCGGAAAGGCCACCGCTTCAGCCTTCCTGGATGGTGACGGACTTCACCTGGTCGCCCTGCTTCACCTTGTTGACCACGTCCTGACCGCTGGTCACTTGGCCGAAGATGGTATGCTTGCCGTCCAGCCAATCGGTGGCGATGTGCGTGATGAAAAATTGGCTGCCATTGGTGCCAGGACCGGCGTTGGCCATGGACAGTGAACCGATCTTGTGGCGATGCGGATTGTTCTTGGTCTCGTCCTCGAACTTGTAGCCGGGACCGCCGCGGCCGCTGGCCGTCGGATCGCCGCCTTGAATCATGAAGTCGTTGATGACGCGATGAAACACCGTGCCGTCATAGAAGCCTTCCTTAGCCAGGAATACAAAATTGTTGACGGTCTTCGGCGCGTCTTTTGCGAAGAGCTCGCAAATGATTTTTCCTTTCGAGGTATCGAGAGTCGCCGTGTACTTGCCGGCCGGATCAATCGCCATCGCGGGCGGTGCTGAATATTGCTTGGACATAGTTTCAGTGTAACCGGGGACCGCTCCCTCACGGTCGCGGTTCTGTCAGAGGCGCAGGTCGCGGCCGGACATTTCCTTGGGCTGATTTTCGTCCAGGAAGCTGAGCACGGTCGGCGAGATGTCTTGCAACGCGCCTCCGGAGCGCAACCGGGCGCCCGTTTCGTTCACCAAAATGAATGGCACCGGATTGGTGGTGTGGTAAGTGTGCGGACCTTTGGTGACTGGGTCGATCATCATCTCGGCGTTGCCGTGATCGGCCGTGATGATCCACGAGCCACCGGAGCGGCGCAGAGCGGCGTAGATCTCACCTAGGCCAGCATCGACGGCCTCCACCGCTAGCACGGTGGGAGCCATTTTTCCCGAATGGCCAACCATGTCGGCATTCGCGTAGTTCATCACGATGACGTCGAAGCTGCGCTGATCGATGGCCTTGACCACTACTTCGGTGATTCCGGCCGCGCTCATTTCGGGCTTCAGATCGTAGGTCGCAACCTTCGGCGAGGCGATCAGTTCGCGGCTCTCCCCGTCATAAGGTTTTTCGTTGCCGCCATTAAAGAAGTAAGTCACGTGTGCATACTTCTCGGTTTCGGCGACGCGCAGGTTTTTCCAGTTTAGCCGCGCCATCACGTCCGCCAGGATGTTGTTGGGATGCTCGCGCGGAAGCACGAAAGGAACGGAAAAGCTCTTGTCGTACTCGGTCATGGTGGTGAAGTGCAGGTTCTTGGGCGCCAGAGACCGCGATGGTTTTTCGAGCGTGGGGTCGGTGAGCGCCATGGTCATCTCGCGGCCGCGATCGGCGCGATAGTTGAAGAAGATGCAGGCGTCGTCGTCGCGGATGAGGCCCACCGGCTGCTTGCTGCTATCGACGATGGTCACCGGCTCGATGAACTCGTCGGTAACGCCATGCTCGTAGGATTTCTTCGCCGCGGCCACGGGGTCATCGGAGGCGACGCCGTTGCCCAGCACCATTGCGCCAAATGCGCGCTCGATGCGATCCCAACGTTTGTCGCGATCCATGGCATAGTAGCGGCCCGAGACGGTCGCGATTTTGCCAACTCCGATTTGGCGAAGCTCCTTTTGTACTTGTTCGAGAAAACCCGCGCCGCTCTCCGGAGGCGTATCGCGCCCATCCATAAAGCAGTGCACGAAAACCTGCTCCACTTGCTGCTGCTTGGCCATCTTCAGCAGCGCGTAGAGGTGAGTGAGCAGCGAATGCACGCCTCCGTCACTACAGAGGCCCATCAGATGCAGGCGATGGGTACGAGCGTGCAGCATGGAATCCAGCAGAACCGGATTCTTGAAGAACTCGCCGGAGGCGATCATCTTATCGAGGCGCGTCACATCCATATAAATGATGCGGCCGGCGCCGATGTTCAAATGGCCCACTTCGCTGTTGCCCATTTGTCCCTCCGGTAGCCCAACAGAAGGCCCCGAGGTGCGCACCAGCGTGTTCGGATATTCGCGCAGAAGCGCGTCGTAGGTAGGCTTTCGCGCGGCGGCGATCGCATTGCCCTCCGTGGCGGCGGAATAACCCCAACC
>Ga0182015_10005191_pt1 | contig 13659 bp, 11 predicted proteins | sample 712P3MmetaG_FD_120478 | JGI IMG/M metagenome (GOLD analysis project Ga0182015, IMG submission 120478) | Permafrost microbial communities from Stordalen Mire, Sweden - 712P3M metaG | ecosystem: Environmental > Terrestrial > Soil > Wetlands > Permafrost | place: Sweden: Stordalen | collected...
GTCCCGCGTACGAACCGAATTTTGGCTCCGTCCTCCCGAGCCTATCAACCAATCCCTACTCGAGTCGAGGGAGCCGACATTGTTATGCAATCATGTGGTTTTCGGGTCGATTTCCACTTCTCCGGTAAGTGCGTTAATCAGGAGTCGGCCCCCTGTTCCTCCAGTATTGAGGATGAAGAGTTTTCATAGAAGGTTGGCATCTCCACCCGCTCCCTCGCAGAACTCAGCCCCGAGCGGCAACGCTTCGATTGCGCCCGCGAAAAACTTCTCACGAAATAGCACCCTCGGCTAGACTAAGGATCGCCGGGCCAATGATGAGATTTTGGACGCAGTTTCGGTTGGTCTATGAGCTGACGTCTGGCATGATGCCAAACAAGTTTTAAATCCGCGATCTCGGGCACGCAGATTGAAAGTCGTACCTGGAGCGGAGCGGAGCGGGGGCGGGGTTAGCGATGAAACGAAGCTGGAACTGGGCAGTGTGGACCGGCGCGGCGCTGGTTTTCCTAGGAGTGGTTAGCTATCCGCTGTTCTTCGTTCGCTTCCCGGGGCTTCGCGATTTTCCGTGGGCGAACCTGCCGATGATCGCGCTCGGGTCGGTGCTTCTCGCCTTGGGCCTTGTGCGCGCATTCCGGCATCCGGATCTGTGTCGCGGCAAGATTTTCGGCAGCGTCCTCGCAGTGCTGGCGTTGGCATTCAGCGGATTTTTCCTCTACGGCATTTTCATCGGCGCACGGCATGTGCTACCCCCTTCGCACGACGCGCCGCGAGTCGGCCAGACGGCACCAGATTTCACGCTGCCGGATTCGCAGAATCATCCAGTGAGTTTGAAGGGTGCGTTGAATTCTCCGTTCACTCCAGAGAGTGCAACCGGCGCCGAGAAGGGCGCAGCCCAAGCAGCCGGCGTGGTTTTGATTTTCTACCGTGGATATTGGTGACCGTTCTGCAACTCCGAGTTACGGAGTTTCGAGAAGGCGCTGCCGGACTTTGATGCGCGGAAGATTCGAGTGATCGCGATCAGTGTGGATTCTCCCGCGGATTCCGAAAATCTTCGCCGGTCGCAGGGCTATACGTTTCCGATTCTTTCGGACGCACATGAGGACGTGATCCGCAGGTGGGATCTGGTGCACGTGCACGGCCGACGCGACGGCGCGGACATCTCGCGACCAGCAGAATTCCTAATCGATTCGTCGGGGAAGGTGCGCTGGGCGAATCTTACGGAAGATTTCGTGGTCCGCGCCCGGCCAGAAGAGGCACTCGCAGCGTTTGACGCGATGAACAGATCATCGCACTCCGGAGAGTAGTGGCTTAGGCTTCTGGTGCCAAATCCCAGACTTCCGATGCGCGTGCCGGTCAACTCCTGATAAGTCGCGTAACCGGAAACTGACCCACTACCGACGATTCGTGGTGGTTGCCGAGTAGGCATGGCCTAAGGCTAATTCTGTGAACGATCTGGGCTCGTTTCGATGGAAGAACGCAGGGCTGTGGTCACCTCGCCGGCGATGTCGTCCTGGACCATGACGATGTCGTGGAAGGGACGGTCGTAGGTTTCGGACCAGATGACGTAGCCGTTGTCGACACGGACCAGCCGGGCGGCTACGCGGACCATGGGGCCGGATTTGCGGACGCTGCCGTCGAGGATATAGGCGACACCCAGTGTCTTGGCGATGTCGGTGACGGGGATCCGCATGCCTTTGAAATAGAAGGAGGAAGTTGGAGAAGGCACGCGGAAGCCGGGGATCTTGGTGAGTTTGTCGATGAGTTCTTCGGTCATGCCGTCGGCGAACTCTTCGTTGGACATGCCTTCGGTAAGGTCGAGGAAGGGGAGGACGGCGATGGATTTCTGCGGAGGAGCGGTGGCGGCGGAGGCCGAACGATTGCGGGTGGCGGGATTGGAGTGGAAAAAGAAGGCGGCGACAAGCACGAGGCAGAGCGCAGCGGCGGCCAAGGCGAGGATACGTTTGAAGCGCAGGCGGGATGGCGGTGGAACGGTGGTTGGGCGGAGGGGATTTTCGGAGTTGTGAGTTTGCGGAAGGGACTGCGGAAGGGAAGGGTCGGGGAAAGGAGAGACGGTGGCGACCAGGCGGTAGCCGAGACGCGGGATGGTTTCGATATAGGTGGGTTGTTTGGAGTCGTCGCCGAGGAGTCGGCGGAGTGAGGTGACGGCCTGATAGACGGAGTCTGGAGCTACGGTCACGTCCGGCCAGACTTCGTTGAGCAGGGCATCGATGCTGACGACTTGGCCGGTGTGGCTGGCGAGGCAGAGGAGGAGTCGCATGGTGCGGATCTCCACGCGGGTGGATTGGCCGTCGCGAGAGATCTCGCTGGAGGCGGGATCCGCGATCCAGGTACCGATACGAAGCTTGGGGTTGAGTGAGCGGGGCATGGGGAGTGGTCGGGGGCGTTGGTTTTGTTGGACGCTTGTTAGACGAAGGCCGGCGTCTTTGTCGAGTGCAAAAGATACTACAGAACTGGGACAGGGTTCAGCGCGTCTTGCTTTAAAGCTTTGCAGCTGCGCGTTGGCGTCGGGCTTTGGAAGCTCAGGGCGTAATACGAGTGGCTGACCGGCCGGAAGCGTGATTTCAGACGTATTCAGAGACGATTCAGAGTTTGCTCAGGACTTCGCGGGTTTTCACTCCTTAGTATCCATCCATCACGAAGGTGTTTTCGCTTTCCGCTGGCAGGAGGGCGTCGTGTGCCGCGAGACGCGGCAATCTTTGATTGGAAAGAGGGGCGATGAGCGGAGAGACGGGGATTGGGGCGGAGGGTCATCGGAGCGCTTTGCTGGCGATCGGAGTGGGTGGATTGGTTGCGGGGACTTTGGACCTCTTGCAGGCTTGCATTCTATTTGGTTGGGCTATTCCGCTGGCCATTGCCGGAGGGTTGCTGGGGACAGCGGCTTTTAGCGGAGGCGCGGGGACTTATGCGTTAGGAGTGTTGCTGCACTTCTTTATCGCTTGCTCAGCGGCGGGGATTTATTACGGAGCCAGCCGACGGCTGAGATTTTTGGTGGAGCATCCGCTGGTGTGCGGATTGTTTTTTGGCGGGGCGGTGCAGGAGGTGATGAATCTGGTGGTTTTGCCGTTGTCGGCGTTGCATTCGCGGGGACCGTATCGATTGCATGATTTGATTTTGGGGTTGGCGGTGCACATGGTGGTGATCGGGTTGCCGATTTCGTTTGCCGCGCGGAGGTTTGGGAGGTAGGGGGATTTGTTTTCGTCGAGCGTGAGTTGACGAATTTGTGAGGTGGTTGTTTGTGAGTTGAAGGAACCGGGGGCGAACGGAAATGTGGTGGCAAGACGCGGTGGCCGGGCGGAGCGAGCCCCGCCCCTACGGTGGGGCTTTAGCTTTTGATGGTGCCGGTGGTTTCGTCCCAGGTGGTGGGGCCGTGGCGGAAGTAGGATTCGTTGGCCATGTGGCAGGCCAGGGCGGCGTGGTGGCCGAAGACGGCGTCTTCGGTGACCTGGCTGTTGTTGCGGACGGCTTGGAAGAAGGTCCAGAGGTGGGGCTTTAGTTCGTCCCAGGATGTGCCGGTATAGCTGAAGCCTTCCAGAGTGGGTTCCTGGCCGGGCTTGGGGTCGTGCTCTTCGTGCCATTGCTTGGCATAGGCTTCACGCATGACTCGGGGAAAGCTGCCGGTGTAGTAGCTGGGGGAATCATTTTCGCCGGTCTGCGGGACATACTTGATGTCGTTCTCGGTGACTTCGAGCGTGCCCTTGGAGCCGTAGAAGCGATAGGTTTCGGGGGATGCGCCGCCCAGGTTGAGGCGTAGGTAGACTGGCGCGGCCAGGCTTGGATATTCGTAGAGGACGGCCTGGACGTCGGGCATGTTGCGGCCGTCTTTCCAGCGGATGATGTTGCCGAGGGCCTGGACGCGCTTGGGAGCTTCGTTGATGCCGATCATGAACATCATGCCGCTGACGAGGTGAACCAGGAGATCGCCGGCTACGCCGGTGCCGTATTCCTTCCAGCAACGCCAGCGCGCGAAATATTTGGGAGACATGTCGGGATCCCACGCGCGTTTTGGCACGGTGCCTTGCCAGGTTTCCCAATCGAAATTTTGGGGCGAGAGGTCGGGGGGCGAGGGGTATTGCCACGCGCCGTTGGGATCGTTGCGGCCGTAGGTGCCTTCGATGAGGGTGAGCTGGCCGATGGTGCCCTTGGCGAGGATTTCTTTGGCTTTGGCGCAGATTACCGAACTGACCCGTTGGGAGCCGATTTGAACGGTCTTGCCGGTTTCTTTGGCGGCTTTGACCATTTCCACGCCGTCGGCCGCGGAATGGGACATGGGTTTTTCGCAGTAGATGGGTTTGCCGGCGCGAACGGAGTCGACGACGACTTGTTTGTGCCAGTGGTCGTGGACGGCGGCGAGGATGCAGTCGATTTCTTTGTTGTCGAGGAGTTCTTTGTAACGGCGGGTGGCGGGGAGATTGGGATTGCCGGTGATCTCGCGAGCTAGGAGGTGGCGGCCGTCGTAAAGGTCTGCGGCGGCCACGCATTCTACGCCGGGGAGTTGGATGGCGTTGGAGAGGACGCCGGAGCCTTCCATGCCGATGCCGATAATGCCGAAGCGGAGGCGGTCGCTGGGCGGGACTGCGGGATAAGGGGCGGCGTTCAGGCGTTCGGAGGGGAGGAGGAGGGAGTTTGTCGCGGCTAATGCGCCGGCGGTTGCGGCGGTGCGTTGCAGGAATTGGCGGCGGGTTAGGTCTTTTTTCACGGGTTGCTCCTGTGCGTGGCAGGACGAAGGTCGAAAAGCGAAATTCGAAACTCGAAAAGCGAAACTCTGTACGTGACTTGGGCTGAATTGTCGCCGAGAAGGGGCGGAGCAGTGCTGCGCCCCTCCATTTTGGTTAGTGGAGGGGTTGGACGGCTACTTCTTTGAAGAAGACTATGTCGTTGTCGCTGTGATTTTGGAGGCCGATGTAGCCCTGGTTGGGGCGGATGCCGCGTTCGGGTTCGAAATCGAATTTGCGGTCGGGGACTGGAGCGCCTTCGGTGTAGTCGGTGACCTTTATGTCGTTGACGGTGACTACCGTGTGCGGGCCGTCCATTAGGATCAGCATGGTGTTCCACTCGGGGCCGGGTTTGCCTGGGCGAGCCAGCGGCTTGGTGAGGGAGTAGAGCGTGCCGGTGACGTGATACTCGTCTTCCTTGGAGTCTTCGGGTTGGTTATCGATCTGGACTTCGTAGCCGTAGTTAACGGGCATCCAAGGTTCGCGCGGTTCCAGCGGAATACGGATGAAGACGCCGGAGTTGTCGTTGTGATCGCGCATTTTGTAGACGATGCGGAGGCGGCAATCGCCGAATTTTTCCTTGGTCCAGTAGAGCAGGCCCATGCCGCCGTGGGTGCGGATCAAGCCGTCTTCCACGGAGTCTTCGCCGGGGCCAACGTGTTTCCAGCCGTTGAGATCTTTGCCGTTGAAGAGTTGACGCCAGGTGTCGGGCTTGGCGTTCGAGCGAGTGTGGTTGGGTAGTGCGAGTAAGACGAGGATTGCTGCGGAGGCTAGAAGAAAGTTGCGCATCGTGGGGCTCCTTTTCCGTTGGGTATCGTAGACGATGAGTGATGGGGAGGCAATCGGATTATTAATTCGATTGAATGAGCGGGGTGATGCTGACCGAGGGGGCTCGCTGACACAGTCTGCAAAGAATACGTGCTGGCTTGGTTGTCGAGATGGGGCGCAGCGGTGCTGCGCCCCTACAAAGAAGCGGCCACAGTCGACGATCAGTGGCTGTCGGCGCCGATGCGCATGCTGTAGAAGCTGCGGTAGACGAAGGTGAAGGAGATGGCGAAGAATACGGCGGCTAGGGCGTGCGTCAGGTTGGCGCCTTTGGACGCGGTTAGCTGGACGGCTAGTTCGACGGCCAACAGACCGAAGAGAGTCGTGAACTTGATCACTGGATTCAGGGCTACCGAGCTGGTGTCTTTGAAGGGGTCGCCTACGGTGTCGCCTACTACCGTGGCGTCGTGTAGCGGCGTGCCTTTTTGTTTCAGCTCGACTTCTACGATCTTTTTGGCGTTATCCCAGGCGCCACCGGCGTTGGCCATGAAGATGGCTTGGTAGAGGCCGAAGATGGCGATGGAGAACAAGTAGCCGATGAAGAAGAAAGGCTCGATGAAGGAGAAGGCCAGCGTCGCGAAAAAGACGGCGATGAAAATATTGAGCATGCCTTTTTGCGCGTACTTGGTACAGATCTCAACGACTTTTTTGCTGTCGGCGACGCTGGCGGCGGCCGCGCCATCGAGCTTGATGTGGGCTTTGATGAATTCGACTGCGCGGTAGGCGCCGGTGGTTACGGCTTGGGTGCTTGCGCCGGTGAACCAGTAGATCATGGCGCCGCCGGTGATCAACCCCAGGACGAACGGGGCGTGGAGAAGCGAGAGTTTGTTTACGTTTTCGGTGAGGCCGTGGGTTAGGGCCATGATGATGGAGAAGATCATGGTGGTGGCGCCCACTACCGCAGTGCCGATCAGGACTGGCTTGGCTGTCGCCTTAAAGGTGTTGCCGGCGCCATCGTTGGCTTCGAGCATTTCCTTGGCGCGCTCGAAGTTAACGTCGATGTTGTAGTCCTTTTTCAGTTCGGCTTTGATGTTGGGAATTTGTTCGATCAGGGAGAGTTCGTAGACGGATTGAGCGTTGTCGGTGACTGGACCGTAGGAATCTACGGCGATGGTTACCGGGCCCATACCGAGGAAGCCGAAAGCTACTAGTCCGAATGCGAAGACTGGGGCGGCGATCATCAGGCCGCCGAGGCCCATGTTGCTGATGAGGTAGCCTACGGACATCAGCAGGACCATGGCCAGGCCGATGTAGTAGGCGGAGAAGTTGCCGGCTACGAAGCCGGAGAGAATGCCTAGCGACGCGCCGCCTTCTTGGGCGGAGCTTACTACTTCTCTTACGTGGCGCGATTCGGTGGAGGTGAAGGCTTTCACCAGTTCGGGAATGACCGCGCCTGCGAGGGTGCCGCAGGAAATGATGGTGGCTAATTTCCACCATTGCGTGGAGTCGCCGCCTAGCGTTGGGATGATCAGGGACGAAACCCAATAGGTGAAGGCGATGGAGACTACGGAAGTGATCCATACCAGAGAAGTGAGCGGGGCTTCGTAGTTCATTTCGTCTACGTTGCCGTATTTGGCTTTGGCGATGGCGGTATTGATGAAATAGGCGGCGGCGCTGGCTACTAACATGACGATGCGCATTACGAAAATCCAGACGAGTAGTTGGACCTGGACGGTGGGACTTTTTACGCCGAGAAGGATGAAGGTGATCAGCGCTACGCCGGTTACGCCGTAAGTTTCGAAGCCGTCGGCGCTGGGGCCGACGGAGTCGCCGGCGTTGTCGCCGGTGCAGTCGGCGATTACGCCGGGGTTGCGGGCGTCGTCTTCTTTGATCTTGAAGACGATCTTCATCAGGTCAGAACCGATGTCGGCGATTTTGGTGAAAATGCCGCCGGCGATGCGGAGGGCGGCGGCGCCGAGCGATTCGCCGATGGCGAAACCGATGAAGCAGGGGCCGGCATAGTCGCCAGGAACGAAGAGGAGGATCAGGAGCATCATTAATAGCTCGACGCTGATGAGCATCATGCCGATGCTCATGCCGGCTTGCAGCGGCGTGTCGTAGATTGGGTAAGGCTTGCCGCGAAGGCTGGCGAAGGCGGTGCGCGAATTGGCGAAAGTGTTTACGCGGATGCCGAACCAGGCTACGCCATAGCTGCCGGCTATGCCGATTAAACTGAACGCCAGGATGATTGGGAGAGTGACCGCAACGGATTTCCCGGGGACCGGAGCGAGCACGCCGAAGTAGAGAACGATGACGACGGCGATGAAGAGCCAGAGCAGGAGGAGGAATTTTCCTTGCGTGATGAGGTAGGTTTTGCAGGTTTCGTAAATCAGTTCGGAGATGTCGCGCATGGATTTATGCACGGGGAGATTTTTCAGGCGGCTGTAGATGACCAAGCCGAAGATGAGACCGAAGATGCAGAAGAGAATGCCGAAGAGCAGGAGTTTGTGGCCGTCGACGCCGAGAAATTGAACTTGCGAGAGATCGGGAAGCTTTAGGGCGGCTTCACCGCCGACTTCGGGGGCGCCTTGGGCGAAAGATCGGGCTGCGGTGAGCAGCGACAGGATGGCGGCAATTACGCCAAATTTGGTGATTTGACATGCCAGTGACCGGGCACTCGTAAGCCAGGTGCGCATTAACACTCCTCCAGTATTCGAAGCCGTTTGGGGGCTAAAGTCTTTTGCGCGACCGCGTGGCGGCCGCTTCCCTGAAACTTTTTACTTACAAACTACTTCGTTCACGCTGGACTGGGGCTTGCGATCAGATTGCTGCGGTCCTGTCTACCCGGCAGGACGAATTAGCAGCAGGCTGAAGGTACGGCAAAACGCTAAACAAAGTGTGTGATTTATAACATTTAGAGGGGGATGGGTCAAACGGGTAGGAGAGGCGAACGGAATGGTGGCGGCAAGACTCGGTGGCCGGGGGGAAGAAAGCCCGCCCCTACCGAGGTGGTTCGGTTGAGTGGTGGATCAGTTGAAGGGGTTGAGGTGGAACGGAAGGGTGGTGGCAACGTGTTGGCGAACAAATGGTAACATGCGACATCTTTTTGGGTGTTGCGGGGAAGCGGGTTACCCTAGGATGGACAGACTTCGGTACGAGGGATCATGAGCACTCAAGCTACGCCTGCTGCGCGGCCTGCGACGCCCGCTTTGTTGGGGGCGCGCGGATCGAGCGAGCTGCGGCACGACTGGACGCGCGAGGAAGTGGCGGAGATTTATCGGACACCGCTGACCGAATTGGTGTTTCGCGCGCAAAGCGTACACCGCCAATCGCATGCGCCGGATCGCGTGCAGACTTGCCAGTTGATTTCAATCAAGACGGGCGGATGTCCGGAGGATTGCGCGTACTGTCCGCAGAGCGCGCACTACGATGCGCCGGTGGAACGGCAGGGATTGTTGGACGCGGAGCACGTGATTGGAGTGGCGCGGGAAGCGGCGGAACGCGGGGTGACGCGATTCTGCATGGGGGCAGCGTGGCGGCAGGCGCCGGAAGGCGCCGAGTTCGAACGCGTTTTGGAAATGGTGCGGGGAGTTTCGGCGCTGGGGATGGAAGTCTGCTGCACGCTGGGAATGTTGAACGAGGGACAAGCGGCGCGATTGAAGGACGCTGGATTGTCGGCTTACAACCACAATCTGGATACTTCGCCGGAGTTTTACGGCTCGATCATCAGTACGCGGGTTTACGATGACCGCTTGCGAACGCTTGCGGCGGTGCGCAAGGCCGGCATTACCGTTTGCTGCGGCGGAATTTTGGGGATGGGCGAACGGGAAGCGGACCGCATCGGCTTGCTGCAGCAGCTTGCGACGTTGAAACCGCATCCGGAAAGCGTGCCGATCAATATGCTGGTGCGCGTCCAGGGAACGCCGATGGCTTCGATGCCGGCGCTGGATCCGCTGGAAATGGTGAGGGCGATTGCTACGGCACGGATTTTGATGCCCGCCTCGAAGGTGCGATTGGCCGCAGGTAGAAAGCAGTTGTCGCCGGAGGCGGTAACGTTGTGTTTTCTGGCTGGCGCGAATTCGATTTTTGTCGGCGAAAAACTTTTGACTACGCCTAATCCTGGGCCGGATGAAGATGAGCTGCTGTTGCAAACTTTGGGGATGAAGCCACTCGAATCGCATGCCGTCTGAATTTCATCGAGCATTTCAGCGCGAGGTTGAAAGCGTGCTGCGCGAGTTGGACGCGCGGGACCAGCGGCGTTCGCTGCTGGAGATTCGCGGCGTGAATTTGTGCTCGAACGACTATTTGGGATTGGCGGAGTCGGAGCAGTTGCGGGCGGCGGTGTTGGAGGCGGTACGCGAGGCTCCGCGGGTGGGCGGGACCGGATCGCGATTGCTTTCGGGACAGCTGGATGTTTGGGAAGAGCTTGAGGCGGAGTTTGCGGAGTTCTCTGGGACGAAAGCGGCGCTTTATTTTGGAAGCGGGTATGCGGCAAATGTTGGTTTGCTGACTTCGGTGCTGCGGAAGGGCGACGTGGTTTTTTCGGACGAGTTGAATCACGCGAGTTTGATTGATGGGATTCGGTTGTCTGGGGCGCGGAAAGTGATTTATCCGCACCTGGATTTGAATGCGCTTGAGGATGGACTGCGGAATTTCGCAAGAGACGCCGGTGGCGCTCGGCGATTCGTTGTTACGGAGACGGTCTTCAGCATGGATGGAGATGTGGCGCCTGTTTCGGAGATGGCCGCGCTGTGCGAACGATTTGGCGCTGGCTTGATTTTGGATGAGGCGCATGCGACTGGCGTGCATGGGCCATCGGGGCGAGGAATTGCCGTTGGCGCGGGCTTGACGTCGGATGTTGTCGCGGCGGTGCATACGTGCGGGAAAGCTTTGGCTAGCGTGGGAGCTTTTGTCTGTGGGAGCGCGGCGTTGCGGGAACATTTGATCAATCATGCGCGAACATTTATTTTCAGCTCGGCGATGCCGCCTTACATGGCGGGACAGATTCGAGCGGCGCTGCGGATTGCGCGGGGCATGAATGCGGAGAGAACGGAATTGATCGCGGGATCGAGACGATTGGCGGCGGGATTGCGGGCCCGGGGCTATGACACGGCGGGCAGCAGCACGCAGATAGTGCCGGTAGTGATTGGCGGGAATGACGAGGCTCTGGCGGCGGCAGAATTTTTGCGGGCTGAAGGATTTGCGGTGCGCGCGATTCGCCCGCCAACGGTGAAGGAAGGGCGGGCTCGATTGCGATTGTCGATTACTTGCGGGATTGCGGCTGGGGAATTACAGCGTCTTGAGAATTCGTTGGTCAGCTGGCGGGCACAGCGTCATGCGCTTGCGGCGGGGTGCTCGTGAGGAATCACTTTTTTATTACGGGCACAGATACCGGCGTGGGGAAGACGACGTTGTCGGCGTTGTTGTGCGCGGCGCTGGACGCGGTGTATTGGAAACCGATTCAGACGGGAACGCTGGAAGGATCGGATCGCGTTACCGTGATGCGATTGGCGGGAATTGGAACCGACCGGACGCTGGACGAGGTGTATAAATTTGTGCCGCCGGTGTCGCCGGATTTGGCGGCGCGTTGGGCTGGGACGGAAATCGATCTGGCGCGGATTACGTTGCCGACCAGTCTGCACAATGATTGGCTGGTGGTGGAAGGCGCGGGCGGCGTTTTGGTGCCGATCAATCAGAAGCAATTCATGCTGGATATGATGGTGAAATTCATGCTGCCGGTGATTCTGGCGGCGCGCAGCGGTGTGGGGACGATCAATCACACTTTGCTGACCTTGGCGGCTTTGCACGCGGCGGAATTGCCGGTGCATGGTGTGGTTTTAATTGGAGATCAGAACCGCGAGAATCGCGAGACGATCGAGAGGTTTGGGCATGTGCGCGTGATCGGCGAGATTCCGCGGTTGCCGAATTTGCACCGTACGGCGCTGATGCAAGTGTTCATGAATAATTTCGACCGGGCGGCGTTCGCACAGTAGAGGATTTTAATTTTTCTGGTAGAGCCGGCATCCCTGCTGGGTCTTGGCGTTTTCAGATAAAAGGCGAATATTTGTCCTAGCGCGATCGTTGCGATGCGCTTGACGTGAAGGTATCGGCGATATTTTCGTCTAAACCCCGCGGTCTGGAAGACCGCGGCTACAGGAGCATGTGGTGAAATGGTGGCAATGGAGAAACCAAACTTATACTCTGATGCGATGACTGCGCCTGATTGGCTTGCGCTCGATCATATTTGGCTGCCGTATACGCAGATGAAGACGGCGGAGTTGCCTGTGCCGGTCGTTTCGGCGCGAGGTGTGCGGCTGCAGTTGGCTGATGGTAGGGAATTGATCGATGGGATTGCGAGTTGGTGGACGGCTTGTCACGGGTATGGACACCCGCACATTCTGAAAAAAGTGGCCGAGCAACTGGAGAAGATGCCGCACGTCATGTTTGGTGGCTTGGCGCACGAGCCTGCGTATCGTTTGGCTGCGCGGCTTGCAGCGGCTTTGCCCGGCGATTTGAATCGCGTGTTTTTTACGGAATCGGGATCGGTCGCGGTGGAAGCGGCGCTGAAGATGGCGGTGCAGTTCTGGTTGAACCAAGGGGAAAGACGGACGAAATTTGTTAGCTTTCGAAACGGATATCACGGCGATACGTTCGCGACGATGGCGATTTGCGATCCGGACGAAGGAATGCACAAATTGTTTCGCGGGGTGGTGCTGGAGCAGTTTGTGGCGGAGTTGCCCGATGCAAACGAGAAGCGCGATGAGTTGGATCGCTTCTTAGCGGCGCATCGGCGGGAGATTGCGGCGGTGATTGTCGAGCCTTTGATTCAAGGCGCGGGCGGGATGAAATTTCACGACGCGGCGGTGTTGGCCGATCTCAAAGTGCTTTGCGAGCGGCATGGGCTGCTGTTGATTTTTGATGAGATTTTTACCGGCTTCGGGCGGACCGGGACGATGTTCGCGTGCGAGCAGGCGGGCGTAGTGCCGGATATTATTTGTCTTTCGAAAGCGTTGACCGGCGGCACGATGCCGCTAGCCGCAACGGTGGCGACGGAGAAAGTCTACGAGGCGTTTTTGTCCGATGATGCGGAGGCGGCGTTGATGCATGGGCCGACGTACATGGCCTATCCGTTGGGATGCGCGGCGGCGAATGCTTCGCTGGATTTGTTCGAGAGCGAGCCGAGGTTGCGGCAGGTGGCGGCGGTCGAAGCGCAGTTGAACGATGAGTTGGGCAGGTGTCGATCCGCGCCGGGAGTGCGGGACGTGCGAGTCAAAGGCGCAGTGGGCGTAGTGGAGATGGAACGGCCTGTGGCGGCTGCAGGATTGCGTGCGCGATTTGTAGAAAAGGGAGTCTGGATCAAACCGTTTGGCAACGTCATTTATCTCACGCCACCGTTGGTGATTGCGGAGCGGGACTTGTCGGGGCTGACTTGCTCGATTGAGGAAGTCTTGCATGGTCGCTAGCGTTTCGGCGTCTGCTAGACTCGATTGCAGTCTTGAATGGGGGTTTGCGTTTGCCGGCGAATTTGAGCGGTTGGGAACAAAAAGTTGTGGCGTTCGCCGGCGGGCTCGGCGCTCCCGGCTTGTTTCTTATTTCCTTCCTGGATTCTTCCGTTTTGACATTTCCAGTGATCAACGACTTGCTGTTGATCGAGTTATCGATGCAGCGGCCAGCGCGCATGGTGCTGTATGCGGCGATGGCCATGATTGGCTCCACTTTGGGATGCGTGCTCTTGTATTTTCTAGCAAAGAAGGGCGGGGAAGCCGTTTTTCATCGGAAAGCCGGACCGCACGGCGCGAAAATTAAACACTGGGTGGAAGAGAACGGCTTTGTGGGGATGCTGGTCGCGGCGCTACTGCCACCACCGACGCCGTTTAAATTTTTTGTACTGGCGGCGGGAGTGTTCGAGGTGCCGTTGATGAGTTTCGTGTCGGCGATCACGCTGGCGAGGGCGGTGCGGTATTTCGGAGTCGGATATCTGGCGGTGCGGTATGGTTCACAGACGCTGCCATTTTTGGGGCAGCACAAAATGGCAGTGGTTGCGATCGTAGTTGTCCTTGTTGCGGTGAGCTATGGGATTTCGCGCCTTATCTTGCGGCCTCATCCGGACGGCAGCGCGACCAAGACGAACGGCAAGTCTTCGGCGGTCTAGCGGCGGCGCAAA
>Ga0182015_10005192_pt1 | contig 13659 bp, 13 predicted proteins | sample 712P3MmetaG_FD_120478 | JGI IMG/M metagenome (GOLD analysis project Ga0182015, IMG submission 120478) | Permafrost microbial communities from Stordalen Mire, Sweden - 712P3M metaG | ecosystem: Environmental > Terrestrial > Soil > Wetlands > Permafrost | place: Sweden: Stordalen | collected...
CGCTGATGCTGACGACAGCGAACACGATCGGCGCGGCAACACCGAAGCATTTCTGGATCCTTCGCATTGCTGGTCCCCCTGCATCCGCTCACCACTCTCTGAGAGAGCCCGACGCCCCCATATCGGGTAGGAGGCATCGTAGCAATTCCCTGACCGACGAATCCCGGCCTCTCAGTCGTGCAGTTGCGGGTCGTATGCCATGGCGGCCTCCTCGCGCCCTGAAGGGCTCGTCCGCGGATGTATGAGCTGCCAACACGTCCGTTCCAGACCCAGGTCTGATCAAGACTCAGATCGCCGCCGAACACCACGACCTGGTTGCTCGCAACGTCGTCCGCCACGCTGTAGCCGTCCGTCGAAAACGGGACGTTCGGCGCCGGTGGCGTCTCGCTCGCGGGGCCCTGCGGTCGCGAGATCAGGAAACCGGCCAGCGCGGCCGCCGCGACCGCGATGATCATCGCCGTCGCCGCTGGAGTCATCGCGCCCCGGACCGCGCATCGCTCGATGATCGTGCGCTCATACTCGAGGCGGAGATCGCCTCACTCCTAGCCGGCGTTGCCTATGATGCAACCCGTCGCAACGGATTTGGGAGAACGCCATGGCAAGTCGTAGCGCGCAGGTGAACCTCTTGAGCGGGGTCGAGCTCTTCGCCGGGCTGACCAAGAAGGAGGCTGCGTTCGTCCTTCAGTTCATGCGCGACTACGACTATCCGACCGGGAGGGTCATGGTGGAGGAGGGCGACCTCGGGGGACGGTTCTTCCTCATCGTGTCCGGGACCGCGGTGGTCAGCCGGAACGGCCGGCGCATTCGCAAGCTCGGCCCCGGCGACTCGTTCGGCGACATCGCGCTCATCGACGGCGGTCCGCGTTCGGCGACGGTCACCGCGGAAACTCCCATCAGCACGCTGTCGTTGGCGTTGTGGAATTTCAAAGCGGCCTTGCTGGAGAACCCGAGCATCACCTACAAACTGCTGCTCGTCCTCTGCAAGCGGCTGCGGGAGGCCGAGTCCCGCGCTCCGATCTGATCGGCTTCGTCGACTCGGCGGTCAGTTGGCGGGCACCCACTCGTCCCGCTCACGCCAACCGAGCACGGTCGAGACGACGAGCAGACCAGTGGAGCCGAGCGCGAGGTAGAACCCCGGGCCGAGATACGGCGTCGTCGTGAATGACTCGGCGCGCCCCAGGTTGTCGATGTACTCGAGGTACATGCCCAGCGGCACGAAGAAATCGAGTGCGACGAAGACGCAGCGCACGAATGCTGCAGGCGGGGCCACGGTGAGCCGGATCGCGAGCGCCGCCACGACCACAGCGACCACCAGCATCCAGCTGGCCTCCTGAAGACCGTTGGCAATCACGTAGCTCCCGCCGGCCGTGATCACTCCCACCCATTTCAGAAACACGGATGCCCCGTCCAGCAGCGCGACCAGCACCAGCCCAACGATCACCAGGATCTGCGGTCGGTACGGTGGAGCCCTGAGCTCGGAGAGCGGAGTCAGCGGCATCGGTGGCGCCGCCCGTACAGCGCGACTATCATCTTCGCCATTCTGTCGCGCCGGTCATAGCACGCTCGGAGGTGATTTCCGTGAGCATTCGCAGTCGCGTCCGTCAGTGGCCGGTGCTCCGTCAACTCACCAGCGCAGACCATCTCGGCCGCGGCACCGCGGTTCGCTCGGTGCGCACCGAGGAGCTCACGCCGCGAACCGCTGAGGCCGACCGCATGGTCAAGAGCGTGTGCCCGTACTGCGCGGTCGGCTGCGGTCAGCGCGTCTACGTCAAGGGCGAGCGGGTGACTCAGATCGAGGGCGATCCCGACTCGCCGATCTCGCGGGGCCGTCTCTGCCCGAAGGGATCGGCGAGCGAGCAACTCGTGAACAACCCGGGCCGGATTCGAACGGTGAAGTACCGGCGGCCCTTCGGCACCGATTGGGAGGATCTCCCGCTCGAACGTGCCATGGAGATGATTGCCGACCGCATCCTGGATACGCGCGCACGGACGTGGGAGGACACTGACGAGGAGGGTAATGCGCTGCACCGCACGCTCGGTATCGCGAGCCTGGGTGGCGCGACCCTCGACAACGAAGAGAACTATCTGATCAAGAAGCTCTTCAGCGCCATCGGGGTGGTGCAGGTCGAAAACCAGGCCCGTATTTGACACAGCTCCACAGTCCCCAGTCTGGGGACATCGTTCGGCCGCGGCGGAGCCACGACCTTCCAGCAGGACCTGCAGAACTCTGACTGCATCGTCATCCAGGGTTCGAACATGGCCGAGTGTCATCCGGTCGGATTCCAGTGGGTGATGGAAGCCAAGGCACGCGGGGCAACGATCATCCACATCGATCCGCGGTTCACGCGAACCTCTGCGATGGCCCACCAGTACGTGCCGGTGCGGGCGGGCAGCGATATCGCCTTTCTTGGCGGGATCATCAACTACATCCTCAGCAACGAGAAGTATTTCCGCGAGTACGTCGTGAGCTACACCAATGCGGCGACCATCGTCAGCGAGGATTTCCGGGACGCCGATCAGCTCGGCGGTCTCTTCTCCGGGTTCGATCCGAAGACGGGCATGTACGACACAACCAGCTGGGCCTATGAGGGCATGGAGACAGCCGCGGCGGCGGGGTCGCGCATCGTCGCGGGCAGGCAGCCGGGCGCGCATGCCGGTGGGGGAGGACAAGAGTTCGGTGGACGCGGTGCCGCCCTGCCGCACAGCGAGGTCCATCGCGATGAGAGCCTCGAGGATCCGTTCTGCGTCTTCCAGATACTCAAGCGCCACTACGCGCGCTACACGCCCGAGATGGTGCAGCGCATCTGCGGGGTGCCCCCGGATCAGCTCGTCAAAGTGTGCGAGGCAGTCACCGCCAACAGCGGCCGTGAGCGCACCACCGCATGGGTGTATTCGGTGGGATGGACGCAGCACTCCGTCGGTGTCCAGTACATTCGCGGTGCGGCGATCATCCAGTTGCTGCTGGGTAACATGGGCCGTCCCGGCGGCGGCATTCTCGCCCTGCGTGGCCACGCGAGCATCCAGGGATCAACCGACATCCCGACGCTGTTCGATCTGCTTCCCGGCTATCTCCCGATGCCAAGAGCCGGTGTCCACCGCAGCCTCGATGAGTACCTCGCATCGATCAAGAGCGAGGGACAGAAGGGCTTCTGGACGGCGGCCGACACGTACATGGTCAGCCTCCTCAAGGCCTGGTGGGGCGATGCCGCCACCAAGGACAACGACTTCGGCTTCGAGTGGCTGCCTCGGATCAACGCCGACCACAGCAATTACCAGACGATCGTCGACATGCTCGACGACAAAGTCGAAGGCTACTTTTTGCTCGGACAGAATCCCGCCGTCGGGTCGTCGAATGGCAAGATGCAGCGGCTCGCGATGTCGCACCTCAAGTGGCTCGTCGTGCGCGACCTCAACCTGATCGAGTCGGCAACCTTCTGGAAGGACGGGCCTGAGCTCGCAACCGGCGAGATGCGCGCTGAGGACATCGGGACGGAAGTCTTCTTCCTGCCCGCTGCCGCGCACACCGAGAAGGACGGGACATTCACGCAGACGCAGCGTCTGCTCCAGTGGCATCACAAAGCGGTGGAACCACAGGGCGAGTGCCGCAGCGAGCTGGACTTCTTCTTCCACCTCGGCAGGCTCCTGCGCGCACGTCTCGCGACGTCATCGCTCGAGCGAGACGAGGGGCTGCGCCGGCTCACCTGGGACTACCCGATGCTCGAAGCCGGCGAGCCGGATGCGGAGGCAGTGCTCCAGGAGGTCAACGGCCGGCACCTCAGCGGAGAAAACGCCGGGCAGATGCTCAACAGCTTCGTCGAGATGAAGGCGGACGGCTCCACATCGGGCGGGTGCTGGATCTACACCGGCGTCTACACCGACGGCGTCAACCAGTCGGCGCGGCGGAAACCGGGATCACAACAGTCGTGGGTCGCCCCGGAATGGGGTTGGGCGTGGCCGATGAATCGACGCATCCTGTACAACCGTGCGTCGGCCGACCCGGACGGCAAGCCCTGGAGCGAGCGCAAAGCCTATATCTGGTGGGACGAGGCTGCCGGCAAGTGGACCGGGCACGATGTGCCGGACTTCCAGCTGACCAAGGCGCCGTCGTTCCGGCCGGAGCCGGGGATCGGCGGTCCCGAGGGGCTCGCAGGTGATGACCCGTTCATCATGCAGGCGGACGGAAAAGGGTGGCTCTACGCGCCGAGCGGGCTGCTCGACGGCCCGCTGCCCGTGCACTACGAGCCGCTCGAGTCGCCGCTGCGCAATGCGATGCACACGCAGCAATCCAACCCGACTCGCGAGATGTTCCCGCGCAAGGAGAACCTCACCGGTCCGTCGCCACCGGAGCCGGGCTCGGACGTGTATCCATACGTGGTCACCACCTACCGGCTCACGGAGCATCACACTGCGGGCGGCATGAGCCGCTGGTCCCCGTACCTCGCCGAACTGCAGCCCGAGTTCTTCTGTGAGGTGTCGCCGGAGCTGGCCGCTGAGCGCGGACTCGAGCATCTCGGCTGGGCGACCATCGTCACCGCGCGGACGGCCATCGAGGCGAGGGTGCTCGTCACGGACCGCGTCACCCCGCTCACCGTCGACGGGCGCACCATCCATCAGATCGGGTTGCCGTATCACTGGGGGGTGGGCGGCGGCGGCTCGATCGTCAGCGGCGATTCGGCGAATGATGTGATGGGCGTCGCGCTTGACCCCAACGTGCACATCCAGGATTCCAAGGCGGCGGCGTGCGACATCCAGCCCGGTCGGCGACCGACGGGTCCGGAGCTGCCCCGATACGTCGAGGCGTACCGCCGGCGCGCGGGCATCAGCGTCGACACGGGGACGGCGCGGGTGACTCCAGAAAAGGACGGTTCCTGATGTGGGGTTGGTCGAGTGCTCCCGATCCCGCGCGTGACACGGGATGGATCAACGCTCCGGCCCGCAAGGGTTTCTTCACCGACGGGTCCGTCTGCATCGGTTGCAAGGCATGCGAGGTCGCATGCAAGGAATGGAACGGGATCCCCGAGGACGGGCTGCAGCTGCTCGGCATGTCGTACGACAACACGGGAGGGCTGGGCGCCAGCACCTGGCGCCATGTGGCCTTCATCGAGCAGCCACGCCGTGCCGTCGGCAGCGATGGATTCACGCCGCTGCCGATGGTTACCGCCGCACCTGACCAGAACACGCACGCTGGCTCAGCGGAGACAGGGATTCGTTGGTTGATGTCATCGGATGTCTGCAAGCACTGCACGCACGCTGCATGCCTGGATGTCTGCCCGACCGGGGCGCTGTTGCGAACCGAGTTCGGCACCGTCGTGGTCCAGGACGACGTTTGCAACGGCTGCGGCTACTGCATCCCCGCGTGCCCCTTCGGCGTCATCGACCGCCGCGACGGCCCTCCCGGTGCGCGCAACGTCGGCATCGCTCAGAAGTGCACGCTGTGCTACGACCGCCTCCGTGATGACATGACCCCGGCGTGTGCCCAGGCCTGCCCGACACAGTCGATCCAGTTCGGCGATCTGGATGAGCTGCGCATTCGCGCGCACGACCGGGTCGACGCGTTGCACGCCGCAGGCGTCACGGATGCGCGGCTCTACCTCGCGGATCCGAACGACGGCATCGGTGGCGCCGGCGCGTTCTTTCTGCTCCTCGACGAGCCGGAGGTCTACGGGCTTCCACCGGATCCCGTGGTCACCACCCGCGACCTCCCGGCGATGTGGCGCACGGCCGCGATCGCGGGAGCGACGCTCGTCGCGGGCGCGGCGGCCGCATTCGTCTGGACGCGATCGTGACGGCGCAGGCCGAGGCACCGCGCCGTCGCCATCGCGGAGGAGGCGGGCGCGAGGGCGAGCGCCTCATGGTTCCCCTGGCAACGTTCACCTCGTACTACGGGCGCCCGATCGTCAAGGCGTCGCCGTGGAAGAGCGACATCCCCGCCTATCTGTTTCTGGGCGGTCTCGCCGCCGCGTCGTCGCTGCTCGCGGCAGGCGCAGATCTCAGCAACCGCCCGGAGCTCCGCCGGGTTGCGCGCATCGCGGCGCTCGCTGGTGGAGCCGCAGGGACTGTCGCGCTCGTCCACGACCTGGGGAAGCCGACGCGGTTCCTGAACATGATGCGAACCGCGAAACCCACATCGCCGATGTCGATCGGCACATGGATCCTCACGACTTTCATGCCGTTGGCGAGCCTCGCGGGCGCTGCGGAGATCGCCGCATTGCTGCCCTTCCGGGTTCCAATCGCGGGTCGGCTGCTCGATCTCGGCGCCAGGCCGGCCGGGCTCCTGGCAGCAGCGGTCGCACCGGGACTGGCGTCGTACACGGGCGTGCTGCTCACGGACACCGCCACGCCAGGCTGGCATGCGGCGCAGCGCGAGCTCCCGCTCATCTTCGTTGCATCCGCTGCCGCAGCGGCCGGAGGACTCGGCATGGCCGGCGTCCCGGTCGGAGAAGCCACTCCGGCGCGGCGCATGGCGGTCGGCGGAGCGGCACTTGCCTTGGTCATGGAGCAGCGGATGGAGGGGAGCATGGGCCTGAGCGCCAAGACGCTCCATTCGGGGAAGGCTCAGCGGCTCTTCAACGCCAGCCGGGCGCTCTCCATCGGCGGAGCAGTCGGAACGATCGTCCTCGGAAGCCGCAACCGCGCAGCGGCGGCCGTGTGCGGAGCGGCGTTGTTTGTTGGCTCGGCGTGTATGCGGTTCGCCATCTTCGAGGCCGGTCAGGCATCTGCACGCGATCCGCGCTATACCGTCGTCCCGCAGCGGGAGCGCCTTCGCTCCTAGGCGACCGCGGCCGAAGGGCGCAGTTTTCGCAACTCACCGTCCACGCGTTCAGTGACGCCGATGCGATCGAGATATTCGAGCAGCGGTACCGCGACGCGCCGGGTTGTCCCGAGCGCCTGGCGAGCTGCCGAGAGGGTGAACGGCTGCGGCAGGTCGCGCAATCGGCTGGTAGCAACGTCCGGCGCGGTGGGAAGCAACGCGATATCCCCAGGGAGGAGCAGGATCGCGCGCGCCGCCGCTGCCGCACCGAGCTCTCGGTGGCCGAGTCCGAGCGCCACAAGTTGTTGTTGCTCCGGTGCCGCGAACGGCGCGACCTGGAGTGCGGCAATCAACCGCGACACCGCCTCCTCGAGATCCGCGCGGAGCGTCGGAGCACTCCCGCGCTTGCGCACCCGGCCACCGCTGTCGTCGAGCTCCGGGCACGACCCCAGCAGCGCAACCAGGAGCTGTGGATCCTCGAGGCGCAGCGCGCGCACAAGATCCGCGTGCGTCACACCGGCATCGAGCAGCGCCGTCGAATGCCCATCGATCTCGGCGCGGAGCGCGCGCACCCACTCCTTCCAGCGCGCCTCGGTGACCAGCCAGGCCCCCGTTGCGATCACTCCTGAGGGCAGAGGACCTCCGACCGGGACCCCGATCTCACGCAGGAAGGTGCGGCTCGCCGCCCCGCGCCGGGCCAGCTCGTCGGCGATGTCAGGCGTTCCGCGGGCAGACGCGAGAGCGACCGCTCGCGCCCTGGCGGCGCCACGCCGGTGCAGCGCAGGCGGCGCCGGATCGAGCACCGTGGCGCCTCCGACCACCTGGCGGCGGCCGGGGTCACGAAGGAGCACTCGGTCGCCCACCTGGAGCGGCAGCGTCGAGTCGAGGCGGATCCGAACCACCGCCTCGTCCGGCAGATCGACCGGAGCGAGCCGGCGAATTGTCGCCGGCACCGCGGCGGCTCCCACGTGAAGCACGACGTGGCTCGGCAGGTCGGCGCCGGCGATTCGGGCGTCGAGTACCGTGGTGCGCCGCCACACCGCCGGTGTCAGGAGTGCATCGCCGCGCCGGATCTGCTCGTGCGCGATTCCGCGTAGGTTGAGGGCAACGCGCGCGGGTGCGGTCACGACGTCCGCCGGCTCGCCGAGCCGCTGCAGGCCACGGATGCTCACCGTTGCGTCGCCGAGCTCGAGGGTGTCGCCACGGCGCACCGTGCCGGCCGCGAGCGTCCCGGTGACCACGGTGCCGCTTCCCCGGACGGTGAAGGAGCGATCCACCCAGAGCCGCACCCGGGCATCCGGGTCGGGCTGCGGCAGCCCTGCGGCCAGCGCGTCGAGCGCGGTCCGCAGGTCGTCGAGGCCGTCACCCGTTTCGCCGGACACGCCCACCGCGGGAATCCCAGCCAGGCTCGTCGCCGCGAGCATCGTGCTCGCCTGTTCGATCGCGGCCGTGGGATCTGCGAGGTCGCTTCGGGTCACGGCCACCAGGCCGTGACGGACCCCGAGGGCGTCGAGTGCCCGCACGTGTTCATCGGTCTGGGCGGCCCAGCCCTCGTCGGCCGCAATCACAAGCAGCACCGCTGGGACAGGTCCCACGCCCGCGAGCATGTTGGTGGTGAAGCGCTCGTGTCCCGGCACGTCGACAAACGCGATCTGTTGACCCGACGGAAGTGTTGTCCACGCGTATCCGAGATCGATGGTCATGCCACGGCGGCGCTCTTCCGCCCAGCGGTCCGGCTCCATCCCGGTGAGGGCCCGGACGAGCGTCGACTTTCCGTGGTCGACGTGACCCGCAGTCGCGATCACCTGCACGCGAGCACCGCGTCAACGACGACATCGTCGTCGGACGGTGGAACGCAGCGGAGGTCGATCAGGCAGCGGCCACCTTCGAGCCGCGCCACAACGGGCGGGTCGCCCGCGCGCAGCTTCGCGGCGTAGCGCTCCGGAAGGCTGACGGCCCAGCCGGGCAGCGTCACCCCCGGGCCGCTGCCGCCCCCGACCGCTCCGTCACTCGCCACCACGCTCGCTTCCACCCCCAGCTGCGCGGCGATCGTTTCGCACCGCGAGCGCAATGCATCTCCCTCTGCGTGGAGTGCGACGGCAGTCGGAGAGCCGGGGCCGCCGATCGTGGCTTCGAGGGCCGCGAGCGTGAGCTTGTCGACTCGCACAGCACGGGCGAGGGGATGGCGGCGGAGGCGGGCGATGATGTCGGCCTTCCCGGCGATGATGCCGGCCTGCGGACCGCCGAGGAGCTTGTCGCCGCTCGCGGTCACCACGTCGGCCCCGGCTTTGAGCGCGCCCGCAATGTCCGGCTCGTCCGGAAGCACGCGATCGGGTGCAAGCAATCCGGAACCGACGTCGACCACCAACGGCGGACCGAGGCCTGCGAGGTCGGCGACTCCGACCGACGAGGTGAACCCGGACATCCGGAAGTTCGAGGCGTGCACCTTGATCACGCAACCAGTGCGTTCGCCAATCGCTGCGACGTAGTCGTCTCGGGTCGTGCGGTTGGTGGTGCCGACCTCGCGGAGCTTCGCACCCGTGCACGCGACGAGGTCCGGGAGCCGGAATCCGTCGCCGATCTCCACCAGCTCGCCCCGGCTCCAGACCACCTCACGGTCGCTCGCCAGCACTGTCACCGCGAGCAGCAGCGCCGCCGCACCGTTGTTCACCACCATGACGTCGCCGGCGTCGGGCAGTGCCGCCCGGAGCGCGGCGAGTGTGCCCCGTCCGCGCGCGGCGCGACGGCCCTCGACCAGGTCGTACTCGACATCGACATATCCCGACGCGGCGATCAGCGCCTCACGGGCCGCTGCCGACAGTGGTGCCCGGCCCAGGTTGGTATGCAGCACCGTCCCGGTCGCGTTGATCACCGGGGTGAGACTGGTCGCGCGCGAAGGCAGGTCACGGAGCACGTCATCGATCAGCTGCTCGGGCCCGAGCGACCCATCGCGCACCCGTCCCTGCGATACATGAACCGCGTCACGGACGCGCGAACGGCCGAGACGGAGCTGCGCGGCGGCGAGCCTCGGGTCGGCGAGCACCAAGTCCGTCTGCGGGACGGCGCGGCGCGGGTCCATGTCCATGTCGCCCGACCTTACGTGCGGGGCCCACTCGTCGGCCACCGGGCGGGCGGCGGAGGCGGACGGGAATCGAACCCGCTTGACCGGGATACTCGGTCACACTGATTTTGAAGATCAGGAAGCCCACCAGGTGCCCAGACGCCTCCGCCGCAAGCGTAGGGCAGCGGCCACTGTGGCCGTGGGGGATGAGCGCAACCTGCGAACATCGCGCCATGCGACTCACCGGCTATGCGCACGGCGGCGGTTGCGCCTGCAAGATCCCGCCGGGCGAGCTCGAGGAGATGGTCGCGGGGCTCGTCGGTGTCCCCAGCGACACGCTGATCGTCGGCCTCGACGACGGCGACGACGCTGCGGCGGTCCGAATCGGCGCCGACGGGACCGCTGTGCTCAGCACCGTGGACTTCTTCACGCCGGTCGTCGACGACGCGTACGACTGGGGCCGGATCGCCGCTGCCAATGCGCTCTCGGACATCTACGCCATGGGCGGCCGGCCGATCCTCGCGGTGAACCTGGTGTGCTGGCCGCGCGATCTCCTGCCGATGTCGCTCGCCGCCGAGGTGCTCCGCGGCGGCCTCGCCGTTGCCACCGAGGCGGGCTGTCCGGTGGCCGGCGGGCACAGCGTTGACGACCCCGAGCCCAAGTACGGCATGGCGGTCACCGGCGTTGCCGCTGCGGATCGCCTGCTCCGGACCGACGCGGGAGTCGCGGGCCTGCCGCTGTCACTCAGCAAGCCGCTCGGGATCGGCGTGCTCAACAGCCGCCACAAGCAGACCGGCGAGGTGTTCCCGCAGGCCGTCGCGACCATGGTGGCGCTCAACCGCGCGGCGGCAGAGGCGGCGGTCGCCGGCGGCGCACGCTGCGCCACCGACATCACCGGTTTCGGCCTCCTCGGCCACCTCTACAAGCTCGCTCGAGCGAGCAACCTCACGGCGGTGATCAACGCCGACGCGGTCCCGTATCTGGATGGCGCGCGCGACGCGCTCGACGCCGGCTACGTGAGCGGCGGCACGCGCCGCAATCTCGACTGGGTGTCACCGCGCGTGGGCTGGGGTGGGCGCACCGCGACCGACGAGCGCGAGCGGCTCCTCCTGGCGGACGCGCAGACCAGCGGCGGCCTGCTGGTGGCGGGCGAGGTTCCAGGGTCGCCGATCATCGGCGAGCTCGTGCCGCGCCGCGCGAATGTGATCGAGGTGCGCTGAGGTTCTGGCCGGTTATGCCGGAAACTCACGTCGCAGGAACGCTGTGGTCTCCTTCCATGCCACGGCGGCGGCTTCGGGATGGTAAAAGAGGTCCGCGTTGTGATTGTCGAAGGCGTGGTTGGGGCCGTGATGCAGATGAAACTCGGTGTGCGGCCGTCCCTCAAACGACTTCTCGACGGCCGCGCGCTGCTCTGCGGTGATGTATTCGTCGGCATCACCGAACTCGAAAAGCACCGGGCAGTGCACATCGGCTGCCTTGTCGAGATTCCCAGGAATCGCTGAGCCGTAGTAGCAGACGGCGACGTCGGGCTCCGAGCCGGCTGCAACCAGATACGCCATGCCCCCGCCGAGGCAGAACCCGATGATGCCGGCGCGGCCATCGCTCACCGCGGAGACCGTGCGCAGATGATCCACCGCACTCGCGGAGTCGCGCGCAGCCTGTGCCATGTCCAGCTTCTGCATCGAGCCAAACGCACGCGGCAGCGCATTCTCGGAGCGTTCGTCGATGACCGATTCACCGCCGATCCGCGAGTACAGGTCGGGGGCGAGGGCGACGTACCCCAGCTCATTGAGGCGCGCGCACACGCCCTTGATGTAGTCGGTGACACCGAAGATCTCCTGGATCACCACCATGCCCGGACCTGAACCGGACTCGGGGAGTGAGAGATAGCCGGTGAATTCATGACCGTCGTCGCCGCGGATGTGCTCTTCACGAGAATTCGACATGGCCGGGAGCATACATCGAGTCAAACGCCGCTTCGGCGTCGCGGCAGCGGCGCAAGTGCGAGGCGGATAATCGCCGCTGATTCCGGCGCGCAACAGTGAGGTGCCAGGTGGAACACGTCGTCGACACCGCAGACGGACGCAGGCTCGCTGTCTCGGACGGCGGTCAGCCTGATGGCATCCCGGTGCTCGTGCACTACGGCACCCCGAACTCGCGCCTGCAGTACGGCCCTGACGTCGCCAACGCAAGCGAGCATGGAATCCGATTCATCACCTACGACCGTCCCGGCTACGGCGAATCCAGCCCGAAGCCCGGCAGAACCGTGGCGGACTGCGTTGATGACGTTCGCGCCATCTGCAGCGCCCTCAACATCGATCGGGTACTCACCTGGGGCATTTCCGGCGGCGGTCCGCATGTTCTCGCGTGCGCCGCGCTGCTCGGCGACCTCGTGCCCGCAGCGGCGTCGCTGGCGTCACCCGCTCCGTGGGGCGCCGACGGCCTTGACTATTACGCCGGGATGGGCGAGTTGAACGTCGAGGACATGCAACTGTTCTTCAGCGACCGTGTCGCGGCACGCGCCAAGGCGGAGAAGGATCGCGACGAGATGCTCGGTGCCACCCCCGAACAGACCCTTGAGATCCTCAAGACGCTGGTGTCACCGGCCGATGCGGCCGTCTTCACGCCGCAACTGGCTGAGTACTTCGTCCGGAGCGCGGCTGCGGGGCTCGCACCTGGAGCCGAGGGTTGGTGGGAGGACAGTGTCGCGCACCTGGGACCGTGGGGATTCGAGCTCAGCGACATCGCGATGCCCGTCCTCCTCATGCACGGTAGGAAGGATCGATTCGTGCCCTTCGGCCACGGCGCATGGCTCGCCGCGCACATCCCCGGCGTCGAGGCGCGGCTGACCGAGGACGATGGTCACCTGACCCTGACCACGCTTCACCTCGGCGAGGTCCACGACTGGCTCCTGCAGCACTGGTAGCGCAGCGGCGTTCTCAGGGCCGCGCGGGCGTGCCGCCAGTTGCTCCATCCAGGCTGGTGGCTTTAGTGATATCATCGCTATCAACTCAGCGCGAGTTGCGGCAGCAATCAGGCGCGCCGCGATCCGAACAAGGAGGTACGCGATGTCTGGAGAAGCAGATCAGGTCACCGGTAAGGCGAAGGAACTTCAGGGAAAGGTCACAGGTGACAAGGAGCGCGAGTCCGAAGGTAAGACCCAGCACGCGGCAGGAAAGGTCGAGCACGCAGTTGGTGACGCAGCCGACAAGTTGAAGGGTGCCGGCGAGGCGCTGAAAGACAAGGCGGACGGTCGCTAGGGCAGCTGCCGCGACGATGCACGTCAAGGAGGTGTGCGCATGAGAGGCGTCTCCCTGTTACCCCTGCTCTGGCTCGTGATCGGCATCGTCGTCGCGGCGACCCATCACTTCTTTGAGCACCTGACCACCATCGGCGCGATCCTGTCGGCGATCATCGCCGTGATCCTCTGGCCGCTGATCCTTCTCGGCGTCAAGATCGCCATCGCCATCTGAGGACGGCCCGGAGAACGGTCACCGACGCGGCCGACCACGTACCGTTTGCGACATGAATCCAGACGGTGGCGGTGCCGCGTCGGGCGACCCTCCGTGGGCGTGGGACGAAGCACGCTGGCGCGGGTACGTCGCTCGCGTCCGCGCGGGCCGGAGCCTCAAACCGGCGGTTTGGCCGGACGGTGCGGCAGTTGCGGTGGCGCTCTCCTTCGACGCGGACCACGAGACCATTCCGCTCCGCAACGGCGAGACGCACCCCGGCAAGCTCTCGCAGGGCGAGTACGGCGCCAGGGTCGCGGTCCCGCGGATCCTCCGTCTGCTTGACCGTCATCGTGTGCCCGCCTCGTTCTTCGTCCCCGCGGTGTCAGCGTTGCTTC
>Ga0182015_10005193_pt1 | contig 13659 bp, 10 predicted proteins | sample 712P3MmetaG_FD_120478 | JGI IMG/M metagenome (GOLD analysis project Ga0182015, IMG submission 120478) | Permafrost microbial communities from Stordalen Mire, Sweden - 712P3M metaG | ecosystem: Environmental > Terrestrial > Soil > Wetlands > Permafrost | place: Sweden: Stordalen | collected...
CGACAGCGTGGTTCCCGACAACGCGAACAAGCCCTATGACATTCGCGCCGCGATCCGGCTGATCGTCGACGACGGGGAGTTCCTCGAGGTGCATGAGCACTACGCGCGCAACATCGTCTGTGGCTTCGCGCGCCTCGACGGCATCGCGATCGGCGTCGTCGGCAACCAGCCCGCCGCGCTCGCCGGCGTGCTCGACATCGACGCCGCCGCGAAGGCTGCGCGCTTTGTCCGCACCTGCGACTCGTTCAACATCCCGATCGTCACGTTCACCGACGTCCCTGGGTTCCTCCCCGGCACAGCACAAGAGTGGGGCGGCATCATCCGCCACGGCGCCAAGCTGCTCTACGCGTACGCCGAAGCGACAGTGCCGAAGATCAACGTGATCACACGCAAGGCCTACGGCGGTGCCTACGACGTGATGTCCTCCAAGCACCTGCGTTCAGACTTCAACTTCGCTTGGCCAACGGCGGAGGTCGCCGTGATGGGACCTGAAGGGGCCGCCAACATCATTTACCGCCGCGAGCTCGCCGGGCATGACGCGCCGGCCGAGCGTCGCCAAGCGCTGATGGACGACTACAAAGCGCGCTTCGCCAATCCCTACATCGCGGCCGAACGCGGCTATATCGACGACGTGATCATCCCGCATGAGACGCGGCCCAAGCTGATCGCCGCACTGCACGCGCTCGCGACCAAGCGCGAGCCCGGCCCCAAGCGCAAGCACGGCAACATCCCGCTGTAGGGGACATTTGGCATGCCCCAGGCTCCGCGGGTGAACTCCCGCGCCACAAGGCTCGAACTGCTCGCACCACGAGTGGGTCTGGACGCGAGCAGCGCCTCACCCGAGGAGGCCGCGGCGATCCTGCTCGCGCTCGAACAGTTCATCCGCGAGACGACGCCGGCGGCGGGCGCGGCACCGGGAGCGGCGGCCGTGGGATGGCTCCGGACCGCCCGACTCGAGGCGATCGAGCGCGCGCCGAGTGCGGCGCCGAGCTGGTACGAGGCTGCTCGTCGCTAAAGTCTGGAAAGGCAATTGCCTTTCAGTAGTATTTAGCGACCGACGTCTTCTTCCCGCCGAGGCTTCCGCATGGCAAGCAGTCCCTCAGTACCCCGTGGCTCGCTCAGCGATCCGGAGATCTACGAAAACGTCCCCGGGCATGTGATCCCGATCCTCGAACGCGAGTTCGACGACTTCGACACGGAATCCGCCAGGTTCCTTGCCGGCGAGGTCGCCGAGGACCAGTTCATCGGGTTTCGCCTCAAGCAGGGCGTCTACGGCCAGCGCCAAGCCGAGCGTCAGATGATCCGCGTGAAACTGCCCTTCGGTGGCGTCAACCCGGAGCAGCTCGACGCCTTCGCCGACGCGGTCGAGCGCTACGTGCCGCTGCGCAAGGGACATCTGACCACCCGCCAGAACGTCCAACTGCATCACGTGCCGCTACGCGACGCGGCGAAGCTGATCCGTGAAATCTCGGCGACCGGGCTCTCCTCCCGCGAGGGCTGTGGCAACACCGTGCGCAACGTCACCGGCGACCCCTGGGCCGGGGTCTGCGAGAACGAGCTCTTCGACCCGACGCCCTACGTCGGAGCATACGTGCGCTACTTCGTGAGGAACGAGGTTTGCCAACTGATGCCGCGCAAATATAAGACCGCATTCTCGGCTACCGATGAGGACCGGGCAATCACCGGAATCCACGACGGCGGCTTCATCCCGCGGATCAAGGACGGACGGCGCGGCTTTGAGATCCGCATCGGCGGCGGCACATCGATCATGCCGCGCGTCGCGCCGACGCTCTACGACTTCGTCGGTGCCGACGACGGCGAGTACCTCAAGGTCACCGAGGCCGTGCTGCGGATCTTCAACCGCCAAGACGACCTGCGAGCCAACCGCGCCCGCGCACGGATCAAGGTGCTCGTCGATCGCATCGGCATCGACGCGTTTCGCGAGCTCGTCGAGGAGGAGCTGAGCGGCGAATGGGTGGCCGAGCGCGACTTCGATGTCGCGTCGCTGCTCTTTATTTCCGATGAGGCGGCGGCCGCGCCCGCAGCGCCGCAAACATCGGCGTCGCCTAACGGCGATGCCGCGGAGTTTGAGCGCTTCGCGACGGCAAACGTCCAGCGCCAGCGTCAAGAGGGGTTCTCGACCGTCGAGGTCAAGGTGCCGCGGGGTGATTTGACGCCCGAGCAGTTCCGCGGGCTCGCCCAGGCGATGCGCGACTTCAGCGGCGGCTTCGCCCGCACCACGATCCAGCAGAACATGGTCCTGCGTTGGGTTCGCGACGAGTCGGTCTATGGACTGTGGTGCGCCCTGGGCGAATTGGGGCTCGCCGGCGTCGGGCCGCGGACGATCGCCGACATCGTCAGCTGCCCGGGCACCGACAGCTGCAAGCTCGGCATCACGAGCTCGATGGGCCTCAACCAGGCGTTGACCGAGCGCCTCGACGCGCTCGAGTTCGACGACTCGTTGACCAAGCGCGTCCAGATCAAGATGAGCGGCTGCCCGAACGGCTGCGGCCAGCACCACATCGCAAACATCGGCTTCTACGGCGCGGCAATCAAGGTCGGCGCACGCAGCGTACCCGCCTACATCCCACATCTTGCAGGTCATTACGAGAACGGCGAGGTCGTAATGGGCCACCGTCTGAAGGCGCGCTTGCCGGCCAAGCGAGTGCCGGAAGCGGTCGAGCGTTGGCTGCGCCACTACGAAAGCGAGCGTGCGGCGAACGAGGAGTTCAACGCGTTTGTTGACCGGGTCGGCACCGACGTCTTTGAAACGATCGTCAAGGACCTGTCGCTACCGCCCGAGTTCAGCCTCGAGTCGATGAACCAGTTCATGGACTGGAGCCGTTCCGAGCCATTCGAGGTTATCCGCGGGGAGGGCGAATGCGCGGTCTAGCGTCGGTGGCGTCAGCCGGGCCGGTCGACGACCTTGAAACACTCAGCGCCGAGGGCGTGCTGAGCCATGTGCTCGAGCGCTACCACCCGCGCCTGGCGCTCGCCTGCTCGTTTCAGAAAGAGGAGGCGGTGCTAATCGACATGCTGCTGAAGCTCGAGCCGGCGGCGCGAGTGTTTACGATCGACACCGGAGCATTGTTCCCTGAGACCTACGAGACATGGCGGACGCTCGAGACCCACTACGGCGTACGCGTCGAGGTATTCGATGCTCAAAGCCAAGACGATCAATCGTGGAGCGCCAGCCATTGCTGCGGCGAGCGCAAGGTCGCAGCGCTCGAGCTCGCACTCGAGCACCTGGACGCGTGGATCACCGGCCTGCGTCGCGAGCAGGCACCGACTCGCGCGGGAGCGCGTAAGCTCGAATTCGATGCGCGCCGCAACATCTGGAAGGCCAACCCGATCGCCGACTGGAGCGAGCAGCAGGTCTGGGACTACATTTTCCGGCACGAAGTGCCCTACAACCCCCTCCACGACCGTGGCTACGCGTCGATCGGCTGCGCCCCCTGCACCCAACCCGCCAGCGGCCGCGAGGGCCGTTGGGCAGGGAGCGACAAGACCGAGTGCGGCATCCACCTGGGCGGCTGAGCAGTTGATCGACCCCCACAGCCGCTGGCGGCGAGACCGCGCGGCTGCTAGATGAGCTCCGCCTTGCCGGCAACTACCCGCCTGACCCACCTCCGCTGGCTCGAGTCCGAGGCCGTGCACGTGTTGCGTGAGGTCGTGGCGACGTTCGAGCGACCGGTCCTGCTCTTCAGTGGCGGTAAGGACTCGATCGTGTTGCTCCGCCTGGCTGAGAAGGCGTTTCGCCCGGCGCGCTTTCCCTTTCCTTTGCTGCACATCGATACCGGCCAGAACTTTGTCGAGACGGTCGAATTCCGCGACCGCCGCGTCGCCGAGCTGGACGAGCGCCTGATCGTCGCAAGCGTGCAGGACTCGATCGACCGAGGCCGTGTGGTGGAGGAGACCGGGCCGCGTGCGTCGCGCAACCGGCTGCAGACGACCACGTTGCTCGACGCGATCGCCGAGGGGCGCTTTGATGCCGCAATCGGCGGCGCACGCCGCGACGAGGAGCGCAGCCGCGCCAAGGAACGCATCCTCAGCTTCCGCGACGACTTCGGCCAATGGGATCCAAAGAGCCAGCGTCCCGAGCTGTGGAACCTCTACAACACCCAGATCCATCGCGGCGAGCACGCCCGTGTTTTCCCGCTCTCCAACTGGACCGAGCTCGACATCTGGGAATACATCGACGCCGAAGAGCTCGAAGTGCCGACGATCTACTTCGCCCATACGCGCGATGTCTTCGTCCGTGACGGGATGCTCTACGCCTACAGCGAAGGCCAGCAACTGCTCCCCGGCGAGACTGTGGCGCGCGACACCGTGCGCTACCGCACAGTCGGTGACATGACCTGCACCGGGGGCGTCCGTTCGACCGCCACCACCCTCGCCCAGATCGTTGACGAAATCAACACGACCCGCATCACCGAGCGCGGCGAGACGCGCGCCGATGACAGGGCGGGCGAAGCCGCCATGGAGGACCGCAAAAGAGCCGGATACTTCTGATCAGATGACGCTCGACCTGCTCAGATTCATGACCGCCGGCTCGGTCGACGACGGCAAGAGCACGCTGATCGGCCGCCTGCTCTACGACTCCGAACAGGTGCTCGAGGACCAGCTCGCACACGTCGCCGAGGTGTCTCATCGGCGCGGCGACACTGAGATCGATCTCGCTCTGCTGACCGACGGCCTGCGCGCCGAGCGCGAGCAGGGCATAACGATCGACGTCGCCTACCGCTACTTCAAGACACCGGTGCGGCGGTTCATCATCGCCGACTGCCCGGGACACCAGCAGTACACGCGCAACATGGTCACCGGCGCGTCGACGGCCGACCTCGCGGTCGTGCTGCTCGATGCGCGCAAAGGGGCCCTCGAGCAGTCCAAGCGCCACGCGTTCATCAGCGCGCTGCTGCGGATCCCCCACCTCGTCGTGGCCGTTAACAAGATGGATCTAGTCGACTACGACCAGGACCGCTTCCAGGAGATCGTCGAGGACTTCGCGCCGTTTGTCGAGAAGCTCGGGTTTAGCGACTGGCTGAACGTTCCGATCTCGGCGCTACGCGGCGACAACGTCGTCCATGGCTCGGCGAACATGCCCTGGTATACCGGGCCGACGTTGCTCTCACACCTCGAGGAGGTCGAGGTTGTCTACGACCATCCCGACAACGTGCCCGCCCGCTTCCCGGTGCAGTGGGTCATTCGGGTCGGCGGCAGCAGCGGCGAGTACCGCGGCTATGCCGGCCAGCTCGCCAGCGGCGCGCTTCATGCCGGCGAGGAGGTCGTGGTGCTGCCAGCGGGACATCGCACGCGGATCAGCGCGATCGACACCTACGACGGCGGACTCGAGGAGGCGGTCGCGCCGCTGTCACTGACGGTCCGGCTCGAGGACGAGCTCGACGTCGCGCGCGGCGAGGTGATCTGTGCGACTGCGGAACCGCCGGTAGTCGCCCGTGACTTTGAGGCCGACGTCTGCTGGTTCGTGCCCGAACCGCTACGCCCCGGCTCCCGCTATGCGATCAAACACACGACGCGCAGCGCGACCGCGGTCGTCGGCGATCTCATCAACCGTGTTGACGTTCGCACGCTCGAGCGTGAGCCCGCACCCGCGCAACTGGAGCTCAATGACATCGGCCACATCGCGCTGCGGACGAGCGTGCCGCTCGCATTTGACACCTACGCACGCAACCGCCGCACCGGCAGCTTCATCCTGATCGACGAGGCGACGAACGCCACCGTCGGCGCCGGGATGATCACTGCCGCCAGCTAGGCGGACGGCGTAGCATGACGGCGCGTGAGCCCCGCCGACCAAGCAGCAGCGGCTGCTGCTCGAACTAGCGGGATTGGCGGCACACGCGTCCTCGTCACCGGCGGCGCCGGCTTCATTGGCGCCAACGTGGCGCTCGACCTGGCGGCCCGCCACCCCGACTGGGAGATCACCGCGCTCGACAATCTGCACCGCCGCGGCTCGGAGCTAAACCTGGCTCGGTTGCGCGAGGCCGGCGTGCGCTTCCTGCATGGCGACGTCCGCGATCCCGAGGATCTGCGCGCGGCCGGCGGCTTCGACAAGCTCGTGGAGTGCTCCGCTGAGCCGTCGGTGATGGCTGGCGTCGACGGCGCGACCGGCTTTCTCGTGCGGACCAATCTGCTGGGCGCCTACCACTGCCTCGAGGAGGCCGCACGCCACCACGCCCAGGTCGTGTTCCTCTCGACCAGTCGCGTCTACCCGATTCAAGCCCTCAATGCGCTCATCTACCGCGAGAGCGCGACCCGCTTTGAGCTGATCGACGAGCAGACGCTGGCCGGCGCGAGCGCGCTCGGCGTGTCGGAGTCCTTCCCGCTGGCGGGCGCGCGCACGCTTTACGGCGCCAGCAAGCTAGCCGCCGAGCTGCTCCTCACCGAATACTCCGAGAGCTTTGGCCTACCCACGGTGGTCAACCGCTGCGGTGTAGTCGCCGGCCCGTGGCAGATGGGCAAAGTCGACCAGGGCGTCTTTACGCACTGGATGCTCGCTTTCTATTTCCGGCACCCGCTCTCCTACTTCGGCTTTGGCGGAACCGGCAAGCAGGTCCGTGACCTGCTCCACGTCGCCGACCTCTGTGAGCTGATCGATGACCAGCTGCTGCGCCCCGAGCACTGGGCGGGAGCGGTGGTCAACGTCGGCGGCGGTGCGGCCGTCAGCCTCTCCCTGCGCGAGACATCGACGCTGTGTCAGGAAATCACGGGAAATGAGCTCGAGATCGGCAGCGACGCGCAAACGCGCACCGGCGACGTGCGCATCTACCTGTCAGATCATCGCGCGCTAGCCGACTACACGGAGTGGAACCCGCACCGCTCCGCCCGCGACATCATGTCCGATATCTACAGTTGGATACACGATCACGAGCGCCTCGTCGCAGGCGCGCTCGCCAGCGTCTGATGGGCATCGCGATAGTCACAGGCTCCGGAGGACTGATCGGCTCAGAGTCGGTGCGCTTCTTCGCCGCGGAGGGCTTCGACGTGATCGGTGTGGAGAACGACATGAGGGCGCACTTCTTTGGCGCCGAGGCATCGACCACACCCACCTCCGAGCGCCTCGTCAACGAGATCGACGGCTTCCGCTGGGAGCAGCTGGACATCCGCGACGCCGAAGGCGTGGGGCGCTTGTTTGCGCGCCACGCGCGCGACATCGAACTCGTCGTGCACACCGCCGCTCAGCCCTCGCACGACTGGGCAGCCTCGGACCCGCAGACCGATTTTACGGTGAATGCAAACGGCACCCTCAACCTTTTGCAGGCGGCGCGCGATCACACCCCCGACGCCACCTTTGTGTTCACCTCAACAAACAAGGTCTACGGCGACCGTCCCAACTTCCTGCCGCTGGAAGAGCAGGCCACACGGCTGGAGCTGCCAGCGGATCATCACTGGTATGGCGGCATCGACACGGAGATGTCGATCGACCTGACGACGCACTCGCTGTTCGGCGTCTCAAAGGCCGCAGCCGACCTGCTGGTGCAGGAGTACGGCCGCTATTTCGACATGCCGACCGTCTGTTTCCGCGGCGGCTGCCTCACCGGTCCACAGCATGCTGGAGCGCAGTTACACGGTTTCCTGGCCTACCTCATGAAGTGCACCGTCGCCGGGACTCCGTACACGATCTTTGGCTACGGCGGCAAGCAGGTGCGTGACAACATTCATGCCCACGATGTCGTTCGTGCGTTTGCCGCTTTTCATGCAAACCCCCGCGCGGCCGCCGTTTACAACCTCGGTGGCGGCCGCGAATCGAACGTTTCGATGATCGAAGCGATCGAACTCTGCCAGGAGATCGCCGGGCAACAGCTCGAATACGCGCTGTCGGACCAGGCTCGCATCGGCGATCACCGCTGGTGGATCAGCGATCTCGCCTCTTTCAAGGCGGATTACCCGGGCTGGCAGCTGACGTTTGGCATCGAGGACGTACTCCGCGATATCTACGAGCAGAACGTCGAACGATGGACGGCGACGGCGACACCCTAAAGCTCTCGGTCGTCATCCCGGCGCACGATGAGGAGGCGTCGATCAGCGACACCGTCGCCGGAATCACCGATGCCCTGAAACGCGAGGAGGTCGACTACGAGGTCTTGGTCGTGGACGACGGCAGCGTCGACGACACCGTCGGCGCGGTCGCACGCCTGACCGCGGCCGACCCGCGCGTGCGGTGCATCAGCTCGCCTTACCGCAACGGCTTTGGCTTTGCCGTTCGCGCCGGTCTCGAGCAGTACACCGGCGACGCCGTCGCGATCATGATGGCCGACGGGTCCGACAGCCCGGACGACCTCGTCTCCTACTACCGGCTGCTAAGGGCCGGCTACGAATGCGCGTTTGGCTCGCGCTTCGTCGCCGGTGGGAGCACGCACGACTACCCACCGCTGAAACTCGTGATGAACCGCATCGTCAACGCCGGGATTCGGCTCGCCTTCGGGCACGGCTACAACGACACGACCAACGCGTTCAAGGCCTACCGGCGCGAGGTGATCGACAACATCCAGCCACTCATCTCGCATCACTTCAACCTCACGGTCGAGATGCCGCTGAAGGCAATTGTCCGCGGTCACTCCTACGCCGTCACCCCGATCAGCTGGACCAATCGCACCGCGGGAACCTCCAAGCTGCGGCTGCAGGAGATGGGCAGCCGCTACCTGTTCATCGTCTTGTACGTGTTCTTCGAACATCACCTCAGTCGTGGTGACTACCGCCGGGCCGGGCCGAAGGTCCAGACCACGCGGCACGGCTGGCGTGTCGGCGCCCCTGCGGTCCGCGTCCATGCTGACGCCGACTCGCCCACAGCGACGAACGACGTTGCCGCGGGCGCGGCGTTGGCAGAAGACGCATCGGCGCACCATCCAACACGCTGAGGATGTGACCGGCGCCGCCGCAACGACCGGTGACGAACGCCGCGACGACGGGACCGAACGCAGCACGCACATCGAGGAGTCCTCGCGGCACCGCCGAGAAAAGCTGAAGGCCGCGGCATTGTGGATCCTCGTAGCGGTCGGTGTGGCGTTGCTTTCTTGGCAGACGCTTCCGCTCGAGCCCTATCCGGGCGTCGATGCTAGTTGGGGGGCGGCGCTGCATATGGCGCTACACGACGGGGTGGCGTTTGGAAACCATCTGATCTTCACCTTCGGGCCGCTTGGATTCCTCAGCGTTCCGACTCTGTGGTTTAGCCACACCGGCGAAATCGCGTTTTTCTACAGCGTGCTCGTACGCATCGCCCTCGCAGGCGCCCTGTTCGCCGGCGCGCGACGGAGCTACGGCACGCTGGCCGGCGCCGGCATCGCGCTGCTGGTCGCGGGCGCAAGCGGCAGCCAGCTGGAGCCCGTGCCCTTTTTGGTGTTCGGAGTATGGGTGGTAGACCGCCTCCATGGGCGGTGGCCGATCCTGCTGGCGATGGCCGCCGCCGGTGCCGTCGCCGGCTTTGAGTTCCTCAATAAGACCTCGAACGGCATCGAGATGGCCGCGCTAGTAGTGGTGATGGCCGCTGCGGCGCGCGGCCGCCGCAGCGAACAGCTGCTGGTCGGCGTAGCCGCGATGGTCGCCGCGGTGCTCGTCGGCTGGACGATCACCGGGCAGAGCTGGGACACGCTGCCAGCGTTTGCCCGCGGCACGGAGCAAATCGTCTCCGGCTACGCGGCCGGGATGGGCGGCAGCGCCTTGATCGACGGCTGGCCGTTCTTTGCTGCCTGTGCGGCGTTCGCTGTCGGTCTCATCGGTGCCCTGCACATGACCGCAGGCGGAGGGTCGCGGCGGCGCTGGGGGATCGTCGCGCTGTGGCTGACGTTCTGCTACTTCGAGTTCAAGGAGGGCTTCGTCCGTCACGACGCAGGGCACAATCAGCTCTTCTTTGAAGCGATGCTCGGGGGATTCATCGCCCTTGAGTGGCGCCCTGGGCGCCGCCTGTTCGCGCTTGGGGCAACCGCCCTTCTCGGCCTTTTCAGTGTGGTGGCGACCGGTGGCTCGCCGTGGCACGTGGTCGACTTCCCCGGTGATGCGAGCTCGGCGCTCACGCAGGTTGGGCAGGTCACCGACGCCTCAAAGCGCGCTTCGATCATCGCTGAGGGTCGCCAGCTGATCGAGCGCACCTATCCGATCGATCGCCAGACGCTTGCCCTGCTGCGCGCGAAAACCGTTCACGTGTGGCCCTACGAGGTGGCAGTGGCATGGGCCTATCGGCTTGACTGGCGCCCGCTGCCCGTCTTTCAGTCCTATACGGCATACACAACGACGCTTGACCAGGACAACGCGAATGCGCTGAACTCGACCTACGCGCCGCAGCGCATACTGCGCAACCTCGATGTCCCGATTGACAACCGCGTCTTGTCATTCGACGAGCCACTGAGCACGCGCACGCTCCTTTGTCGCTACCGGTCGCTGCGGACCACCGCCACCTGGCAGGTTCTGGCTGCGGGGCCCAACCGCTGCGCAGCCCCCGCATTGCTGCGCACGGTGCATGCCGACTGGGACCAGGTCGTCGCGGTACCGCCACCACCCAACGACCACACCCTCGTCTTCGTCCGCATCGACGGTGTGGCTGTGGCCGGCCTTGAACGCCTGGGTGCGCTCCTCTTCAGGCCCGCCGAGCGCATGGTGGTCATCGACGGTGCCGTCCACCGGCTGGTCGAGGAAACAGCCAGCGACGGTCTGCTGCTGCGCGCACCGGCGCGCGTCGACTACCCGGTGCCATTCAACCTCGCGCCCGATAGCACCACCATCGCCGTCGAGAAGAGCGGCGCCATCCCGCTGGGAGGAGATCCGATCACCTTCTCGTTCTATGGCGAATCGCTCAGCGGGGACTCAGACTTGCCAGCGCCCTGAGCGCTCCCACCGACAAGCCTCGGCGCTAGTACAGCAACTAGAGTAGGCGGCAATGTTCGCGCGGGTCTTGGTCGCCAACCGAGGCGAGATTGCGCTTCGCATCATCCGCGCGCTCGAGGAACTCGAGATCGAGAGCGTTGCGGTGTACTCGGAGCTCGATCGCGATGCGCTACACGTCACCCGCGCCGACCGCGCCTACCTGATCGGCGGCGGGCCGGCCAGCGAGAGCTACCTCAACGCGTCACGGATCCTCGAGGTTGCGCGCGAATCGGGCGCCGAGGCAATCCACCCGGGTTACGGCTTCCTCGCCGAGAACGCGGCGTTTGCCGCCGCCTGCGAGCAAGCGGGAATTGTCTTCATCGGCCCGCCGGCGAGCGCAATCGAAGCGATGGGCGCGAAGACTCGCGCCCGCGAGCTGATGGCGCGAGCCGGCGTTCCGATCGTCCCCGGCACGACTGAGCCGGTCGAGACGGCGGCTGCGGCGCGTCAGATAATCGCGAGCGAGATCGGCTTCCCGGTCGCCGTGAAGGCGGCCGGTGGCGGTGGTGGCAAGGGCTTCCGCGTCGCGCTCAGCGACGGCGAGCTCGACGAGGCATTCGCGGGAGCTGCGCGCGAAGGCGAGAAGTTCTTCGGCGACGCCACGGTCTATTTGGAGCGCTATCTGCCCGATCCGCGCCACGTCGAAGTGCAGGTGCTGGCCGACAACCACGGAGCGGTCGTCCACCTCGGCGAGCGCGACTGCTCGATCCAGCGCCGCCACCAGAAGCTGATCGAGGAGTCGCCAGCGCCGTCGTGGGTAGTCGACGAGGCGCTGCGCGGGCGAATCGGCAAGATCGCGACAGACGCCGCGCGCGCGGTCGAATACCGCGGCGCCGGAACCGTTGAGGGCCTGCTCGCTGACGGCGAGTACTTCTTTCTCGAGATGAACACCCGCGTCCAGGTAGAGCACTGCGTGACGGAGATGACCACCGGGATCGACATCGTCAAGACCGGCATCCGCGTCGCCGCCGGCGAGCCGCTGGGGTTCACCCAGGAGCAGGTCGTGCTTCGAGGACATGCGATCGAGTGCCGCATCAACGCCGAGGACGCGGCGCGCAACTTCGCTCCCGCACCCGGGCGGATCGCCAGCTACAGCGAGCCGGCTGGTCCAGGCGTCCGAGTCGATTCGGGGGTCACGACGGGATCGGAGATCTCGCCGATGTACGACCCGATGATCGCCAAGCTGATCGTCTGGGACAACGACCGCGCGCAGGCCACCAAGCGGATGCTGCGTGCGCTCGCCGAGTATGAGATCAGGGGCCTCGACACGCTGCTCCCCTTCCACCGCGCGTTGCTGGCAACCGAGCAGTGGCGGTGCGGCGAGACTTGCCGCGACCTGCTCGAGAGCGCTGAGTGGCTGGCGGGGACCGCCGCCGAGGCCACTGGCGGCGCCGAGACGCGCGCCGAGTCCACGCTCACCCGCGACTACACGGTCGAGGTCTCAGGCAGGCGCTTCGCTGTCACGGTGAGCGGGGCGCCGGGCGCGGCGGCCTCGAGCAACGGCGCATCGCCAGCTCGCGTAGAGCGCACGCACCGCGAGCGCACCAAGTCCGGCGGACCGGCAGGCGACGTCCTGACCTCGCCGATGCAAGGCACGGTCTTGAAGATCGCGGTCGAGGCCGGAGCGCACGTGGAGGAAGGCGAGCTGGTCGCGATCATCGAGGCGATGAAGATGGAGAACGAGATCACCGCACACAAGAGCGGCACGGTCAAGGAGCTGCCGATAGCCGTTGGTGGCGCTGTGGGCGCCGGCGACCCGCTCGCCCTAATCAGCTCGAACGAATGAGCGATCCGCCCCGTGTGTGGAGCGCGCAGACGGGCGAGGCGGAGGACATCACGCGCCTGCTGATCGCCTTCCGCGAGTGGAACGGGTCGCACACGCCGTCGGCGGAGGCGATGCACGCGTCGGTGTCCAGACTGCTCGAGGATCCCGGAACTGAGTTCCTGCTCGGGGCCTCAGCAGACGAAGCCGTTCCGTCTGGCGTCTGCCAGCTGCGCTTTCGCCACTCGGTTTGGACCTCGAGCGAGGATTGCTGGATCGAGGATCTCTTTATCGCCGGCGCAGCGCGTCGGCGCGGCGTCGGCCGCGCGCTCGTGCAATTGGCGCTGCAGCGCGCTATCGCGCGCGGCGCACTACGGATCGAGCTCGACACCAGCGAGACCAACAGGGCGGCAATCGCGCTTTATGAGTCGCTCGGCTTCTCGGCAACGAGCAAAGCCCACGGTGCGCACCACAGTCGCGACATCTTCATGGGCCGGCGGCTCTAGCCAGGCGCGCGACGTTCGCGCCGTGCAGCCGCCGCTGCTCGCGACCTGAGCGACGCGGCGGAAGCGTCGCTTTTGCGCCGTCGCTGCGCAGCGCCTCGAGGTAGGCGCGGTCCTCGGCCAGGATGGCGAGCGCCGCTTCGCTGGTGAGCACGCCGCCGTGTCCGGGAACGACGTGTGCGGCCTGGCTGACCAGCGGCTCGAGCCGCGCGAGCGTTGCAAGGTAAGCGTCGAGCGACGCCTCCGGCGTCGGAATCTCGAGCGGCGAGAGATAGTCGCCGCAGATCAGCACGGCCGCCCATGGCACCCAGATCGCCATGCCATCGATCGTGTGGCCGTCGGCGGGGTGCAATTCCAGGTCGCGCTCGCCGATCCCACAGTAGCCGGGCACCGGCAATGCTTCGAGCGAGCCGAGCGCGAGCGGCGCCGGACGCTCGATGTAGAAGCGCTCGTCGAGCTCCCGCAGCGCCCGCTGCGCGACGCCGGGATGGGCGCGAAGCCGCGCGGCGGTCGTCTCCG
>Ga0182015_10005194_pt1 | contig 13657 bp, 15 predicted proteins | sample 712P3MmetaG_FD_120478 | JGI IMG/M metagenome (GOLD analysis project Ga0182015, IMG submission 120478) | Permafrost microbial communities from Stordalen Mire, Sweden - 712P3M metaG | ecosystem: Environmental > Terrestrial > Soil > Wetlands > Permafrost | place: Sweden: Stordalen | collected...
CTATCGAGGCTGGAATACTGCCACGTTCACCAGTGCGCAGTTCTCGTCCCCGATCGTCATCACGAACGACAACCAGACACCCACGCACATCCAGTTCCGGATCATGATGGACGGCACGATGCCGGCGGACCATGCGCATGTGTTTTTCGGCAATCTGATGAAGCTTCTGAATTTCCCGTCCGGGAATCCGCCGAGTGTCAATCCGCCAACCCAGACGGTGTGCTTCAGCCTGGGGAATGACCCGAACATTCTTCCCTGTGAATTGGGATTGCAGGGGAGCAGCGGTTGCCTGACTCCGATTCCGCCCAGCATGGCGGCAGGCGTTCGCATCAAGCAAGGTTCTGCGATGCCGAGGAGCGGTCCACTCGTGAACTGCGCGGGGGGCGGCGGCGGGGTCTCCGGCTGCGGGTGCTGATGGTCCGACGCCAAAGAAACTCAGCAGCTGCGATTACGGTTTTGCATCTTCGCGGTTCGAGGTCGCGGTAATGCGCAGTGAGTTTTCCAGGCGGATGGCGTTCTGCACCAGCCCGGCGGGGAACGATTTCTCGAGGGCGCGCAACTGGCGGTCGTTGAGGCTGGGCACGATCACCCTAACCTGAAAGTCGCCGAAGTGCAGCGTACGTGGGGAGGGCTGGGTTTCGACTTCGATCAGCAGGCCATCGGAGGAAAGCCCGCGCAGGCTCAAATATTGCGCCACATACTGGCCGACGCATCCCCCCAGTGACGCGAGCAGCAGCTCTGCCGGGGACATGCCCTGGTCGGTGGCTCCGTCTTCCGCAGGCTGGTCGAGCAGGACCCGATGATGGCGCGCCTCCGCGGTGAAGCGCGCACCGCCCGTGTGCCGCAAAGAGATTTCCAAAGCTTGCTCCTGGCTTCGCCCGATCTGGAGTGCAAATGGTGGGCCACTTGCGTGGAAGCGGAAAAAACCGGGAAATCTCGCGAAATCTCTGCATTCCATCGGTCTCCGCGTGCGTGCGAGGGCGCTTCAGAGAGTGCGGCACTGCGTGAAATGACGCAGGTGGTGCCACCCCGGTGGGCGCGGGTACACTATCAGCCTGTTCGATGAAGCTCCGCCGCTCCAGGAACGAACCCGCCGCATCCGCCCAAAGCGCAGCTGCCGCGCCTCAACCCAACGATGGCGACGCAGCGTCTTCTGAGCCGCGCGTGGACATCCTGCGCGCCCTGGTGGACAACCTGGACGAGGCGGTCGTGGTGCTGGGCCGGGATGGGCGAGTGCAATTCGCGAATGCGGCTGCCGAACGGCTCTACGGCATCAAGCAGCAGGGCGCGCCGATCTCCGGATGGAGCGAGGCCTACGGCATTTATTTGCCGGACCGCCAGACGCTGTGGCCAGCCGATGAGCTACCCGGCGCCGTCGCCCTGCAAGGCCGGGCGATTGAGGGTGAGCAATATGTTCGTCCGCCGGGTGCCTCCGCTGGTTACTGGATCGAGGTTCGTGCCCGGCCGCTCTTCGCGGCCAGCGGGGAAGTCGACGGCGCGCTTCTGGCCTGGCGCGATATTTCCGAGGAAAAGCGGACAGCGGAGAACCAGCGAAGGCTGCTGGCGATCGTCGAGAACTCGCCGGATCTTGTCAGTCTGACCGATCCAACGCTGAAGACGAGCTTTATCAACCACGCGGGGCGTGAGCTTTTGGGCCTGACCGAAGCCGACGACGTGCGGCGCTATTCCGTGTTCGATACGGATTTCGAGAATCAACGGGAGGTTTTCGACTCCGAGATTCTTCCGGTGCTTCTCCGCGGCGAGCCGTGGTATGGAGAATTTCGCCTCCGGCATGCGCGCACGGGCGACGTGATCACGGTCGACATGCGCGCCTTCGGCATCTTCGGTCTGTATGGCCAATTGCTGGGGTTCGCCGGCATCAGCCGCGACATTACCGCGAGGCAGCAGGCGGAGGAGGCGCGGCAACGCCTGGCGTCGATCGTTGAGTTTTCCTACGATGCGATCATCAGCGAATCGCTGGAGGGCATCGTGGTCACGTGGAACCGCGGCGCCGAGATGACGTTCGGGTACACGGCCGAGGAGATGATCGGGCAGCCGATCACGCGGCTCGCCTGGCCCGGCTACGAAGACGACATGCGCGAGCTGCTGCGCCGCATCGGAAACGATGAGGTGGTGGAGCGTTACGAGACGCTGCGGCGGCACAAGGACGGGCGCTGCCTGGTGGTCTCGCTTACGCTTTCTCCGGTGCGCGACGATGCCGGCAGGCTGATCGGCATCTCCAAAATCGCGCGCGACATCACGGAGCAAAAGAAGCAACAGGAGGTGGCGCAGCGGCAGGCGCAGTTGCTGGATCAGGCGTACGAGCCGATTCTTGTCCGCGATCCTCAGGATCGCATTGTTTACTGGAACAAAGGCGCAGAGCGGCTGTACGGCTGGAAGGCGGCGGAGGCCTTGGGCCGGGTAAGCCACGAACTGCTGCAAACCACCTTTCCCGAGCCGGTAGAGGATATCGTCAAGCGCCTCGAGCGCGATGGCCACTGGGAGGGCGAGCTGTTGCATCGCACCCGCGGCGGCAATCGGGTGACGGTGCTCAGCCGGTGGATTCGCGAGCTGGGAGTCGCTGAGTCGCACGTGATGGAGACGAGCGTCGATATGTCGGAGCGGGAGCGGCGGTTGCTGGCAGAGGAGCAGTCACGTCTCGAGCGCCGCTTCCGGCAATTACTGGAGGCAGCTCCCGACGCCATTGTGGAAGTCGCCGCGGATGGCCAGATTGTGCTGGTGAACCGCATCGCGGAGGAGATGTTCGGCTACGTGCGCGACGAGCTGGTGGGCCAGTCGGTGGATCTGCTGGTCCCGGATGCAATCCGTCATCAGCACTACCGCCATCGCGACAGCTATCTGGAGCACCCGCGGACGCGGCCCATGGGCACGGGGCTGGAGCTGCACGCCCGGCGCCGCGACGGATCGCTTTTCCCGGTCGAAATCAGCCTCAGCCCCATCCAGACGGAAGGCGGCATGCATGTGACTGCGGTGATTCGCGACGTGACCGATCGCAAGCGCGCGGAAAAAGAGGTGCGACGGCTGCAGGTGCAATATACCGGGGAACTGGAAGCGCGCAATCGCGAGGTGGAGCGCGCGAACCGGCTCAAGAGCGAGTTTCTGGCGAGCATGAGTCACGAGCTGCGCACGCCGCTGCACACGATCATTGGATTTGCCGAGCTGTTGCAGGAGGGGCACGAAGGCGCGCTGAACGAGTCACAAAAGAGATTCGTGAACCATATCCATCGCGACTCCGAACATTTGCTGGAGCTGATCAACGATGTTCTCGATCTGAGCAAGGTTGAAGCGGGCCAGCTCACGCTCAAGCGGGAGATTTATCCGCTGATACGGAGCGTTGGGGAGGCCCTCGATGCCATTCGGCCTGGAGCCGCAGCGAAAGGCATCATGATCGACGAGCGCGGCGAGCGCGATTCGCTGGTCGATGCTGATCCGCTGCGCGTGAAGGAAATGCTCTATAACCTGCTGAGCAACGCCGTGAAATTTACGCCCGAGGGAGGAAAGGTCTGGATCGAGACTGCGGAAGAGGCGGGCTTCGTGCGTGTCACGGTAGGCGATACCGGGATTGGCATTCCCGCCGAGGAGCAGGAGAACATCTTCGACAAGTTCTACCAGGTGGGGAATACGACGCGAGGCGTTCGCGAAGGGACGGGGCTGGGGCTCTCGATCACCAAGGAGCTGGTGCAGATGCATGGCGGCTGGGTGGAAGTGGAGAGCACACCGGGCCAGGGCAGCCGGTTTATTTTCACCCTTCCCACTGTCGCGCTGGGGCAGTAGGATGGCTGCATCGCTTCCCCAGAGCCAGGGCATCGTCATAGGATCATGCGGGAGGCCCAGTGTTTGTGGGTCCGCGGAGCTGAGTGCGCACCATGTCGACAACTCCAGGGAAATCTCGCATCCTGATTGCAGACGACCGGTCCAGCAGTCGTGAGTTGCTGCGCCTGGTGCTGGAACGGGCCGGATATGAGGTGATCGAGGCGGAAGACGGCGAACAGGCCCTGGATCGTGCACGCACGGGGAATCCAGACCTCATCCTGCTGGATCTGCAGATGCCCGTCCTCGACGGGTATGGCGTGCTGGCTGCGCTGCGCGGCGATGCGCGCTTTCAACGTCTGCCCATCCTCGCGCTTACCGCCAGCGCCATGCGCGGGGATCGCGAGAAGATCATGGCGGCCGGGTTCACAGATTATCTGGCAAAGCCCGCAGGCCCCGAAATTCTGCGGGAGACAGTCGCGAGGCTGCTGCGGGAGCCCACGGCGGCGCCTGTGCAGCGGGAAGGGACGGCGTGAGCCAGTCTGGTCCGGATATCTACAGCAGGCCGTACTTCTTCATTTTGTAGCGGAGCGCATCGCGGCCGATGCCCAGCGCCCGCGCCGCATGGGACTGGTTTCCCTGCGCCTTTTCCAGAGCGCTCACCACCAGCTGGCGTTCGTGCTCGGCCAGCGAAGCGTCTTCCCCGAGCGTGGAGGGCTGGCCAGGCGGCCCGGATCTTCCGTTGCTGGAACTGTCGGACGGCTCCCCGAGAAGTGACGCCGGCAAATCGCCGACGTCAATCTCGTCCCTTTCCGCCATCATGCTGGCATGGCCGATGGCGTTCTCCAGCTCGCGTACATTGCCGGGCCAGGAATGGCGCTCGAGTGCGAGACGCGCGCGGGGCGAGACGCCACGAATCGTCTTGCCGTACTGCTGCGAGAATTTCTCGACAAAATGGCGGGTCAGGAGAGGCAGGTCCTCTGTGCGTTCAGCAAGAGAAGGAACGTGAATCTCGACCATGGCGAGGCGGTAGTAGAGGTCCTCGCGAAAGAGCCGGTCGGCAACGGCCTGGCGAAGGTTTCTGTGCGTCGCTGCGATGACACGCACGTTGACTTTGCGCGACTGGAGCGAGCCGACCCGCTGGATTTCCTGGTTCTGCAACGCCCGCAGCAGCTTGGCCTGGGTGGCGATCGGCATGTCGCCGATCTCATCGAGGAACAACGTGCCCTCGCTGGCTGTTTCGAAGAGACCGGGCTTGTCTCGATCCGCTCCCGTGAAAGCGCCGCGAACGTGGCCGAAAAGCTCGCTCTCAAAGAGCGTCTCGACGACGGCCGAGCAGTTAAGGACAACGTACTGTCCCTTCACTCCGCTCCGAGTATGCAGAGCGCGGGCGACCAGGTCTTTGCCGGTCCCGGTGGCTCCCTGGATGAGGGCGGAGCGGTAATGCGGAGCAATGCGGCGGACGCGCGCGAACATCTCGGCCATGCGCGGGCTGGCGCCGATGATGCCCTCGAACTCCGCGTCGGAGCCGGATTCCTTGCGCCGGCGTGCTTCTTCGATCAATCGCCCCACCCGTTCGCGCAGGACGGGCAGCCGGATGGGTTTTTCAAGATAATCCGCCGCGCCGCTGCGGATCGCCTGAACAGCGGTTTCGGTGGTGTAGTGTGCCGTCATCAGGACCACATCCGTGGCCGGTGCAATCTCCATGATGCGGTTGAGGACGTCGAGGCCGGTCATTTCCGGCATGACCAGGTCGGTGAGAACCAGTTGGGGATGGTGCTGACGGACCAGCGCCAGCGCCTCGCTGGGTCGCGAAGCGGTATAAATCGTGAGCCCATCGCGGGCGAGCGCAGTGGAGAGAAGGTCCAGGCTGCCTGCATTGTCGTCGAGAATGACGATGGAAATGTCCATAGAACAGCGGTCAGCGTCCAGCGTACAGAAAAAAGCGGACAGCGAATAGCTTCCCGAACAGCATGCTTCGGTAGACTGGTAAGTGGCGCGAAACCTCTACATCCTGGCGGGAGTGCTGCTTCTGTTTGCGGCGATCTCGTTTGTGATGGCGATGACCTCGGGCCGGATGCAGCCCGCCCTGCCTGCCAACGGAACGCTTTGGAAGACGAGTGCGCTGTTCCTGACCGTGGGCGGGCTGATTGTAGCGTTGCTGGGCGTGATGACCGCGATGTTCGAACAGGTGGATCGCCGCAACGAGGAGCTGAGAACGAGCCATCGTGGACGACGGGGGCCGGGAAGCCGCGAACGTTAGAATGGAAGTGGGATTGGTAATTTCGTTTCAGGGAAGCTGCCGCAGCTATGTACGAAGTGACAGTGGAGCGCGGGTTTTCATCGGGGCACTATCTCCGCAATTACAAGGGGAAGTGCGAGAACCCGCATGGGCATAATTACAAGGTGCGGATTACGCTGTGCGGCGACGCGCTGGACGCGGCCGGCCTGTTGCTGGACTTTCGCGAGCTGAAGCACGTGATGCGCCCGGTGATTGAGCGCATCGACCATCAGATGCTGAACGATCTGGAACCGTTCACGAGGATCAATCCGTCGGCGGAGAATCTGGCGCGCTATTTCTACGACGAGACAAATCGCCAGCTGAGCGAGATGACCAATGGGCGCGTGCGAGTGAAGGACTGCACGATTCACGAGACTGATACCACGACAGCGACGTATTACGAGTAGCGACGCTTGTATCTCATCGAGATTTATAAATCCATTCAGGGCGAATCGAGTTTCGCCGGCCTGCCGTGCATTTTTGTGCGCCTGGCCGGGTGCAATCTGCGTTGTGCGTGGTGCGACTCGGAGTATACGTTCACCGGCGGTTACAAATTGAACGAAGATCAGGTGACGGCCGAAATCGAAAAACTCGCGCCGGTAAAGCTGATTGAGTTCACGGGTGGGGAACCGATGCTGCAGGAGCGGGAGCTGGTCCCGCTGATGGAGCGGCTGCTGCGCGGCGGATACGAGCTGATGATGGAGACCAGCGGAGAACGCCCGCTGGAGCAGGTGCCTGCCGCGGTGCATAAGATCGTGGATGTGAAATGCCCCGGCTCGGGCGAAGCGGGCAGCTTTCGGGTGTCGAATCTCGAATGCCTGACGGATCGTGACGAGGTGAAGTTCGTAATTGCAAACCGTGGAGACTACGAGTTTACGCGGGATTTTATTCGGGAAAACAAGCTGGAGACGCGCGCACGGCAGGTGCTTCTTTCTCCCGCGTTTTCAAAGACGCCCTCCACCGATCGCAGCACGGAAAATTGCCTGCTCGATCCGCGGGAGCTGGTGGAATGGATGCTGGCCGACGCCGTCCCTGCGCGGCTGAGTCTGCAGATTCACAAATACATATGGGAGCCGCAGAAGAAGGGTGTCTGAACCGCGGCCCAGGCTAAGCGCCCGGACCTGAACTGCGCACGGCTTCGTATTCGCGATCGAGGATCGACATCAGAAGCTGTGTGTGATATTCCCCGTCGCGGAAGATCGCCTCGCGGAGAATGCCCTCACGGTGAAAGCCGAGGCTTTCATAAACATGCTGGGCTCGGGTGTTGATTTCGAAGACGTCTAGCCACAGCCGGTGCGCCTTCAACTCCTGAAACACGTAGTCGAGGATGCTCCGGAGCATGATCCTCCCGACTCCGCGATCTGAATTTGCGACGACGATCCTCTGCAGACGAACGGAGCGATGAGGCGATGCGAGCCCGCGCAGGATGGCAAAGCCGGCCAGTTCTCCGAAGCCGGATTCAGCGACGAAATAACGGCAATCAATGCTGGCCATTCTCTCGCGATGCTCGTCTTCCGTCCAGTTGCCGACAAAGGTGCGATATTCCGGGACGCGTTCCATGGCCGCGATCGATGGAATATCTTCGACGCGCGCCAGTCGCAGCCGCATGTTCGCCATCATAGCGTGGTGAGCCTACCGCTTCGCTTCGAGATATTTGTCAAAAGGAATTTCGAAATAGAAGAGCTCGTTGCCGCCGGAGTCGCGCAGCTCGCGCAAAACCAGTTTCCCGCCGTGCAGCGGCGTGTCGCCCAGACCCTGCATATCATAGAACAGGAATCCGGCGCGCGTAGTATGCGGCTCAACGGCCAGGGCGGCATATTCGAAACGATCGAAGTCGGCCTGGATCTTGTCATCGGATGCGCTGCCCTTGGTGTGCAGTTTGATGGGGCCGACAGGGATGTCGTGGCCTCGGCTGTCTTTGGGTCGCACCCGGCGCTCGACGTCGTCGGGTTCGGCGGCGGGAACCTTGTCGCCCTCCGCGCTGATGAAGAAGATGCGCGCGTCGCGTAGCGAAATCGGATGATCGCCCGTATTCGTGACAATGATGCGGATAGGAAGAAAGCGATACTTAAGGTAGTCGACCTGAAAGACTTTGCATTTCTCCGGGGTGTCGAAGGGCTCGGCTGCAATGGCGACCTGTTCTTTGGTATGGAAATCGACGGCAGGGTAAGCAGAGGCGTCTTTGGCGGGGGGAAGATCGGATTCTCCGAGTGAAACGGAGCCGGCGGCGGCGAGCAAAAGGCAGGATAGCAAGACGCGCATGACGACAGGGAGCGGGCGTGAGCGCATGGTCACCATTATCATCTTGCCTTATGACCCAGGGAAGGCGAGATTGGTAAGCGGATGCTGATTGTGTACAGCTGCGCGCTGGTGTTGGTTCTGATACTGGGCGCTCCGTGGTGGCTGTTTCGCATGGCCACGAGTGGGAAATACCGGGCAGGGCTGGCGGAACGCCTGGGTTTTGTGCCGTCGCGCATTCGCGAGGGATTCGATGGACGGAGTGTCGTCTGGGTTCACGCAGTCTCTGTTGGGGAAGTGCTGGCCGCCAGCCGGTTGATCGAGGAATTGGAGTCGAGGCTGTCCGGCGCTGACGCTCAGCAGGAGAAGCGCGCCTGGCGTGTGATGATTTCGACGACGACAAGAACCGGGCAGGAGCTGGCGCGCGAGCGCTTCGGTGCGGATCGCGTGTTCTATTTTCCGCTGGATCTGGGTTGGGCTGTGCGGGCGTGGCTCGGCGCGTTGCGTCCCAGGCTGTTGGTTCTGGTCGAGACGGAGTTTTGGCCGCGCATGTTGGTGGAGTGTCGAAGGCAGGGGATTCCGGTGGCCGTGGTGAACGCCCGCATCTCGGATCGCTCCTGGCCGCGCTATCGACGATTCGCGTGGATGTGGCGCTCTCTGTTGCGCGGGTTGACGGTGGTTCTGGCGCAGACCGATTTGGACGCGCAACGGCTGCGAGCCCTGGGCGCGAACAATGTGCGAGTGACAGGGAATCTGAAATACGATGTGCGCGCACTGGCGTCCGGAAGCATCGTCGCATTGCTGAGGCGGCATCTCTCGACTGGAACGCGCGTCCTGGTGTGCGGGTCGACGCTGGCGGGCGAAGAGGAATTGCTGCTGGCCGCGCTCCCGGGCGATGTTGTAACGGTGCTGGCGCCGCGGCATCCAGAGCGATTCGCCGGGGTCGCGGAGATCCTGAGGAAGCGCGGAGCGCGCTGGACGCGGCGGTCGGAATGGCTGGAGGCGCCAGCGAAAATCGAACCGGGCACGGTCTTCCTTCTCGATTCGATCGGGGAGTTAGCGTCGGTCTACTCGTTGGCAGATGCCGCATTCGTGGGGGGAAGCCTCATTTCGGCGGGCGGTCACAATCCGCTCGAGGCCGCTCAGTTCGGGGTGCCAATCGTGATGGGGCCGAGCTACGAAAATTTTCGCGGCATCGTGGAGAAGCTGCGTGAGCACGATGCGATTCGGATCGTGCAGCCTGCTGAGCTGAAGGCCGAGCTGGCGCGAATGCTGGCAGGCACAACGGAATCCCAGGCGATGGGCGCACGGGCGCGAGTCGTTTTCGAAAACGAGGCGGGAGCAACCGAGCGCGCGATCCAGGCGCTGGTGGAGGTGGTTGCGATTCGGCAGGCAGTACCAGCGCCCGAGGGGGCTCGGTCGTGAGCCGCGCATTGGTCCCGCTGGCTCCGCTGTATGCGGCGGCGGTGCGTGCCAAGAACCTCGGCTATGAACGTGGCTGGGTGCGGCCGAAGCGGTTGCGATGGCCGGTGGTGAGCATTGGGAATCTGTCAGTGGGCGGATCGGGGAAGACTCCTCTGACGATCCGCCTCGGGCAGTTGTTGCACGAGCGCGGTTTTGAGGTCGATGTGCTTTCGCGGGGCTACGGCCGACGATCGAAAGCTGTGGAGCGAGTGACGGTCGGTGGCTCGGCGGCGGAATTTGGGGACGAGCCGCTGCTGATTGCGGAATCGTCCGGCGTTCCGGTGTTTGTGGGCTCCAGTCGGTATCAAGCTGGCATGCTTGCGGAGGCCGCGGTCGCCGGGCCCGTGCTCCATCTGCTCGACGACGGGTTCCAGCATCGGAAGCTGGCCCGCGACGTGGACATCGTCGTGCTGCATCGCGTTGACTTCACACAGCGGCTGCTGCCCGCGGGGCGGCTGCGCGAAGGATTCTCGTCACTGTCACGGGCACAAATCCTCGTGATGCGGCAGGAGGATCGGGAACTGGAAGCGGAACTGCGAGGACGCGGCCTTACCCAGCCGGTGTGGTGGATGGAGCGGCGGCTGGAGGTTCCGGAGGTCAGGCGGGCCATCGCCTTCTGCGCGATTGCGCGCGAGGAGGAGTTTTTTCCTGCCTTGCGATCGCGTGGAGTTGCCGTCATGGCGGTGCGCGCATGGCGCGATCATCACCACTATACCGAGGCCGATATTGCCGAGCTGATCGAACTGCGGCGGCAACACGAGGCTGAGGCCTTTCTAACGACCGAGAAAGACCTGGTGCGGCTGCAGCCGGAGCAGAGGCGGGTGCTCGAAAGCGCTGCGCCCGTGCATGCGGCGAAATTGCTGGTGACGCTGGCCAATGAGGCGATGGCGATCCAGCAGCTTTGCGGTTTACTGCCCGTGAACTGGCGGGAGCGGACGGGCGAATTGCAGCAGACCCCGTGAGAAAATAGGGGATTGCCGGAGATTCCAAAGCACCTGCGTCTGCTCGTCGTGCGTCTCGGCGCGATGGGCGACATCCTCCATTCCATGCCCGCTGTCACGGCGCTGCGCCAGGCGCACCCCGAATGGGTGATCGGGTGGGCGATTGAACCGCAGTGGCGTGGCCTGTTCTGCGCCGATGGCTGCGAACCCCGCACTTCCAGCATCCACCCCAGCGCACCAACTGCATGTGCGCCGGGGACCCCGGGCATGCCGCTGGTGGATCAGCTGCATGTCGTTCCAGCGAAGCAGTGGGCAAGATCCCCGCTGAAGCCGACGACGCTGCGGGACATACGCCGTGTGCGGCACGAACTGCGGGCTATGCAGTACGACGTTGCCGTTGACATGCAGGGCGCGGTGCGGTCGGCGATGGTGGCACGATGGGCACGGACGCGCAGCATCGTCGGCGAAGCGAAGCCGCGTGAGTTTCCGGCAAAGTGGTTCTTCGATAAGAAGGTCACGACGCAGGGCGTCCACGTAATCGAGCAATCGCTGGAGGTCGCGAATGCCATCTTCGCTGAGAGCCTGCCGATGACGTTGCCGCTGTTGCCGCGCGATCCGGCGGCCGAGGCGAAAGCAGCAGGGTTGCAACAGCCCTTTGTACTGCTCAGTCCTGGAGCAGGATGGGGCGCGAAACGCTGGCCGGCGGATCGCTACGGCTCGGTTGCAAAACGCATCGGGGAGGCGGGGTTTGGAGTGGTGATCAACAGCGGTCCGGCGGAAGAACATCTGGCGCACGCAATCGCCGAGAACAGCGGCGCCGCGGCGCGCGTGCTCTCGCTGGATCTGGCTGAGCTGATTGCGGTGACGCGGCGGGCTTCACTGGCCATTGCCGGAGACACCGGTCCTCTGCATCTGGCATGTGCGCTGGGCAGGCCCGTGGTGGGTATCTATGGGCCGACCGATCCGGCGCGGAATGGGCCGTTCCATTGTCCGAATCGAGTGCTGCGGCATCCGGAGAGCGTACGCGACCACTCCCGGCGCAGCGAACCGGAGGCGGGTCTGCTGACCATCACACCGGAAGCCGTGACCGATGCGGCGCTCGAACTGTTGCGGGAGGCGCGATAAGTGGCGATGAGCTGGAATCGCGTCGCGCGGCGGATTCGCGTACCGCTGGGATTTGCGTTCGCAGTGCTTTTCCTCTGGCTGGCGAAGCCAACGTTGTTATTCCTGGTCCTGAGCCTGGCCTTGGTCATACCTGGCCTGTTGTTGCGCGGATATGCCTCCGGCTATGTCAAGAAGAATGCCGAGCTGACGGTGATGGGTCCCTACGCGCACACGCGGAATCCCTTGTATCTGGGATCGATTCTGATTGCTTTTGGATTTGCGTTCGCTGCGCGCAGCCTCTGGATCGCAATGGCCCTCGCAATCTTGTTCGCGGCGATCTACATTCCCGTAATTCGTTCGGAGGAAGAGTATCTGCGGTCGGTGTTTCCGGAGTTCGACGCGTACGCAAAAACGGTGCCAAGGTTGCTGCCGAGGATGGTTGCGGTCGGGGGATCGGGAGCCACCAAAGGGGTATTCTCGGGAGCACTCTACCGAAAGCATCGTGAATATAACGCATTGCTGGGGGCTGCCGGCATGTATGCTGCCCTCATCCTGAAGCTGGTGCTGCTCAGGAAATAAGAGGACTCGATTGCAGGAGCATCGTATTTCTTTGAGTGCCGCCGAAAGAGCCCGGGTGCTGCAAATTGCATTGCTCGTGTCTGTGGGGGTCATTCTGGCGGCGGGTGGGGCAGCGCAGACAGCGCAGAGCGCGCCGCCCCTTATTCCTCCGCGCGCGGGTTACAACTTTCCCGCGAAGCAGACGCTGACCTATAGCGTGGACTGGCGCGTTTTTCCGGCGGGATCGACAGTGATGCATCTCCAGCAGGACGGGGATGAGGAGCGCGTGTCGGCGTCCGGGGACACGCTGGGCGCGATCAACCTCATCTATCGCGTCAGCGATCGGTTTCAGTCTTCCTTCAATCGGCGCACGGGATGTTCGGCGGGCTTTGCCAAGCAACTACAGGAAGGCCGCCGCCAGGTGAACACCGATCTGAAGTTCGATTATGCGCATGGCAAGGCGCTGCTCGACGAGAAGAACCTGGTGAAAGGAAACAGCAAGCATCAGGAGGCGCCAGTAGGTCCGTGCGTCACCGATCTTCTGTCGGCAATTTTTTATCCGGCTGCGCTGACCCTGACTCCCGGAGAAAGCTTCCGCGTCCCGGTTGCAGACGCGATGCATACGGTTGCGGTGACGATGAGGGTTGAGGCGCGTGAGACCGTTCGCACACCTCTGGGAACGTACCAGACGGTTCGCGTGCAGCCAGCGGCGGACGCTGGTGTGGTCAAGGCGCGAGGCAACATCTGGATCTGGTACACCGACGACGAGCGGCACGTCCCCGTGCAGATGCGGGCTCGGTTGTTTTGGGGTACGATCACCTTCCGGCTAACGGCGATAGATCAGAAATAAGGGCGCGGCGCAGATGAGTCTAGTGGATCCGAAAACGCTCGCGCATCAGCCGCTGCAGGCGAGGTTTGTAGAGGAGATCGAACGCGAGCTCCTTCCCGGGGAACATCGCGAGGGCGGCGCGGCGGGTGTCGGCCACCATTTCTGAAGCTTCGTCGACGGTCATCGACATATCCTGACCGATCACGGACATCACCATGTTGACCATGATCTGCAGGCGGCGCAGCCTGCGCTGCTCGTCCTGAAGCTCCTGAGCAGTTTGCCGGACCGATTCAGGGCGGGAATCGAGGGCGGGATACTCGGGTTGTGACCCCATGCAATGCGGACCTCCGTTGCAGGATCGTACAACAGTCAGACTCCGCCTCAAACGGAAAAGATGCGTAGAGGCCGGTTAGAGCATGGCGGAATTGGGTTATGGTTTCTCCCCGTCGCGGGTGATCGTGGCCGAGGGAA
>Ga0182015_10005195_pt1 | contig 13656 bp, 11 predicted proteins | sample 712P3MmetaG_FD_120478 | JGI IMG/M metagenome (GOLD analysis project Ga0182015, IMG submission 120478) | Permafrost microbial communities from Stordalen Mire, Sweden - 712P3M metaG | ecosystem: Environmental > Terrestrial > Soil > Wetlands > Permafrost | place: Sweden: Stordalen | collected...
CACACTCTGCAGGATTGCGTGATCGAATCTGGTGGGGGTCTGCTTCCAACGCGACAGCGGCATGGGCTGCGAAACTAGGAATGAACCTGCAGACCTCAACCCTCAAGTTCGACGAAACCGGGGAGCCGCTCCACATCCAACAGGCCGCTCAGATTCGCGACTTTCGCGCAGCCTGGAAGGAAGCTGGTCACAAGCGTACTCCGCGCGTTTCTGTCAGCCGCAGTATTTTTGCGTTGCTCGATGACCGTGATCGTGGCTATTTCGGACGAGGTTCTCAGGAAGAGGACAAAATCGGGTTCCTTGACGAGAACACGCGGGCGATCTTCGGCCGCAGCTACGCTGCCGAGCCAGATATTCTCATCGAGCAACTTAGGAAAGACGAGGCGATCGCGGAGGCCGACACCCTATTGCTAACCATTCCAAATCAACTAGGCGTTGCCTACAACGCGCATGTCATGGAGGCAATTCTGACTACGGTCGCCCCAGCCCTCGGTTGGCGCTAACTCGTCGCCACATCCATTGAGACATTGATTACTTTCGAGAAGCCGACTACACGGGAGTTGACGACTCAAAAGCAATCCGAAGTACTGCCAAGATCAAGAAACTTTCACACTGAGTTCGGTTCCACTTTTAAGTGGGAGGTTCACGGAGATAAAGCCGTTTGCCGAATCGCGAATGAACTCAAGAAAATCTGGTTCTGAGTTGTCATTCACCACGTAGCCGCCAATGCGAAGCTGAGGAGCCACGACCTGGATAACTTCGCGAGCAAGCGAAGGTTCTTGTGAAACTGGCCAACCATCAATCAGAACGAAATCAACAGGACCGCCAAGATCGCGAAGAGTCAGGCGGGCATCTCCCTCCCTAATCTCAACATGGCCGGAAAGGCCAGCCTCGGCCAAATTGCTCTTCGCAGTCGCGATCTTCGCCGGAACGAGTTCTGAGCCTATTACGGTGCCACCACCACTATCACGCATGGCTGCCGCAAAGTAGAGAGCTGACATGCCCACCGAGGTCGCGAAATCAACCACCCGTTTCGCGCCCATACCCCGGCACAGCAGATAGATCAGCTCTCCTTGTTCACGAACAATAGAAAAACCGTATTCCGCGTAGTCGTGGGGATCGAGACTCGCAGCGGGATCGTTGTGCGGACCGCCGCTCGGCGGACGCCGCGGTGTCTCCACAAGCCGGTCGATAACGGAATGAATACGCGCATCTTTGATCGGGCTTTGAAAGCTTCTATTTGGCATAAGAAAACCTCTTTCTTGGTTGAATTTGCGGCTGCCTTCCTGCGGAATCTCCAGCCGTCGCGGAGGAGTCATCGCTATTTGCCTCGGATTTCATCGATAGCCCGACGGAGGATTGCGAAGACTCTCTTTCTCTCCTCGGTCGGTGCGTCGAACTTCTCGATGAGTGCGGCCTTAAGTTCATTCCGCAGCCCCCGAAATTCCCGTCTTGCCTCGCGCCACTCCGCTTTGATCCCATGCCTGGAATCGCTCTCGGAGTCTTCCCGCTCTTCATTTTCCTGTTCTTCAAATTGTTTCCGAAATTCCGCGAGCCTCCGTCCGTAACGCGCGAGCTGATCGAGTGTCTCCTCCACGCTGGCCCGATTTTCATTCAGATACGCCGTACCAATTTCCGTAATTCGGTACAGCTTCTTCGTTCCTTCCGTCTCCGACGCCGCGTAACCCATCTCTTCGAGATAAGTCAGCCCCGGGTACACCATGCCGGGGCTTGGTGAGTACGTCCCACTGGAGTGTTCTTCTACCTGCTTGATGATCTCGTATCCGTGACGCGGTTTTTCGCTGAGAAGTGCCAGGATGATGAGTTGAAGATCACTCGAGGCGAGCATTTTCGAGCCTCTCATCCCCGGCCCACCTGTGAACCCCGCGCCAAAGCGGCCAAGGAATCGCTCCCTGCGCCCGAAGTGACGGTGATGGTCGCGGCCTTCAAAAAGAGGAAAATCGTGATGTCGATGCATGTTAGTCTCCAAATATCATAAACCATCTAGTAAGACTGTATCATAAGATATACTTCTTGTAAGCATATATTTTGCTGTGTGATGGCGAGCACTTTTGAACGGCGGCTTGGGGTTGAGGTTACAACGGGTTGGGCTAGCTCGCCGGTCTATAAACTACCGATTCCATGCGGCATGTGAAGTCAAGCGGGAGACGTCTTCAAACTCAGGCGTAGGCGTTCTTCTATGCCAGAATGAACTACCCATTCACGACGGGTGATCGGCAATCCTGAAGATATCGCAAATGAAGAACGAGCAAATGCTAAGTACCGATTAACGCGCATCTCGTCAGTGCTTGATTTCCTGACGAGATGCCGACTTCGCAGGACTAATCCGGCTGGGGGAGGCCGAACGACGACAAAGTTGCGTCTATCGCTGTGAGCCTTCGTGTGATACGCGGGCGCAAAAACATCCTGCACAAATGTTTCAAACGAAGTCGGCGTGCTGTTCTTCGGGGAACGCGGCTCCTGCGCAACGAGGAGTCCTCCATTGATGGCCTCGAACATCTCGATGTACACGGCGGCTTTCTTCGGTGAAAAGCCCATTTGCACTAGCGCCTGTCGTACCTGGTCATACGAAAACTGCTCATAATGCAGGTCCGGTTTGCCGATACCGCGAGCAATCGCAGCCGTAACTTCCGTCATCGACAGGTCGCGCTCGCCAAGCAGCTCGCGCGTTTGTTTGCCGGAAAAATCCAGGTCGAGAAGGTGCTGCGCGGCGCAGTCGCCGACGTCGCGCGTCGCGATCATGGGGAGCTTCAGGTCCGGCAGCAGCGCATGTCCGAAGATTCCCCTCCCCTGGATCATGCCGATCGCCGCCAGATTGTTCTCCATGAAATACGCCGGGCGCAGGTGCAGAACGTTCAAACCGCTAATCGCGTTCAGTTTTTGCTCTGAGGAATGCAGTCCCAAGACTGGACCGGTGCCTTCCGGGGCATGCGCGCCGTAGCTGCTCAAGTGCACCGCGTAACGCAGGCCGGACTCCTTCACGGCTTTCGCGATCGCATCGCTCTCTCGCTCCTGCTCTTCCCGGGAGGTAATCGGCGGCAACATCAAGTAGGCCGCGCGTGCACCCGTGAAGGCTATGGTGAGCGCAGCTGCATCGCTCAAGTCGGCCGTGAACGCTTCCGCGCCTTTGCGCACAAAGCGCTGCAGTCGCCCCTCGTCGCGCCCTATGACGCGCACCTTCTTGCCCTTCAATAGCAGGAAATTGGCGATGATCGATCCGGTGTTTCCGCTCGCCCCCAAAATTACATACATGGCATCCGATACGACAGCCAGCTTGTCTTTAGAGTTGTTCACCTTCGTTTCCCCCTTTTTTACAACTCACCGATCCGTTCCGTTTGCAATGCGGGACTCTTTGAATGTGATTATAATATGCACATATAGATTCAAAAAAAAACTTACCGGCTCGCTCGGCGAATTTCCCTAACTACGTCGGCGAGGCTTATTCCATCGAGAGCATCCTCAAAGCTGTGCTGTGCTTTTTTTAGGACCGATGACATGCATCCCTTAATGTTGGCGCTGATTGGGCACCGCTTGTAGGCTGGATAGCTATGAATCGCGAATGTCGGAGGTGCCGCACTGGCGCAGTAAATGTCCAATAGAGTTATTTGCTCTGGGGACCGCGTAAGCCTGCTCGCGCCGTTCTTACCGCGCGTTGTGACGATCAGGCCTGCCTTTGAGAGCTTCGAGAGAGATTTCCGCACGAAGGTGGGTTCTGCATTTACGCTCTTAGCGAGGGTAGCCGAAGGAATTTCCTGGCCGTGACAGAAACCAAGAGCTGCCATGATATGCGCTGCAACCGTGAATTGAACGCTCGTCGCGGACACGAAATCTCCTGCCATCATATGTGATGTTTAACAGCACAATGTGGATGCAAATGCTTTCATCTTCGGATCGTCACCGGAAATCATCTACGTCGGTTGGTTCTTTTGTGCATCCTTGGCTGCGGCTTTGCCGGCACTCTTTCGCATATGAACGACAACTCCATTTTCTTCAAAGCGTACTTCGTCCATAAACGCTTTCATCAGCAAGATGCCACGGCCATGAATGGATCCCGTATTTTCGGGGGCTGTAGGACCCACCGTCTTATTAACGTCAAATCCTTGTCCCTCGTCCTTTACGGCGACGGAGATTTCATCGCGTCCACAACAGCAGCGAACGTAGACGTGTTTTCGAGGATTCTCATGATTTCCGTGAATGATCTCGTTTGCGAGGGCTTCGCGCAAAGCGATCTCGACATCCGTCTCGCCCTCGGGAACACAGCCGAACTTCCTGATCAACAGCAAGAGCTTATCCACGAAGGGAGAAATCGCAGCCACCTCGCTTGGCAAAGAGCGCTCCAGTTCGATGCAAGGGCCGCCTTGATTATGGGCTGTAGTCATTCGTAATCCCGCCCGGCGAAACTTGACTTTTTTCAAGCGTAGGTCGGAAATGTAGTTCCAAACATGGGCCGCTTGCTCACCGACTGTTCTTCCGTCGCTTCATCCTGAATGACGTCCCAATGCTCGACCAGAACACCATCCTTGATGCGAACGATGTCCGCCGCAACCCAGTTCACGGGCAGGCCGAAGTCCGAAAACCGCCCATGCACGATTACGAAATCTCCTTCGGCCACAATCGTTCCGCGCTCGTACTTTAACGTTGATGGGAGGCTCTTGATGAGATTGAACAGACCCTCACGGCCCGGTGCGATATGCGCGCTGTGCTGAATGTAGTCAGGCGACCAGAAACGTTCAGCGGCTGCATAGTCGCGCTTGTTGAACAGCGTGTCGAAGGCTTCGAGAACAATAGCTTTATTTTTCGATGCGATCGCCTCGCTCACTACTTTCATTTTTGCCATTTGCCGTACCTCCTCTTTCATCCAAGCAATTCCAGTTGGCGCTGACTAGACGCGAGTCCTCAAAGCTTCGAGCCCCCGTCGACCGGGATACTCGCGCCCGTGATCCAGCGCGCCGCGTCTGACGCCAGGAAGGAGACTACATCCGCAACATCTTCCGGCTTACCAATTCGCTTCAATGCCTGCATTCCAAGGACGACATTCCGCCCTGCCTCGGTCTTCGCGAAATTCGACATGTCAGTATCAATCACGCCCGGCGCGACTGCGTTTACGCGAATGCCACGTGGGCCGAGAATCGCCGCCCAGTTCTTGACGAGAGTCACTAACGCTCCCTTTGTCGCTGCGTAAGCAAGGATTGAAGGCTTGTCCAAATCGGGAGTGCCAACCACGGCGCGAGCTCCGAGAGAAGAGATCACAATGATGTTTGAACCTTCACCGAGGATGGGCAGAAGTTGCTGCACCAGGAAAAACGGACTTCGCACATTGGTCGCAAAAAGAATGTCGAAGTCTTCGACTGTGTGGTCTTTGATGGTTGCAGCCTTGCTGATTCCGGCGTTGGACACCAGCACATCCAATCGCTCGCCGACGATCGCGCGAACTTCCTTAGCTAACAGTGTTGCGCCATCAGGAGTTCCCAAGTCCGCCCTGATCGCATCGGCGCGCCCTCCTTTCACCCGGATGTCGTCGACCAGAGATTTTGCTTCCTGTGCGGAGCGGCCATAATGAATCAGGACGTGCGCCCCGGCCTCGGCAAGCGCCACCGCCGTCGCGCGACCTATTCCTCTTGATGCGCCCGTCACAAGCGCAGTTTTGTTTTGGAGTGCTGTCATGTTCCTCTCCTTTGCCTCTCAGTTAGTTAGGCAGCGATCAGCCCTCCATCCACTGGGATGGAGGCACCAGTCATGTACGACGCATCTGCAGAAGCGACAAAGGCGATCACGTGAGCGATCTCCTCCGGCGTTGCTCATACGCTTGACCGGTACTGTGGAGACAAGCGCCGCCTTGTTTACATCCGTGTTGGTGAACCGTGTGAGCATGCCCGTATCCGTGGTGCCCGGAGCGACTACGTTTACCCGAACCCTCGTCCCCGCGACTTCCAGTGCGGCGGATTTTGTCAACCCCTCGACCGCATGTTTGCTGGCTACATACACGGACGCCCCAGCCGCGCCGACACTTCCGTAAGCCGACGAGACATTGACGATGCTTCCAGTCCCCTGAGACAACATCGCCCGCAATTCGTGCTTCATGCTTAACAGCACACCAAGTACGTTGGTATCAAACGTAGCCGCGTAGCTCTCTGCGGTCTGCTCTGTTACGAGACCCTTCAATCCTTCCGTCCCGGCATTATTGACTGCAATATCCAGGCGTCCGAATCGCTTGATGGTTTGGTCCACAAGGTTGCGCACGTCCTCATCCTTGCGGACATCAGTACGGACAAAAATGGCCTCCGCTCGGAGCCCTTGTAGTTCGGCGACTAACTCTTGTCCTTGTTTGTCTCGACGCCCCGAGACAACAATCCGTGCCCCTTCTTGCGCAAAGATTATTGCGGCAGCGCGACCGATTCCTGTCAGCGCGCCGGTAATCAAAACAACGGATGAACTCATGGCGACTGCCTCCTTGATCTGTTGCCCATGCAGGTCAGGCATGGCCGATTGGTCCGCCAAGGCTGCTTCCGGGTAGCTCAGATCACTTACTTAGATTGCGAAGTTGGGCATTGGTAGCGCGTTTGGAGCATACTTTGTTAAGCTGGTATCAATGCCTCACAAGCATGGGAGTGGGAATGGAATTACGACATCTACGATACTTCATCGCGGTTGCCGAAGCCGGAAGTCTGACGGCGGCGGCAGCGCGAAAACTGCACACGTCACAACCTTCGTTGAGTCGGCAAATTCGAGATCTCGAGGATGAGGTAGGCACGCGACTCCTGACGCGCCGCGCTCGCGGTATCGAACTGACTCTCGCAGGTCGAGCCTTTCTCGAACACGCCCGCTCGGCGCTATCACAGGTTGAAGCGGCAACCGAAGCTGCTCGCCGGGTCGCTCATCCCGCCAAGCCACGTTTCTCGATGGGCTTTCTAACCGGTCACGAATTGACGTGGATGCCCGAAGCCTTGCGGATCTTGCGCGACGAACTGCCTAATATCGACGTGATGATATCGAGTCAATATTCGCCTTTGCTTGCGGACGGCCTCTCGAAGGGAAAAATCGATGCGGCCTTTCTTCGACGGGAACAAGACGCGCCGGACTTGGCGTTCCGCCTTCTCGTTAAGGAGCCCTTGATGGTGATCTTGCCGAGCGACCACCATCTGGCTGCATTAAAAACCATCAGTCCAGGGGATCTAGTGGGCGAGGCATTCGTCACCGTGTCGCACACGGCTCCTGTGCTGCGTGGGGTGATTGACAATTATCTGAAGCGGTCTGGAGTCAAAATCACCCTCGCTCACGAGGCGGACCACGTCACCATGGGAATGTCTTTAATAGCGTCGACGCGCGGCGTAGGGTTGTTACCTGCTTACGCACAGAATTTTCTCCCCTCGTCTATCACTAGTCGCCCTTTGAAGGGCGATGCGCCAACTGTCGAGCTGGTCCTAGGCTACAAAAAGGCGAACGAGTCTCCCATCCTCAAGCTTTTGCTTTCGAGACTGGACGAGTTGGTCGCGCGTGTCTCAAAGAAGGCGCATTAAGCTTTCGTGTACAGCACAGTCCGGAGTGCCGCAACTCGCCTTCCGAAGTCTCGTCCGAATAACGATCAAACCGGAAGTAATGCCTGTCCCTCGCCAAAACTCTGACCGACTCTGAAATCAATAACATAGCTGCCGCCATCTCTTCAGCGCTCTGTTATAACTCCTGGCCATGTTTCGCTTCGCTCGTGTATTCGAGGGAGGCCTATAGCCGTTGGCGCTATGCCAAAACAATAGTTCCGAGAGTTGGTACGGAGCATCTAAGGCCGAATGAAGTTGCCAGCGATTACAACTTCAGCTAAGACAGCGTTTAAATATGCTACAAGGATTGGCGCACGGGACAGCCTGGAGCTTTAAGACTCCGTTGGCGCCTCAGTTCCGATGCCTGGGAAGACCGGATGATTCGCGAACCCAACATATGGAGTTTGGCGTAATGGCACGCTGCTGGGGGAGAAGATGAACACGCTTTGGAAATACAAATTCTGGATCGGCGGAGCGGTTTGCTTGGTCGTCATCGGTCTTTTTATTGAAGCGATACGCCCAAAGCACGTATCGGGAGCGCAGCCGGGTGGCTCGCCAGACGTCGAGGTTGTGCAGGTTGAGCAGAAGGATATTCCGATTTATGGCGAGTGGATCGGCACGCTCGACGGATTCACGAATGCCGACGTAAGGGCACAGGTCTCGGGCTACCTGGTGCGACAGGGATATCAGGAAGGCGCATTCGTCAAAAGGGGGCAGCTGCTCTTTGAGATTGATCCGCGTCCTTTTCAGGCGGCGCTCGATCAAGCGAAGGGACAGCTTGCACAAGCGACGGCGCAGCTCGCAAATGCCGAAGCAGTTCAACGCAGAACGGAGCTGGACGTCAACCGCTATACCCCTCTGGCGAAAGAGCAAGCCGCCAGCCAACAGGATCTAGATAACGCCATTCAGAATAACCTGGCGGCCAAGGCAACAGTGGCGACGGCCGCGGCCCAAATCCAGACCGCTGAGGCAGCCGTTGAAACCGCCAGGATCAATCTGGATTTCACGCGGCTCATTTCGCCCATCGATGGCATCGCCGGGCAGGCTCAACTTCAAGTAGGCGCTCTGGTCAATCCAAGTAGCGGACCAGTGACTTCCGTGTCTACGGTCGATCCGATCAAAGTTTATTTCACCGTCGGCGAGCCCCAGTACCTGGCGTGGAGAAAACGGTTCCCGACGGAAACTACACGGGAAGCGGCTGACAAGAATCTGCGCCTTGAACTGATCTTGGCCGACGGCTCGACCTATCCGAATGAGGGCACATTCTACTTTGCAGACCGCCAAGTAAATGAGGGCACCGGGGCAATTCGGATCGCGGGGCTATTTTCCAATCCTGGAAATATTCTGCGCCCGGGAGGATACGGCAAGGTTCGCGCGGCAGTCCGGCTCCAGAAGGACGCGTTACTTGTACCTCAGCGCGCTGTCTCCGAGTTGCAAGGCGGCTATCAAGTAGCTGTGGTGGATGGCGAGAACAAAGTGAGCATTCGAACGGTCACTGTCGGGGACCGCGTCGGCAACCAGTGGATTATTGCGGAAGGACTGAAGCGAGGTGAACGCGTGGTTGCCGAGGGCGTGCAAAAGGTGCGTCCGGGCATGCAAGTGAGCCCCAAGCCATTTGCCGCGGACACCACGGGAAGGTAATCCAATGTCAAAATTCTTTATCAACCGGCCCATAGTTGCCATGGTGATTTCCATTGTCCTGGTGATTGTTGGCTCCATCACCATACTGAGTCTGCCAGTCGCCCAGTTTCCGAACATCGCCCCGCCCGAGATTCAAATCGTGGCCACCTACGTCGGCGCGGACGCGCAAACCCTCGAACAGGCAGTTGCCACTCCCATCGAGCAACAGATGAACGGCGTGGACAACATGAACTACATGTATTCGCTGAATGCCACCGGCAACTCGACCACCAGCCTGATCGTGGACTTCGATCCAAAAACCGATCCGAACACGGATTACATCCTCGCGCAAAGCCGTGAGACGCTCGCTGCGTCCCAACTTCCCGCCGACGTCACCAATTATGGAGTCCTCGTTCGAAAGTCGGTAACCGCTCCTCTTATGTTAATCGCAGTGTACTCTCCGCACGGAACGTACGACGCCAAGTTTTTGGCGAACTATGCGTACATCAATCTTGCGGATCCCATCCTGCGTTCTCCGGGCATCGGCAACGTCCAGGTATTCGGTTCCGGCCAATATGCGATGCGCTTGTGGGTGAGACCCGACCAATTGGCAAAGCTGGGCATCACCGTCCCGGAAATTGTCAGCGCCATTCAAGCGCAGAACACCGTTAACCCCGCCGGGAAGGCGGGGGGAGAACCGGCACCCAAGGGCACGGAATTTACTTATTCGGTTCTCGCGCAAGGCCGCCTTACGTCTCCAGAAGAGTTCGGACAGATTGTCGTTCGCGAAACGCCCGACGGAGGGACCGTCCGGGTCCGCGATGTCGCTCGAATCGAGTTGGGCGCGCAGGACTATAGCGTCGCTGGACGATTTAATGGAAAGCCGAGCGCCGTCATTGCCGCCTATCAATTGCCGGGGTCAAACGCGGTAGATGCAGCCGCCGGCGTTAAGAAGCTCATGGCGCAAATGAAGCAGCGTTTCCCGGAAGACCTGGATTTCGACGTCGCTCTGGATACGACACGCGCGGTCACGGAAGGAATAAAGGAAATCGTCGTAACGCTATTGATCGCCCTCGCGCTTGTGATCCTTGTGGTGTACCTCTTCTTGCAAAGCTGGCGCGCCACGCTGATTCCGCTCCTTGCCGTGCCCGTCTCGCTTGTGGGCACGTTCATACTGTTCCCCGTGTTCGGTTTTTCCATCAACACGCTTTCTCTCTTTGGTCTGGTGTTGGCGATCGGTCTTGTGGTGGACGACGCCATCGTCGTGGTCGAAGGCGTGGAACGGCATATCGAGGAAGGAATGACGCCGAAGGACTCGGCGTTAAAAGCAATGGAAGAACTTTCCGGCCCCGTTGTTGGCATCGCTCTGGTTCTTTCCGCCGTCTTTGTGCCGACAGCCTTCATTCCCGGAATCACGGGCAAGCTCTACCAGCAATTCGCCGTAACGATCGCGATTTCCGTTCTGCTTTCCGCGTTCAATGCGCTCACGCTCAGCCCGGCGCTTGCGGCCCTTCTACTTCGGCCGAAGGAACCGAGCCAGGGACTCTTGAGGAGATTTTTTGATTGGTTTAACCGGGTCTTTGAACGAGCCACAGAGGGTTATGTGCGTTGGAGCGCGGTATTGATCCGAAAGACCGTCGTCGTGGTCGCGTTGCTTGCGATCTTTTGCGTGTCGGGCGGCTTTTTTGCCAACCGAATCCCGTCGAGCTTCCTCCCGGACGAGGACCAAGGTTACGCCTACGTGAATGTGCAACTGCCAAACGGGGCTTCGCTGGAACGCACGACGACCGTCACGGCCGATGTGGAAAAAATCCTGATAAATACGCCTGGGGTCGAACACGTTACCTGCTTCGTCGGCTTCAGTTTGCTCAGTTTTGTTCGCACGAGTTACAACTCGACCTTCTTTGTGACTTTTAAGCCTTGGGATGAACGCACGACAAGAGCCCAACAATTTCAATCGCTCAAGGCACATCTGAACCAGCAGTTGAGCAAGTTGCCCGCGGCAGTTGCCTTCGGTTTTTCGCCGCCCGCCATCCCAGGTGTCGGCACTGCGGGCGGGTTTACAATGATCCTCGAAGACCGTTCGGGCAGCGATCTTCAGTTCCTCGCGAAAAACTTGGGCATTTTTCTTGAAGCCGCCCGAAAGCGCCCAGAGATCGCCAGTCTTAGCACCACTTTTTTGGCAAGCGTCCCGCAACAGTTTGTCCACGTGGACCGCGACAAAGTGCTGAAACAAGGCGTCGCCCTCAATGATGTGTACCGTACGATTCAGGCCTTCATGGGGGGATACTTCATCAACTATTTCAATAGGTTTGGCCGCCAGTGGCAGGTCTATATCGAAGCGGAAGGCGAAGACCGCGCCAAAGCGGAAAACGTCGGACAATTTTATGTTCGTAACAACAAGGGAGAGAGTGTCCCCCTCTCCACACTTACATCGATAGAGTCGCGCCTCGGCCCGGAGTTCACGTTGCGCTTCAACGAATACCGTTCGGCGCAAATCAACGGCAGCGCAGCGCCCGGCTACAGCGCGGACCAGGCCACGGCGGCCCTCGAAGACGTTTTTAAACAGACAATGCCGCGCGAGATGGGCTTCGATTACTCGGGCATATCCTTTCAGGAGCAGAAAGCGCGGGAGGGAGTGGCCCCGGCAGTGATCTTTGGACTTTCGCTGCTATTCGTCTTCCTGATTCTAGCCGCACTGTACGAAAGCTGGACGCTACCGTTCAGCGTGCTGCTGAGCACGCCAGTGGCGATCTTCGGAGCTTTCGGAATGCTTTTGTTGCGCCGGGTCTTGCTCGGCGTTTTTTACCCGCCCTATCTGGTCCAGATCGAGACCGATATCTACTCGCAAATCGGACTGGTCATGCTCATTGGTTTGGCCGCCAAGAACGCGATATTGATCGTCGAGTTCGCCAAAGATCAGTACGACAGCGGAAAGCCTCTGGCGGATGCCGCGCTGGAAGGGGCCAGACTGCGTTTACGGCCGATTTTGATGACGTCTTTCGCGTTTATTCTCGGCTGCGTGCCGCTGTGGACCGCGTCTGGTGCCGGGTCGGTTGCCCGCCAAATTATGGGCACTACGGTCATCGGCGGCATGCTAGCCGCCAGCCTGCTTGGAATTTTCTTCGTGCCGGCGATTTTCTACCTGGTAGAGAAATGGTCGGGTGCCGGGAGAGAGCGCGCGCCCGGAGCGTTGCCGGCGACGCCCGCTCCGGCGGAAGGTGACTGAGATGTACCCGTCGCGGGAACGGCGCGAAGAAAGTGCGGTGGAACAGCGTATGAAAAAACTAACAGCCATGGCGGCGATGATGATCTCGGCTGTATTCGCGGGGTGCGCGGTTGGACCAAACTACCACCGACCTGACGTTCAAACTCCAACAGCGTACCGCGATCTGAGGGAAAACCCGGAGGTCCAGGCTCAGGCAGCGTCCTATGCTGATCTTCCCTGGTGGCAGGTTTTCCAGGACCCGCAATTACAAGAACTCATCCGCACAGCGCTCAAGCAAAACTACGACTTGCAAATTGCGACGGAGCGCATCAACGCTGCGCGCGCACAACTGGCGATAACGCGCTCGAGTCTTTTTCCGCAGGCGCAGGTCGACGGGAATTTCGCGGGTGGCAAAGAACAGTTCTTCCCGGCGAAATCAAATTTACTGTTCCTCGCGGCAGACGCGACGTTCCAGCTCGACTTGTTCGGCCAGTTGCGAAGAGAGACCGAAGCGGCGCGTTCACGGCTTCTGGCTACCGAGGATGCGCGGAATACAGTCACCCTGACGCTGGTGAGCGACGTGGCGAGCGCCTATTTTGCGCTCCTGCAAACTGACCTTCAGCTCCAAATCACGCGCCAGACCGTGAATACCCAGGAAGATTCGGTGAGGCTTACCAATTTTCGCCTGGAACACGGAGTGGCCACAAAGCTCGACGTTTTGCAGGCTCAGCAAGTCCTCGATTCCGCGGACGTTCAAATCCCGGACTTGGAGCGGCAGATCGCGCAGGAAGAAAACGCAATCAGCCTTCTTCTCGGAAACTACCCGCAGGCCGTGCCACGCGGACGGCCGCTAGAGGAGCAACCGCTTCCTCCCGAAGTGCCTCCGGGCTTGCCGTCATCGCTAATCGAGCGCCGGCCCGACATTCACGAGGCCGAGCATATCTTGGTCGCCGCGAACGCCGATATCGGAGTTGCCAAGGCCCAGTTCTTTCCGCAGATCTCCCTGACAGGCGCGGGCGGCGGCGCCTTCGGACGGAGCGGCTTATTCTCGAGCCTGATTAGCTCGCAACAAGGAATTTGGTCTTACGGCGCCCAGGTGAGCCAGCCCATTTTCACCGGGGGAGCTCTTCGTGGAAATCTGCGGTTGGCGGAGTCGCAACATCAACAGGCACTGATCGCTTACCGGCTATCCATACAGCAAGCGTTCGGGGACGTATCGGACGCGCTGATCGGCTATCAGAAATTCCATCAGGTCCGGGTTCGCCAGGAGGA
>Ga0182015_10005196_pt1 | contig 13652 bp, 9 predicted proteins | sample 712P3MmetaG_FD_120478 | JGI IMG/M metagenome (GOLD analysis project Ga0182015, IMG submission 120478) | Permafrost microbial communities from Stordalen Mire, Sweden - 712P3M metaG | ecosystem: Environmental > Terrestrial > Soil > Wetlands > Permafrost | place: Sweden: Stordalen | collected...
CTGCCGCGGACCATTGTCGTGGATCTGACGGGCAAGCTGCCGGCGGGAGCGCGGAAGATTCGGATCACGACGAATCTGCAGATTTACTGGGACCGAGTGCGGGTGGACAACGGGCCGGAGGTTGCGTCCAAATTGCATGAGACCGAGGTTCCGCTGGCGATGGCGCACCTGGCCTTCCGTGGGTATCCGAAGCAGATCGAGGGTGCGACGCCGGGCGATCTGACGTATGACTACCAGCGCATCAGCGAAACCGGGCCGTTCCTGTGGGCGCGCGGCGTGTACACGCGCTATGGCGATGTGACGCCGCTGCTGAAGAGCATCGACAATCGCTACGTGATTTTCGGGACCGGCGAGGAGATCGATGCGGAATTCGGTGCGGGTTCGTTACCTGCCCTGCCTGCTGGATGGAAGCGGGACTACTTCTTCTACGCGAACGGCTTTGTGAAGGATATGGACTGGTGGGAGGCGTCGCCGTTCACGGTGGCGCAGATGCCGTTCCATGGGATGAGCCGGTATCCGTATCCGGCGAGCGAGCACTATCCGGAGACGCCGGGCGCGGATCGGTACTGGCTGGAGTGGAACGACCGGTTCGAATCGGGGAATCGCGTGCAGAAGTGGGATTTCGATTACAAGCCGGCGGCGGAGAAGCCTATTCAGTAGTCAGTGATCAGTGATCAGTGATCCGGAGATCGGAGCTGCGAACCCGGTAGAACTCCAGGGCAGCCGCACACGCTTAGCCCTCTTTGTAGCTGCGCTGGTAGGTCTGGGTGATGCGATCGTGCCAGCCGAGCGCATCCTCATCGAAAACGGCCCAGAGAAAGCCAAGGCCCAGCGGCAGCGCGGAGAGCAGCAGGGCGGCGATGCGGCCGCGCAGGATGGACCGGCTGGGATTCTCGTCATTAAAGGTGCAGAGGGCGATTTTGGCGTAGCGCATGCCGGGGGTCGCGTCGGTGAGGCTGAAAAAGAGCAGCTGGTAAATCAGCCACATCACAAACAGCGTCACGCCGGCGACGATGAGGGCGATACGGCCGGCGGGCAGGGTCGTGGAGCAGATGGCGAAAACCAGCGCAAAGAGGAGAAACGCGGAGAGGGTGAACGCGCAGTCGACGAGAGCGGCCAGGGCGCGATCTTCCAGAGAGGCGACGTGCAGGCGAGGACCGTCGGGGAGAGACGAAGACTGTTTTGAGTCGCGCATGGGGGTACTCGTGTCCAGATGGATGGAGCGCCATTCGGGCGGAGTTTCCGCGGAGGCGTAGGGCTCCGGAAGGGCGTCTTCGGAAATCCAGAGCTCGTCGTCTCCCGCTGGTGAGTGTGACACGGGTGGTTCCGCCTCGGCAAACGCCGGCGACTTCGGACTCGCGATGCCAGCTACTGCCGCGTCGAGGTCGTCGCGCAGGGGTCCTTCGGCCAGGCGAGGCCGGGCTTTCTGGGGCGCGATCAGTTCGCGGGGACGCGTGATGACGCTGGCGGGCAACGGCTGTGCGGGTTCGACGAGGGCTGCTTCCAAAGGGTCGATGAAATCCAGGTCATCGGTGACTGGAGGCGTTGCCGCAGCTTCGGCGCGAGCCTGCGCGGGGGTGGAGCGCGGCGCGGGAAGGGAATCGCTGGCGACGGAATAGCGGAGAAGACCTGGCTGGTACGGTTCCTGGACGGGGTCGGCGAGCATGGGCTCGGATTGTGCCGGAGCGCTCGCGATGAGGGGCTGACCTGGCTCGGCGTCGCCTGCGGGGGATGCTGCAGCAATCGTCGAATCGACGGCAGTTTTCGCCGCCGCAGCCTGGGCTTCGAGCATTTCCCGGTAGGAAGGAAGGCGTGCGTATCGTTCCGCGACGCGCGCGGCCACCGAGGCCGGTGAAAGGAGATCCTCCATCCCGGGCAGCGCGGGCTGATTGGTGGGCACGCGGCTGGTTCGACTGCGATGGGCGCGCACCCGGGCGGTGACTTCGCTTTTCCAGACGGAGGTCGCGGTTGCGAAATTTGCTCCTGCCGAGGCCGGTGGACCGGGCGGGGGTGACGGCGGATTGGAAGTAGAACCGTTCAATTCATCCTCTACGAACATTCTGCCCGCATCCGCGGCGAAACTATGCCAGCGGAAGCGCGTCTGTGTGCTTATCGAGGCAGAACCCGGGATCGGAAAAGAAGGTGTCGAACCAGACCGGCGAGGACGCCGCGCGCCGGACCATCGGCATTCCTTTGTTATGCTGGAGTTGCCGCGCGCAATGAGAACCCGCCTGCTTTGGTGTATCACGCTGTATCTGCTGTTGCATCCGCGGCTTTGGGCGCAGACAGTAACCACACAGCTTCCCCCTCCGCAATCGAACCCAGCAACGACGGCTGCGCCAGCCAGCATCGACAATCTGCCCGACGATCCCAGCCTGCAAAGCAGCCTGCCTGAAGCGCGCGTCGTGCCGCAGACGCCGCAGGGTGTGCCCGTGAAGCTCGTTTACAACAATCAGAAGCGCGAGTCGCTGCCGCACGGGAACCTCTACACGCTGGACGGCGATGTGGTGATTTACTACCGCAACTACATCGTGCATGCGGACCAGGCGACGTACAACGACGGAACCAGCGAGATTGACGCGCGCGGGCACATGATGATCGACGGCGGTCCCGACGATGAGCATTTCCTGGCGGATCACGGCACGATCAATGCGGATGCGGATACGGGCGATTTTTTCGATGTGGAAGGCACGCTCGGGGTGGAGCGCAATCCGCGCGGACGAATGGTTTTCACGTCGCCCAATCCATTTGCCTTGACGGGACGCGAAGTGCTGCAGTTGGGGCAGGGGAAATACAGAGTCATCCACGGCACGATGACATCCTGCCGGCTGCCAAAGCCGGACTGGCGGATTCTGTCGCAGACCATCGAGCTGAACAATGGAGTGGCGAAGACGAGCAACGGGCTCTTTGAAATGTTTGGAGTGCCTTTGTTTTATCTGCCGTTTGTGACGCATCCGGTGAACGAACAGCGGGAGTCAGGCATTCTGTTGCCCTATTTCGGCAACAACACGACGAAGGGAATGGTGGTCGGGGAGGGTTTCTACCTGACGCTGGGACGCAGCGCCGACCTGACCATGGCGACGCAATACTGGTCGAAGCGCGGGTTCGCCCCGAATGGGATATTCCGTTACCGGGGGCTGGGCGAGAACTTCGCGAACGTCCATTTCCACAGTTTGCTGGATCATGGCCTTCTGGAGCCGGACGGAACGCGTGTGAATCAGGGCGGCGTCGATCTTGCCGGAGATGGCCGCTACGATTTTTCACCGCACACAACGGGGATCGTCGACGCGGAATTCCTGAGTTCTTATGTGTACCGGCTGGTGTTCGAGGAGGATTACGCGATCGCGATCAACTCCGAGGTGAAGTCGCAGATGTTCGTGACGCATGAGGATCACAACATCTGGGAGAGCCTGCGCGTGAACCGGTATCAGGATTTTCAGAGCTCGTCAGTGCCAGCCGATGAAGTGAGGATTCTGCATCTGCCGGAGATCGACGTGGAGGCGGCAGACCGGCGGCTGGGCGGGGTCATGAGTCCTTCTCCGGTGATGTGGGGCCTGAGCGGATCGGCGGGGGCGCTGTCGCGCTACGACTTTCCGAGCTTCCGGACGTCGGCGGAGGTGCCGCGGGTGGATTTCTATCCGCGATTGTCAATGCCGCTGCACTTCGACGGGTGGACCTTTCGGCCGGAGGCGGCCGTGCGCGCGACGTGGTACGGAAAGAGCCAGTTCCCGGCGGGCCTTGAACAGATTCCCGTGGTGCGCGGCGCAGGCACGTCGCGCACCGATGTGGAGACGGGGTTCGATTTTCGTCCGCCGGCGCTGGAGCGGGATTTCTCCGCGCCCTGGCTGGAGCATCTGGTGGGCGGCGATTTGCGCCACACGATTGAGCCGGATGTGAGTTACCGCTACGTGACGGGGATCAATAATTTCCAGCAGATTCTTCGTTTCGACGAGACCGATGTGGCCAGCAATACGAACGAGCTCGAGTACGGATTGACGCAGCGGTTGTTTTTGCGGAATTTCCCTGCCCATCCATGCATGGGGGATGAGGCGCTATCACCCCAGCCCGCCAACACCGGGCGCGCTGGGGACCCCGCGCTATCACCCCAGCCCGCCAACACCGGGCGCGCCGGGGACCCCGCGCTCTCACCCCAGCCCGCCAACACCGGGCGCGCCGGGGACCCCGCGCTCGGGCCGAATACGATGTGCGGCGGCGGGACGCGCGACTGGATCACGTGGCGGGTGGCGCAGAAATACTATTTCGAGCCGGATTTCGATCACGCGATCACGCGGGGTACGCCGAATCCCCTCGAGACGACCCTTGATTTTACGGGCATCGATTTCCTGACCGAGGCGCGGCACAACACGCCGGTCATTTCCCGGTTGCGGATGCGAACCTCAACCGCGACCGATGTGGAGTGGGATCTGGATTACGACGCGAAGGAGGGGAAGATCACCTCCAGCAATATATTTGCGGCGTATCAGCATGGGTTTTACCGTTTCCAGTTCGGCGATTCGTATGTGAACGTGCCGCTGGGGACGACGCCGCTCAGCACGCTGCCGTCGCCGCCGTCTTCGCCGAACGCGCCGAATCCGTACAACCAGATTCACATGTCGGCGGTCTATGGAGCGGCGAGCAAGCTGGGTCCGAGCTTCGGGCTGAATGCGGCCTACGATCTGATTCACCAGCAGCTGCAGTACGGAGCGGCTCAGGCGCAGTACAACCTGAACTGTTGCGGGATCACGTTTCAATACCGGCGCTTCTCACTGGGATCGATTCGCGACGACTCGGAATATGTGGGCAGCATCAACTTCGCCGGATTTACGAATGTGGGCGATCTTCCGCACCGGATCAGTTTGTTCTGACGGAGCAGCGAGCCCAGATTCAACTCTGCACAAAGGCCGGTATAGGGAGCCGCGACGTCGATGGGTCGGCGCGCGGGGCGAACTGCGATAATAAGAGAGCAACTCGGTGGCGACAGCATTTCGGGCGAAGAGGGCGGTTTTCTTGTTGAGGAAGGTTTTTCTTACGGGCTGCGTGCTGGCGATCGCAGCGGCCATTTGTGGGGCGCAGCAAACTCCCGCGAACACCCAGGCGCCGGCGGCAGCCACCACTCCGGCTGCTGTGGCAGCTGCCGCTCCGGCAGATCCGGCTTCCGGCGTGGTACCGGCGCTGGAGCGCAAGATCGAAGTGATGATCCGGGCGGAACTCGCTGTGCCGCCTCAGTATGAGATCGCCATTGGTCCGCGACAGAAGAGCGATGTGAATGGATATGACACCATCGCGGTGACATTTTTGCTGCCCAGCCAGCCGAATCGGAAGCAGACGGTGGATTTCCTGCTGTCGAAGGACTCGAGCACGCTGGCGCGGCTCTCGAAGTGGGATATTGGACCGGATCCGGCGGGCATGCTGCCAACCAGCGGACGTCCGATGCGTGGAGATCCGGATGCGAAGGTGATGATCGTCAACTTCGACGATCTGGAGTGCCCCTACTGCGCGCAGATGAACGCCGAGTTCTTTCCGGCAACGCTGGATCGTTACAAAGGTCTGGTCAAGTTCGTCTATATGGACTATCCGCTGGTGGAGATTCATCCCTGGGCGATGCATGCGGCGGTGAATGCGAACTGTCTTGCGGCGCAGAACGGGACGGCGTACTGGAATTACGTCGATTATCTGCACACGCACGGGCCGGACGTGAACGGGCCGGATCGCGACCTGGCGAAGTCGACGGCGATGCTGGACAAGCTGGCCAATCAGGAAGGCGCGCGGGACAATCTGGATGCAGCGAAGCTGGGCGCGTGCCTGGCGAAGCAGGATGACACGAAAATCGTGGCGGAGATGAAAGCCGGAGATAAGGCCGGGGTTAATGCGACGCCGACATTTTTTGTCAGCGGAGAGCGCTGGGCGGGTGAGCTGGAAGAGCATCAGGTGTGGATCATGATCGATCGGGCCCTGAAGGAGCAGGGGATTGCACCGCCGGCTCCCGAACCGCCAGCGGCGACTCCGCAGCCTGCGGCGAAGCCCGGGAAATGAACTATGCAGGGCGCGGGGGCCGCATTTATTCTGAAACGTCAGCGCCGCTCCCCGATTTACGGCGTCGCAGCAGGGAGAACTGTTTGACCTCTCAATCGGATTCATCCAGCGCACGGGGCGCTGATTTCCTCAGTCGCAAATTCGGGCTCGCAGGGCTGGCCGTGGGGCTGGCCCTCTGCGCGGGCTGCCAGAAGGCGCACGACGCGAACACTGTGGCGACGGTGAACGGCAAGGCCATCCAGCGCTCCGAAGTGGAGACGATTTTCCAGAACAACCTGGGCGAGTCGCATCAGACGCCGTCGAAAGTGCAGGCGCAGATCATGCGCCTGAATATTGTGCGCCAGCTGATCGATGAAGAAATCGTGATGCAGCGCGCCGGCAAGCAGAACCTGGTGGCGACCGATGAGGAAGTTGCGGACCGGCTGAACGAGATCAAGGCGCCGTTCACCCAGGAGGAATTCCAGAAGCGGCTGGACTCGCAGCATCTGACCCTGGATGACCTGAAGCGCGAGATCCGGAGGAATCGCACGGAAGAGAAGCTGTTTAACAAGGAGATCACCTCGAGGATCAACATCACCGATGCGGACATTGCCAGCTTCTACAACGAGCACAAGGCGGACTTCAATCTGATCGAGCCGACATATCATCTGGCGCAGATTATCGTGACCGCGACGCCGATGCCGCCGCAGCAGGTGGGCAATCTGCAGAACAGCAAGGCGATGAACGAGGCGGACGCCAGGCGCAAGATCGAGATGCTGCACAATCGCCTGGAAAGCGGCGAGGACTTTGGGGCCCTGGCGATGAATTTCTCCGAGAATCCGAACACGGCGGGCAATGGCGGGGATATGGGAATCGTGACGGAGTCACAGCTGCGCAGCGACCCCGATGTTTACGCGGCGATATCGAAGCTGAAATTAGGACAAATCACGGACATTTTGCCGGTTTATGGCGCGCCAAATTCCAAACAGGCGGTGGGCTACGCGATCTATAAGCTGATCGACCGCGAGGTGGCGGGACAGCGCCAGCTCAACGATCCGCGGGTGCAGCAGGCGATCCGCCAGCAACTGCGCGACAGCCGGGAACAGCTGCTCAAGAATGCGTTTCTCGAAATGCTGCGCGATCAGGCGCGGGTCGAGAACTACTACGCCGAAGAGGTCTTCCGGGACGGGGCGCAGTAGAGCAGTTATCAGAGAACAGTGATCAGAGAACAGGGGTCGGATCTCAGTACTGGAAGCTATTTGGCGAATGGCCGTCCGGGAATCCTGCCCTTCCCTTCTTTAATGGTGTGCAGCTGGCCGGCGGCGAGCCCGGCGTACGATTCCTTCGCTCCGCTCGGCCAATAGATCTCAATGTCGGCGGTGGTGGCGGCGCCGAGGCCGAAGTGCAGGCGGGGATCGTTGACGGAGAGATAGCTGATCTGGCTGGTGACCGCCTGCGCCTGGACTTTGCCGCCATAATGGGCAAGCACGCGCGCGCCGATGGCGCTGCGGTTGCTCTTCGTGCCCTCCAGGCGGATTTTGACCCAGTGATTATCGGGTGGCGCATCATTGCGTAACAGTGACGGTGGCTCATTGCGGTTCATGATGAGCACATCCATGTCGCCGTCGTTGTCGAAGTCGCCGAACGCGGCGCCGCGGGATGAGTGCCGGGCGGAGATGGCGAGTCCAGCTTCGTCGCCGATTTCCTTAAATGTGCCGTCGCCCTGATTGCGAAACAGGATCCGGGGAGTGCGGCGCGGGAAGCGAGTGGGGAAGACACTCTCCAGCTCCGGATAGACGGTGCCGCTGACGATGAGGATGTCGGGGTAACCGTCATTGTCGAAGTCGACCAAATCGGTTCCCCAGCAGATATAGCGGCGCTCGACGGCCAGACCGGCAACCACCGAAACATCGTCGAAATTACCCTTGCCGTCGTTGCGGTAAAGCCCCGTGGACTGGTTGTAAAAGTGAGTGCGAACGATGTCGAGATGGCCGTCGAGAGTGGAGTCGCCGACACCGACGCCCATGCCGCTCATGCGCTGTCCATCGGAGGAGACGGCGATGCCGCGCAGCAGAGCTTCCTCGCGGAAAGTGCCGTCGTGGTTGTTCATCAGCAGATAACTGAAAGTCGCGTCGCAGGCCAGGAAAATGTCGGTCCAACCGTCCTCGTCTACGTCGAGCGCGACCGCGGTGAGGCCGTAAGAACCGGTGAGGGCGCCGATGCCGGATTCTTTGGAGACATCGGTGAAGGTGCCGTCGCCGTTGTTGCGGAAAAGATACTGCTTCAGCGGAGGCATGCCCATGGGGCCACAGTTGACGGGCAGGCCCTCGTAATTGCAGTTGGGAATCTGCATCGAAGGCTTCGGGCCATGGACCAGGTCGACGTCGAGGTAATTGGCGACGAACAGGTCGAGCAGGCCGTTGCGATTGCGCTCGATGAACGTGCATCCGGAGGCGTAGCGAATGCCTGGCTGCAGGAGCCCGGCCTTTTCTGTCACGTCGGTGAAGGTGCCGTTGCCGTTGTTATGGTAGAGGCGATTCTGGCCGTAGCAGGTGACGAAGAGGTCGTCGAAGCCATCGTTGTTGTAATCGCCGACGCAGACACCCATGGCCCAGCCCGCCTCGCCGAGGCCGGCTTTCTTGGTGACGTCGGTGAAGGTGCCGTCGCGGTTGTTCTTGTAGAGTCGATTGCTGGCCCCGGCAGGAACGCCGTCCAGGCGGCGACCGGTGAGCAGGAAAATATCCATCCATCCATCGTTGTCGTAGTCGATGAAGGCGCAGCCGGCGCCCATGACTTCGAGGATGTAGGCGGACTTTTCGTCCTCCCCGTAGAAGGTGGGGTGGGTGAGTCCGGCGGCGGAGCCCACGTCAACGAAGCGCGAAAAAGGCGCGGCGGATGCAGGTGCGGCGCACATGCCGCGGGGCAGGAGCGCAGGGGCAAGAGCGGCTGGCAGGGTGCGGAGCAGGCGTCGTCTCGTCCAGGAGCTCATCATTGGGTCGCGAATTGGGTGGATGTTCTCAGTTGTGCGGTTGCTGGCTCTGCGCGGCAGCCAGATCGTGGCTGAGCTGCTGTGCTTCGCTGTTCTGTGGATCGAGACGGAGAGCGCTGGCGACCGCCTGCTCGGCTTCGGGGAACCTGGATTCCATGCCCAGCGTGGCGGCAAGGCTGATCCAGGCCTGCGTGAATGCGGGAGCGGAGGCGACGGCCTGGCGGAAGTGCGATTCAGCGGAAGTGTAATCGCCGCGACGCGATTCAAGATAGCCAAGCTGGTTTTGCGCGAGCGCGATCGTGGGATCGATGGCAACAACTTTTTCAAGCACCGACTGCTCGCCGTCGGTATCGCCCGCCTGATCGAGGGTGGTCGCCAGGCGGTAGCCGATCAGCGCGTTTTGAGGAGCGGCGGCAAAGGCCTCCTTATATAAGTCGACGCCGTGTTGCGTGTCTCCTTTGGCAAGCGCCTGCGCCGCCTCCGCGGCTTTACTCACGGCCAGCGTAGTGCTGTCTTTGTCTTTCACCGCCTGCTGGTAGCGCAGCATTTCCTGCTTTGCTTCATCGGTCTGGCCGAGCGCGCGGAGAACGCTGGCCAGCTCGAAGTGGGTCTCGGGCTCACTGTTGCCCAGCTCGAGGGCCTTCTCCAGATGGGCCTTTGCATCCGCGGGGTCGTGCAGGCGCGACAGGGCGATGCCGAGATTGGCTTCGACGCTCTGCTGGCCGGGATGAATGGCAAGCGCCTCGGTGAGGTGATCGCGCGCGGCGGCGAAATCACCGGCCTGGCGCTCCATGACTCCGTTCAGGTAGAGGGTGTCGTACGCATGCGGAGCTTCGGCGAGAAGCTTGTCTCCTACCGGCTTCGCAGGGTCCCAGTCGCCGTTGAGCACGAGAGTGCGCAGGTACGAAGTTTGGGCGCTGACGTCGTCGGGATGGGCCTGGTAAGTCTTCTGTGCGAGGTGCTCCGCGTCGAGGGTGCGGGAAACTTTGATGTAGAGCGCGACCAGCGCATTAGAGAGCCGAATGGAGTCCGGCGAGGACTCCATTGCTTGCGCGATCGCATTGACCGCAACTTCCAATTGGCCTTCCCGTGAATAGGCGACGGCGAGATCAATGGCGAGATCTTCGTCCAGCGTTGCGTTGTGGAGGAAAGCGATTTCGTCTGCGAAATCCTCCCTCGCGAGCAACGCCTGGCTGAGGCCATGGAGGGCCATGCTGGAAGCGGGATCGATGCCAAGAGCGGCGCGCCATTCGGCTTCGGCCTCCTCGGGTTCGGTGAGCCGGGTGAAGATTGAAGCCAGGACGAGATGCGGCTTGAGGACGGTGGGGTCGGTGTGGATGGAACGCTGGAGCGGTGCGACTGCGTCTTTGAAATCCTGTGACTCGTACAGGCTGAGGCCGAGGAGGTAATCGATTTGGGCGGAGTTGGGATCGAGGCGGAGACCTGAGCGAAAAGCCTGTTGCGCGCACGCGAACTGCTTGCGGTCGCCGAACCAGTTGCCGAGCTCGATCCAGGTTTGCGCGTCAGGATGAGCCCGCAGCCGGCGGGCGATGGCGGGCGGTTTCGTACAGGGCGCGGAAGCGGGCGAGCAGAGGCCGTCGCGGATCGTCCATGCCAGAAAGCCGATGAGCAGCAGGATTAATGTTCGCCGGCTGAAAGGGGTGCGGCGAGCCGGAGAGAGATTGCGGGAGGCAAACATCGCGCGAGGGATTTTCGAGGATCTCCAGAAGCAACGATACTCAACCGAAAGGCGCAGGGGCAAGGGGATTAGTTGGGGAACGATTCGCCTGCCTTCACGATGCGAATCTGGTGATCGGTGAAGTGGAGATAGCCGCCAGGCAGCGTCACCTTCGGCATGTGGCAGCTCACGCAGTTCGCAGTTGCGGTGGGACAGGTCTTAGCTTTGTCCGTGCTCCCACCCCGCGCGCCAACGACAGGCGCGGCGGGGACCCCGGTGCTCGAGGGGGGCGCGGACGCGGCATGGCAGGCGAGGCATTTGGAATCGTAAGAAGCGTCGTTGCGGATGAGATCCTTGTGAGGATTGTGGCACGCAATGCAGCTGATGCGCGGGTCGGTGCCGTTGAAGCAGCGGCTGTTGGCGAGACGGTAGGGCTGAAAGCGCACGTCGGGCAGTCCGCGCCAGCCGTTGCGCACAACCGTTTCCCATGAGCGATGACACTGGCCGCAGAAGTTGGAGAGCGATTCCGAGGTCAGGTCCTGCAGGCGAGGCGGAGTCGTGCTGAAGTCGCCGACCGCCGCGTCCTCCGCGTGGTCCAGCGCGCCCTCGTGACAATGCGCGCAGGTGACGCCCGGATGGATGGTGTTCAACGTGAGCTTGTGTGAGGTGATGGCATTGCTGGCGTGGCAACCGAAGCAGAGCTTCGTGTCCATGGTGGTGAGCTCACGGCCCATAGCTTCCTGCAGCGTTTGCGGAGTCAGGCGCTCATCGCCGGTGGTGATGCCGAGTCCGTTGGCCGAAGGATAGAAGCTGACGATGCTCTCGTAGAACTTGCCGTCCAGCTCGAAGACCCATGTCTGCGCCTGGGCGCCGAAGCTCCAGTGAATGGGCATGGAAATGGTGCTGCCGCCGTCGGTGACTTTGTAGACGCTCTGGCCGTTGTGGGTTTCGACGGTCCAGGTGTAAGTACCCATGTGAAAGCTGAGGAGAGGATGGCCGGCGAGGACAGGGTCGGCGCCCGGCAGCTCCACCGCTTGGGCCATCGGTGTTTCCGGCTGCATTGCCTGGCCGCGATGGCAGCCGCCGCAGCTTGTCCCGCTGGAGTGACTCTGAGCCGGGGCGCTGGCCCAGGCGAATGCGAGCGCAGGAAGAAATGCGCGGCACAGGATTCGCGGAAGTGCTGAGGTGCTATTGCGCAGGCGGCGCCCCCTGTTGGCCCATGGCAGGGGCGGGTTTGCTCGACGCCTGGGTGAGTTGCAGGCAGGCGAGACGCTCGCGGCGAGCATCGTCTTCGCGTCCCGATTCCGAATAGGCGCGCGCCAGCGCGATGTGAATCTCGAGGTTCCGCGGGTCGAGGGCGAGCGCGTTTTCGAGGGTCGTCGTTGCGGACGTTACGTCGCCCGTCTCGAGCAGAGCGCGCCCCAGAGAAAGCTGCGCCATGGGCAGCGTGGGCGCTTCTTCGGCGGCCTTCTTCGCTTCGGGGAGAGCTTCACCAGGGCTGTTTTCCATCAGGAGTGCCCACGCGAGCATGGTGTGGTCCACGGCGTTGGCGGGATCGACTGCCAGCTCGCTCCGGAATTCCGCGACTGCGGCGTCCTGGTCGGTGGGATAGAGGAGGTAGCCCCAGGTGTAATAAACATTGGCGGCTGCGGGATAGCGCTGGAAGAAGGTCTGGAAGGCCAGGGCAGCGGCTTGTTGATCGCCGGAGAGAAGAAGGAAGGTCGCGTTGCCGGCGAGAGCGATCATCTCGCGCCGCGCGGGGTCGGCGTCCTTCGGGAACTGAGGAATGCGCAGCGTCGCGAGTCCGACGGCCACCAGCAGCTCGTCGTTCGAGAGGTGCTGGCGCGCGAAGTAGCCGTAAGCGGTGAGAGCTTCTTCGAATCTCCCCAGCTTCGTCAGCAACTGTCCTTCGTGGTAGCGGAGGATCTGCGTGTTGCGGGAATCGTCCGCGGCTCCCAGGGCGAGGGCGCGCTGCACATCGCCCAGCGACGGCTCATACTGGCCAAGCTCAAATTCGCAGAGGCCGCGGAGAGCCGTTGCGGGCGCGGCATCGGGCACCAGATTGAGGTAGTGGGTGAAGGCGTCTTTGGCCTGAGCGTAATCGTCGGCGCTGTAACGCATCTGGCCGAGGTACCACCAGCCGTCCGGCCATGACGGGTTGAGGCGAAGAGCCTGCCCGTACAGATCGGAAGCGCGCGCAACATCGCCCGCCTGACGAGCGGCGTCTGCATCGGTTCTGAGCTGTTCGAAGGTTGAAGGCTGGGGGGATCGTTGCGCTGCGGCGGTTGCGCCGGCCGAAGCCCCGAGGACCAGAGTGGCGAGGACGATCGCGAAAACGCGTTGACGATTTCGGCTTCGCCGGCCGATGACGGCGCGGGCCACTGACAACACCTCCGGACTGCCCCCTTTTGACGAGATCCGACCGTCAGAATACGCGGTTGTTGCGTGATCGTAGCACATGACGGCAGCGCGTGGCTGGCCGGCTCCAGGGAGCGAAAAGTCCCTGATTTTGAGCGGTTTAGCGGCTGGGTAACGGGGCTAACAGATGGTTTCCCTGCGAGTTAAGAGAGAACTGAGTTTTCCCCTTGACAATCATGTTTGCCGGGGCGTAAAAACTCGGCTCAGCATCGGGCTAAACCGTTTAATCGCAATCTGCGAAGTGACGCGCAGGTGTGGAGTTTAGTTTTGAGTGCTCGAGTAAGGATAAGCCGGGGAAAAATTCGGCATTATAAAAATAACAGCGATTGCAAGATCCATGCACGATTCACAGGAGGCACCACGTATGAATTCCATCAAACGGCTGGCCGCAGTGTGTTCGCACTTGCCAGGCTCGCTGGTTATCCTTTCAGGACTGCTGATTCTGGGGATGGTGATGTTCACCACCGTTCCCAGCCATGCTCAGCAACTGACCGGAACGATAAGCGCGACGGTTTACGATTCGTCCGGCGCGGTCGTACCCGCGGCAACCATTAC
>Ga0182015_10005197_pt1 | contig 13651 bp, 17 predicted proteins | sample 712P3MmetaG_FD_120478 | JGI IMG/M metagenome (GOLD analysis project Ga0182015, IMG submission 120478) | Permafrost microbial communities from Stordalen Mire, Sweden - 712P3M metaG | ecosystem: Environmental > Terrestrial > Soil > Wetlands > Permafrost | place: Sweden: Stordalen | collected...
AACTGGACCCCGGAATCCAGCGCTCGAAAATCATCGAGCGCTGGATTCCGAGGCCCAGTTCCTCTCCATCCGTTGTAAAGGATGTCTAGGGACAAAATGTAAAGGATGTCCCGGGACTTTACAAAGGGCGCGAAGGGTGGGGCATCCGCGAATCCCTATTCCCTAGCCGTTGAAAACTTCCAGCTCAGCCTTTTAGTCTGCGGCAGCGGACGGTTGCGATTCATCCCCGGGGCTTTGCGCGCTGGCTTCGTTCAGCAATTCAATCGACGATTGATGGATTTTAAGCCTGACGGACTGGACCAAATCATCCAACTGCTGAAGATTGGTCGCGCTCGCGATGGGCGCGGTGATGCTGGGGCGTGCGATCAACCAAGCGAGAGCGACTTGCGTGGGAGTAGCGTTGTATTGGCTCGCGACCTTATCCAGAGCGTCGAGGATACGGAAACCGCGCGCGTTCAGGTACTTCTTGACCATCTGCCCGCGCGGGCCCTTCGAGAGATCGGCTTCCGAGCGATACTTGCCGCTGAGGAAACCGCTGGCCAGCGAGAAGTAGCAAATCACACCCAGATCGTGCTTCTGACAGACCGGCTCAAGGTCACTTTCATAAGCGAAGCGATCGTAGAGATTGTATTCGGGTTGCAGGGTCTGATAGCTCGCGAGTCCTTTTTGCTGGCTTACCTCGAGGGCTTCGGCCAGGCGCCGGCCGCTATAGTTGGAAGCTCCGATGGCGCGCACTTTGCCTTGCCGGGCCAGCGTAGTGAAGGCTTCCAGGGTCTCGGCGAGCGGCGTGTCGGGATCGTCTTTATGAGCCTGGTATAGATCGATGTAGTCGGTTTGCAGGCGGCGCAGCGAGTCCTCAACCGCCTGCTGAATGTAGGAGGCGGAGAGTCCTTTTTTCCCTTCTCCCATGGGCAATCCGACTTTCGTGGCAATGATCGCTTGACTCCGCTTACCACTCTTTTTCAGCCATTTGCCGATGATGGTCTCAGACTCGCCGCCTTTATGCCCGGGAACCCATTGGGAGTACATGTCAGCCGTGTCGATCAGGCTGAATCCCTTGTCCATAAAAGCGTCGAGCAACTTGAAGGATGCCGATTCGTCGGCGGTCCAGCCAAAGACGTTTCCTCCTAAAGCCAGTGGCGCGACTTCTATGCCGGTCTTTCCTAACTCGCGTTTCTTCATTTTGGTTCCTCCGACGGGTCTTTGGATGACCGGAAGTGGTTCCGGGATGCACCTCGTGGAACGAGAGGATGTCCGGCTCGCTCCGTTACCACCAGGCGGGTGGTGCGCCCCGGTTAGGCAAAAGCAGGTTCCTCCACGGCGCCGTTGCCTTCGCTCCGGCTGGGCTCGGAATGACAAGAGCGCGCCGGCGCTGGCGTTCCGAGTCCGGTCGGAATGACAAAGCTTATTTAGTGTTCACTTCGCGAGCCGGTTGTATTTCTTCAATGCCTCACGGAGGCGGTCGTGCGGGAGGGCGATGACTTCGTGGTCGTCGATGCCCTTCATGGTTTCGGCGGCGACCATGGCGTTGATGACGGCTTCTTCGGTGGCTTGGACTGTAGCTAGGAAAATGGGGTCGAGGGAATCGTTGGGAAGCATGGTGAGTTGGTGCAGGCCTTTGGGACTGACGGCACCGGGGTTGGCAGTGGAAAAGGCGAGGAAGATGTCGCCCGAGCCGTCGCCGGAGTAGCTGCCATCGCGGCCGAGGCCGAGAGAAACTTTCTTGGCGACGCGCTTGAGTTGCGTGGGAATGAGCGGCGCGTCGGTAGCGACGACGACGATGATGGAGCCGGTATCGTCGCTGTTGCCATAGGCGGGATGCTCGGGAATTTCTTTGCCCACGGGAACACCGGCGACGCGGAGCTGATCGCGGCGTCCGTAGTTGCACTGGACGAGGACGCCGACGGTATAGCCTCCGGCCTTAGCGTCAAGCACGCGCGAGGAAGTGCCGATGCCGCCTTTGAACTCGTTGCAAACCATTCCTGTTCCGCCGCCGACATTGCCTTCTTCGACGGGGCCGGAGTGGGCAACGTCAAGGGCGTGGAAGGCGTCTTCGGGGTGGACGTGGAATCCGTTGATGTCGTTGAGCCAGCCATCCCAGGTTTCGGCGACGACAGGGAGCGACCACCAGTAGCCTTCCATGTCAGGCGTGCCGTGTTTCACTTTCCAGGCGATGACGGCGTCGCGGACCACACCGACGCTGTGGGTGTTGGTGATCATCACTGGACCATTGAGGAAACCGGAGTCGTCAACCCAGGTGGTGCCAGTCATTTCGCCGTTGCCGTTGAGAGTGAACCAAGCGGCGAGGACGGCGTCGTTGCTGGTCTTGCCACGAGGATGAATGGCGGTGACGCCGGTGCGCACCGGGCCCTTGCCGACGACGAGTTTGCCGCTGCCGGAGATGAGGGTGGTATGGCCGACCTCGACGCCTTTGACGTCTGTGATGGCATTGTCGGTGCCGGGAGTACCGTCGAAGGGGACACCGAGATCGCGGGCGCGGGGCTTGGATTGGGCCGAGGCGGCGACAACTAGAGCGAGGATCGCGAGGAGAAAAAGAGGCTTCGGGCTTGGGAGACTTGAATCTTGGTAGGGAATACCGTGTGCGATTGAGCGGCGCAACATGGAGCCTCCGAGATAACGGGCAAGTATAAAGGATGGACGTTGTTGCGCGTTGTGGCGGGAAGAGGAAACAGGTCCCTTCGGCTTCGCTCAGGGCAGGCTCTCACCGGGCTTTCAGCCCAGTTCGGAATGACAAAGTGCGGTGAAGAGGGAACGACAACGCAGGGGCGAGAACATGCATCGGAGAGATGTGCATAAATCGTAGGGGAGCGGGGTACAATCGCGTGAAGAAAAAGTTTCGCGGGGGAAACATGGACAGCTGGAAGAAAGCGGTGGTTGCGGCTTCGGTTGGGGCAGCGACAATTTTATTTTTGAAGAGGAAAAATGCGGCGGGTGTGTTGGCAGGCGGAGTGGCACTGGCGATGCTGGCAGCGGAGTATCCGGAAAAGTTTGAGAACGTGCGGAGGCAATTGCCGGATTATTTTGACCGTGGGATGCATGTGATGGCGATGGCAGCCCGCGCCGGGAAAAGAATTACTGAGGCGGCAGGGCAGAGCGCGGTGGATGTGTGGGAGGAGATGTGAAGAATGAAGAAGTCAGCATTATGAATGCAGAAGTAAAAAACGCGATCGGTGCACTTCTGCATTTTCACTTCTGACTTCTGCCTTCAATCGATGCCGAGCTGCTTCTTGGCGTCGGGACTGAGGCGCTCGGGGCTCCAGGGCGGAGTCCAGACTACATTAACGGCGGCGTTGCGGATTCCGGGTAGCTGCTCGAGGCGTGATTTTACCTGGGCGCTGATGTTGACGTGCTCGGGGCAGCCGGGCGAAGTGAGGGTCATATCGATGGTGACGTCTTGTTTGGCCTGGTCCGGTGTGTCGGAAGGAACGGGCACGAAACTCACAGTGTAGATGAGGCCGAGATCGACGATGTTGACGGGGATCTCGGGGTCGTAACAACTTTTCAAGGCGCTGAGGACATCTTGTTCGGTGACTGGGGGCATAGGTTTTATTCCTTATAGTCTACCTTAGGACGCATTTCCTCGGGATAGCCTCCGAAAATCTTCAACACAGAAGACGCAGAGGGACACAAGGTAAGGAACCGCTCGCATGATGAGTGAAGAGGCGAAGAAGAGGATTCAGATTGCGCTGGCGCTGGCCATTGTGGTCGCGGGAGTGCGCGCGGGATACATTCTTTATCAACGGCATGAGGATTATGTTGCGGCGCAAAAGCGGCAACAGGCGAGAAATGCCAGCTACTCGAATGCGGATTACTATGTCACGCCGAAGAAGCTGTATCCGTACGACTTGAAGTCGGCGAAGCAGCTGACGCAGCAGCCGGTTTGGGTGAAGGAAGGATATCGGTATACGTATTATCCCTACGACGAAGCTCGGAAGAAAGCCGACTTCGGGCATGAGGCCGGGCTGTTGTTGCCGATCGAGCGGCTGGAAATCAAGGATGTGGTGACGGATGTTGCCGGAGGGAAGCGGCAGGTGATGGCGGTGTTTCAGAAAGAGGAAAAGAGCTACGCCGTGCCGATTGGATTCGAGAGCGACGGGCAATACAAGCTCTATTCGGATGAGATGTTTTATATAGAAGACCCGCATGAGTTGTACCAGCACTGGCCGGCGGATGTGTGGCAGGCGATTGGACAGCATGAAGTGAAGCCGGGGATGGATGAATTGCAGGCGGATTTTGCGGTGGGGATGGGAGTGCCGGATGCAGGTGCGTCGTCTGATGAGAAGACGGTACGGTATCCGAACGGGGGGAAGCCGCTGGTGGTGAATTACAGTGCTGGGAAGGCTACCGAGATTAAGGCGGGGACGTAGAAGGTCAAAGGCCCCACTTCTCGCGACGGCGCGGGAAATGGGGCTCCGTGATCTTATTTCTCGCAAAGCTATTTCACTGCGGCCAGGGCTTTCGAGACTTCATCGATGTCCGGGACTACCGGAATGTCGTAGTTTTTGTGCCAGGCGAGTTTGCCGTCGCGGTCAATGATGGAGATGGCGCGGCCGGTGATGCCCTTATCTTCGAGATAGACGCCGTACTTGGCGGCGACAGCGCCGCGCGGGTGGAAGTCGGCGAGCAGCGGATATTGGATGCCCATCTTGTCGGCGTAGGCCTTGTGCGACCAGACACTGTCAACGCTGATGCCAAGGACTTGCGCGTCGAGCTGATCGAATTGTTTCTTGTCGTTGACCATGCAAGCGTGCTCTTTGGTGCAGACCGGGCTCCAATCCAGGGGGTAGAAGACAAGAACGACCCGCTTCTTGCTGCGAAAGTCACTAAGCTTTACTTCTTTCTGATCCTGATCTTTCAACGTGAATTCGGGCGCGGGCGCGCCGATGGCTAATGACATAATTCCTCCGTTTTCGTTCTTCAATCCTTAAGATGAATTCTGATCCATCATAAACGAGTTAATTAATTGCGTGTATGGACCGTTTCGGTTGGCCCAGGTGCAAACTCCTAGTAGCGCCGCCGCAGGTATTCGAGTGCAAGGATGACAATGTAATGAAGCTTCCGAGGACTCACTTCACAATCGGCGAGTCTGCGTCGGCGGGTTTTTCTTCGTCACCGTGGATTTTGCCATCGTCTTCAGCGTAGAAGGAGCGGTGTTGGGCGTCGAGGTGCTGGGGCGTCATAGTGAGGATGAAGCTGTCTTTCTTGCCTTTGAAGGCGACGGTGTAGTCGCCGCGGTTGGGGTCGACCATGCGCTTGGTGAAAGATCCGGAGTGAACGAGTTCGGTGAGCGAGGTGGCGAAGTGGCCGTACTGTTTCTCGAAGCGGTGCTGGGCGCGGAGAACCACGCGCATATAGGCGAGCGCGGCGGCTTCGGAATCCGAGCGAGCGGGGTCCCCGGGAAACTTCGGTTCATAAGTGGCGGCGGGAGCCTGAGCCGGCAGTGCGGGAGTCGGCGTAAACAGCATGGCCACAAGGAGTGCGACGCACCCGATTACGGCGGCGAAATGAGTAGAACGAATCTTCATGCTGTATGTTCTCCGGGAGCGGCATGGTGGAAAAAACGGGCAGATTTCGCTTGGCAAGCGTTTCCAGACCTTAGTTTTTCATGTTACTCCCGTAATTCGACTTCGGTCACGTTCTCTTTGCAGGGCGGAGAATTGCCGTTATGCTCTACCTAATAAACTATGCCCGACAGGGAAACCTATGAAAGCAGCAGTAGCGAGAAAACCGACCATTAGAATTGCAGTAGTGGAGAGCGACCCGCTGAGGTTTGTGGGATTTCGCGCTCTGTTCGATACCGAGCCTGAATTCGAACTGATCTCCGCCGGACTACCTGAGATTTCTACGTTGCAGGACGTGGACCTCATTCTCCTGGGAAACCGCTCCGGCCAGAACCTGTTTGATGTGATGGCGAGCCTGAAGGCAACACGTCCGGACCTGCGCATTATTGTGACCGGGTCGGGCGTGGACGAGGAGACCATTCTTAAGGCGATCGCGTCCGGTGCGAAGGGCTATGTGGACGAGGCAGCTTCGCCAGCGGAATTTGTGCAGGCGATTCGCATCGTGAGTCAAGGGTCGGTGTGGGCGCCGCGGCGAGTGCTTTCCATGTTCATTGAGCGAGTGTCGTCGGCGCCGGGGAGAATTTTTCCGGCGGGCCGGGTGACGTTCACCGACCGCGAAAAAGAAGTGCTGGAAATGCTGGTGGCGGGACGCTCCAACAAAGAGATTGGCTCGCAGCTGGGAATTGAAGAGCGCACCGTGAAAGCTCACGTGGCGAAGTTGATGCGCAAGGTGGGCGTGCAGAACCGGATTGCGCTCTCCGTGCATGCCATCACGCATTCGCTGGTGGCAGCGAAGTAAAGACGCTTTTAGCGTTAGCTCTTAGCCTCTAGCTGGATTACTTTGGGACGACGACCTCGGTAATCTTGTTGCGACAACCACTCTGACGCATACTCGCGCTACCTACCACAGAACCTGGGAGACGGGGTTGGGAGTGGCGATTAGGGTCACTGCTTTCAGCCCCGAATTTTTTTCCCGAACGTTCTCGATCTTCCAACCGTTTTACAATCGATCCCTCCTGGTTAAGCGTCGCTGACACACGGCTGCGCGGTTCGTTTACAATCCAAAGCATCAGATCCCATAAAAATTCTTGTGTGACGAGGAACCATGAAAAAGTTCTTACTGCTGACTCTCATTGTGGCACTTGGTGTTGTTTCCTTTGCGGCGGATGAGGAAACGAAGGCTACGGAACGGACACAGGCGGCGGCGGATGTGTTGAACGACATTCAAGGTGCGCCGGATAAGGGCATTCCCGAAGAGGTGTTGGGTTCGGCGGAGTGCGTTGCGGTGGTGCCGTCGATGCTGAAGGGTGGGTTTATCGTAGGCGCGAAGTATGGGCGTGGGCTGGCCAGTTGCCGCACGCCGAAAGGATGGAGCGCACCGGCCTTTTTTGTGGTGACGGGCGGCAGCTTTGGATTTCAGATCGGCGGCCAGGCGGTGGACCTCGTGATGCTGATCATGAACAAAGACGGGATGAAGCATCTGCTGTCGAGCGAGTTCGCGTTGGGGGCGGACGCTTCGGTGGCGGCAGGGCCGGTGGGTCGCCATGCGGAAGGGAATACGGATTGGAAGATGCGGGCCGAAGTGCTGACCTATTCGCGCGCACGCGGACTGTTTGCGGGCGTGAGTTTGAATGGCGCAGTAATCAAACAGGACAAGGACAGCACGCGGGAGTTTTACGGACGCATGGTGCCGTTCCGGACGTCGCTGACGGGAGAGATTGATCCGCCGGCGGGAGCGAATGCGTTTCTGACGACGCTGTCGAAGTGGGCTCAGGAAGCAGCGAAGTAGAGGCAGAACTCCGGGGTTAGGAATAGCAAGGACTCGATAAGGATGCGAGCCAAACGCGCGAGTATGTGTCGCAAAAACCGCGACACGCCGCGCGGCTCGCCCAGATTCCTCGATGCGCAATGAGCGTTTGCTCGTAACGACAATCCAAATTATTTGCAAATAATTTTTGACGGTGGTACCGTCACGCTTCCCCCATGCGGCAGCGACTTGAGTACGCGGCAGCCTGGCCGTTTATAAAAATCCTAGGTATCCTGCCGCGGCCTCTGGCGCGAGGCGTCGGCATCGGCTTGGCGTGGGCGGTTTATCTTCTGCACGTGCGATTGCGGCAGGTGGGCATGCGCAATCTCGCCATGGCGTTTCCGGAAAAAAGTGCGGCCGAGCGGGCGCGGACTTTGCGCGGGGAGTTTGCATCGCTGGGACGTCAACTGGCCGAGGTTTGCCACTTTCCTAAATACACACTGGAAAATGTTGAGCAGGTCGTCGTGTATGACGGGCTGGAAAATTACGAGCGGGCTTATGCGCGCCGCAAGGGAGTGCTTTTTCTGACCGCGCATTTTGGCGGCTGGGAACTTTCGGCGTTCACCCATTCGATGCATGGGCACTGGATGCACGTGGTGATGCGGGCGCTGGACAATCAGTATCTGGATCGGCTGATCCGCGAGTACCGAACGATGCATGGCAACAAAACTGTGGACAAAGATAACTTTGTGCGCGGGCTGCTCTCGGCGATGCACGCGGGCGAAGTGGTGGGCATGTTGATGGATACGAACATGACTCCGCCGCAGGGGATCTTTGTAGATTTTTTCGGTATCCCGGCGTGCACGGCCAGCGGCCTGGCGCGGATCGCCCTGCGCACCGATGCGGCGGTGGTTCCGACGTTCACGATTTGGGATGCGAAGCTAAGGAAGTACCGGCTGCGGTTTGATCCGGCGGTCGAGTTGGTGCGGACGGGCGACCTGGAGGCGGACATTCAGACCAATACACAGAAACTTACGTCGATCATTGAAGAATACGTGAGGAAGTACCCGGAGCAGTGGTTGTGGGTGCACCGGAGGTGGAAGACGCGGCCGCCGGGGGAAAAAGCGTTGTACTGAACATGTTGTTTTACTCGCTCTTAGGGAGGGTCGCTTCCGAATTCGCTTCCACGGTAACGGCCGCGTGGGCACCCTATCTTGAGGCGCACCTCATCCCCATTTTCGGTGGTGAGTGAGTTTCTAATACGGATCTCTTTGTACAGATCGTCGGCTCCTTCGATCGCAATCTGCGCCTTCTCCGGCTGGCTGGGCTCAGAAGGCTTGATGATGTTTTCTACGGTTCCCGGCAGTGTGACACTCGGCTTCTCCGTCAGAGGCTTCCTTTCAAGACAAAGAGTCAACGCCATTCTGCGAAATACGTTAGGGAAGAAGTCTCTTCAAAGCCTCCAGATAATCGGCGGACACTTCGCGTATGCGTTGCATGCGCTCCTTTTCCCGGAGCAAATCCTCTGGGGTGATCCCCAAAAACGTCTGGCTTTTCATGCTCTCAATATGCTCGCGCGTCAGGCGTTCGAGCTCATCCGGAGTTTCTCGACGCTGGGACCATCCATGAATCACACCGTCAGTGCGGAGCGTAATTCCACTGGTAGATTCGTCCCTACCGGTTGGTTGCAGCGGGCCGCGGAGTTGGCTCATATACCTTCTTCACGATGGTTGGCGCGAGCCACCATTCCCGAAAGACAAAAAGAGAGTCGATCGTGAGGGTCCGAATGTCCCGTTGGACACTTGACCTCTGCGCGGGTAGATGGCCCCGCTCGAATTCTTCAGTGCAAGCTACTTTGATGAAAGACCGGAGACAATACAGCGAAAGCCATACGGAGCGCGGAAGACGCAACGCCGGGAAGAAGGATGGGCTACCCGCGGATGAAGTGGATTACTTGTGGATGGCCGAGGGCGCGGAAGTATTATGGGTCAAGGAGCGGCGAGCCGTGACCACGCGTCAACACACCATGCGTCCACCCAAGGTTCACACGCAACTCGGCCGGGCCGCAGTCCAGATCTTTGCCGCGAATGATCGCATGAACCAGATTCTTATCGAACATCTGGACCCTAGCGCCTGGAGAGCCAAACCGCCCGGCAAGGCCCGCACCATTGCGGCGATCTTCACGCACATGCACAATGTCCGCACCAAGTGGGTCAGGCTCACAGCTCCGCACCTGAAGGTTCCGCGACAGCTCAACCGCGCGCACTGCACGCCGCGGCAGGCCCGTGGGGGATTGGCCGAGAGCGCCGCTCGCTGCGTGGAGATGCTCGCTGAAGCGCTCGGCGGTGGTGGGGGACCCGTCGAGAAGTTTCGCAGAGACGGCTGGGCTCGGCCTTGGCCGGTCGGCGTGGAAATGCTGTGCTACATGCTATCTCATGAAGCCCATCATCGCGGGCAGGTGTGCATGCTCGCGCATCAGCTTGGATTCCCGTTGCCGATCAAGGTGACCTGCGGGCTCTGGAATTGGGAAAAGCTGTGGAAAGAGTGCGGGTCGCCTGGCGGCCTCGGCTACGATTCTTGAGGAATCGCTCAAGGGCGCAGGCCAACCCTCCGTTACAATCAAGACTTCCTATGAAAACATTCGAACAAATCGCGGAGCTGGAAAAGAAATATTTGCTAGGTACTTACAATCGCTATCCCATCGTTTTGACGCGGGGGAAAGGCGTGTTTCTCTACGACCTCGAGGACCGGCGCTATCTCGACTTTGTTTCGGGGCTGGGGGTGAATGCGCTGGGGCATGCGCATCCGCGGATCGTGAAGACGATTCGGGAGCAGGCGGCGAAATTGATTCATGTCTCCAATCTTTATTACCACGAGTATCAGGGGGCGCTGGCCGAGAAGTTGTGTATGCTTTCCGGTTTGGACCGCGCGTTTTTTCAGAACAGCGGCACCGAGGCGATTGAGGGGTCGATCAAGCTGGCGCGGCTCGCGGGACATCGCGCGGGCGGCGAGGGGAAGTCGCGGCTGGTGGCGCTCGAGGGGTCGTATCACGGGCGGACGTTTGGGGCGCTCTCGCTGACCGGGCAGGAGAAGCATCGCAAGGGATTTGAGCCGATGCTGGAAGAAGTGACATTCGTTGCGCAGAACGATGTTGAGGGATTGCGGGCGGCAGTGAATGACAACACTTGCGCGATTGTGCTGGAGCCGATTTTTGGCGAAGGCGGAATTTATGAGTGCTCGGTGGAGTTTCTGCAAGAGTGCCGGGCCGCGGCGGACCGGCACAAGGCGGCGCTGATCTTTGACGAGATTCAGTGCGGGCTGGGGCGTACGGGGACGATGTTTGCGTTTCAGAGCTTTGGAGTGACTCCGGACATTGTGGCGATTGCCAAGCCGATCGCGGCTGGGTTGCCGCTGGGGGCATTTATCGCGAAAGAAGAATTTGCCAATGCGATTTCGCCGGGACAGCATGGGACGACGTTTGGCGGGGGGCCGCTGACTTGCCGCGTGGCGCTGGAATTTTTGGCCATTGTGGAAGAAGAGAAGTTGTTGGAGAACGTGAACAAAGTTGGGGCGTACCTGCAGCAGGAACTGAAGCTGGTGGCTGAAAAGAGTCCGGCGGCGAAGGAAGTGCGCGGACGCGGATTCATTCAGGGGATCAATTTGGAGATTCCGGCGCGACCGATTGTGGATGAGGCGCTGGCGGAGGGCGTGCTGTTCAACTCCACGCACGATACGGTGGTGAGGTTTTTGCCTCCGTTTTTGTTGGAGGAGAAGCATGTGGATAAGGGGATTCGGGTGCTGAAGAAGTTGCTGAGGAAGAAGCGGAAGGCGGCGGCCTGAAGGCGGGCAGGGCGCGAGAAGAAATGCCTTGCCACGCTGAGGTCAGGTAAGCGAGTAGGAATCGTTCGACTTCGCAGATGGATCGCTTCGCGATCCCTCTGCTGCCCTCAGGATGACAAGCCTTGTTGCTGCGCTCAGGATGACAAAGGGAAAAACGGGGAGCCGAAGCTCCCCAATTGAAGCGAACAGAGGCGATGTTCACTTAAATAGAATCGGGCGAAAGGGAAAGAGTTGTCCGCGAAACAACAAGAATCGGCGGTGGTGACGGCGGAGAGGGAAGATTTGTCCGCGAGCTTTCCAGGGTGGAGTCCTGGCGTTGAAGAATGCTGGATGGACATGGATGGAGCGCGCCTGCGATATCTGCGCACGAAAACCCCACTTCTAGCAAAACACGTGAGAAATGGGGCACCCCCTGGACCGGCGCTGATTTTAGTGCACGGGTTGCTGGGATACTCGTTTTCGTGGCGGTTCACGATGCCGGCTTTGGCGCCTTATGCCACGGTGTATGCGCCGGACATGATGGGGGCTGGATTTTCGGATCGTGTGCCGGGGATCGATTATTCCATGCGGGGAACGGCGCAGCGTCTTCTGCAATTTATCAGGAAGCTGGGAGTTAAGTCGTTTGATTTGCTGGGAACTTCGCATGGCGGTGCGGTGGCGATGTTTGCCGCCGCAGAATGCCTCCCTGCGAAGGCACGTCTGAAGCTGCGACGGCTGATTCTGGCGGACCCGGTGAATCCTTATTCGGCGCATGGGCAAAAGTTAGCTCCTTTTTTCGGCAGTGCAGCGGGTGCGGTGCTGTTTCGGCTTACCATCGCGCGCATGAGTTTCCTGTTTCCCTATTGGCATGCTCGTATGTATGGCGACCGAAGCCGCATTGCTCCGGGAACATTGGAAGGCTATGTGGCTCCGCTGAAGAAGCCGGGATTGTTCGACCATGCCTTGAGCATTGTGCGGACGTGGACCGAAGACCTCCAAGAGTTGGAAGCGATTCTGCCGAAGCTCGGGAGTATTTCCACGCTCTTGATGTGGGGCAGCAAGGATGGGGCGGTGTACGCGTCATCGGCGGAGCGGCTGGCGAAATATTTTCCGGATTCCAAGCTGATTGTGTTTCCTGGGATTGGGCACTTGCCTTATGAAGAATGTCCAGAGGAGTTCAATCGAGAGTTGATTGAATTCCTGACGCGTGAGAAGCTTCCTGCCTAAGCGCTCCGTTTTATAGCGCTTCAATCATGAGCCACCATATTCTGAGTTTGCTGCGCGGCGAACTGGTGCATCACGGGTACTGGGCCGTGGCGATCATGTTGTTGTTGGAAAGCGCTGGACTGCCTCTGCCTGGTGAGACCATCCTGCTGCTGGCCAGTTTCCTGGCTTATTCGGAACATGAGTTGCGATTTCCCTGGATCATTGTGGTCGCGACCCTGGCCACGACCTTGGGCGGAGCGCTCGGCTTTGTTCTGGGGAGACACGGAGGGCGTCCGCTGATCGAACGCTACCGGCATGTGTTCTCGATTCGCGCGGAGAGCGTGACGCGGGGGGAACGGCTTTTCGAGCGCTATGGGGCGGCCACGGTTTTTCTGGCGCGATTTCTCTTCGGTATGCGCGTGCTAGCCTCGCTGCTGGCGGGAGCGCTCCACATGCCCTGGCGGAAATTCATGCTGTTCAACTTCCTGGGCGCAGCGGTCTGGGTAACCGCGATGTGCGGAGCGGGATATTTGTTTGGCGGACATTGGGGACGGCTGGCCGATGATCTCAGGCGCTTCGATTTGGTGGTGACGGGTGTGGTTGTGGCGGCCGCGTTGTGGCTGTGGCGGAGAAGCCGCAGGGCGCGATTTGACGCCTAGAACGCACCTTATCAGTCACCCTCCAAAGATGAGGATTCCGGCGAGCGGCAGCTTATACTGTGCGGGTGTCTCGGGCGTGCCGGTGTGCAGGCGGGGTCCGTGGGCATTGATCTTCGATCTTACTGGCGGCGTCCGCGCCGGAATTCGGACGAGGAGGAACGCATGAAGAAACTCGGGTTCTTAACTCTGTTGATTACGGCAATGCTCCTGTTGACCCTGGCCTTGACGGCAGCGGCGGCTGGTCCCAACCCACCGGCGCCGGCTGTAGCGGCGGCTCCGGCCAGTCCCGCGGTAGCGGCCCCTACGCCAATGCCTCCGCATCCGCGGGTGCACGACGCGCTAGAGGAGTTGCACCATGCGCGAGAACATATGGAACACGCCGATGGCGAGTTCCATGGCCATCGCGCCAAAGCGATCGAGCATATCGATGCGGCGATCCACGAAGCTGAGATTTGCATGCAGGAACCGTAGGGTCTAGACCGAAGCGACGTCAAGGCAGCGTCGAGAAGACGCTGCCTTTTTTATGTGTGCCGAGCATGTTCGACAGCTAGGAGGTGGAAGTCCTCTACCCAACCTGATGGAGGTGAAGGGTTAGCAAAGCGCAAGGGTGAAATCACACTCGCCGCGAGGCGGGGCCT
>Ga0182015_10005198_pt1 | contig 13648 bp, 13 predicted proteins | sample 712P3MmetaG_FD_120478 | JGI IMG/M metagenome (GOLD analysis project Ga0182015, IMG submission 120478) | Permafrost microbial communities from Stordalen Mire, Sweden - 712P3M metaG | ecosystem: Environmental > Terrestrial > Soil > Wetlands > Permafrost | place: Sweden: Stordalen | collected...
CGAGATGCAAGTCCGACGCCTGCTCCATGGACTCGGGTACCGCTACGCCCTGCATCGGCGCGACCTGCCGGGCGTTCCTGATCTCGTGTTCCCGTCGCGGCGAAAGATCATTTTCGTGCAAGGCTGCTTCTGGCATCAGCACAAGAGATGTATTGATGGCAGGATGCCAAAATCGCGAGTCGGCTACTGGAAACCAAAGTTGCTGCGCAATATCGAGCGAGACCGCCAGAACATCTCGAAGCTGCGACGTGACGGATGGAAAGTCCTGACGTTGTGGGAGTGCGATATCCCCAAGACCGACTGCCTCCGCGAACGGCTGGTTCGGTTCCTTGATCGTCCCGCTAAATCTGCTCCGGGATAACGAGGTCTTTTTTTAGTTTTTAGACTTGGGATTTTGTTGGCCGTGCGTGTTGCCAAGGCGCCACGCCAGATCGAGCTTGCGACCGCGTTCCGTTGTTATTTTGAGATGGCGCAATTCATCTGACCGATTATGGGGTTCCCGCCGCCGTGTCCGTCGATGAAATCGGTTTCGGAAATCTACGAGTTAACCAGTCATTTACGCTGGATGCGGTCGCGAGCCCCTTTGACCGCAGGAGACTTGAGATGTCGCCAGCAGCTAAAACCAGAACTGGGTGTCCATCCTCCTTTATCTCCTTGTACGCCTGTTCGTGTAGATAAGAGGTGGTCACAAAGACTCCGAACTGCCTGTACTTCAGTCGGGAAATCAACCGTGAGACCTCTTTCACTCCAACAGCGGAGTCCAGCGCGTAGCATTTGGCCTCTAATGCAAATTCGACTGTCAACGGATCGGACGTCGTACCGATGCGATACTCCCCCACTGCATCGCGTCCTCCATCTCGCCAAGGTCGTGTCAGTTCACATTCAACGAAGTTGGAGTCGAGCATCTGGACTAATTCGACTGCGCATTTCTCGAACCGGAAGGGGTCATCCGCGAAATACTTGTGAATTTCTCTCATCATCTCCAAACCCTGTTGGTTGTCCGGCATCTGTTGATGTTTGGTTCGATGCCGGAGAATCCTCGGAGCCCTAAGCGCTCGGTAGATTCCGCGATTCCTCCAATCGAGCCACGGACTCGGTGCGCCGTGAGCTGGGTCTCCCGCAACGACTTGGTTGATCCACTCCCTTGAAACGACAGGTATGTCCAGAATCGTGAATACTGCGCGATAGTTCTGAAACCGTCGCCCATTAGATGTTCTCCAGACTGCGACTAAATCATCGGTTTCAGGAACCCCTTCAGCTCCGGGAACCCCGAGCCCCCTGAACTGGACGTCCCTACGCTCCGCGCCCCGGGAGAAAACAAAGAATGGGGGTACTTGAAGACGTGGTTGCTCTCCCGAGTGCAGCGCTTCAAAACACCCGCGGAGCAGCTTGTTACCTCCGCGGGTGTCGTGCAACTCATGACCCGGACGTCTATTGTCACCAAAATACATGAAGCGGCCGGTCTCAGGTTCCAGCAAATCCGGCCAGTCAGGCTCGCTGAAGGTGCTAAACAGTACCGCCAGTCGGCAACTGGGCAGTGTCGTACTCCCACAGAAGCGGAATCCACCTTGGTTGCCACATGGCAACAGTCTCGCTATGGGGTCGTCTCCTGCATTGTTAGCAAGTCCGCCTTTGTAGACTGCGTCCACGATTAAGTCAGTGGTCGAGAGGTCACAGAATGGGATTTCCCTGACGGGCATCTTGACTTCTCCTTGTTACCCTAGGCTCATGCTTGCTCATAGGACACCCTCGACATTATGAAGTATACGAGATAGACTGCGGCACGAAAGTGAGCAAATGAGCGAACGCCCTTACACAAAAGATGGACGGTTGGCCGACGTGCTTGCGCTAATTCAAGTCCTAGCCCTCGACAAGTCCACCTATCGAAGTGAAGATGGAATCACCGCGAAGGAACTCGTGAAGCCGTCGTCGGCCGAGAGCGTGATTGTCCTTGCTAAAGAACATCCTGAGTTCTTTCGAGTGAACCCATCGAGAGAGCACTGCATTTCACTCTTGGCGCGACACGTACAGCCAAAAGACCCTACTCAAGACACACGCCTGCCTCTGACTCCCGAGTTCACGCGAATGCTGATGGAAGTTGCTATCGACTTGCACGACCGCCAAATCGCGGCGGCGGAATGGTGGAAAACGTGGGTGCCGCTAGTGACTGCTTTGGCAGCCGCCTTCATAGCATCAGCAACAACGTTGTTCACGCTATGGCTCAACGGATGGTGTAGGAATTGACCTCAACGCTGTCGCGGCGCATGACGTTCTCGAATTGCGTTCCAACAGCCCAATCTCTCCGCTGGATTCCTTCGATTCGCTCCGCTTGACGAAGGCAGGACGAGCGTCAGATACCCGAGGCTGCGAAGAATTTCCTCAGACTTTCCGGCCTTCTGACCGTTGAAACAAATGAGCGTGAGTCGTGGGGAAGTCGTCTTCAACGTCCTGAAGTCATTGAGTTCCGGTTCTGCGATGTCCTTGTCCATGCTCCCCGGACGAAAGCAGTGGTGATAGATGTCCCAGAGTCCGATTCCAAATTTCTTCAGCATTTCGATTCTGCGCTCGTAGGATAGGGTGACGACGTTCTGGTTCAACACCTGCCCGACGAGTTTCCAAAAATCGTTCGAGGGATTGGCGTAGTACTGCCCCTTCGCGAGTGATACGTCGCTCGGGAGCGTACCCAAAATCAGAATCTCTGTTTTGTCGTCGATGACGGGGGAGAGACCGGATTTCCGCATGTCCAACCTATATGAATAAACGATAGTCATATGACGCAGGGCCGAACCGTTCGAGCAGCGTTCCGATGCGGGCAATCTGATTTGAAGACTGCACTGTAGCGGGCATCTTCGTGTAAAGATCGAACGTGTTCCAATCCATCTTTGAAAGCCCGAGTATCTCTGATGCCACGACGGAAAGTGGTGATGAGCCGTGATGCCGGATTACCACGAGCGGGGCTGGGATGCGACTCTTTCCTTGATAGTACGTCCTCCTTCCATCAACGCCCTCGGTAGCACCGTGAACCCAAACCAATGCAGTTCGGTCATCCAGCCTCAGTGTGCTTCCCCGCTTTACTGGAAATCCGTCGCCTTCCCAAGAACCGTCACGGGACAACCGAGACGCCACATACCTGAGGCTCGGTTCAACGTTTATCTCGACCATCTCCACGTTACGTATGTCGGCCAGCCCTTCGAGAAGTCCTTCGCGCTCGTCCTTTAGAAATGGGGTGCGCTTGTGTATCACTACACGCGATGGGAGACGGCTCGTCGAATCGAAAAACAACTCGCGGATATTGTCCCCCGTTCTACGCGCATCCTCTCGCGACATGAAGGGGTTGTTATTGCGAATGAAAGGCTCCTCGATTTTGCTGAGTCTGTATTTGAGTCCTAATCCCTCTGACGTATAGATGTGGCTGCACCCCATGACCACACGAGTCTGCGAGTCCGCCTTCTTGTCGATGCTAAACCCGAGGCCGACGTAGGCACTCTCGCGGTCCATCGTCTCAAGAATCCACGGTGTTCGCATCGCCTTTACGTAGAAGGAAAGAGATAACCACCAGAGAATTTCGCATTGGTAAGGTTTTTCGAGTGTGTGTTCCCTCAGGAATTGCGAAGTCACACCGTTTTGGACACAGTACGCTTTTACAAAGTTGTGCAGGTCGAATACTACAGAGTCCGATTCGTACCGTTCCCATATCTTCCACCGAGTCGGAATGTAGACAACGACCACGTCTGGATTCCACGAAGCTCGGAGAGAGCGCACCGCCGCGTTAATGTTGCGGGCCAGTTCCGTCGCTCCTGCCGAAGGACTGGACCCGGATGACGGCTCGGATATGTCCACCCAACCACCGTCACCCGGTTTTGGTAAGTTCAGAGGCAATCCAAACGCTTGCGCGAATCCGGGGTAGGTCAGGAGGTACTCGTCTTTGCTGTCCGGCGCTTTCGTGTTGTGAATGCCCGCGAGGTATTGCGAGAGTTTCGTACTGTCGCGACTCGGACAGACGATGCCGACACGGACCTCTGGATTGAACTTGTTGCCCGTCAGGGTGAAATCGAAGGGACGGTTGTTTACCATTCCGCGAATCGGTTGCGTATCCGACACGAAACCCGGCCCGGTCTTCCGTGAGAATCGAAGTTGAGGTTCGGCGAGTCTCAACCCAGTCTGGGTGACGGCCCGCTCGACGGGAGGACTCAGCGTGATTGGAGGTTTGTGGTGCTCTCCGATTTTCGCAAACACTGGTGTTGAACGGACTGTGAACTTGAAAGGCGATGCCGTGTTCGGAAGGAACTCGATAGTGGTTGGTCCCCTGCCGAGCAGTCGCGTCCTCCACTCATTCAGTGCATCGTTGAATTTCTTGTTCCACTGGCGCGACAGAATTTGTCGTTTTAGTTCCTTGTCTGACTCGTCATCTACTGGCGCCCCGGACTGGGTTGTCCCATGAATTGACGGCTTGATGACAAGGTACTGACGACCAGCATATCTGCGAAGGGCGATTGTCGCGGCGGCATGAACGTGGAGCCGAACGCTATACACCGTCGTGTCTGTAAATGGACGCCCCTCCCAAAGCACGTTGTGCCCATGCACCTTCAAGTTCTTACTAGCAGCCAATCCTCGTGTGATGGCATCGGTATACAGACGCGTTATGATTCCATCCGCTATCGACAGGTCTTTTTCGGTAACCGGCACCCTGACGATTTCACCCTTGAGACAGTTTGCGAAAGCCGAACGTATCTCGTCTAACGCACCCATCGCAATAATCTTCCCACGTTGCAGTGCGGCAACAATCGGCTTGCCTTCGATACGCTCTCGTAGTCGTGCCCACGCGCCTTTCTCATCGAAGCCAGACGCATCAAACTGATAAACCTCGGACGGGCACTCCACGGGGAAGGCGTTGCTTTTTATGACGCTGGTTACAGGCGCAGATTCGAGGGCAAAAGGAACAAAGGCGGTTCTTCCTTGGCCGGAGTTGGAGTCGATACGTTCTCGCGCTTGTTGTATAAGATGGTCAGGTAGGCAATGTCGGGCGAGACGCACAATCAAATCGTCAAATCCGAGCGATGAGACATAGTGGGCTTCACGGCAACCCGCCTGTCGAGCCGTCCGTAAGAGTTCATCAACATGCGACGGCGGTGTGTCGTCTTCAAAACCGCACCAATATAGTCGGCCCGTACCCTGTCGAGAATAGGCTTCTCGGAGGGCCGACATAACCGATGCATCGCGTCCGCTGTATCCGATGACCACCAAATTCATATCACAGGCGGTCTCTGACAAAGCCCTCAGCAAAGTGGCATCTTGAGACCGAAGTTCCTCAGTCGTGTTCTTCAACGCATCGTATCGGTAGTCTCCATGAAGAGACACGCATATCATTTCACCATCGCGGGGTTGCCTGAAGACTCGCTCTGTGGAACTCAACCCTATCTCAACAGCGACAACATTCGATGTTGCAGCCGCCTTTGCAGGCAAGCCGTCGAAGTTCGTTGTCCAAATCGAACGAAGCAATCCCGCTTCAGCCAGCAATGGCAACAACTGATACCCGATGTGAGGTTTTTTGCCTGAGGCTAAATTCTCGAAGAACTGGCGACGGTCGTCTGCTATCGGGTAGCAACGGTTCGCGTAAAACGCGTACTCATCCGCTGCATCTTCTTTCGGGAATTGTTGCTGTTGGTCTAGCCATCGTTGGATGCGTTCTTGAACACTTCGCAACGACAATTCACGGAACTGTTCTTCCATGCCGGGATTGTTCGTTACGAAGATGTCTCGCTTCCAATTCCAGATACAGCGCGAGGCAGAAGGAATGCCCGATGAGATTGAAGTACCCGCACCGAGGAAAAATGCGTGACGCACTCCTCGGTTCACCCCGACGGCTCGGATGAACGCGTCAAGGGACAAAGTCGATTGCGAAGGCACACTTTCAGCCAATCTCTGTCTCCAATATCATCGGCTGGGTTCTAAGTTTTCCGGGGGATGCTCCATCGTATGCCTCGGTGCAAAACGACATCAAGGCGGCATTCTCCGTGATGTCGCCCGGTCACTCGGGGAGTTGGGCCAACGCTCATCAATCTCCCTTAGGATTTCCTCAGCCCAGCGAACAGCATCAGAGATGGCAGCAACGGTCGCGGGCACGCGCCTCCCGCCGTCGTACTGTGCCAGTCTCCGAGCAGCAAGGATACTGGCAGCAATCAACAAGACCCGCTTGCGGCCTTCGTCCACAGGAATCAGCCTATCATATTCGCTTTTTGTTCGCCACGAGAACCCACAAAGGGACTGCCCGCATCCGATTCAGTTCCGTTATGCTTAGTGATCCGATCACCCGCTCTGGTGATGGCTGCGACGACCAAGGCTTGAACCTCTACACCCTCGGCTATCAGGGAGTGGACGTACATGTGTATGTCCAGAAGTTGAAAGCAGCGGGCGTCGGGATCGTCGCTGATGTGCGGGAAACCCCGTGGAGTCACAAGCGTGGATTCTGCAAGAACATCCTCAGTACGGAACTTCTGAAGGCCGGAATCGAATACGTCCATGTCAGGTCGGCGGGCAATCCTAAGTCGAATCGCCGTACCGCAACGGATTTGGCGGAATGCCTGAAACGCTACGAAATCTATCTCCGGGACAATCCGGCGGGTGTCAACGACCTGATTCAAGTGGTTCGTACAGCGGCGTCACGCAACCGCACCGTGTGCCTCACTTGCTTTGAAAAAGATGTGAAAGACTGCCATCGCTCGATACTCGTCGGTGCGATGAAGAAATACATCAGGATACGACCTGTCCATCTGTGAACTTCAACATGTCGGGTCGTCGCGTGGGATACCACATTCCGACGATCAGGAAACTGGCAGGATGCATGAACAGATTTCCCAAGAAGAACTTTAGATCGTATTTGTCGAGATTGCACAATTCCTTCATCCGGCTGAAAGCCTTGTCGTCGCCATCCCGACGCTGAAGTTCACACAATCCCCAGTCCAGCACTTGCATCCTGTGTCCGCCGCAATCCCCGCCGTGGCAGAACCACTGCACTTGCACTCTGTATTTCATGAATTCGAGGTTCTTCATCTCAGGTGGAAGAGACTCCTCGAACATATTGATCTGCGCACGTTTTGCCTCTTGGATTTTCTTCACTTCCGCTAATTTTTGGTCGAAGTTCTTGGCTTCTTCATCCGAACGCTGCACGATCTCGACTTTCTTGATCTGCTTCGGAGCCACGACGCCGATAGACGTGCCTTTTTCCCTCTGCGCCCTTAGCAAATCCTCCACGGAATCGAATTGCCATGACGGATCACGAAACATCAACTCAGCACGCTTGCCCCACTCGTCCTTGGTCGTTGGAATAACGTCACCAGCTTCTATCGAATCGCAATCGATACGAAAGCTCTCAGGCCGGGAGTCATCGGATTTCTTCTGAATGTCGGCGGTGATCCACTGATAGAGGCTGAACTGCTCTTTATCGCCACCCAAATATCTGTAGGGGATCGGATAGAGACGAAGCGGTTTGCCCGACGGTAGCATCCCGGCTGTGCAGACAGTTTCGAGATACTTACTGCTCAGTTCCGGGTAAGTCTTGGCCCAGATGAGAATCTTTTGTCTCGCATAACCAGACTTCATTCTTCGCTCCAGAGTCTCTCGTTGGGCGACAGTGAATAATAGCATTCACCATTGCGGACGCCGCCATTGGTGAATGATATGCCCATGAGTCTGTTCTGACATCGGCGCGAGTGGTGATTCTAAGTGACCAATAACCCAGATTGTGGTACATAAGGTTATTCCCCCTCGCACCAATAAGTTAGCCTGCCCGAACAAACGGGTATAGGAGGGACTTTGGCCGCAGGAGCAGTACCGTTCAACCTGCTGAGCTTCGAGGAATGCCTGCAAAGAGCCCAAGGCAGAAAGCACGTCCTGCTCGGCAACGGCTTCAGTCGGGCCTTGCGAAATGACATCTTTGCCTACGATGCTCTTTTCTTGCGGGCGGACTTTTCCCAACTGTCGCCAACCGCACGACAAGCATTCACGGCTCTGAACACAACTGATTTCGAAGTTGTGATGAGGGCATTGCGTTTGGTAGCGACAATTATCCCGCTCTATCGCAACGATCCCGACTTGGTTCGCCTGCTCACCGAAGACGCAGATGGCCTTCGTGAAGTTCTAGTTCAAGCCATCGCCCAAAACCACCCAGAAGGCCCATTTGAAATCAACGACGATCAATACGGTGCGTGCAGACGATTCCTCTCTAACTTCGACACGACCTACACGCTCAATTACGATCTGCTGCTGTATTGGGCGCTGATGCACTCCGAGATCGAGCCTGCAATTAGAAGTGACGACGGCTTCAGAACGCCGGACGACAAAGAGGCTGACTACGTCACTTGGGAAGTGGAGAATACGGACAGGCAGAACATCTTCTACCTGCATGGAGCCTTGCACGTCTTCGACGCCGAGAACGAGTTGAAAAAGTACACTTGGGTGCGCACCGGAATTCGACTCATCGAGCAAATTCGGACGGCACTCCAAGCCAACCTCTATCCATTGATTGTTGCAGAAGGTCAGAGCCAAGAAAAGATGACCAAAATCCTCCACAGCATGTATCTCAGTAGGGGATACCGCAGCTTTGCAAAAATTGGGCACAATCTCTTCGTCTACGGACTGTCTTTCGGAGAAAACGACCAGCACTGGTTCGATTTGATTAGGAAAGGGCAGACAAAAAACCTTTACGTCAGCCTGTATGGCGACCCCAACGCCGACCCAAACCTTCAGATTCGCACCAGAGCAAATCAGATCAGCGTGGAGCGCGGTCAAAGGCGACCACTGGAAGTCCTGTTCTACGATGCCGCGAGTGCGCACGTTTGGGGATGACTGTCGAGAGGCACGAATGAAGAATGATCAGATAAAGGCATTCGACGAGGAAACGCGGCCAGATCATTTCTATTTGTGTGCCAATGATGACTGTTATTTTTTCATTGAATACACGGCACGTAGGCCATTCAACTATTCGGACGCCAACAGTTTCATAACCAATCTCAAGAAAAAGCCCAGCAAACGAGGTACGTATGAATGGGCACACAAGATCAGAGCAATCGACGATGCCGCTGAAACTCTGCGGCGTGAGCTACCAGAGGACTGGCTTGAAAACTCAACGTTTGTTCCAATACCTCCGTCCAAAGCGACGAATGACACGGAATACGATGACAGGATGTCACAGGTATTGAACAAGCTCGGCAACAACGTGGATGTGCGGGAGCTGGTGTATCAGAAGGAAAGCATGGAAGCCACCCACGTTTCCGACCAAAGGCACTCGATTCCAACACTCGTCGAAAACTATGAAATTGACGAAGATCAAGTTCGCCCAGAGCCCACGCACATCGTGATTATGGACGACATGATGACTGCTGGTGCTCACTTCGTGGCCATGCGCAGAGTTCTCGAAGAACGATTCCCCGGAGTACCCATTTCTGGGGTCTTCTTGGCCCGTAGGGTGTTTCCAGAGGACAATGAATAAGGAGTTGCCAAATTGGGCTGTCCTCTTTGATCTTGACGAGACTCTTGTTCTCACGAGCGCACTTGAGTCGCTGAGGAAAGCACGGCGGTGGAAGGACGTATACTCAGCGTTCGACCAAACACGTCTCCCACGGGGCACACGATCTTTTCTGGAAAAACTCGCTGAGAGGGCGCAGATTGGGGTCGTGACGAAGGCCCCTCGCTCGTATGCTGAAAAGTTGCTTGTGCATCATACGATTCAGATGCCTGTAATCGTTGCTTATCACGATGTCAAGAGAGTCAAACCAGACCCCGAGGCACTGCTGTTAGCATCAAAGAGACTCAGAGTTGAACCCGCCCGGTGTATATACGTGGGTGACGACGGAAATGACGTACAGGCTGCGCGATCCGCAGGATTCGCTCCGATTGGCGTGTGCTGGGGAGGGACACTCGACATTGGCATTGAGCCGATCTGCAAAAGTTGGGATGACGTTTACGACGAGATCATAGGATTGATTGCCGAATGACAGACCTAGCCATACAGCGAATGCCGGACGAGCTTCAGATCGCCTACTCCTACTGCATCTCTCATCTGACACATTTAGGCGAACGTTCAGCCTTGAAATTCAAGAGAGTCTTTCCGACATACGAATCATGGGCGCACGTCCCGTCGTCTGAGCGTCACGAAGCGGCAAAGACTGCTCTAGGCAAGGATTCTTCGAAGATAGTCACCCTAAATTTCGATGCTCTTGTCGAACGTGCCTTAGCAGATGTGAAGAGTCATGAGCGTGGCGGCATCCATGTCGTTCCAATTGATAGCAGTGAATATCCTGAGTTGCTGAAACAGATTAGCGATGCCCCGCTCGTGTTATTCGTAAAAGGCTCGATCAGGTCCGTAACCGACAATTCGAATGTTGCTGTGGTTGGAACCAGAAACGCCACTCCCACCGGAGAGAGGGTGGCGTCGAAAGTCGCCAAGTGGCTTTCAGAACAAAGCTGGTGCGTGGTTAGTGGTCTTGCGAAAGGTATTGATACAGCCGCTCACCGGGGAACGCTCGACGTTCGAGGCCGGACCGCGGCTGTCATGGCCACACCCTTGAACAAAGTCTATCCAGCGGAGAATAGGGAACTGGCGAACGAAATCCTTGAGAACGGTGGCTGCTGGATCAGCGAAGTTCCGCTTCGGGGAGAATTCCACAGAAGTTCATTCGTCCAGCGTGATCGCATTCAGAGTGGCTTGAGCGTTGCTGTCATTCCAGTCCAGACCGATGTCGAAGGCGGAACGATGCACACAGTGCGATACGCCGAACAACAGGGGAGGCTTCTTCTTTGTCCTCGACCAATCGAAGCCGAACAGTCGTTGAAGCAATACGCTGGTGTGCGGCATCTCATCGAGACTAGGCGAGCAATTCCGTTTTCGGGAGATGAGTACGCAAAGGTTCTGCACTCATTGCTGGAGCGCCGTGATGCGCTGACGCAGGGCTCTCCATCGGAGCAAAAACTCGACAAGACACCTGAGCGCATTAGAGACATGTCTGAGCCTGTGCTCAGTATTGCGGCAGTAGCCGAAGAACCGCCAAGTGGCGAAGACGAGCCAAGGCCGAAAGGCAAACCGAAACGGGCGAAACGCAGCCGCCTTCAAATTGGATTCGGTTTTATCGCCGAAGAGCCCGTGCCGGACAAACCTAGAAAGAAAATTGCAAGGAAAGCCGCAAAGTTGACACAGCCGCAGGAGCCGTCACCAGAAAACGGTCTGAGCGAAGAGAAAAAAGCGATAATCACCACCAGCATTGAACGCTGCGTAGAACGTGCAGCTCACTACCATAATGAGATTCTTCAAGAAATCAGCAAGGTTCCGACCGCCGATACCAGTGACCGCTCACTCGTGGCAACAGCATTCATCAAAATGGCTGTGGGGGACTTCAAGGCAATCCTCACGGAAATCAGCAACAACAACCCCGGTCCTGCATTCAAGCTGTTTCGTCTTCTTTATGAGGATGTCGTGAACGGTCTGTGGGCACAGGCGTTCGCTAAAGACGACCTCATTGACAAACTCCTGCACGGCACTGATGGGCAATTGCCCGGTCACATGGCGGATCGAGCGAAGGAACTCGATAGGATTTTTGTCGATCCAACCGATGGGGGACCTGACGACGACGGAACTTTGTTCGTCCACTTTCAAACCAAATTCTGGAAAACAGCAAACAGCTACACGCACGGCGGTTCGATGGCTATCAATCGGGAACTCGCCGGATACGATGAAAAATCCATTCATGAAAGCCTTCGAAGCAGCACGACCCTGTTCCTCATGTTCATAGATGCTATGTACAGGCTGCACTACAAGAAACCTAATGATGCTCTGACTACCATTGCACAAACTTATTTCGCAGAGAATTGGTGACCAAAGGCCGACCAAACGTACCGGAGTGCCCGCCAAGGTGGTCACAAAGGCTGTCCGCACCTCTGAAACGCTCCAGCCGACTCGAACCCCTTTGAGCACACAAATCAGCATAGAATCGACTCCGTAACGTGCCACGAACCGCCATGCTGACCTTCAATACAATTCTGCGCCACGAAGGAGTTGATCCCACCAAGGTGCGGCTTGTTCGGCACCAAGACAACCGCGCCATCGTAAGCTGCACCCCTTACAACTTGTGGCGAGCAGGAGATGGTCGCCTCGAACTCTACCAGAGGATACAAAGACGCGAGGTCTTTGAAATCGGCAGCACTCTTGCCAGTTTTGTCGCTACACCTGCCGACGAAACTCTGTTCGTCGGTCTGTATCACGTGGATGGAATAGGAGTCGCGCCGCCCGGCACCATTGACCCCGTCATCCAAGCTGAACGCGCTGGTTTTCACCTTTACGACATACAGCGAGAGGAACTGTTATCTGATTATGTAGGACATCTGGTTATCGACTGGGGCAAGGGCTTTAGGAGTTGGGTGCAACGCGCCGACCGCCAAGACAAGCCAGTTTTGGAGATCAGGAAGGAAATGAGAGAGCAGCCGTTTCCGGGGTTCACGCACTTCTGCTGGGACATCGACCAGATAAACGCCGTGCCTTTGAGATGGCAAGAAGTGCTCAAGTCAGTGAAGGGAGTGTACCTGCTGGTCTGCAATGAGACGGGCAAACAATACGTTGGTTCGGCAAAGGGAGAAGAGAGCCTGTGGGGGCGGTTTCTCGAATATGCCAGAACGGGTCACGGCGGCAATGTCGAATTGCGGCGGCGTGGCTCGAAAGGTTATCAGGTGACGGTTTTGGAAGTGGTGAATTCGGATACAGGAATCGAGCGCGTCGAGGAAGCATGGAAAAAAAAGCTCATCAGCAGGAAGTTCGGGCTGAACAAGAATTGACGCACTGACAGCCGCAGGAAGATTGCAGCGGCGCAACGAGCACGGTGGGCAAAGGTCAGGGCTGCCCAAAGGAAGTCAGCGTAAGTGACGGTTGGTTTTGGAATGGGCAAGTTCTCACCAACAAAGCAACGAGGCGACTGCGAGGAGATCGCCAACCCCTCCACCGCCTACGGTCGGCGGCGGCGCAACTGGATCGACGCGCACGGCTCCGTTCCTTCCGGTCAAGTTGTGGATGCGTCGTGCGGCAACAGACGCTGCATCACGCTGAAGCACGCATATCTCCGTCCGCGAGTCGAACAGCCGGGTAAGTACCGCAAGATTGCCGACCGCGTTCACAGGATGAAAACCGGGCAGCATTTCGAGGTCAAGGGCGTCGGCACCGACGAGAGGAGCCGCAACCGATTTCGATCCGGCTTGTATGCTGCCGCTCGGCTGGACAGAGTGTCAGTGCGCGGGCAGGCGGACGGGAGTGTGCGCGTCGCCAAGGTCGGCGAGTGGTCGAGCGCGGGAGATTAGGTGCGCCAGCCTCTAAGAACTTCTGCTGACGGGTGAACTGAAGGTGTTGCCGCTTAGCGTTCGCGAAGGGGTATCGGCTACAATTCGCTTCCGCAGTTTTCCCATCTTTGATGTATATTTCGTGTGCCAGCAAATCGGCTACTACCGAAGTCCTTCGGAATCAGCGGCAGAGCGAATCCCACTCTCTCCACCACGCTTTTTTGACCCTGTCGTTACTATCGCCTACAAGCCGCGCCGTTTTTTCTCTCCAATGGAACCCGATCAGCAGTATTACAATTTGGGTTCCGTCAGCACCGGCAGATCGTTTAGGACG
>Ga0182015_10005200_pt1 | contig 13645 bp, 12 predicted proteins | sample 712P3MmetaG_FD_120478 | JGI IMG/M metagenome (GOLD analysis project Ga0182015, IMG submission 120478) | Permafrost microbial communities from Stordalen Mire, Sweden - 712P3M metaG | ecosystem: Environmental > Terrestrial > Soil > Wetlands > Permafrost | place: Sweden: Stordalen | collected...
AACGGGCTGGAAGATTGACTTGATCATCCGCAAATCCCGTCCCTTCAGCGAAGAAGAATTCCGCCGGCGCAAACTGGTGAATCTGCAAGGTAGCCCTCTTTTTGTAGCGAGCGCTGAGGATGTAGTCGTCTCGAAGCTCGAATGGGCGAAACTGGCACAGTCCCAAAGGCATATTGAGGACGTTGCAGGCGTATTAAGAATGCGATGGGGTTCGCTGGATCGCGCTTATCTAGAGAAGTGGATTTTGGAGTTGAGGATCGAGGAGGAATGGAACGATGCTCGGCGCGCGGCCGGAGTCTCCGAATAAGCGGGCTATGCTTGCGGCGCTAGCGCGCGAGCTGGTCCCGTAAAACTCTCTTCGCCCATTCCAGGCAATGGGTCCGCCGAAATAGGAGAATTGCGCCACGACTCGCGCAATGGATGGCCGTGCTCAAAAAGTTCAACTGGATTCCATAGAGCGTGGGCGCATAAATATGGACACGTACTTCAACGCGCCGCAGGGCACCGAAACTGGCTTGGGGGCAGCGAAAGAAACGGAGCGCGACACAAGTTCGTCGAACTGGCGCGCTATCTGTGCGAGGTGCGGGCCGGGCAGTACTGGAGGCTGGAAGATCTCAAGTCTTTTGACGAGTTCTTGGAGAGGCGGTTTCCCGGTTCACGGAGGAAGGCCTACTACCTGATGGCCATCCATGAACACCTGCCGCCACAGGCAAGAAAGCAGTTGAAGGAAGTGGGCTGGACGAAGGGGCTGGAGCTAGCCAAACTGGCCAGAAGGGACGGGCAGCACTTTGATTTTGCAACCTGGTTGCACCCGGCACGGGAGATGCCCAAGGAGCAGTTCAAGCAGGAGGTCGAGAGGGAACTAACGGGAAAGGAAACGGAACCGTGGGAGATTATCTACTTCAAGCTGTACCAGAGCCAGATGCCGGTTATTGAGCGGGCGATCGAGACGGCGGCTCTCATGCTGGGAAGCGACCGGTCCCGAGGCGACTAAACTTGCAGACGTGATATAGAAGACGTGTTCAATATTCGCAGTATCAGATCACTTCCGGTTAGCCGACGAGGACTAAGCCGCTGGCGCGGCGGACGCTACGGCGTGGGTGAGCCGAGAGATTTCTGGAACAGCTGACATAGTGTGGGTCATAGGGAAAGGAGATTCCTGTGACCCGTTTACGAAAAATGATGCTGGAAGAACTCCAGCGTCGCAACTATTCTGCCATCACCACTCGTAATTACCGGCGGGTGGTGACCGAGTTCGCGAAGTATTTTGGCAAGTCCCCCGACAAACTCGGTCCCAACGAACTTCGAACCTATCAAGCCCATCTACCGACCGAGTGCAAGCTGACGCCCGGTACCGTGGTCAACCGGGTAAAGGCGCTGCGATTCTTTTTCGTCAAGACGCTCAAGCGGCATCAGTTCCGTGATTTCTTACCTGACCCTCAGGACCGGCGTCGGCTGCCGACGGTGCTGAGCCGGGAAGAAGTTGCCCGCCTGATCAATGCGGCCGGAACGCTGTTTCTGCGGACGTTGCTGATGACGCTCTACGCCACGGGCATGCGACGCAGCGAACTCGCTCATCTCAAGGTCAGCGACATCGATAGCCAGCGCATGATCATCCGCGTGTTGAAGGGCAAGGGCGGCAAGGATCGTGATTTGCCTCTGAGTCCAACCCTGTTGGAAACCCTGCGAGAGTACTGGCGCTGGCGCAAGCCGAGGCTCTATCTGTTTCCCACACGCACCTGTCGCCACAGACTCGATCAGCCGATTTCAGACAAGACCGTCTGGATTGCATGTAGCGATGCCGCGCGTCGGGCCGGCATCCGCAAACGCGTCACCCCGCACACCCTGCGCCACTATCTACCCTTCCTGACTATGTCGAGTGAAATGGGCGGGCCTGGCAATCGTTCAACAATTACGGCTCGCAACGCAAATCTAGTCGATCAATCACCCGACATAGTTTCCGCCAGTTTTCTCTGTTCTACAGACTGTTGAGAAATCCAAGTAGTTGGTCTCCAGGTTGATAGCGCCCCGGTCTGCCATGCGGCGGCAATGTTTTCGCGAGCGCCCGCTCCTTCATTGCGAGTGTGGCTTCGAGATAGATTTGCGTAGTCTCCACCGACTCATGTCCGAGCCACAACGCAATTACCGAACGATCGGCGCCCGCTTGTAGAAGGTCCATCGCCATCGTGTGCCTATGTCTCCAGAGACATAGGCGCCACAGTTGGGCGACCCACTTGTTGGAGGCGGGCACCGACCTGCGCCCATTCAGGTCCTGCTCGGGCACGGTGATCTGGAAACGACCGCTCAGTACCTGCATCTATCGCAGCGGCACTTACAGGCAGTTACGAATCCGCTGGACAGCCTCGCCCTCTCTAGTATCGAGAACATCAGTGGCAGCTTTAAACGGAAAAACGAAAAATGACTCGGCCCACCTTCGAGGTGGCCGACATCGTTCGTGAGCAGGGTGATCGCTCCCTGGATCGGTATCGATCCAGCCTTGACTTTCAGCAGCTCAAAGCGTTTCGGGCCATTCTCCGCTGTCGCACCGCAGCGCTTGGCGGCCATCGGGATGCCTGCCCGAACTGCGGTCATCAGGCCACAATACGCCCGGAATCTCGTCTGTTGCTTCCGACATAATCAGTTTTCAGTGGCATCAGTGGAACTGCGGCACCAACACCAAGATATAATCACCAATTTGTTGAAGGGGTGTTCCCGTCAGCTATCAGTGGCGTTGTCCGGGCGGGTGAGTTGTGGTCTAATCCCGTGAGCAGTGCGAAGATCCCCTGGAAGTTTCGGCGTCATGAACAACCCCGGCCGAGAGCCGAGGTCACCGTTGGGCTTCTTTCCCTGGCCAGCCCGGCGGTTCCGTCTTAGGCCGTCCAGAGCCGGTTTTATCCGGGTCAGCCTAAACAGGAGTTAGGCGGCACACGCGAGCGCACGTCACACCAAAATACCCTTTCGCGTTTATGATCGAAGGAGATTATCGATGCCTACATCCTCCAAGCGACCCTCCAAGCTAGCAGCCCCGGCACGTGTTAAGCCGCTGGTTAAGGCCTCTTCCCCGTCCGCCCAACCATTCCTCCGGCGCACTCGTTCCCCCCTCTGAAATGCTGGCTGAGCACACCCTGGAAGGTCGCTTGGAGGTTGTTTCTCAGCGGCTACGAGGTCAGGGCGGTAACCGACGACAAACAATTCGCGGTGCTCTCCAGTTCTAGACCTTTCGGCAGCGGCTCACCGAAAGTGCGCACAATATCGGCACGGACCGGCGCAATGTATTCGTGCAGTGGCCGCAAGAAAATATCGTCTGCAACTCCGGCTGACTTCAGTCCTGCAATAGCGGATCGCACCACGTCCTGGCTGATGTCGCGGGTGCGATGATCGACCCGTCTGCCCAGCTGAACGACCGCAGACGCCGTCTCATGCGTTAGCTCACGCAAGTCCAGAAGTGCAGTGATCCAGTCAGCCGCAGTCTCCGCAGGAATCAGGCAGCTGAGCGACCCGTAGAGTGGGATGCGCACCCCGAATCTGCCCAGCGACCACAACCAGCCGCTGTCAGAGGGTTCTCTCCTGAGCTTGCGAAGTAGCTCACTTCCCAGCGCCGCGCGTGTCGCGCCTGACAGATGCTCAAGACTGGCCAGCAAACGCCAACCATCATGCTCCAACTGGGAGTTCAGACGCGTGCCAGGGTTCTTACGGCCAATACCGAGGTCTCCGAGGTAGTTCCGGAGCTCCTGTTGATGGGCAGAAATGAGGCCGCCCCCGATCCTTCGCCACAGCACCAGCCAATCGACCTGGGACTGAAGCTCTCGCGGGAACGCCAATCCCACCTGATAAATCCGGCGCGCCTGGATAATTCGAAAGCTGTCCTGCGGATCTCCAAACCCCGGCCGCAGGCAATAGCCAAACAGGTTTAGCCAACGAACCTCGTGTCGCGGACTCAGCTTTCGCCCGTCTGCCACCTCCAGAAGTACATCGCAGAAGACCCGCACCGTTGCAATGGGCCATGATTCTCTTTTCAGGCCCGTGACTGACTCCAATTCGCCCACCAGTGACGCAGGATCCACTGGAACGCCCTCGCCCACTCCGGATCCGGTGAACGCACGCTGAATCAGCCGTACGGCAGATTCCTGCGCCTGCCCCGAAATACTCGAGGAGTCATGTCGATTCGCAGTTGACGCTGGCTGCGATGTGTGCCCGCTCTGATCCGTCGCGCTTGCCTGGCGTCTCAATTCGAACTGAAGCCGCCATCGGTGCGGTGAGCTCACGGACTCGCACCAAAGTTCGAGAGTTCCCACCTCGGTAAAGCTCACGGACAACCGCACTGACAGTTCCATCTGCTGGAGCTTCTTTCCATAGCGCAGCAACGTGACCAAGGGTGCGTGACGATGGACCTCCTCGGGGTCCAAGTCTGCGATTCCACCGTGCGCGTCATGACGAATCGTCGAGCTGTACAGGTGGAACGATACCGGGCGGTTTGTCAGCACAGAGAATTCACGATCCAGCAGCGGCAATGTCGTGCCCTCGTTCGTGCCGGAAGGCAGTACGCAGACCGCCTTGATGCCATGTTCCGAACGCATTCCGATGTAGTAGGTCCAGGCGCTGCCGGCCTTGACGCGCAATCCGGCTCCCCGCCTCACGCGGCCGTAGTAGGCAGCGCCAATTGCGACGGCACTGCTCATGACTTCGTTGCTGAGAATCTTCGGGCGCCACCCGCCGCCGGCGCCAAACCAATTGGCAATGGCCTCGGTGATCCGCTCGCGAGCGATTGCGGGAATGCAAAAGCCTCCGTTGAAGAGAACAGCGTCCGGCCTTGCCATCTGCAGGCGATCATCGATGTGTGACCGAGAATTTTCTCCGGCGCCCATCGCCATTGAGGCTTGCTTGAGGAACGCCGCAAGATGTTTCGTGATGGCGGGGTCCGTGGCGTACGGTAGTCCGATTTCGCGAAGACCAGCGGCGCGGGTGCGCAGAGGCATCTCGTCAGGGGTGGTCAGCGGCAGGAAGCCGCTGGTGATCAACTCGGCCACTTCGTCACGGCACAACTCGCTGCTTAACATTTGGCCTACGACCGATCGTCCGCCACCCAGAATGTTGATTGGAAGACGATCGGTGTTTCCCTCGCTCAGCAGGCGCTCTTTGGCCGCTGAACACATGATTCGCAATGCATGACGCTGACGCAGACTGAGTTTCGTGGTGAGCTTCTGTTCGACGCGACGCGCCAGCGCGAGGTCGAGATTCTCGCCTCCGAGCAGGAGGTGCTCGCCGATGGCGGTGCGTTCAAATTCGACGTTTCGGCCTTGGACGTGGGCCCGCACGAGGCTGAAGTCCGATGTGCCGCCTCCGATGTCGCAAATCAGCACGAACTCGCCGTCTCGCAGGTGCTCTCCGAGAACGTTCTGATGCTCCGCTACCCACGCGTAAAAAGCCGCCAGCGGCTCTTCCAGCAGAGTCAGGTTTTGCAGTCCTGCCTCTCGCGCCGCTTCTACCGTCAGCTCTCGAGCTTCCTCGTCGAAAGAAGCCGGCACGGTTAGTACGATTTCCTGGTTCTCGAAGAGCTGTTGCGGATTGGTGGCTACCTCGGCCGTCATCGCGTGGTTCCAAGCGTTCCGCAGATGCATGAGGTAACGGGCAGACGCTTCGACGGGAGACACCATCGGTTCGGGCGGCTCCGCCTCGCGCGGCAGAATGTTGGCCGTTCGATCGATGGCACTCTGGCACAGCCATGACTTCGCCGAAGATACCTGCCGCCCCGGCACGAGGGCGCCTTGGTCGCGGGCCATCATGCCGACGATTGAGGACGGATGTTCTTCCCACGGCAGGCTCACTGTACCCGATGAGACTTCGTCTTCGGTTGGGAAATAGAGAAAAGAGGGCAAGAGTGGCACCGCGCGCACTTCACCCGGGCTGGTGAGCTGCGCAACCTCAAAGACCCTTATTCCTGACGAATCGGCTTCGTTCGCGCTTTCGCGGGTGTCGACAAAGGCCACAGCGGAATTCGTCGTGCCCAGGTCGATGCCAATCAGGTAGCGGGAAAGGCCTTCCATCACGGTCTCAAAACAGACTGCTGCCGATTCGTCATTCGGCGCTCTTCTCGCGGATGTTCAGCTCGAGCTTCCAGCGGTTGGCGCCGTCACGCGAGGCACACCAGAGTTCTAACGTACCGATTTCTGTCACGCGTGACTCCAAGCGCACAGGGAACATAGTTCCTTGCTGGCCCTCGATCGTGAGTGTCACTTCAAGCGGGTTGAGTTCCTCGATCTCGCTGCCCCAGTCCTCCAGAAGATCGCCGACACGGTCCTGCTTTCGAATCGTGGAACTCAGGAAGCGGAACTCTGCGGGCTCCCCGACGACCAGCCCGAACTCCCGGTCGGGCACTACCGCCTCGGTGCCTTCCTCCATCCCAAAGGGCACTACGCAGAGCGCCTTCAGCGGGGCTTCCATTCCGGGGACGGCTGGCATCGCGCTTTCGATTCCGACGTAGTAAGTGCGCGAGGCGCCACTCCGGATGCGTACTCCCTGTCCGCGCCGGGCCCTTCCGTAATAGGCCGCCCCTCGCGCCACTGCGTGCTCGAGGTCAGGCGCTTCCAGAACATTGGCCGGACCAAGCGCTTCAAATCCCTCTTCGGTCAGCCAGCTATTGAGCACCTCTACCAGCCGCCTACGCAGTACGTCCGCCTTCATGACGCCGCCATTGAACAGAACATGCGTCGGGCATGCCAAACCGTTTCGCCCCCGCCGAATGTTGCCAGCTTCCGGACTGTTCTCTACCTGATGGGACAGAAAGCGCGCCAGGTGCTTCGTGACTGCCGCATCGGCGGCATACGGCAGGCCCAATTCCTGCAATCCGATCCGGCGCTGCCCGGCCGGCATTTCATCACTTCCTACCTTCGGGAAGAATCCTTCGACGAGGACGCGGTTCAGATCTTCGCGCAACAGCTCCGTCTTGATAGTGCTCCCAACCAACTTACGTCCTTTGCCCAACAAGGTGACATCTTGCTTTTGGCTCTTGGGATGTTCGAACAACTGCTCTTTCGCGGAGCGGCACTGGTACCACAGACCCTGCAACTGATAGGTGTCGATGCGATGGCCTTCGGCTTCCAGTTTCTGTTGCAGTAATCGGGCGAGGGCGAGGTCCATGTTGTCGCCGCCCAGCAGGATGTGGTCGCCGACTGCGACACGCTTCAGCGCCAAGTCTCCATTTTCTTCCGAAACCGCGATCAGGCTGAAGTCGGTGGTTCCGCCGCCGACGTCGCAAACCAGAACCAAGTCCCCAATCTTAATGCGCTTACGCCACCCATCCCCCTGGCTCTCGAGCCATGCGTAGAATGCGGCCTGCGGTTCTTCGAGGAGCGTCACGCGCTGCAGCCCAGCCTGCTCAGCCGCGCGCCGGGTTAGTTCTCGCGCTTCCTCGTCAAACGAAGCGGGCACGGTGAGCAGAACGTCTTGTTCGGCCAAGGCGTGGCCTTTCCCGTCCGCCGCATGATGCACGTCCCATACTGTCCGGAGGTACTGCAGATAATGCGAAGAAACTTCCACCGGAGAGAGTTTGCTGACCTCTTCCGGAGCCTGCCACGGCAGAATCGGCGCCGCGCGGTTTGCGGCAGCGTAGGAAAGCCATGACTTGGCTGATGCGACCAGCCTTCCCGGACTTTCCGCCCCGCGCTTGCGCGCCAACTCTCCAATCACGAACTTCGGTTCCGCGTCCCAAGGCAAGCGGAGGCTGCCCTTGGGAAAATCCAAGTCACCCGGAATGTAGAGAAAGGATGGGAGCAATGTCCGGTCGGCTATTTCATTCGGATTGACGACCTGAGGAATGGTGCCAACTTCGATGCGCGCTCTTTCCGAGGCGGCAGCGCTTTCACAGTATGCCAGCGCGGAATTGGTAGTGCCTAAGTCGATGCCAACGATGAATTGTGAGTCCAACTAAGTCTCCTGTGGCCAGCATTGCGCCACGTGAAAATTGCTTTGGTCTGCGCAGAGGTACAGGTTTGTTAGGGGACCTCAACCTCTGCCGGGGCCACAATCGCTCTGCCAGAACCCTGCGGCAGTGACGGCAGGGTCACTTCGGTGACGCGCCAGCCGCGATGGCGCAACAAACCACGAATTGGTGGTTCGCCGGTTACATTGCCGACCAGTTTAATAGCTGCCGGATCGAAGCCCTCCGGTACGGTGACGGGCTGGTCTTCCTCGGAAGAGAGGATCGGCTCGAGTTTGATATAGCGCTCCAGAACCTGGCGGCAGGAAGTGTGGATGCTGCGTACGGCAGCCCCGAGTTGCCCGTCAGGGTAGGAAGAAACGTCCTCCTCCAGAAAGTCCACAAGGCGGCCATCGCGCTGCAACAAAGCCAGCATCTGCACCGCCCGGTCGAGCGATTCAGGGCTCGGCTTGTCGCCTCTGACCTTTGGTGCGGCAGGAGTCGCCTTTGCTGCGGTGGCAAGGGGTGCGACCTCTACTTTAGCCCCCCCCAGCGCCTGCAGTACGGCCTGCGGGATCTTTCCCTGAAACAGCAGCGAGAAAAAACAGCGAAACGCAAAAGATAGCCGTGTTGAAAATCCAATCATAGTTATATTTGCTCCGAAGCCGAGCTGGCACCCGGAAAACACTCTTTAATATTCTAAATGCAGTTGCCCTGCAAAACGCCGTCTCGTGCTCTGAATACGATGTTGTCAGCGATAGCCCACGCGAGAGGGTCTGGTTTGCGGAAATGGCTCACTGTTCAACATATCTCGTAATGCTCGGCGGTAAGCTTCCCAGGGCAATCTCGATCAAACCGGCGACACTGGAGCAACGGACGCCGGAACCTGTGCTGAGTTTTTCAAGGGTCCATAGAATCCGGAGGAACCTGTCCGTCTAGTCATCCCGAGCATGGCGGTCGTGCCCGTGCCATGCACCGACGTTGCAGGGAGTCAGCGTGTTTTACAAGGGACGCGGCAGGTAGCGTCTTTCACACGTATTCAACTCATGCGCGCCGGCATCGACCTTATGAACACGGCCTACAACTATCTTGACCTCACGCCAAAAGGCCGGGATGAAGGTGGTCGCGGACAATTCTGGGTCCGGCGCCGCCACAACGAGTACGAGGATTGAGGATAGCGGGCGCAATCCGCAAATTATTCCGGGCCAGAAGTCGGCTTGGAGGAGATCATCCAGTGATCTCCTCCAAGCCCGTCTGGACAACTTCCTGTTGGCTGACAACACACCCAGAACCCAGAAACTCGAGCGCTAAATCCCCACGACACCAAGCACTCCGGGGACAAGCACAGGTTGCTTACACACGCATATTTAGCGATTTCAAGACCCTGCCGCGTTTGTGGGTACTAAAGATTTATGCACAGAATCTGAAATGTCGTTAGCCCAATTAGGCCGGAATCCTAGAGTGTTCGAGGCACTCGATCAGAACTCAACGCGCAAGATCTTTGCTGGCCTGAGAACGCCGTCCGGTGGAAGTGCTGTAGTCCCGCCATCAGTTGTGAAGAATGCCACGCGACCCGTCTCTCCAGCCGCTCGTCCCCAGGCGCCACTCGAGGGTCCAACGAGCTCTTCATCGAAGGGGTTGCCAGCCACGATTTCTCGCTCTTCGTCCCGGTCTGGTTCCAGAGACATCCGATCGATTGTGTTTTCACGGTGAGTCGTCACATACGCGACTCCTGCCTCCTCGTCAAGACAGAAGTCGTCCATCATCTTGTCTCCTCCCAGATACTCAGGAACGCCGATAGGTGCAAGCGTTTCACGATCCACTCGCACCCGCATGAAGAGCTTGAGTACTGTTGCGGTGTAGTAAACATAGGACGTCTTTTGCGAGAACCGCAAGCCATTTACTCCCGGCTGCTCGGGCTTCAATTCGCCCGGATGGTAGAGCATGCTGTAATGTTTCAGCCATATCGACGCGGATGCGCCGCGTCCATCCTCAGAGAGCTCAACTCGCCAAACCAGACTGGCGAAAGAATCGGCTACAAGGATAGTTCTAGGACCTATCAGGCAACTCCCATTGAGAGCACGAACGTCCAGGGCAATGTGGTTATTGTAAGAAACTATTTTCCACTTCGGTAGACGCTCTCCGATTACGGGCAAGGCAACACAAAATTTCTATACGGCCTTTCTCCAACACGAATGCAGCGACGCCAAAGGCACAGACGGACTAAAAAGTGTTCTACCTTATAGCCACGTGAACGCAATGCGGACAAAGAAACCATTTTCCCTCGGCCCCTGCGGGAAAACCTTCTCGTCCAACTCTTTGCCATGCGTAGGAAAGGTAAAGTTGCCACTTGGGCAGAATCGAGCAGGCGCTCATTGGCGCTTCTCTTCTACTCGTAACGAATCTTCCTGGGGATACCGTTCTTCTCGGCCGCGTTCATCCTATCCCCGCAAAGCTTTATCGCCTGCTTTAAGACTGTTGGCCGACCATTTCGATTGCCGCGGGCGACCCCTCTCTCTCAATATCCGGGCCGCTTATTCACCACGTTCTTGAGTGGGGGAGTTCTTCGCGTCACAATTTCCCCACGCCGGAACAGTCGAATCGGTTTTCTGTGCCCAGCTGAGTTCCCTGGAATCCGCCCTCGCTTTCAGGATGCCAAGGTTGCAGCCATTGTAAGGCGGTATGTAATCCGAAATATTTTACCGAAGTAACCTTCACAACTCCTTCCAAGGTGGTATCTCATAATAATGACGTGGGAACATGTCTCGGAGCCTCCCCGCTGTCATGGGTTCTCTCAGGGAAGTGTCCCGAATGATCCATGAGGCTGGAATTTGCGCCATTTGTTGGAAAACCTTGGCAGGATGGAATCGATGTCAGGAAGTCTGCGCAAGCGAGTGACGAGGGTCGAGCGCAGTCTGATCGAATTCGCCACGCGACAACAGCTGCGCAACCTTCGCTGTAACTGCCGCGAGATGACCCTCGTCGATCCGGAAGAACCAGAGGCGTTTGAGGCAGAGATGAATCTCAAGTGTCCGGTCCATTCATTCCGTCGGCTGGGCCGCATAGTCGACATCGAAATCGTCGGGGAGGAGAGGGCCAAGCTAGATGAACTGTTGAAGATATATAGGGCGCGCCAACTTCCTGGGGATCGTTTGTCTCGACTCCGTCAGGCTGGCCTTAAGCTTAAGCATGACTGCGAAGAACTCTAATCCGCGCTGCAAGGCCCGCACGATAGCCCCGAGGGTGTACGATTCTCCTGTCCTTCTTGGGAAGTGACTGGGTAAACGGCCTTATCGTTAGCGAAAACTGTCAGGCAACTCGGGAACCGATGCACATCTGTGTCGGGGCCGTGACGCAGATAGAAAGGTACATCGTCCTCGCATTTTGTTTTCGGGATTGGCGCACTGGCAAGTGACTTGCCATGGGTTAGGAGGCTTGATGAAATTTTCCGACACGATTGGATTGGTGCTGAAGAGCAAAGACGAGAACAGAGTCCTATCGATTGCACCCGATCAGTCGGTCTACGAAGCGATCGAGAAGATGGCCGAGCACGGTATAGGCGTGTTGCTGGTCATTTCGAACCATCGACTGGTCGGTATCCTATCGGAGCGAGACTACGCCCGCAAAGTAATCCTTAAGGGCCATTCTTCAAGAGAAACCCAGGTCCGCCAGATCATGACCAGTCCGGTTGTCTTCGTGAGTCCGCAGCACACCGTAGATGAGTGCATGGCCATTATGACCAAACACCATTTTCGCCATCTTCCGGTATTGCAGGATGACACTCCGGTGGGGGTGGTCTCAATTGGCGACTTGGTGAAGTGGGTGATCTCCGGTCAGGCGCAAACCATTCAGGCCCTGGAGGGCTACATTACAGGAGCGTATCCCGGGTAGCTTCCGCAATCAGATCCCAACCCTCGATTGCCCATAACCGCGATGCTGGCCATTAATTCGGCTCGGACACGAGTCGCAAATTCCCAGCTTGTTCCCTGTTAAACGGGAATTCCGCAACCCGAATCTGCTGGTTCCGAAACGCGGACGACAAACGCCGAACACATCTCAACGGATCGAACCCACCAATGATGTTTCACAAAACATCTCTTTCGAAATTGAGGACGTCTCTTCTCGTCAGCGTTTGTTGAACGCGGGACTTAGGCGGCCATTGTTTGCCGCATTGCTGGCATCGCCTCTGCTCACCGAACCTCACGACCCCACTGGCGCCGCAACTGGGGCAGGCTTCTGATTGCGCTGTCGAGGCGTTCGAGCGTGCGTCAACACAAGCTTGACCCGTCCACAGTGGGCTGTTTTGAAATTTATCTAAAATCGGTAGTCATTTAGTCCTTTTGGGATACTCAAGAGCGGATTGCAGCCAGCCACTGCAACGCCTCCGGAAACGCCGCAGTGGAGCACCATCGTATCCTTGACTTGTTGAAATCCTTTTGGGTCTGGCGACGACGTTCGGAAAAAGTCTCGATTGGATTGTTAGAGGCAACCGCAACTAGGACCCACTTAACAAATCCGGTCCGCGCAGTCCACTTGCGTTAAGTGCGTCTACTACGGGCATAGTCTCCAGTTTGCTCGTCATCCGTCCGCGATACGGAGACAATCCGGAGACTGGCTGTTCTCTACTGCCCAGAGATCGATGACGCGGAACTTGGGAAACTCCGGCGCACAATCCTCGTCATTATCCGATAATTGAGAAATCGTCGGCACCGCAGGGCTGGTCAAATTCAACTGTTACCACACCACCACGGTTTGGGAAGCGCCGAAATTCAGGTCGTAGTCTGTGGTGCGGTGCTCTTGGGCAATCCTGGCCACTCAGTCTCTACTGCCCGGCCTTGTCCAGTCGGACCACTTCGCCGGAATCCAACTGATACTCCGCCTCGATTACCGTCAACTTGCCTTGTTCTCTGGCCTGCCGCAAAACTTCGCTGTGCGCCAGCACATCCATTGCGCTCTGGTGCACGTTTTCTTTGATTGCGGCTTCGATCAGCGCGTCTCCTGTCGCAGAACCCTTCACCTTCTTCACCGCAGGATCAATCTGGTCCACCATGGCCTGCAGGTTCGCCGTCGGCATCTTCTCGCCCGAGCAGGCGGCGGTGACCGCTCCGCACTTGGTGTGGCCCAGCACCACCAACACCGTGCTGCCGAGGTGATCGAAGGCATACTCCATGCTGGCAAGCCCCAACGGACCAGCGATATTTCCGGCTGCGCGCACCACGAATAGGTCGCCCAAGGTCTGGTCAAAGACCGACTCCGGAGGCACGCGGCTGTCGGAGCAACTCAGCACGATGGCTTTCGGGTGCTGTGACTTCGTCAGGGACTCGCGAACACTGACCACGGCGCGCGGCTTTAGTTTGCCAGCTTCGAAGCGTTTATTGCCGTCCATAAGGTCCGACCAGATCTTGTCTGCCGATTGTGCCGGCTGAGCCGCGTGTCCGTGATGCGCCGCAGGGGGCGCCGGCGCAGCGGGTTGTTGCGCGACCGCGAACGTTGCGAGAAAAAAGATGGCCAAGTACGCAAGTTTCCGTCGCATACTGCCTCCTGAGACGGCCCGAATATATCACAGGAGTTACTGCAGGAAGAACAGGCTAGGTTGCCAGGCAATTGTGTCCGGATGGTCGCTAGCCTTGATCGGAAACGCCGCGGGGCAGACTTTTGGGGCGGAGCGGGATATCGATCCGAGGCGTTTTCGATAAGGAGACTAGGAGGAAGCCGCTGGCGTTTGCGGCG
>Ga0182015_10005201_pt1 | contig 13643 bp, 12 predicted proteins | sample 712P3MmetaG_FD_120478 | JGI IMG/M metagenome (GOLD analysis project Ga0182015, IMG submission 120478) | Permafrost microbial communities from Stordalen Mire, Sweden - 712P3M metaG | ecosystem: Environmental > Terrestrial > Soil > Wetlands > Permafrost | place: Sweden: Stordalen | collected...
CATCCGGCGTAAAGGGAAAGACGCTTACGGAGCGGCGATGCGCGGATCGCAAAAATATTTCGATTATCTGATCGACCGGGCGCGAGCGACTTTTCCAATAAGAAGCCCGGAGGGAAAGCAGAAGGCGGTGAACTATCTGCTGCCGCATATTCAACGGGTGCCCAGCCGGATTGTGCGCGATGAACTGGGCCAGGAGATCGCGCAGAAGCTTGGGATCGATTCCGCGGTACTGAGGCAGGAGCTGCGGCATGTAGCTTCGCAACGGACCGCTGCCTCTGTAAAGTCTCCAATCGAAGGTCAGGCCACGGATGCGGAACGCATTCTGATTCGGGCACTGGCCTCTGCGCGACAAATGCTGCCGGGGGATGAACACTTTTCCGCGCGCGATGGCGCGGAAGAAGAATTCGATCCAGCGCGGCAGGCGCAGTACGCGTTCCGCCATGAGGAACTGCATCGCGGACTGGCGACCGAATCGCTGGTAGAGGCTCTGCTCAATGCCGCGCCGGAGGTTGCCGACGTAATGGAAGTACCGTGCTCGGAGGGCGAGCGCCGCATGCTTGCGGCAATTCTGTTGAAGGAAGAAGACGAAGAACTCACAGCCGAGCGGCTGGAAAGTGCGGTCCGTGCTTTGCGACGGATCCACTTGCGCCGCCAGCAGGAGCAAGTTCAGCGCGAGCTGAAAAAACCCGGTGTCAGCGATGACCGGGAGCGCATGAAAGAGCTGCTGCGCGAAGTGGAGCGGATCAGCAGAGCATTGCGCGATCCCGGCCTGGCCGAAGCCGGCTAGACTTCAATTTTCAGATTCAAAGTAATGAGCAACGTTCTAAAAACAGGTTGAAACAAAATAGCTACAGGAACCATCTAAGTATTTAGCGGAGTTACACATAGCGGCGGGCGGCGGGAATTTTGGCGGCGCAAGTGATAGACTGGTCAGCACTTATGTGCTAGAGTCAATAAGTTTGTGCTAGACGCACAACTCCGCACGGCCCCAGATTCCCACCAGTAAAAACAGGATCACACGCTCTCTGCGGGCGAATTGAAGAATTTGAGGAACACTCTTGGCTCTTGAAGACAAGTTCGACGACATAAAAAAGCTGGTCGATGCCGGTAAGGAAAAAGGCTACCTAACCTACGACCAAGTAAACGAGATAATACCTCACGACCTGCACAGTCCGGAGGATCTTGACGACCTGTTGACCACGATCGGCACGCAGGGGATTGACGTGCTGGAAGGGCCGAAGCCGCCGTCCTCGGCGCTGGACAAGGACGAGCTCGAAGAGGGCGAGGATGTTGAGCTCGACCTGACTCCGGGTGCGATGGAGAAGACGAACGATCCCGTCCGCATGTATTTGCGCGAGATGGGAACGGTGCCGCTGCTCACGCGCGAGGGTGAAGTTGAGATCGCCAAGCGCATCGAGTGCGGGCAAGTGCGGGTGCTGAAGGCGCTTTCGCGATCGCCGATCGTGATCCACGAATTGTTGGCCATGGGCGAAGATCTGAAAAAAGGCGTTCGCTCGATCAAAGAAGTGGTTACGTTTGACGAAGAAGAGATTACGGACGAGATCCTGCAAAACCGGTTGAACGAGTTCACCGGCAAGATCGACGCCATGGCCAAGCTTTACAAGAAGGCCGGGGTGATGCAGGAAAAGTATGTTGAAGTGTCGGAGAAAAAGCGGCCCAAGGACCATCGCCGTGCCCGTCGCAATCTGGCGCGGGCCATCGTCCGAGTTTCCCGCGCGGTGCGGAAACTGGGATTCACCAATGCAGAGCGCAAGCGGCTGATCGATCGCGTCAACAAAACTGTTGACAGCATGCGGTCGCTGGACCGGCAGGCGCAGAATCTTGAGCGCAAGGCCGATGCCACGCGCAGCGAAGACGTAAAGAAAGAATACAAGCGGCAAGCCCGTGCGGTTCGCAGCGAAATTGAAAAGCTGGAAGTAGAAGCCGGACTGTTGTTCCAGGAGATCAAGCGCACGCAGCGCGAGATTATCCAGGGCGACATGGATGCGGAGCAGGCCAAGCGTGAACTGATCGAGGCCAATCTCCGTCTTGTGGTTTCCATCGCCAAAAAATATACCAATCGCGGCTTGCAGTTTCTTGACTTAATTCAGGAAGGCAACATCGGCCTGATGAAAGCCGTCGACAAGTTTGAGTACCGGCGTGGCTATAAGTTTTCAACCTACGCAACGTGGTGGATTCGGCAGGCGATTACTCGTGCAATTGCCGATCAGGCACGCACCATCCGTATACCGGTGCACATGATCGAGACCATCAACAAGCTGATCCGGACTTCACGGCAACTGGTGCAGGAACTCGGCCGCGAACCAACGAGCGAAGAAATTGCCAAGCGCATGGATATTCCGGTGGCGAAGGTGCGCAAAGTGCTGAAGATCGCGCAGGAGCCGATCTCGCTCGAAACGCCGATTGGCGAAGAAGAAGATTCGCATCTCGGCGACTTCATTGAAGATCGCGCGGTAGTCTCACCCGCCGAAGCCGTGATCAACGTGAATCTCAAGGATCAGACTGGGCAGGTCCTGCGCACGCTCACGCCCCGCGAAGAAAAAGTAATCAAAATGCGCTTCGGCCTGGAAGATGGCAGCGAGCACACTTTGGAAGAAGTTGGACAATCGTTTGCCGTCACTCGCGAACGCATTCGTCAGATCGAAGCCAAGGCGTTGCGGAAACTGCGGCATCCGTCGAGGTCGCGGAAGTTACGGGCGTTTATGGATGGGGTTAGAGACTAGCCTAGCCTCTTGTCATTCCAGCTTTTCGTGGTCATCAAAAAGGCACGGTTTCGGCCGTGCCTTTCCTCTTGCTCACTGAGGGTGAATAAATATCGTCGAGGATCCGATGAGATGGCGAAGTGGCGAAAACTTATATTCTGAAGCGCGAGCAGTGGGTTCCGCGAACCATTGACGTGGCGTTCGAGTTTTTCTCACGCGCGGGAAATTTACAGAATATTACGCCGCCGTGGCTGGACTTCCGGATCACACAGTTGCAGACTGCGTTGCATGCTGGCACCGTGATTCGCTACGAGTTGCGCATTCATCGCTTGCCGGTGAAGTGGAAGACCGAGATTGCCGAGTGGGAGCCTCCGCGGCGCTTCGTCGATGTGCAGATTTCGGGGCCGTACCAGCTTTGGCATCATACGCATACGTTTGTTGAAGAGCGCGGCGGAACTTCGATTCGCGACCTGGTGCGTTATGCGCTGCCTTTTGGACCGATTGGGCAAATTGCGCATTGGCTTTTGGTTCAGCGCGACTTAGAACAAATTTTTGATTACCGCGGACAGCGCATGAGTGAATTGCTCGGCAGCTGATTTCAGCATTCCCTCGCGAGATTGCCCTTATTTTTCCACGTGCTTCCACAAGCAACTCACATCATTCACAGGTTGTTCACAAGCGAGCCTTAGTTTGGGATTGCGATTGCGCGCCAGCTGTCACAAAGTGAATGCATCGAACGTGAGACTTTCCACTTGCAGAGTGTTGCGGCAAAGCCAACGGCAGCGGGCAATTCTCGAGGGTGAATCGCTGGGGACATGCAGAAAGTTTGCGTCAGCGAGCGCTGCGTGTTCAGGTTTTGCGGCCTGACCATTTGCTCCTTGATTTCGGGCGAGTGGGCCGTTGGAAGCAACATTCTTCCGCTTAAGCGGCGGTGGCGCAAAACGGAATCTCTCCGCGAACCAATGCGGCTTGGGTGGCTGGCCCGGGCCGCATTTTTTGTCTCGTGAAGGAGCGACAAGAAGCAATGCTTCGGTTCTTCAGGCGACGGGGGCCAGGGCCGGTTGCGTTTCGGAAGTTTCGACCGACGGCTTCGGTTCCCATGAATTTTTGAGCCGCAAGAATTTCTCTTCGAAGAAGCGGCGTGAAAGATATGCAAGCAAAATGGCTGCGCCTCCCGCGACGCCGAACCTTAGCAGAATGAGTGCGAAGTGGCCGTCGGAAGGAATCAATCGCGGCCAATAGGAGGAGCAAATCCGGTCGTAGACGCGGAATGCGAGAAGGTGATCGAGATAAAGTCCGTTGCTGATGAACCCCAGGAATCTAAGCGGCGCGAGATTCACATATCGTTTTGACGAGCTGCTGCCTAGCAGCAAGAACATCAATAAAAAACCAGCAAAGAAAATCGTCAGCACGGTGAATTGCAAAGCGGCGCCGAGCAAGCGTTCTCGAGTGAGAATGCCGAAGGGCCGTCCGATGACAGCTGCCAAGGAGGCGGAAGCCAGAAGCCAATAGCATAGATGTTTTGCTTGACGCCGGATCATCAATGCGCGCAAGGAGATGGCGAGCAGGCTTCCTGCGGCCAACCCGTCGGCGACAAACCATGTGTACCAGGCAATTTCAGCGCTGCCCCATCCTGTGGAGAAAGAAGCCCCGCGCAAGATTGGGGTGAGGAGGATGATTCCAACTAGAATCCAGGCGATGTGCCGGGTAGAAAATCTGCGGACCACCGCCGGCCACAGAATATAAAAGTGCTCTTCCACCGCAAGCGACCACAACGGCCCATAGGCGCACGGGACACCGAGAAGGTCGGTCACGTTCGATAAGTAGATGAAACTAAGGCCCACGAACGCGTACGAAGAGGTTCGCAGAAGAAGTAGCATGATCAGCAGCGCGTAGTAAGCCGGAAGAATCCGCAGGGCGCGTCGCGTGTAAAAGCGCCGGTAATAATTTGGCTTATGCTTGGAATTCAGCAGGATACCAGTGATCAGAAACCCTGAGAGCACGAAGAACAGGTTGACTCCGACCCAGCCAGGGGCGGAGGCAAGGATCAACACCTTGGCCCATGCACCGAAGCCTGCGGGCGCATATCGCCACGCGAAGGCGTGATAAAGAACGACGCCGAGCACCGCAATGCCGCGCAAACTATCGAGCTCCGGCATGTACGGACGCAGCAAGCTTGTGGATGCGTTTTTTGTCGCGGGCTCCGTGCTTTGCGCGAGCATGGGATTTCCCATTGAAAATGAATGAACGCGCTTCGTCAACGTGAACCAGTTTTGCGGGGACATTCCACAGAAAAATTGCGATCTCCACAAGCTCTGCACAGGGCCTTCGCCGCGCATTCGCCCTGCAATGCGGCAATGTGATTGCGGTCTCGGGGCGGGTCACCGTTCAAACTTCCCCAACAACTCACAATCGTTCATCTATTTCGTTTTTCTTTCGCCTGCGGCATAATGGCCGGAAGGGGTTGGAGCTTTCATGGCTACAACGGATTACAGCATCAGCACGCTTCCCGCGAACGTTGAAGCGGAGCGCTCAATTCTGGGCGCGATTCTGCTGGATAACTTTGCTTACAACCAGGCAGCCGAACATTTGCGGATCGAGGATTTCTCGCTGGATTCGCACCGGCGGATTTATTCGCGGATGGTCGATTTGGCGGAATCGTCGCGGCCGATTGACATGATCACGCTGATCGAGGAGCTCGACCGGCACAAGGATCTTCAGCCGATCGGAGATGTGGGTTACGTATCGAGCCTGCTGCATGGCGTTCCGGATCGTCCGAGCATTGAGCACTACGTCAAGATTGTGCGCGATAAGGCTCTGTTGCGTGGTTTGATTCATGCGGCGAATACGGCGATTGCGCGGGCCTCCGATCAGTCCGATGCGGCGGAAGAAGTGCTCAGCGATGCCGAGGCCGCGATCTTTCAGCTTTCCGAGAAGCGCATTGGGCGCGGCTTTATGGGCGTGCAGGAGATCGTGCGCGAGTCGTTTGGCTCGGTGGACGCGCTTCTGCAGCGAGGCCAGCGGATCACCGGATTGGCCACGCATTACACCGATCTCGATGAGATGACCAGCGGATTGCAGCGATCGGATCTGGTGATTATTGCGGCACGGCCATCCATGGGGAAAACCGCGTTTGCCATGAACATCGCGGAGAACGCGGCGGTGGAAGACAAGCAAGTGGTGGGAGTGTTCTCGCTGGAGATGTCGCGCGAAGCGCTGCTGATGCGCTTGTTATGTTCGCAGGCGAAAGTGGATGCGCACAAGATGAGGACTGGGTCGTTGTGGCAGGACGATACGCGGAAGGTTGTACGCGCGATGGAGCAGTTGGCGCACGCTCCGATTTTTATTGACGACACACCGGGTATTTCGCTGAGCGAGATGCGGGCCAAGGCACGGCGGCTGAAGCAGGCGCAGGGGCACCTGGATTTGATCATCGTGGATTATCTTCAGCTGATGTCAGGCGGGAGCAAGCGTTACGAAAACCGCACGCAGGAAGTGTCTGCGATTTCGCGCGGGCTGAAGGCGCTGGCGAAGGAGTTGAGTGTACCGGTGATTGCGCTCTCGCAGTTGAGCCGCGCGCCGGAGAGCCGTGGTGGAGATCACCGTCCGCAGCTCGCCGATTTGCGCGAGTCGGGATCGATTGAGCAGGATGCCGACCTGGTCATGTTTATCTTTCGCGAAGAGGTTTACAAGCAGGATGATCCGGATTTGCAGGGCAGGGCGGAGATCATTATTTCGAAACAGCGCAACGGGCCCATCGGGAGAATTAACCTTGCGTTCCTGAAAAACTGCACCAGATTCGAGACGTTGGTGGAAGGCGGATTAGCGCCGGAAGAGTGAGAAGCAGGTTACAGGCTTTGCTGTATATTTGTTAGGGTAAGTGCCTTAAGGGCCGTGATTTATATGATTTTGCCAGCCTGTGGAAAAGCTTGTGGAAGGGTGAGACACGCGTCGAAATTGCTAAATGCAAACTCGATTTGGGAAATTAAAAAGCCAAGTTTTACCACTCTTAAGCTCCTGAGTAGTAACCAGTTAGGCAAGTAACCCCCGGTTAACATTGCCAAGTTCGTCAAAAAGCCCAGCAAATTCCCATATGGAGATTTGCACATTTTGGGGTTTTTGGGATGGAGTTTTGGACCTTAAGGGTCAAAGGTTGCATTTCCTAAAGACGATCCTGAAAGCTCAGCAGAGGGGTCAGTCGCTGTCTTCTCCGACCTTGAGTACTGCCAGAAACGCCTCTTGGGGGATATCGACGCGGCCGATACGCTTCATTCGTTTTTTGCCTTCCTTCTGTTTTTCGAGGAGTTTGCGCTTACGAGAAATGTCACCGCCGTAGCACTTGGCGATGACATTTTTGCGGATGGCGGAAACGGTTTCGCGGGAGATGATTTTCGCGCCGATCGACGCCTGAATGGCCACTTCGAACATTTGCCGCGGAATGAGTTGCCTCATCTTCGAGACCAGAGCCTTGCCGCGATCGTAGGCGAAATCGCGGTGCACAATGATTGAGAGTGCGTCGACGGGTTCGCCAGCCACGAGAATGTCGAGCTTCACCATCGGCGATTCCCAATAATCGGCGAGGTGATAATCGAGAGAAGCGTAGCCGCGCGAAACCGATTTAAGGCGATCATAGAAGTCGAGCACGATTTCGTTGAGTGGTAACTCATAGTGCAACATCACTCGCGAGGAGCTGACGTACTCGAAGGTTTTCTGTTTGCCGCGTTTGTCTTCGACCAGCTTCAGTATGCCGCCGACGTATTCCTCGTTGGTGAGGATTGTGGCAAGGATGACGGGCTCCTGAATTTTGGCGATCTCGCTGGGATCTGGCCAGCGCGAAGGGTTGTCGACTTCAATCATTACCCCGTCGGTTTTGTAGATTTTGTAGCGAACGCCCGGAGCGGTGGTGATGAGTTCGAGCGCGAACTCGCGCTCGAGGCGCTCCTGAATGATTTCCATGTGGAGCAGGCCCAGGAATCCGCAGCGGAAGCCGAAGCCCAGAGCAACGGAGCTTTCGGGCTCGAAGAAGAAAGAGGAATCGTTCAGCCGCAATTTTTCCAAAGCTTCGCGCAGGCGGGTGTGCTCGTGGGCGTCCACGGTGTAGAGGCCGGCGAACACCATGGGCTTGATTTCTTCGAAACCTGGCAAAGCTTCGAAGGCGGGATTGACGTCGTCGGTGATGGTGTCGCCGATTTTAGTGTCGGCAACGTTCTTGATGTTGGCGATGAGAAATCCGACTTCGCCCGCTTTCAATTCGCCGATCTCGACGGGTTTGGGCGTGAGCACGCCGAGGGTTTCCGCGTCGAAAGTTGTGCCATTCGACCACAGGCGAATTCGCTGGCCCTTTGTAAGAGTTCCCTGAAAGACGCGGGTAAGAATCACGACACCGCGGTAAGGGTCGAACCAGGAATCGAAAATCAGCGCCTGAAGCCGGTTGTTCGGATCCCCTTTCGGCGGCGGAACGCGCTTGACGATGGCTTCCAGCACATCAGGCACGCCTTGGCCGGTCTTCGCGCTGATGAGCACGGCGTCGGTGGCGTCGAGACCGACGGCGCCTTCTATCATTTCTTTGGTGCGCGGAATGTCGGCGCTTTGCAAATCGATCTTGTTGATGACGGGAATAATTTCGAGGCCGTTATTGATGGCAAGATATGCATTGGCCAGAGTCTGCGCTTCGACTCCCTGCGAGGCGTCGACCACCAGCAGCGCGCCTTCGCACGAGGCGAGCGAGCGCGAGACTTCATAGGAAAAATCGACGTGGCCGGGGGTGTCGATCAGGTTAAGCTGATAGGTTTGCCCGTCCTGGGCGGTGTACATCATGCGGACGGCGTGGGCTTTAATGGTGATGCCGCGTTCGCGCTCCAGATCCATGGAATCGAGCACCTGGGCTTGCATCTCGCGCGCGGTGAGCGATCCGGTGAGCTCCAGCAGGCGATCCGCGAGCGTGGATTTACCGTGATCGATATGCGCGATGATGGCGAAGTTACGAAGGAAGGCTGCATCCATAGGGTGTGGGGCTAACCTTTGATTTTAGCAGGCGGATCGAAGGAAGCAGGAACCAACGCTTGGCTGAGTTGGGTCCGCTCAATCGGTCTGGAGATTCCGATAGAATAAATTTCCGTGACGCTCATCCTTGCCTCCGCTTCGCCGCGTCGTCAGGAGTTATTGCGCAACGCCGGCATTTCATTCACCGTGCAGGCTGCCGACATTGATGAAGCAATACTCGGTGGCGAGCCTTCACGGGCTTGTGCGGAGCGACTGGCGCGGGAAAAGGCGCTGGCGGTTTCTACTAGCCATCCAGAAGATTTTGTACTGGGGGCCGATACGATCGTGGTGGTGAACGAGACAATACTGGGAAAACCACGCGCCGCAGAAGACGCCGCGCGAATGCTGCGTTTGTTAGCAGGACGTAAGCACGAGGTCATCACCGGAGTCTGCCTGGTGGGACCGGTTGCGAGTGGCACGGAACGGCCGAGCACGGATCGACCTAGCACCGATCGACCCGATGCCGAGAGAGAACTGAGAATTGCCTCAGAAACTACGCTCGTGACCATGTGCGAAATGACCGACGAAGAGATTCGCGATTACGTTGCCACCGGCGAGCCGACGGATAAGGCAGGAGCGTACGCGATTCAGGGCATTGCCTCACGCTGGATTCCGCGAATTGAAGGGGACTACAGCAATGTGGTGGGATTGCCGATGGCGCTGGTTTACAGAATGCTGCGAGAAATGATGGCTGGCGGCAGGGAGGGCCCGGCTTCACGCAGGCCCGGTTAGGACTTCTTCTCTTCTTCCTTGGTCTCTTTCAGTTTCTTCTCGTCCTCCGGTTCCTTCATCGCCGACTTGAAGTTGCGAATGCCTTCGCCCATGCCCTTGCCCAGCGCCGAGAACTTGCTGGTTCCGAAGATCAGAAGGATGATGGCGACGATCAAAATTAAGTGCAGCGGCTGAAAAAGACCTTCACCCATAAATTTCTCCCTCGGACTCGATAAGCAAAATTCTAGGCTAGCGCGCAAGCGGAGTCAAAGATGCCTAAACGGTTTCGATCATACCCGCCAGTAGCAGCGCCCTTCGGGGCAATTCGGAAATGAGGATGTGCTCGTGGATGGCATGGGCGCCATCTCCGACTCCGCCCATGCCATCGAGAGTCGGGATTCCCATGCCGGCCGTGAAGTTGCCATCGGAGCCGCCGCCGACCGCGCCCTCTTCTAACCCCCACTCCACTTGAGCTGCGATGGATTTCGCTTTTCGATATAACGCGTGCACACCCGCGGTTCTCTCCATTGGAAGACGATTGATGCCGCCGGTCACTTCGAGTTTGCAGTACTTATCGAACGGCTTGAGCGAATGCAGCTTTCGGTCGATGGTGGAGGCTTGCTGCGCGCTCTTGATACGAACATCGATTCCCACGGACGCCTCGGCGGCAATTACGTTGGTGCGGGTTCCGCCTTCGATCACTCCGGCATTTACGGTCACGCCTTGACGGGGATTATTGAGCCTGGCAATGACTGCAATTTGGCGCGCTAGTTCGAGAATCGCGCTGTGCCCTTTGCCAGGATCGAGTCCAGCATGCGCGGAAACGCCTTTTATCTTCAGCTTGTACTCGCCCACTCCCTTGCGCGCGGTTTTGACGGCGCCATTCACGCCGGCGGCGGGCTCGAGCACCAGCACTCCAGCGGATTGTTTCGCCAGGCGTTCGGTAATTTTTCGCGAAGAATGGCTGCCGATTTCTTCATCGGAAACCAGCAGCACCGTAACCGGCCGCGGCACTCTGCCGTGCCAGACCTTCAGGGCTTCGATAGCGTAGAGCATGAGGACGATGCCTGACTTCATATCGAGAACACCCGGTCCGCGGAGGCGGCCTTTTTCGAGCGTGCAGCGCATGGTGGCAAGGGTTCCGAGAGGATAAACGGTGTCATAGTGGCCAAGCAGCAAAACTGGCTGTGGCTTGGCTAATCCCTTAAGGCTCGACGCCGGGAAGTCGATCTGCAGGGTGTCGCCAGAGTGATTACTTCGATGGAAGTGAATTCGTCCGCCCATCGCTTTGAACTTCTGCGCGAGGAATGCAGCGGTCCGGTCGAGGGCTGGCTTGTCGTCGCTGGGCGACTCGAGCTCGACCAGCTCGCGAATGGTTTCGATCATGCTGGACCGGCGCTGTTCGAAATAACGCAGCCTCTCGATCCATGCAGTTTCCAGCACTGAAGTTCGCAGCGCTGCTTCGGTAGCTGGGATTTTATTCGCAGTCATCTTTTGCGAGGGAAACCTTCTTTTATGAGCCTTTGAGACCATTGTGAAGCAACGCGGTACAGTATAATCTTCAAGCTGTTTGGAACGGATTATGATTGAGACTACCCCACCAGCGAGCGAAACGTCCGAGAGTGCGCAGAAGATTTCGCTCGATATCCACGACATTCTGAGAATTCTGCCGCACCGTTACCCGTTTCTGCTGATCGACCGCGTGCTGGAGTTGAAAAGAAAAGAAAGCATTGTCGCGATCAAGAATGTCACGATTAACGAACCTTTTTTTAATGGCCACTTTCCCGGATTGCCGATCATGCCCGGAGTGCTGATTGTGGAAGCGATCGCGCAAGCGGGCGGAGCGCTGCTGCTGACGGAGGTGGAAGATCGCGAGCACAAAGTGATCGTCTTCACCGGAATCGAGCGCGCCAAGTTTCGCCGTCCGGTAAGTCCAGGCGACCAGCTTAGGATTGAAGTAGAAGTGAAAGGCTGGCGTGCCGTACCACGAATGATCGCCGTAAAGATGTATGGGGCCGCATACGTTGCGGATAAGCGAGTGGCGGAAGCAACGGTATCCTGCCAACTGATTGACCGTTCACGTCGAAGCGGCGACGGTGGCGACGGCGCGGCCACGGAATGAGGCAGAGTTCCATGCAGAGCCCGGCAGCAACCATGAATGAGCCAACGGCGATTCATCCTACTGCAATCGTTCACGAGCGGGCAGTCGTGGCAGCATCCTGCCAGGTAGGTCCCTACTGTGTGATTGGCTCCGATGTCGAACTCGGCGAGGGATGCCGCCTGGTATCCCATGTGGCGATTGAAGGACCGACGAAGATTGGCCGTGACAATTCATTTTTTCCCTTCTGCGCGATCGGGATGGCGCCGCAAGATGTTTCGTATCGGGGCGAAGCCACGCGGCTGGAAATTGGCGACTACAACGAGATTCGCGAGTACGTCACTATCAGTCGCGGTACGGTGAAGGGTGGTGGGCTGACCACAGTTGGCAGCCACACGCTCATTATGGCCTACGCGCATGTTGGACACGATAGCGTAATCGGCGACCACTGCATGTTGGTGAATGGCGCGACGCTGGGCGGACATGTGACGGTGGAAGAATGGGCAGTGGTCGGCGCGCTGTGCCCGGTGCACCAGTATGTGCGTATCGGAGCGCATTCCTACATTGGCGGCGGCACGACGATTACACAGGATGTACTCCCGTTCTCCATGACCTCGGCAGCGCGCAACACGCATGCTTACGGGATGAATAAACTCGGACTTGAGCGCCGCGGATTTTCAGCGGAACGCATCAGCAAAATTCACCATGCTTATAAAACACTGCTGGCTTCGAAACTGAATACGTCGCAGGCTTTGGAGAAACTGAAGGCCGAGACGGATCGGGGAGACGATGTGGATTTGCTGATTCGATTTATTGAGAGTTCGGAAAGAGGAGTGATTAAGTAAATCCATCGTCGAGTCGTAAATATTTTACGTCTCTCTCACGGACAGAGCATTGCAAGCAACGTCTCCAAGAGAGCTTCTACCCGAACTTCTACCCGAACTATGGAACGCATCGGCCTTATCGCGGGCAACGGAACGTTTCCATTCCTCGTGCTGGATGCGGCGCGGGCCGCCGGGTATGAGGTGGTTGTGGTTGCGATCAAGGAGGAAACCTCGCCCGAGATTGATTCTCGCGGCGCGGCTTCGGTGCAATGGCTATCGCTCGGCGAGCTGTCCAAGTTGATTGAAACATTTCAGCGTTCAGGCGTGAGCCGCGCCATTATGGCGGGGCAGGTGAAGCACAAGCAGATTTTCTCTGCGATCCGGCCGGACTGGCGACTAGCCAAGCTTTTGCTCTCTCTTGGCACGCGCAATACGGACAGCCTGCTGGCGGCAATCGCGAAGATTCTGGCGGACGAAGGCATCACACTGCAGAATTCCACGTGGCTGCTGGAACCTCTTCTGGTGAGACCCGGCGTACTGACGCAACGGTCCCCTGGCGAACAGGAACGGAAGAATGTCGACTACGGCCGGGCAGTCGCGCGCGAGCTTGCACAGCATGACATTGGACAAACCGTGGTGATCGCGGAATCCGCCTGTGTGGCGGTGGAAGCCATGGAGGGCACCGACGCGACGATTGCACGCGCGGGAGAGATCATGGCCTCGCTGCACGGCGATGCGTCCACGCTCAGCCGAGGCCTTACCGTGGTAAAAATCGCAAAGCCCAACCAGGACATGCGCTTCGACGTGCCGGTTATCGGCGTAAAGACCATCGACGCGATGCAGGCCGCAGGGGCAACGTGCCTGGGGCTCGATGCCGGAAAATGTTTACTGCTCGATGGGGAAAAAGTGATCGAAGCGGCGAATGCGGCGGGGATTGCGATTGAGGCTGTCTGAGCAATACGCGCAAACGAGGCCAACCATAACTAGGTGAAGCGGTTCTAGAGAGGTCAAACCACGATGTTGCGTATTACCGAATCCGGCCTGATCGCCGAAGAGTTGCGTCGCGCGTTTGAGGGCGATGCCTGGCATGGTCCCGCGTTGCTTGAACTGCTGGAAGACGTCGATGCTGAGACATCTGCGGCCAAGCCATTGCCTGAAGTTCATAGCATCTGGGAACTTGTGCTGCATATCGCGGCGTGGGATGGCGTCGCTTGCCGACGGCTGAACGGAGAAACGACTCAGCTC
>Ga0182015_10005203_pt1 | contig 13636 bp, 9 predicted proteins | sample 712P3MmetaG_FD_120478 | JGI IMG/M metagenome (GOLD analysis project Ga0182015, IMG submission 120478) | Permafrost microbial communities from Stordalen Mire, Sweden - 712P3M metaG | ecosystem: Environmental > Terrestrial > Soil > Wetlands > Permafrost | place: Sweden: Stordalen | collected...
TCAATGGCCATAAGTGGTTCACCAGCGGTGCGGCGCATCCGAACGCCAAGGTCATCCTGCTCATCGGCGTGACCCACCCCGAGGCGGAACGCCATGCCCGGCACACGATGGTGCTGGTGCCGATGGATGCGCCCGGCGTCACCATCGTCCGCCAGCTCAAGGTCTTCGGATTCGACGACCCCGGGAGCCATTGCGAGGTGCTGCTCGAGAACGTGCGCGTGCCGCAATCGAACCGCATCGGCGATGAGGGGACCGCCTTCATGATCGCCCAGGCGAGACTCGGCCCCGGCCGTCTGCATCACTGCATGCGGTTGATCGGCGCCGCTGAGCGGGCGCTGTCGTTGATGTGTGAGCGCGCGAAGTCACGCACCGCTTTCGGCAAGCGCCTCGCCGAACAGGGCGTGGTGCGCGAGCAGATCGCCAAGTCCCGGATCGAGATCGAGCAGGCGAGACTGCTCTGCCAGAAAGCCGCGTGGCTGCTCGATACCCAGGGGAGCCTGGGCGCGCGTTTCGAGATCTCGGCAATCAAGGTGGTGGCGCCCAACATTGCCCAGGCGGTGATCGACCGCGCCATCCAGGTACATGGCGGCGCGGGCGTCTCCCAGGACCTGCCGCTGACTCAGATGTTCGCGTACGCGAGATCGGCCAGGTTCATGGACGGCCCCGACGAGGTTCACTACTCGATCATCGGCCGCGAGGAGCTGAAGCGCGAGGAAGGCCGCGCCTGATTGGCGCGTTTGCCGCGATACGCCCCATACGGTAGAATGGGAAATCGAGCTCATCAGGTAGGTTTGGCACGAGCCTGAACAGGCTCAGGGGGGAATATGTCCGCAGGCGTACTGGCGCGTAGGCTTCGATTTGGATCGCTGATCGGCGTGGTCGTCGGAACGACGGCCGCCACCGCAGGACTCTCGGCGGCCTCGCCGGTGCAAGCTGCTGACCCGACGGTCACCGCGGCGTATTCCTCCACCATCGGTGGCCCGGGTCACGCAACCATGTACGCCTCGGGCATGGAAATCGTGCCTCAGGGAGCCCCGAACGCCGGCGACATCATCATTGCCGACACCGGCAATAACCAGGTCGCCGAGTACACTCCGACGGGCACACAGATCTGGCGCGTCGGCAGCGAGGGCACCGGCGCCAGCGCGACCAACATCCAGTTCGAGCAGCCTCGCGACGTGGGCGTCGACTCCGCCGGCAACGTCTACGTTGCCGACAACGGCAACGGCCGCATCATGAAGCTCAGCCCCGCCGGCGCGTACATCACGAAGTGGAAGAGCGAGGCCACCGGAAACGCCGGCGCGCCGATCGGCCTCACGGTCAGCAACACCACCGCGAACCTGCCAAACCTACCTGCAGGACAGCGCGTATACGTGGCTGACGGCACCAAGAGTCAGATCACCGTCTGGAACACGAACGGCACGGCGGTGACGCCGGCTGCCGCAGCCACAATCATGGATACGACTGGTACCTGCGGCGGCGTCACCAAGGCCCTGTACAAGCTCAACCGTATGCGCGATGCGGCAGCCGATGCAGCGGGCAATGTGTACGTCGCGAACTACGAGAACAACAACGTCCTCGAGTTCAGCTGGAGCGGATCCGCCTGGAACTGCGTGAACGCTTTCGGCACCAAGGGCACGCAGAGCACCAGTGGGATCTGCAGCGGCAACGGCAATGGCGCGTTCAAGAATCCCTACGGCGTCGCGGTCGCGAGCGATCCCACCCTCAACGGCGGGGCCGGCGGTGAGGCGATCTACGTCGCCGACTCCAACGACGACTGCATCCAGGAGTTCACCCCTTCAGGAACCTTCATCGCGGAGTTCGGATCGCCGGGCACGGATGCGCAGGCAGGCACGTTCACGCAGCTCCGCCGGGTTGCGGTTGATGCAAACGGCAACGTCTGGGGCGCCGACCTCTGGGGCAACCGCCTCGTCGAGTACACCCGGTCGTCGACCGGCTACACCTACGCTCAGACCCTTCCCGTTTCGATCGTCGGGCCGGGCAACACCAGCACCTCGGTGTTCAACCAGGTGCGCGGCATCAGCTTTGATGCAGCGGGCGACACCGTCGCCATGGACACGGTCAACCAGCGAGTCGCCGTCTTCTCGCCGACCGGCACCTTGATCAACTTCTGCGGGCAGCGTGGCTTCACCGATACGGGTGACTTCAACTGGCCGCGTGGAGTCGCCGTCGACCCGGCAACCGGCAACTACTGGATCGCCGACACCAAGCAGAGCGACATCCAGATCCTGCCGCCGATCACCTCGCCGGCAATGTCGGGCTGCGGCGCCGGGACATACGTGACGCAGACCCTCGGCACCGCGCTCGGGGATGTCGACTACCCCGATTCGATCGCGATCAGCGGCGGCTACGCGTGGGTTGCCGATACCAAGAACAACCGCATCGAGTCCTGGAACGTGTCGACCATGGCGCCGGTCGCCGTCTACGGAACCGTCGGCAGCGGTACCGGGCAGTTCAAGACTCCCACCGGCATCGCGGTTGACCCGACCACCGGCACTGTGTTCGTTGCCGACAGTGGGAACAATCGCGTGGTCGAGCTCGCCGTGAGCGGCGGCCAGGTGACCGGAAGCCCGGTCGCCACATTCACCAGCAGCTTCAACCAGCCGTACGGGGTCGCCTCCGACAACGGTTTGCTCGCGGTTGCGGATCGCGGCAACAACCGGGTCGTTGTCCTCAATGAGAACGACGGCACCGTGGCGGCGACGATCACCGGCAGTGACGTCACCGGCGGCGGTCCGACGACACTCTTCCATCCGGAGAACGTGGCGTTTGCTCCCAACGGCAATCTCGACATCGCCGACACCTACAACGACCGGATCCTGACGTACACCTTGACCACCGGCGGTACTGGGGGCACTGGCACGCTGGTTGCTCCGACATACAGCAGCACGCTGATCGGTCCCGGCCAGGCGGACATGTACCCGGTCGATGTCACCAACGACTCGCAGTACTACTTCGTCCTCGATGCGGGCAACTACCGCATCGTGGCGGTGAACCGGACGACCAACAACATCGATTGCCAGGTTGGTGGCCTGCAGGGCAACGGCAACGGCCAGATGGGTGACGCCCGTGCGCTCGACTACGACTCGGCGACCAACGAGCTGTACCTGGCGGATACGCCGAACAACCGCATCGAGGTCTTCTCGTTCTCGGCGTCGGCCTGCGCGACCAACTCGCCCACCGCCTTCACGTACCTCTCGCAGTTCGGCACCAAGGGTGCCGGGAATGCTCAGTTCAATCAGGCGTATGGCGTCGCCGTGGATCCGGTCAACAACTGGCTCTATGCCGTCGACGGAGCCGGAAGGGTCGAGAAGTTCAACATCGCCGGTAACGCCAACACGTACATGACCTCGTTTGGGCAGGGCTCACTGAATCAGCCACGCCAGGTCACCGTTGCACCGAACAGCGACGTGTTCGTGATGAACGCGCGCAATCACACGTGTGACGTTTACAACAGCAGTGGCACCTTCCTCTTCAACTTCGGCAGCCTCGGCACAGGTCCCGGCCAGTTCACCGACGATCCCCGTGGCGTCGCGGTGAGCGCCGATGGCACGCTCGCCTTCGTGACCGACTCCGGTGGCAAGCGCATCGTGGTGTTCAGCCTCACGCAGAGTGGCGGTCACTACTCGGCTGCGGCCCCCGCGTACACGATCCCGTCGGGCACCGGTGCCGGACAGTTCGTCGGCCCGCGCGGTCTCAGCGTCACCTCCGACAACCACCTCGTGCTCACCGACGAATGGGGCTTCAACCTCCACGAGATGACCTTCACCTCGACGGGTGTGGCGAACGTCGTCAACACCACCCCGACGGCGCCACCGATTCCCGGGGTCAACTCCCCGCGCGGCGTGCACGTCGCGGCCAACGGGCAGATCTACATCCAGGACTACTGGAACCAGCGCGTGGAGTACATCAACTCTGATGGCACCGGCGCCGCGAGTTTCGGGTTCCGCGGCAACGTCTCACAGAGCGGTGCGATCAACTTCGCCTGGGACTTCGCGATCCAGCCGGTCACCGGCGACATCTTCGTCGCCAACCGCGAGAACAACCAGGTCGCCGCTTTCTCGCCGACCGGCGCGCCGCTGATCATCTTCGGCAAGGCCGGCACGGGCAATGAGCAGTTCAGCTTCCCGCAGGGCATCGCGTTTGCTCCTGATGGCACGCTGCTCGTCGACGACTCGGGCAACGACCGCATCCAGCGGTTCACCCTGAGTAACAACGACACCGTTGTTACGTGGGACGCAACCTACGGGCAGAAGGGCACCACCGGGGCGACGGCGCCGGCCGGCAACCTCAACAACCCGACCGGGATCTCGGTCGCACCTGACGGCACGATTTGGGTCGCCGACACGCTGAACAACCGCATCCAGAGCATGTCCCCGTCGGGCGTCTGGACCGTCATCAGCAAGCCGACCGGTACTGGGAAGCAGACGGGGTTCAAGGTGCCGTGGGGCGTCACGGTGGCGCCGGACGGCAGCATCTGGGTCTCGGACATCGGCAACAACCGGATCGTGTCCATCTCCACAACCGGCAGCCTGAATTTCAGCGCCAACGAGTCCGGTGCGTCCGGCTGGACCAGCATGGGGATTCCCGCAGTCCCGGCTGACAACGTCATCTACCCGTACGAAGTTGCCTTCAACGGCGACACGGTCTACCTGACCGACATCTGGAACAACCGCGTGCTGGTGCTGACCACACACTCGTAGATTTGATGGCCAGCCGGCCGTTGCGGTCGGCTGGCCGTTCTTCTCTCCAGGTCGACTCGCGCCACCGTTGCCTCCAGCTCACCTGGCGGGCTCGAGGGGTTGGGCGCTGATGTCGGTCGACTACGCATCGAATCCGTAATCCTGACGATTCGGCCAGCCCGGAGAAGCCTCAGCCTGACGGCCATGGAACACAACCTCGACAAGGAGAACGACATGGCCGTCACACCGAACACCCTCTTTCGAGCGACCGGCGTTGCCGCCGCGGTGGCAGGACTGATCTTCATCGGCGTACAGGTCGGTAGCCCACACCTGGACGGCACCACCATCACCACGACCAATGCGGTCGTCCGCGACAGCCTGAAGGTGCTCATGGCCGCCCTGGCTCTCGCCGGAATCAGCGGTATGTACCTGCTCCAGGTGAAGAAGATCGGCGTGCTCGGCCTGGTCGGGTACCTGACGTTCGCCACCGGTTATCTGACCATGCTCGGCATTGAATTCGTCGGTGCCTTTGTCCTTCCCTCGATAGCGCACAGTTCGCCCGCCTACGTCAGCAATGCCATCGCCGCGGCCACCAATGGCACCGTCACGGGCAGCATCGGGCTCATCAAGGTCGCCATCCTGGTCAACGGGATCACCTACGTCGCCGGCGGTTTCATCTTCGGCATCGCACTCTTCCGGGCCAGCGTCCTCGCCCGGTGGGCCGCGGTTCTCCTCGCTTGCGGCAGCGTGGCAACCATCGCAACGGGCGTCTTGCCGCAGTACGAAAGGCTGTTCGCGTTTCCCACCGGCGTCGCTCTGATCGGCCTCGGGTACTCCGTGTGGCAAGCGCAGCGCGCCCCGGCCGCTCGGTCCATCAGCAGCGCTGTGAGCTCGCAGCTCGAGACCGCCGGAGCCAACTGACCGGCCCCGTCGCAGCAGGCCCCACCCGATCGATCGAGTCGATCGGGTGGGGCTTTTCATGCCGAGCGCGCTGAGGTCAAGCGGCTCCAAAGCATGCCGCGGCAAGTCCAGCGCGAGGGCTGGTTCGGCGTTCATGGCGACTCAGCGGATCAGGCCGGCGGCTCGGCGTGCGCGTTCGGCGGCGGGTCGTATCGGGCAGGCGGCGAGGTGGTCGTCGACCATGCCGCAGGCCTGCATCAGTGCGTAGAGCGTTGTAGGGCCAAGGAAGTGAAAGCCTCGGCCTTTGAGTTCGCGCGCAAGGGCTACGGCCTCGGGCGTCGTCGAGGGTACGTCGCTCCACGCCGCTGGGGGCCTTCGCCGAGATGCCCGTGGATCCGGCCGGAGGATTGAGATAAGCGACCGGCCGCCGGCGCGCAGCTACAGGATGGCGCGAGCGTTCCCAATTGTCGCTTCAATCTTCGCTCGATTGCGGACGATGCTGGCATCTTCCAGGAGGCGTTTGACGTCTGCTGGATCAAAGCGCGCAACGGCATCAGCGTCGAAATTCGCGAACGCGCGGCGGAATGCGTCGCGCTTGGCAAGAATGGTCCGCCAGGACAGCCCTGCCTGGAACGCCTCGAGGCTCAGGAGTTCGTACAGTGCACGCTCGTCGGGCGCCGGAAAGCCCCACTCGGTGTCGTGATATCGCTCATAGAGGGGATCACCGTCGCCAAAACACCGTCTCATCGGGGCCGCTCCCGAACCACCTCAGCGGGTCGCTTGTCGTCGCGGAGCCCGAGGAAGCGGGCTTGCCGCAGGCGGCCGTCATTCGTCCATTCTGCGAAGCCGATCTGCGCGACCAGTTCGGGCCGGGTCCAGTGCGTGCCGCGCGGAATGGGTCTTGCGTCCATGAACGATGGCCCCGGTGTCTCCAGCGATCGCAGTCGCGCGCCGAGATCGCGGAGCCTCGCCGCGGTGTAGCCGGTGCCGACCTTTCCGGCGTACCGGAGTCGACCCTCCTCGTGATACCCCACGAGCAGCGCACCGAAATCAGTCCGGCTGCCGGTTGGATCGGTGTAACCGCCGATGATGAACTCCTGCTCCCAGACACACTTCAGCTTCAGCCAGTCCTTCGAACGCCCGGGGACGTACGGCGCGTCGGCACGCTTGGCGATGAGCCCCTCCCAACCGGAATGGCACGCTTCTTCAAAACGCCGCTGAGCGTCGTCCCGCCAGGCTTTGGAGAGTTGCAGGGCCGCGCTCGGCCGGATTGCCCGCGTCAATCGGGTGCGACGCTCTTCGAGCGGCCGGTGAGTCAGGACTTCGCCGTCGATCTCCAGGACGTCAAACACGCAGTAGACCACCGGGTACGCTGCAATCTGCTGGCGGGAGGGCGCGTTGGTGCCGAGGCGCTGCTGGAGCCGGCTGAAGGATGTCTGCTCTCCTTGGAACGCGACCACCTCACCGTCAAGCAGGAACTCGCGTGCGCGCTGCGTGACCAGGGCAGCGCGTACTTCGGGGTACGTGGCGGTGAGGTCCTTGCCGGTGCGCGACTCGAGCCGCACGTCGCCGCCCCGTTTGCGCGCAACGCAGCGCTCGCCGTCGAACTTGCGCTCGAGCACCCAGTCGCCACCGAAGTCGCGGCGCTCGGTCAGGGTCGCCAGCATCAGAGGAGTAGGCATAGCCGCATCGTCCCCCTTCCCAGGCACGTCGGGTTGAGTGGACGCTCGGTGTGTGTGCCCGCACGGCTCGGCTTGTCTCGGCTCAGGTCGATGGTCCTGTCTTCGGTTGCCACGTCACCTCCGAAAACGACCACTCCAGGTTGAGTCCGCTCCTCCCTGATGTGGCATTTGCGGTACCACTGCCGCGAGCCTGGCACCGTCGTCATTTGTTGTCAGTCACCCACCTGACAACTTGCGGGGCCGAGCAGTCACGTGCGATGGGCAGCGCCGCGTCGACCTCCCAAAGTGTCATCCACCTGACAGCAGACCTCCGCGAATTCTGCTATTGATGCACTGACCGAAGCACCAGGTGCTCAGCCAGGCGGACGGTCGTTGGGAGGTAGACGAACATGGGAAGGGTTCTGCTGATACTGGCGATGGTCGCTGGCGGAATGGGGGTCGCCGCGTGCGGCTCAGCTCCGTCGTCGGTCACGCTGACAGCCACGCAAATAGCCACGCTGCAGCAGCAGGCGGACATGTACCAGATCGACCAGATCGAGGTCACATGGCACAAGGCCGCGTCGATCAAGGACCTCGATCTGATGATGAGCATCTGGGCCGACAACGCCACGCTCCAGATCGGCGTGCTCACCTACTCAGGGAAGGACCAGATCCGAAACTTCTGGGCCAAGGCAGCACCGTTCCAACCGGAGAACGTCTGGGTGGACGAAACGCCAGCCTATAAGGCTGTCATCACCGTCGACGGCAATGCGGGCACGCTCTACTTCGAGTGCCACTTCGTCGACGTCGCCACCCGTAAGCTGGTCGCCATTGCAGCCACCAAGGCGAAGGTGGCGCGCATAAGCGGCCGGTGGGTCATCACCAGCTCGATCCAGGCAACGCCCATCTTGAGCCCTTGATTTGCCCGCATTCCTGAGCCTGGCTGACAACCCGCTGGTGCGTGCCGTTGCGCGCGTGCCCGCCACGGTTAACCGCAAGCTTCTTGTCGCCTTCGTGGGGATCGTTGTCCTGCTCGTGACGGTCGGCGTTCTCGGTCTCCGCGTCCTCGGTGACGCGAATGACCGCGTCGAGACGCTCGGGACGCTGCACCTGCGGACGGTGGCCTATCAGCAGCTCCAGACTGACGCGACCCTGCTGCAAGAGCTGGTGGCCCTACGCCCGGATGGTAAGGATCAAACCACCCTCTTCCCGGGCGGAAATACGTCGCCGGGGGTCAGCTTGGCGGTTGACGACATCGCGGTTGACGACATCATCAAGTCCATGAATGCTGAGACCGACCTAGCGTCAGACATCGCAGGGTTCACCTTCGTGCCTCCCGCCGAAGAGAGGAGGGTCCTCAGCCGGATCCAGCAGGATTACGGCCGGATCTCCGTGGTGATCACGGGGATCCTCGTTGACGACCAAGCAAACGAGGCAAGCCAGGCTCAGTTGCTGCAGCCCGACGGCGAAACGCTCGCCAGCGACCTGGTGACTCTCACGCAACAGCTCGTGACCACGACCACCGGGGACACCCAGGACCTGATCGCCACCAACACAACTGCCTACGCGGACTCGCAGCACCTCTTCATCGGCGTCGCGGCAGGGAGCGTCGTGGTGGCTCTGCTCCTGGGCTTTGTCATCTCACGGTCCCTGATCGGGCCGATCCGGAAGATGGACACGCGGCTGGCGGCAATCGCGTCCGGCGATTTCTCGGGCCACGTCGACGTCCCCAACCGTGACGAACTCGGTGCGCTCGCCACGAACCTCAACCGGATGAACGACCAGCTGGGCCACCTCTATGGAGAGCTCGAGACTGCGAGCCGGCACAAGTCGGAGTTCCTCGCCAACATGTCGCACGAGCTGCGCACCCCACTCAACGCGGTGATCGGTTTCTCGGAGGTGTTGCAGGACCGCCTGTTCGGCGACCTCAACGACAAGCAGGCGGAGTACGTCGCCGATATCCACGACTCGGGGCGCCATCTGCTCGCATTGATCAACGACATCCTGGACCTCTCGAAGATCGAGGCGGGAAGGATGGATCTACAGATCACGCCCTTCGCGCTCTCCGATGTCGTGCAGAACTCGGTGGCACTGTCGCGTGAGCGCGCCACGCGTGATGGCATTGCGCTGGGGGTCGATGTCGACCCGGGCATCGGCGTCATCGAGGCGGACGAGCGGATGCTCAAGCAGGTGCTCTTCAACCTGCTCTCCAACGCGTTGAAGTTCACACCCAAGGGTGGTCATGTCGCCGTCGGCGCTCAGGCGGTCGGCGACAACGTGCTGGTCAGCGTGCGCGATGATGGAGTCGGCATCGCGGCGGCGGACCAAGCCCGCATTTTCGAGGAGTTCCAGCAGGTCGGAACATCTCACCTCCAGGAGGGCACAGGCCTGGGTCTCGCCATCTCGCGACGCTTCATCGAGCTCCACGGCGGCACCCTGCGCGTCGAGAGCGAACCCGGCCGCGGCAGCACCTTCACGTTCACGCTCCCGCGCACCCAGGGCGCCGCGATTGCACCTGACCGCGAAGCGCCACCTCGTGCGGAAGTCGCCGCCACGGCGACCCGCACTCCCGCGCCACTCGCATGACCACCACGCTCGCCGACGGTCAGCTGGTGCTCATCGTCGAGGACAATCAGAAGAACCTCAAGCTCGCCCGCGATCTGTTGCAGTACCACGGCTTTCGCACCATCGAGGCGCCGGATGCCGAGACCGGACTCCGGATGGCATCGGATTCCAAGCCCAACATCATCCTCATGGACATCGAACTACCCGGCATGGACGGCGTGACGGCACTCGAACGGCTCCGGGCCGATCCGGCCACTGCCGGCATCGTTGTGGTGGCCCTCACTGCCTCGGTCATGCCAGTTGACCGGGACCGGTTCTCCCGCGCGGGTTTCGCCGGGGTGATCGTGAAGCCGATCGATGTGGCCGTATTTCCGCGCCAGGTGCTCGCGTATTGCAACGACTTGGCGAGAGACGGCTGATGGATCGGGCTGCGCGTTTGCTGGTCGTCGATGACACGCCGCAGAACGGGCGGCTGCTCGAGGCAATGCTCACGCCACACGGCTACACGGTGGCTCTGGCTCTCTCTGGCGGAGAGGGACTCGCGAAGCTGCACTCCGAGCCACCCGACCTTGTGCTGCTCGACATCCTCATGCCTGACATGACCGGGTACGACGTCTGCCGCCGCATACGCGAGGATCCCGCGACGCAGCTCCTCCCGGTCGTCATGCTGACGTCGAGTGGCGAGCAGGACAAGGTGAATGCCATTGAGGCGGGCGCGGACGATTTCATCGGTCGGCCGTTCAATCCGCAGGAGTTGCTCAGCCGCGTGCGCTCACTGCTGCGGATCAAGGAGTACCACGACACGATCCAGAAGCAGACCGCTGAGCTTGCCGAGTGGAACCGGACCCTGGAGGAACGTGTCCAGAGTCAGCTCGGGCAACTCGAAGGTCTGGATCGCCTGCGCCGTTATTTCTCGGCGCCGGTCGCCGACGTGATCGTGTCCGGGGGCGCGCAGCTGCTCGAGCCACACCGGCGTGAGGTCACGATTCTCTTCTGTGATCTCAGAGGTTTCACCGCCTTCGCCGCGAATGCGGAGCCCGAAGACGTGATGGGCGCGCTCAGCGAGTTCTACGAAGCCGTCGGCGAGTTGATCCTTCGTTATGAGGCAACCCTCGAGCAGTTCGCGGGCGATTCGATCATGGCCATCTTCAACGACCCGATGCCGTGCGTCGACCACACCGCCGCAGCGGTTCGCATGGCGGTCGAGATTCGTGAGCGCATGCGGGCGGTGACCGACGCCTGGCGGCGCAACGGTTTCGACCTCGACGCGGGCATCGGCATCGCCGAGGGATACGCGACTCTCGGCCGCGTCGGGTTCGAAGGACGGTTCGACTATCGCGCAACCGGAACCGTCGTCAACCTCGCATCGCGTCTCTGCTCCCGAGCGCTTGGCGGCCAGATCCTCCTTTCCCCGCGCGCCTATGCGACGGTCACCGACCTCGTGAACATCGAACCGGTCGGCCCGCTCGAGCTCAAGGGATTCCACGACCCTGTGAACGCGTACAGCGTGATGAGCCTCAGGCAGTAGTTGCGCGCTGCCAGCCGGGATACGGCGGCGCACACCGCCGGGCCCGACTAACCCGCGAGACGTCGACCAGCTCGTGGGAAGTCGGTTACCCGAACGGTGACCACGCTCCTCAGCCGATCGTCACCGGTACCGGCGCCGACGCGATGCCGTTCGCAACCACGACGAGCGTGCTCGCCCCGGCCGGCGTTGTCGACGGGACGGTGAACTCGGTCGACGAAGCCGCACCCGGCGCGATCGAGACGGACGTCCAGTTGAACGTTCGCGCGTAGGTGACAACCCCGGTCTTCGAGTTGGTGATCCGCACCAGCGGGAAGTTCGTGTTGTCCTGCACGTCATCACCGTATGCAGCGCCCTGGGAGAGCCCGGCGAGCTGGGTCCCGGACAGGCTGGCGGTCTTGCCAGGTGTCAAGCTCGTGGTGCTGATCGATGCGATGGAGGGGGCCCACGCCGCGTTTGGCGTTCCGCCGGCCGTGTAGACCAACATATGGTTGCTGCCGTCGTTGAACAGCACCTGCCCATTCGGCAGCGCCAGCATGCGCGTGTAGTACGGGGAGTCGTTGGCCGCGTTCGGGATATTGGGAACGGCGCTGATCGTGTTCGACTTGGCGTTGTACAGGAAGAACGCAAGCGGGGAGTTGTACACGCACGGGCCAACATCGAACAGCACGTTGCCATCCGGCAGGATGGAGGCCGGGCCGTCGGTTGCGTCTTGCTGCATACCGTCGATCGTCGGGATCGCGGGACTCTTGACCCACTGGCCCGTCGCATAGTCGTAGAGCGCGGTGGATGCCGGCGTATGGGTGGTGCACGCGGCGGGTGCTTCATCGGCTGACGTCCCGGCGCCCACAACGAACGTGTTGCCGCCAGGCATCACGACCTGCGCACCGATCTCGACTTCAGGAGTGTCGACAGGCGACTTCGGAGTGTTCCCGCCAAATGACCAGCTCAGGCTGCTCGGTGTGAAGAGCTCGGTGGTTGGAGTCAGCCATGTGTCGACGGTCAACAGCTGACCGTTCGGCAAGAGGTTCCAGCCTTCCTCGTCGTTGGGGTCGTTCTTGCCCTCGCCGGGCTGCACCAGCCAGTTGTCACCGGTTGCGTTGAAGAGCGCAAAGTCCGTCGTCAGGATGGGACTCGATGACGTGCAGTTCTGGCACGCCTGGGAGAGCATGAAGGTGCCGTTGGCGAGCACGTCGCTCTGCGCGTCGCCGATGTTGGTCCAACCCCCTGGTGGGGCGACTGCCCGCCATGTGTTCGTGATCGGGTTGTAGATGGCGCCCTGGTTCGACCACACCGCGAAGTCGCCGTTGTATTCGCCGCCCTCAACGATCATCCGACCGTCGGGGAGGATCGCCGACGCGAAATACAGCGGCGCATATCCCTTCGGCATCGACGCGATCTGGCTCCAGGTTCCGTCGACGTAGCTGCCCTTCGAGTCCGGCGTGAGCTTGTACCAGGCGGTCGTGCCGCCGGTGGTGTTGTTGTCCGGCTCATCGTGCACGAGCACGGTTCCGTCGCTCTCCAACAGCATCGTGCCGGGCGTCCCAAACGACGGCTCGTGCTTGAGCGGCGTCCAGGGTGAGTTGACCGCCGGAGCGCGGCCCGACGCCGACGCGGCCGGCTTCGCACGTCCGAGCGGCGGGCCGACGACTGGGCGGGCACCGAGCAGCGCTTGGGCCCCCGTGAGATGTGCACCGGCGACTCCAACGCCATTGGCACTCAGCACGCCGACCAGTGCGATTGACGCAACCAGTCCGGCAGTGACCCGAGATCGAGCGTTCAACCTCATCAGAACCCCCTAATCAGTTGTCCAGTCGGTCGGCCGCGATCGCGGTCGCACGGGAATGCTACCGCCAGGGGTGATGGTCCGTCCTAGTGAGCCGGTTCCTCTTGTGAGTGCATGGGCAGCCGGAACACGAGAACGAATGCGGCCGCCAGCGGGACGAGGCAAACCCAGGCGGTCACTCGCAATGCGTCGGTCGGGAGGTGCGTGGCGAAGACTGAGAAGAAGATCGTGCCGAGGACAGCGACCCCGAGTGCGGTCGACAGTTGCTGGACGGCTTCCATGACGCCTGAGGCGGATCCAACCTCTTCCATGGTCACGCTCGTGAGGATGAACTGGAAGAGCTGCCCGATGCTGGCACCGACGCCCGCACCGATGAAGAACAGGCCGGGGAGCAGGTCCCAGCTCGAGGCGGTATGCGCACCGGTGAGGATCAGGGCAACTCCAACCGTGCCGGCGGCGATGAGCACGATTCCGATGTGGAGCAGGTGGCGGCCGA
>Ga0182015_10005206_pt1 | contig 13632 bp, 12 predicted proteins | sample 712P3MmetaG_FD_120478 | JGI IMG/M metagenome (GOLD analysis project Ga0182015, IMG submission 120478) | Permafrost microbial communities from Stordalen Mire, Sweden - 712P3M metaG | ecosystem: Environmental > Terrestrial > Soil > Wetlands > Permafrost | place: Sweden: Stordalen | collected...
ACTCGCGCCCCACACCAGTTGGATGATCGGCAACAGCATCAAGAGCGACATCAATCCCGCCCTCGCCGCCGGCCTCCACGCAGTGTTTCTCTTCCACAAAGACACATGGGTCCTCGAGCACGCGGAACTGACTCCAGCGCCCGAAGGCCAACACTTGCTCGAGCTCGACGCGTTCATCAAGCTAACCACGATCTTTTAGGGTCGTCGACGCCAGACAAATCGACCCACATTAATCCACCAGGAGAGTTGGAGCCCCATGTACACGCCGAAGTTCAACCAGGTGACCGACCGTGCCGTACTGCTCGATGCCATGCGCGCGTACTCGTTCGCAATCCTCTTCGGGCCCCACCCACCTGCGACGCCCTCAGGCCTTGAGACACCGGCTCCCATGGTCGCCACCCACCTTCCTCTGGTGGTAAAGGACGACGGCCCGCATGGCCTCATCGAAGGCCATTTCGCGATCGCCAATCGCCACCATCAGTCCCTCGCCGGGCGCGAAACGCTGGTCATCTTCACCGGCCCGCACAGCTACGTCTCGCCCACATTCTATGTCGACCCCAATTCGGTCCCGACCTGGAACTACATAGCCGTCCACGCCTACGGCACGCTTACGCTTGTCGAAGACAACGAAGGAAAAGAAGCGCTGCTCACCGGCCTGATCGCCCAGAACGAACCCGCTTTCGCTGAAAAATGGCGCGTCATGCCCGACAACTTCCGCCGCTCCATGCTCGCCGGCATTGTCGGCTTCCGCATCCCCATCACCCGCATCGAGGGCAAGTTCAAAATCAGCCAGAATCGCCTTCCCGAAGAGCGCGCCAACGTGAAGGCCGCCCACGCCGCCGGAACGCCCGACCAGCAGGCACTGGCCGCCTGGATGCAGAAGCTGGGCGGATAGCGCGGTTATTTGGGTGCCCCATCCTTTCCGCATTTTTTTGCGGAAAGGGTGGGATGGGACACGACTTGTTTTGGGGCCGGAACAATCGGCAGCGCCCCTTCCTTGACCGACACAATCCGCGTGTCGTCTACTTTGTGCCAACAGCGCAGCTCAATCGACATGAAAGGCTAAAGATCATGCGCAAGGTTTTTCTCTTCCTCGCCGCCCTCACATTTGTTTCAGTTCTGTCCGCACAGCCTGACCCGCCGCCCAACTGGAAGGCAAAAGTAAACGCAGCCATGCCGCTCCTGGGCCATCGCAATTGGATCCTGATCGTCGATTCGGCCTACCCGCTGCAGTCCTCGCCCGGCGTCGAGACCATCGATACCGACGCACACCTGCTCGAGGTCGTTCAATACGTGCTCGAAACCATGAACGCCTCCATCCACGTCCGCCCGCTCATTTATATGGACTCGGAGCTGCCCTTCGTCCCCGATGAGGATGCGCCGGGGGCGTCGAACTATCGTCGCCAGGTCAGCGACCTGTTGCACGGTTACCCGGTGGCATCGCAGCCGCACGACACCATCATCTCCAACATCGACCAGGCCGGAAAGCAATTTCAAGTGCTCGTCCTGAAGACGCGCATGACCATTCCCTACACCTCGGTCTTCATCAGGCTCGATTGCAAATACTGGAGCGGCGAAGCGGAGAAGCGCATGCGCGCAAAGATGAGCGCGGCCCAGGGACCACGACCGCCAGCCCAGTAGCCGCCCGGTCGAAGCTAGTACCTCAGTTGTAAATGGAAGAATCCGGAGGGAGCAGGGGGTTGAAACTGTTCAACCCCCTGAAAGAGAGCGAATTTGCGAGGCCTTCAGGCCCGGGCCTTTGACCCTTTTGCAGGAATCAAGCGAAATACAACTGGAGTACTAGGACGGCCCACCCACATCAAGGGGGAACGAACATCCGCAAATCCCAGCGCGGACCGCCCGGCGGGTGGCCCACCCCAACCAAAATGCGGGTGCCCCGTCCTCCTGAGCGGACCCTGAGCGAAGTCGAAGGGGGAGCCGAAGGATCTGCGGTTTGAAATTAGGGCGGGATCGGAGCACCGGCCCGGTGCGAACCACCGGCCCGCAATCCCAACCGTTCGCGCCTCCCCACCACCCAGCTGACTTGCTGACTTGCTGACTCGCTGACCCGCTAACTCGCCGCCTCGCTGACTCGCGCCTCTCACTGACCCATGACCCCTGACCCCTGACCCCTGACCCCTGACAAAAACCGTACCGGTTTTTGGCCCAATTGTGCGCAAAAAACCTCACTTTTCACCGACGTTCGCGCGCCTTCGTCCACATACGTCCCCGCAGTCACCTCGCAAACGTCCGCATACACCTCCACCAATCGGCCTCAAAAAACTCAACGCTCGAAAACGTCCTCCCATGCCCGCACATCCCGCACCCGATTCGTCCGCATGTATCACGACGCCGCCTCGCCGACCCGCCATTCAGCCGGCCTGCCATTCATCTGCACCATCAACTTTTGGTATACTTAGTGAGTTCACCTTCGTGCGGAGGTGGTGAAATTGGCAGACACACCAGCTTGAGGTGCTGACGCCGCGAGGCATAGGGGTTCAAGTCCCCTCCTCCGCACCATTCCTGTTCGCATCTGAGAAATCTCCGGGGCTTCTGTTTCGCGATTGATTTTCAGGTTCGAACTGCAGTTGCCTCCCATCAGCTTTTACGTACATCCTGGAGTCTGAATTGGGATTCTTGAGGTGCAAGGATTCTGCCTGCGCTTAAAACTTGCGTTGTCAGTTGAAACAGGCGCATAGTGGACCGAACTCCAACAGGATGGCCGTCTGTCATGACATCGTATATCCTCGTCTGCCTGACCTTCATTCTTGGAGTGATTGGATCGCTTTTCGATGTTACGCAGAAGGATTCTGACGGGAAGGTTCTTCGAGGAATCTGGGGCTTGCCCAGACTTACGCGCCCCGGGACTTTTTCCCTCATCCTGCTGACGATTGCTTTCATGCTGACCTTGGTCTCCACATACAGGTCCAACACCGATGCCGACACGGCAAAAGCCAACGAACTCAAAGTCCAGAGCGGCCTTGACCAGGCGAATGCCGAACTGGCGAAGGCGAACTCCAATGTGACAGATCTTGAGAAGGAAGATTTCAAGCAGTTCAATACGGTTGGCCAGAATCTCCGCGACACAGGCAAACAGGTTGCAACTGAATTGAAGGCCGCAAGCGGATCAATTCGGAAGACGGTAGATGCATCCGTTATCGATCTGGACCAGAGTGTTGTTGGATCGCTTACTCCTTTGACCAACCTGGATTTGTATTTGTTTTTTACTCAAATGCAGCATCTGCATTCCCCCGGTGACCCTTCGTCAGTCGACGTTTTGATCGAATTCAAGGAAATAGCCTGCAAGGCGCCGATGGACATCGCGCTTGAACTGAGAATGCCGCTCGCCCAGACGCCGCATTTGATCCTGGCTGCCTGGGCTGAGAAACGTGGATTGAGCTGCAGTTCCGACGTCTGGATGGCGACGGATGATCCAAGCCTTGGCGGCCTCAGCGCCAAGGCCCCGAATTGGGGCCCGGTCGATTACGGGCAGCCATGCAATATCACGGGGTATGTCGGCAGATTTTCGAACGATAATCTTAAGAGCTTCGCGGGCCGGCTCTCACTGACGGCTGCTTCCTTCCGTCCGGTTGGATCAGCGGAAATCAGCGCTATGCGTTTTGACGCGGGATCGCTCGAAGAAGTGGGAGACTACCTGAAGCCGCTTCTTCCCCGCATTATGGGATTTCACGTGGTTCCAAATGGCAGAGAAGATCTTGCGATTCAATCTGCGTTTGCAGTGGACAGCTACTCTACGAGCGGGAACAGTGTGTACATCTTCTATGCGCAGACGGCGGTGAGGCCGGAGTGGTCCTATTGGGATTTTTCAGGAATTCAGCTCTTCAAAACTTACTCACTGCTGAATCCGTATCGAAAAATCCAAGCCCATACAGGAGTGTTCGGGCTCCATCTTAGTCCGGAGGATGCTGATCTCTGGGGGAAAAAGTGCGTGCGAACGCACCCGATTCCTTAGCGTCCGCGATGCGGCACTTGCCCGGCCCTTTGAGTTGAGATCAGGGCACGAGCGATGATACACTCGATCTTGGCTTAAGGTGCTGACGCCGCGAGGCATAGGGGTTCAAGTCCCCTCCTCCGCACCAAAAAAGATTCTTCCGCCTCTGCGAAGTTGGAATGCAGGAGGCGTGCCCAGAAAGCAGTTGAAAGCATGCAGATTCTTCTCTACTTCGTCATCACCCTCCACGTAATCGTGTGCCTGTTCCTCGTCGGTGTAGTCCTGCTCCAGCAGGGCCGCTCGGCCGATCTTGCCGGCGCATTCGGTGGCCAGGGCTCCCAGACCGCATTCGGGCCACGCGCCGCGGCCAACGTGCTCACTCGCCTCACCACCTGGTCCGCGGTCATATTCATGCTCACGTCGATCAGCCTCACGGTTCTCTATGTGCGGTCCAACGGCTCGCATTCCGTGCTTCAAGGCAATACGCCGGCTTCGGCTCCTGCCAAGTCGGGGAAGTAATTCTCAAAGCTTAACTTAAGACTTTTCGCTCCAAGGGCGGCAGGCCGAACGGCCTGCCGCTTTTTGCTGTCTTGGGTGGCCATCGGCTTTCAAGGTCCAGCAAGCATGGGTGGGCTTTCATGAAATCCTCTTGACATATATATCTTTCAGATATATCTTACAGCTATATGGAACACAAACGCACCGCCTACGTCATCCTCGGCATCCTTGCCATCCACGACCACCAGTCCGGCTACGAGATTCGTAAAACAATCGAACAGACCGTCGGCTTCTTCTGGGGCGAGAGCTACGGCCAGCTCTATCCCACGCTGAAAAAGCTGGTCGCCGAAGGGCTCGTTGTCGCTGAAGGGGAGGACACGGGAAGCCGCGCGCGCCGTTCCTACTCCATCACCTTGGCCGGACGTGAATGTCTGACAGCATGGCTCGCCGTGCCCTTTCGCGACGACCCGCCACGCGACGAGTTCCTTCTGAAACTGTTCTTCGGCAATCAGGCTGCGCCCGGCATCTCGGTCCGCCACATCCGCGAGTTCCAACAGAAGAGTCGCGGTTTTCTCGATGCACTGCTCAAGCTTGAACAGCTGGCCCATGCCTATAGCGTCCATCAGCCCGGATTCACCTACTGGATGTTGACTTTGACCTACGGTCTCGGGCAGCTCCGGGCCGCGCTCGCGTGGAGCGACTCCGCCCTGGCCACCCTCACCGCTGCCGAAGCAGAAACAGTACCCTCGTCCCATCTACCTTCGCCTGAAAACCAACCCCTCGCCGGCGAGGCCTGACCTCGAAGCGGCAAGGTCTTGATCCCGACTTGTCAGAGGTTCTTGAGTACGAAAAGGAGATCCACATCATGGCAACCGCCATTCGTTCCGACCGCAAGTCCCAGATCGTTGCCTGGGCAGTCGCTGGCACGTTTATTCTTGGCTTCTTCCTATCTCCAATTGGGGCGTTTACCGGCCCCATCATGGGCGCATGGTTCATTGGGACGCAAAGACCTCGTCGCGGATTCCTGTGGATCGTGGCGATCAACCTTATTACAAGCCTCCTCTTCGGCTGGAAAAAAATTCCGCTTGCCGGTCCCGTTCCAGCCCTGGAATACCTGGGCTGGTTGCTGCTCGCCATCGTGCTCGGAGCTCTGCCTTTCACCCTCCATCGATTGGTCACCCAGCGCATGCCGGGATTTCTAGCCACGCTCCCCTTGCCGCTCGCAGGCGCTGCTGTACCTTGGCTTGCAGTTGAACTGCACATCCACGCGGCTCCGTCACCCGGATTGCAATCCATTCTCATTCTCTGGTTCGCAGCGACGGTTGTGTGGTTGTGGAATTACGAATCGCGCGCCACGGTCTTTGTGTTTGGCGCAGGCGCCGCAGTCGCGCTTGCCCTCAATCTCCCGCACCCCTTCAACGCCGGATCGATCCCACCGAACATTCCCCTAAGCGCAGTTGGCCCCACATGCATTGCCATGTACCTCCTGCTTGCAGTCTGGGCTCTCCTCCGCCCTGTCAAGCAAGCGAGTTGGGCCGAGCGGACCACTGCTGTTGCACAGCTACGCAGCCCGTTCACAGGGGACCCGCTGAAGGTAGCCTCCCAAAATAACCAGGAAGCGCTCGTGAGCGCCTCCGGAGAGCGATTCCCGGTGCGCAATGGAATTCCGGCATTCCTCACGCCGGAAGACCTGACTGGCGACAACGGCAAATACAACCACCTCTATGACCTCATTGGCGGGTTCTACAACGATACCCAACGCGTTTTCAGCCCGCTCAAGGGCCTCGATCTGGAGGATTATTTCCTCAGCTATATGCGCCTCCTGGAAGTAAAACCAGGCGACTCGGTGCTTGAAACCTCGGTGGGCACGGGACTTAATTTCCGTTATCTGCCCACCGGTGTGGAGCTTTCCGGGCTCGATCTCTCGCCCGAGATGCTGGCCAATTGCCAGGCGAATCTGCGTCGCTGGAAGATGGACGCCGATCTCTATCTATGCAACGCAGAGAGCCTGCCCTTTGCCGATTCCAGCTTCGACGTCGTCTTCCATGTGGGCGGAATCAACTTCTTCAACGACCGGGGCAAAGCCATTCAGGAGATGATCAGGGTAGCCAAGCCAGGCAGCTTGATCCTCATTGCCGATGAAACGGAAAAGCACGTGAAGGAAGTCTACGAAAAAGGGCTGGGCAGCTATTTCAAAAACAGGAAGGAAGCGGTGAGCGCGCCCATCGATCTCGTCCCACCTGAGATGGAGGAAATCCGGCTCGAACCGCTAAAGTTCGACATGTTCTACGTGCTGACATTTCGCAAACCAGCCATCCGTAACGCGATTGAGGAGGCAGCAGTCGACCGAACGCTGGTCACCGCGTGAGAGAACCAAATGCTCCACGGTTTTCGGAGGCAGCCTAAAATAGGGCCATGATCCTCGAATCCTTTCCCGTCGGCCCGCTCCAATGCAACTGCACGATTCTCGGCGACGAGCAAACAGGCGAGGCGATCGTGATCGATCCGGGCGAGGAGATCGGCCGCATCCATAAGCGCCTCGCCGCCCATGGCCTCAAGCTCAAGCAAATTCTCGTCACACACGGCCATATCGACCACGTCGGCGGCGCGCTCAAGCTCAAGCGGCTCACCGGCGCTCCCATCTACCTCAACGAAGGCGATCTGGAGCAGCTCGCACTCATGCAGGAACAGGCCAACTGGCTCGGTGTGGAAATGCCCGAGACCGCCCCGCCCGATGAAAGCCTGCCCGACGGCATGACGGTTGGGCTCGGCGCCTATCCGGCCAGCGTCCTCCACACGCCCGGGCACACGCAGGGTTCCATCTGCCTCCATTTTGCCCCGCTAAAACTGCTCGTAGCCGGGGACACGCTTTTTGCCGGCAGCATTGGGCGCACCGACCTTCCCGGCGGCAACTACGACCAGCTCCTCGACTCGATCCGCAACCGCCTTCTAGCCTTGCCAGACGAGACAAAAGTGCTTCCGGGCCATGGCCCCGTGTCAACCATCGGTGCTGAGAGGCGCAGCAATCCGTTTTTGCACGAATAGATTTCCACAGCCCCTTAATCTAATTTCAAAAAGATACTTAATCTCTATACATCAATTACTTAAGAGAAATAACCTCAACCATAACTTAACCATCAACCTTGGTAAGATTACCCCCTTGATTCATTCCCAAAGATTCGATTAGCCCGGTTACCCCAGTACTAAATTCCCGTTCTGGGCCAAGTAAACTGACCACCAGCCAGCCCGAGTTAGGCAACCCGAAAAAGTACCCCGGATGAACCCAAACGCCCGCATCAAGCAGCGCGAGCACAGTCTCTTCGTCCGGCCGAATCGCTGGCACCCGCAGCACGGCGTACCAGCCGCCCTCCACCTTTAGCCGATTCACCACAGGCAGCGCAGCAAGCTGGCGATCGAGTTCGGTGAGGTTTGCAGCTGTCCGCTCTCTTATCTGCTTCTGAATTGCCCTCCTGCCCTCAAGCCAGCGCGGCAGCGCCCACTGCACGGGGGCATTCATTGAGAGAAAGGTGTCTGCAATCACTTCCAGCCTTTCTAGAGCAGCCGCCCTCTCAGGCCCCGTTGCCACAATCCAGGCAGCCTTCATCTGCGGCAGGCCGGCGATCTTACTCAAGCCGCTGACGACGAACACCGGCAAGCCCTCAAGCCCTGCGGCAAAGCTTGAACTGTTCTCCCCTAAGCTATAGTCAAGAAACACCTCATCTACAATCAGCGACAGTTCGAACTCCCGGCAAAGACGAGCCAGTTCCTCTGCCTCCCACGGCTTCGTGAAGTGGCCGGTTGGGTTATTCGGATGGACCAGAACAATGGCGCGTGTCTGCGGTGTGATCGCGCGGCGCAAGCCCTCGGGGTCGATCTGCCAGCCGTGGTCGTACACCAGCGGCGCAGGCCGCACTCGTATGTCGTCGAGTACAGCCAGGTAGTCGAAAAGCGGGTAACCTGGCTGCGGCACCAGAATCTCGGACCCTGGATCGCACACCAGCCGGAACAGGTAGCTGTACGCCTCACTCGTGCTGGTCGTCAGGACGATCTGTGCAGGATCAAGTCCGACGCCGTGCTCCTTGTAGTAGGCGCACACAGCCTCCCTCGCCGCAGGCAGACCCCGTGGCTGAGGGTCGTAGTCGAAAGCCCGCGTATCGGTGAGCGCCTGCAGCAAATCGGGCGAAAAATCAAATCCACACCGGGTCGGATTCGAAGCGGTCAGGTCGGCAATCGGCAGCCCCGCTTCTACCCGCCGTCGATGCGCTCGAGCCAGATCGCTTTCCTCTGTGTTCCAGCCAGTTCGCCGCGAGAATCGCATAACTCTTTCCTTAACAATCGCTTCCGGCGAATGTTTCAAGCGCCGGATCGGCTCATGCACAATAGACTAAGCCGCCTTTTCCACAATACATGGGCGGGCCACATCCGCAGACGCGTTAAGGAGATGCCTTGGGCTTGCGAGCCGTTGTGTTCGACTACGGAATGGTGCTGACCGGGCCGCAGCAGCCTGATGCCTATGCAAGCCTGCTGCGGCTAACTGGCCTGCCTCAAGATCGCTTTGAGCCCCTTTACTGGGCAGACCGCCACGCCTACGACGAGGGCAAGCTCACCGGCCTCGCCTTCTGGCAAAAACTCCTCCGCGACGCCGGCATTCCGGAAGAGGCCGGTCTGGTCGAAGAGCTCAACCTCTGGGATGCGCGGATGTGGACCACTCAAAATCCGGCGATGCTCGCCTGGCAGCTCGCGCTCAAGCAGCGCGGAATCAAGACTGCCATCCTCTCCAACATGGGCGACAGCGTCCTGGCCAACATCGAGCGTACATTCGACTGGCTGCCCCGTTTCGATGTGCTTGTCTGGAGCTATCAGCTTGGAATCGCCAAGCCCGATCCGGCTATCTACCTCCACACACTGCGCGAACTGGGCACCGCAGCCGAGGAAACACTCTTCCTCGACGACAAGCTGGTAAACATTGATGCAGCACAGGCCCTCGGCATGCGTGGCATCGTCTTCACCAGCGTCGACCGCCTCCGGGCCGACCTGATTGCTGCCGGCCTCGATCGCGAGTTGCCTCTACCGGCCTGAAACAGCATTACAGCCAACCCTGCCCCGTTTGTTCTACACTTCCGACCGCGGACCAGTCATCGACTGGCCGGTGCCCACACCGGCGTAGGGTCCGAAGAGACATGGGAACATCCGAGGTGAACATTGAAATCCGAGAAATGCACGATGAACTCCGCTTGGACGCCATTCTGTTGCATCGCGATGGCATTCGCACTACTGCTCGCGGCCGCTGCCACATTGCAGGCACAAACAGTACCGGTGGTTACGGGCGATGCCCGCGTTGACAAGCTGCTCAGCCAGATGACGCTCGCTGAAAAACTCACCCTGATCCACGGCACACATGAAGACCCGACGGTCTATCAGGGACAGGCCGGCTACCTCGCTGGCATTCCGCGGCTCGGGATTCCGGGCCTGCGATTCGCCGATGGACCTCCCGGAGTGCTCACACGCCACCCATCCCATGCAGAAACAGCCACCATGGGCATGGCAGCCACCTTCAACGTCAAGACCGTTCAGGAAAACGGCGAGGTCATCGGCCGCGAAGAGCGTTCGCTCGGCATCGACGTTGCCCTTCAGCCTTTCGTGAACATTGTTCGAGATCTTGAGTTTGAGCGTGCCTTCAACACCTTTGGCGAAGATCCATTCCTCACCTCTCAAATGGCCGTAGCCGAAACCAAAGGCATCCAGTCCCAGCACGTGATGGCACAGATCAAGCACTATGTCGGCTATGACTCCGAGTCGTCCAGCACCTACATCGACGACCAGACCCTGCATGAGGTCTACATAGCGCCATTCGAGGCGGCCATCCGCCAGGCAGACGTGAGCTCCATCATGTGCTCATACAACCAGCTCAACGGCACGTTCGCCTGCGGCAACAACTCGACTCTCACAAAAGTCCTGCGCGACGAGCTTGGCTTCAAGGGCTTCGTCACCTCCGACTGGGGCGCGGTGCATGCGCTGGACTTCATCAATCAGGGCCTCGATATGGAGATGCCCGGCGAGCCGGCACCCGGAATGTCCAGCTTTATGCCTTCGTTCTTCGATTCGATCACGGTGACCCCACCCGCAATGAATATGGGCGACATGATGGAAGGCTTCTTTGGCCACCTGCCTGAGGAGCCCATGCCTGCGCCGTTTGGCGGCGGTTCGTTTGGCGTAAAGCTCGACCCAAAGAAGATGCCCGAAGGCCTCAAAGACGGCACAGTGAACGAAGCAGCAATCACCCGCGCCGCTGGCCATGTCTTATATGAAATTGTCCACTTCGGTTACATGGATGGCCTTCAGAAGCACTCCGTCACCGCGCAGTCAATCGAGCAGAACGCAAAGGTCATCGAGAGGACCGGCGAGGAAGCCGCGGTTCTGCTCAAGAACGACGGCGCGTTGCCGCTCAAGGCAGACGACTTGGACACAACTGTACTCATCGGCCCAACCGCGCTGCAGCTCGACTCGATAGGCATGAGCGGCGAACGCTCCACTGGCTTGCCTGAGCGCCAGGTTGGCCCGTGGGATGCGTTGAAGAAGGTCAGCGGCCACAACAAAATCCAAATGGCCGTGGCCGACGACATGATCGGCACGACCATTCCAGCCAGCCTCTTGAGCCACGATGGAAAGCCGGGACTGGTGCGCGACGACGGCAAGGTAGACGCCCAGATCAACTTCACCAGCAAGGCCGGCGACGCCCTTCCCGTCAACTCGAAGATCACCTGGAAGGGCACGCTCTCCATTCCCGCCGACGGCGAATACTGGATCTATCTGCACGCACTCGGCACAAACGCCGGCGTCAAAATCGACGGCAAGCGCGCCGCGCATACCGGGGCGTTTCAGGGCGGAGTCCACGGCGACGTGCAGCTTGCCGGACAGGACAACATCGCACCCACCCTCGACGGCCTCGACAACGTCCGCCGTTCCGTCGAGTTAAAGGCCGGCAATCATGCCATCGAAGTCGAGGTAGACCCCGACACTTCCGAGGCTCCCGTTCAGGTCCGCCTAAACTGGTACACTCCCGACCAACGCAAGACCGATCACGACGCGGCAATCGCAGCGGCAAAGGGCGCCAAGGTCGCGGTTGTCTTTGCGTGGACCCGCCTTCATCCCACCTTCGGCCTGCCCGGCGATCAGGACAAGCTGATCGAAGAGATTGCGACCGTCAACCCCAACACCATCGTCGTCCTCAACACCAGCCTGCCCGTGGCTCTGCCTTGGATCGACAAGGTCAAGGCCGTACTCGAAATGTGGTGGCCGGGCGACGAAGGCGGATGGTCGACAGCGAATCTGCTCCTTGGCAAAACCAGCCCCGCAGGACGCCTCCCCGTCACCTGGGGCAAGCGCCTTCAAGACTACCCTGCCACCGACCCCAAGCACCCCGAGCGCTCAACGAAGGGCGTCGACGGCAAAACGACCTACTCTGAGGGCGTGAACGTTGGCTACCGCTGGTTTGATCGCGAAAAAATCGATCCGCTCTACCCGTTCGGCTATGGGCTCAGCTATACAACCTTCGCCTACAGCGGACTGAGGGTTGCCAAGGCCTCCGACGGTGGTCTTGAAGTGAGCCTGAAGATCACCAACACCGGCGAGGTTGCGTCGGACGAGGTGCCGCAGGTCTACCTGAGCGCACCAAGCCAGATTCCCGACGGGGTGCAGTTCCCTGTCCGGTCGCTGGTTGCGTTTGACCGCATCCACCTGCGCGCAGGAGAAAGTAAGACAGTCACGCTCAACGTCGCGCCTCGCCAGTTGGAGTACTGGTCCACTGCAAACGGCAAGTGGATGCGGGCAGCGGGCAGCCGCACTCTCAGCGTCGGCGCTTCGTCTCGAGACCTGAAGCTGGAGCAGGCGATCGACTGAGGAGCCGCTCAACTCCCATCCCACTCACCATCCAACAAGGATTCGCCCATCAAGCGAAGCAGACCGCAGCGCACGATGGGCGAACCCGCTCAGGTCAGCCAATCCGGCTCCGAAATCCGCGGCCGGATTTTGCCTCAGGATTTGCTTGACGATGTTTGCCTCGCGTGTGCGACACTACCGGGGGTTCTGGAGGCTCTCCAGGCAATTGTCCCAATCTGCGATCCACTAAAAGTCGACGAACTGAAATTGAAAGGGGTTCCACCGCACTATGAAATCAATGCACCTGCTTGCTCTCAGCTCTCTGCTCTGCACCGGGCTTGTCCTGGCTCAGACCACGCCCTCCACGACCACTCCGGCCACAGGCTCAACGACCACGACGACCACCAAGGCCAAGAAGACGACGTCCACCACCGGCGCCACGACGAGCACAACCTCCAAATCGTCGAAAACGACGTCGCCGAAGGGCGCCACCACTTCAACGGCAACCACGGCAAAGACCGTGACACCGGCGACGGCAAGGAAGGGGCCTTCAATGACCGCTCCAGAAACGACTGCCACCCCCGCAGCCAAGACGGCCTCGACGACGACTCCGGCACCCAAGTCCGCCACAACGTCCACACCTGCCAAGCCAGCAACGACTTCTGCTCCGGCTACAGCCGCCACCCCCGCAGCCAAGACGGCCTCGACGACGACTCCGGCCGCAAAGACCGCCGCGCCAAAGACCCCGGCTCCTCCTCCTCCGTCGTCCGCTGACATTGCCGGCGCAAAGGCCAAAGGCCTGGTGTGGGTAAACCTGAACACTAAGGTCTACCACGCCTCCGGCGACAAGGAGTACGGCACCACCAAGAACGGCAAGTTCATGACCGTAGCCGACGCCAAGGCAGCCGGCGCGCGCGTGGCCAAGAACTAAAGCAACTTTTCAATTCAATGAAACAGAAATGGCCGCTAGCCTATCATCCAGGTTAGCGGCCTTTGATGATGATCGATGACCTGATGAATCAATGAACTCGCCCGCCTTGTATCAGGGCATGACTTCAGTCATGCCGCAAGCACTGCTATATACGAGCGGGCTTCACACGCTGCGGAAAAAACTCGTCGGAGGCGATGCCTTGTATCAGGGCACGACTTCAGTCGTGCCGATAACGCCAACAAAATGGATTGGGCTTTACAGGCTGCGGAAAAAGTCCCTCTTTGTTCCTTTGGTTGCTTGTCGGTGATGTTTTTCGCGCCGTTGGACCTGTTATGCCGTTGGATTTCTGTTGTTGTTTTGTATCTGCGGGCCG
>Ga0182015_10005207_pt1 | contig 13630 bp, 16 predicted proteins | sample 712P3MmetaG_FD_120478 | JGI IMG/M metagenome (GOLD analysis project Ga0182015, IMG submission 120478) | Permafrost microbial communities from Stordalen Mire, Sweden - 712P3M metaG | ecosystem: Environmental > Terrestrial > Soil > Wetlands > Permafrost | place: Sweden: Stordalen | collected...
AGATAGAACGCGCTGAGCGCTGAGAGTTTCCGGTTCACCGTCGACGCGCTCACGTGGTGTTCTACCGAGGGGAGGATCGCGACCCGCCCGTCCCGGCCAGTCGGCGGCAGCCGCAGCCAGGCCACGAACTCACCGATGTCCTCCAGACGTACCTCGCGCCAGTCCAGACCGCAGCCGTCCAGGAAGGTGAAGTAGTCCTTCAGATCATGGGCATAGGCCCTGACCGTGTTCGGGGAGCGTTCGATATCGGTGAGATAGGCCAGGTAACGCTCAATCGCAGCCACCGGGAGATCGTCGGCTCCCAGCACAGTCCACGACTCAAGCGACGAGGCGGGCGACAGCACCCGCTGAACAAGCATGGTTCCTCCGGAAGATCCGCATGATGGACAGCGGTAGATAACCACGTCCACCACGCAGAACCCGGCCCTTCAAACCCTCGTGATCAACATGCCGGACACCGCTTCGAGGGCTCCAGATAACGATGGCGTTGGTGGTGTAGATGACCTTGCGGATGGCGACGTCGAATTCGAGGAACGGGATGAACTGCGGCCAGGCGCGTTCCCAGGCGGCGATGACGCCGGGGGCTTTCTTGCCGTATCCGGCCCGGAGCTGGTCGAGGGCGGCTTTGGCGGCGGCCTCGTTGACGGCGGTGTAGATCGGGCGGAGCGCGGCGGCGGTCTTCTTGCGGTCCTCCCAGGACACGTATCTCATCGAGGCGCGGATCAGGTGGATCACGCACGTCTGCACGATCGCCCTGGGCCACGCGGATTCGATGGCCTCGGGCAGGCCGTTCAGCCCGTCGCAGCAGACGAACAGGGTGTCCTTGAGGCCGCGGTTGCGCAGCTCGGCCAGCACGCCGCCCCAGAAGCGGGCTCCCTCGGCGGCGGCGATCCAGATCCCGAGCACGTGCTTGTAACCGTCCAGGTCAACGCCGATGACCAGGTGCGCGGCCTTGTTATCGACCGTCCCGCCGTCGCGGACCTTGATCACCAGCGCGTCGATGTAAAGGATCGGGTAGAACGCGGCCGGCCGGCCGGTTCTGCCAGCTGGTGATCTCCTCATGGACTACGTCGGTGACCCGCGATACCAGCGCCGGGGATACCTGCGCGCCGTAGACCTCGGCCAGGTGCGCCTGGATGTCGCGGGTGGTCATCCCGCGGGCGTAAAGCGAGAGGATCATGTCGTCGACCTGGCCGAGCCGCCGCCGGCCTTTCGGCACGATCCCCGGCTCGAAGGTGCTGTTCCGGTCGCGGGGCACGCCGATGCGCACCGGCCCGGCGGTCGTGGTCACCGTCTTGCCGTAACTGCCATTGCGGGAATTACCCGACCCGTTCCCGGCCGGGTCGCCCTTCACATAGCCCAGGTGGTCATCGAGCTCGGCGCCCAGCGCCCGCTCGATCACCGCCTTGGTCAGCTCGCCGATCAGCCCGCCGGGGCCGTCCAGCGCCATCCCGGCCCGGTCGGCGTCGGCCAGCATCCGGTCCACCGCCGCCGGGCTGATCAGGTCAGCCAGCCGCGCCGCCGCCGCATCCTCCGGGCCCGGCACGACCTCGGCCAGGCCGTTCCCGGCCAGGCCCTCCGCGAGGATCTTCATCGTCGCTGTCTTCTCGTTCGCGTTCACGGAGCGTGTCCCTTCTGCCGGTGCAACACCAGTCACACCGATCCATCACGTCCCCCGCTTACACAGAAGATTCAACACGCCCCCGCATGCGCCGCGGCCGCCCGCGCCGCAACGACCGGCGCAAGGGCTTCACCGAGACGGACTACGCCCGCCTGCTGGACGGTGCCCACCAGCAGCTCGGCGGGCCCGTGGTGGTCGTCTGGGACAACCTGAACGCCCACGTCAGCCACGCGATGGCGGCCCTGATCGCGGCCCGCGACTGGCTCACCGTCTACCAGCTCCCGCCGTACGCCCACGAGCTCAACCCGGTCGAACCGGTGTGGTCACACCTGAAGAGATCCCTCGCCAACCTGGCCAAACGCAACATCCGCCAGCTGACCGCGCTGATCAAAACCCGGCTCAGGCGGATGCAGTGCCGGCCCAGCCTCCTGGCCGGATTCCTCGCCAGCACCGGACTCGACCTCACACCCTTCCTGTGACCCCCACAAGCAAGGATGTCGTGGTCCCGCTAGCACCTCGCGGGCCCACACCTCCAGGCTGTAGCTTTCCCGTCGGCCGCTGTCGCCCCTGCCCGGAGAGGTCGAGTGCGACGACCACGTGACCGGCGGCGAGCAGCAGCGCGACGTGGTCCCGCCAGCAGGCGTGGGCCGCACCTCCGTGACCTACGATGCCGCGATCCGCGATGGCCGTACCTGCGGTAGGCGATCGACGCGCCGTCGACGTCGACTGCGCCCAGCTTGGCTGGCGTGCCGATCGCGGTGCGGAACTACTCGGGCGGCTGATCCGGATCCTTGGGCAGGGGTGCGGCCATGCCTGAAGCGAACCAGATGCGCGCGGCCGTTCGCCGCATCGGCCCCGGCCTGGGCTGCCGCGCCGGGGTTGACAACACCAAAGATAACCGCTATCTATATAACCGTTAGCGGATATCTCCCGCGCCGCGGGATCCGGACGCAGAGGGGCTTGGCGGGTGCAGCAGGAAGTAGTGCTGGCGATGCTGGCGAAGGAGCCTTCGCACGGCTACCAGCTCCGTGCGCGGCTGCGGCAGGCGCTCGGGCCGATCGGCGACGCGATGAACGACGGGCAGGTCTACGTCACGCTGGCCCGGCTGGAGAAGGCCGGCCTGGCCACGTCCGAGCAGTCGGCAGGTCTGCCGGACCGGCCGGACCGGAAGGTGTACGCGCTGACCGCCGCCGGGCAGCAGCGGGTCGCCGGATGGCTGGTCCAGGTCAGCTGGCCGCGGCCCGACCTCGCGGAATTCCACCTCAAACTGATCGCGGCAGCGGCAGCCGGGCTGGCCGACCCGCTCGCGATCGTCGACGCCCAGCGGCGCGAGCTGCTGCGGCGGCTGCGCGACGCCCAGCGCGCGGCCCTGGCCGAGCCGGACCGCTCGGCCGCGGGGCTGCTGCTGGAGGGCATCGTGCTTCGGCTGCAGGCCGACCTGCGCTGGCTGGAGGCCTGCGAACGGAACTGGACACCCCGGAAGGACCCTAGATGAACGAGTTCGGCGCATCGGTGCTGCGCGCCCGCGGGCTGCGCAAACAGTACGGCAAGGGCGAGGGGCTGGTGCGCGCGGTCGACGAGGTCGACCTCGAGGTGGCCGGCGGCGAGACGGTGGGGGTGATGGGGCCGTCCGGCTGCGGCAAGTCGACGCTGCTGCATCTGCTCGGCGGCCTGGACCGGCCATCGGGCGGCGAGCTGTGGCTGGCCGGCCAGCGCATCGACCAGCTCGGCGAGCGGGCGCTGGCCCGGCTGCGCCGGGACAAGATCGGGTTCATCTTCCAGGCCTTCCACCTGATGGATGAGCTCACCGCGGCCGAGAACGTCGAGCTGCCCGCGCTGCTGGCCGGGCGGCCGGCCCGGTGGGCCCGGCGGCGGGCGGCGGAGCTGCTGGAGCGGGTGGGGCTGGCCGACCGGGCCGGGTTCTTGCCGTCGGCGCTGTCCGGGGGCCAGCGCCAGCGGGTGGCGATCGCCCGGGCCCTGGTCAGCGACCCGCAGGTGGTCTTCGCTGACGAGCCGACCGGGAACCTGGACAGCCAGGCCACGGTGGAGGTGCTGCGGCTGTTCGAGCAGCTGCATTCGGCCGGGCAGACGCTGGTGATCGTCACCCACGACTCGCGGATCGCGGCCACCGCCGGCCGGCTGATCTCGATGCGCGACGGCGCGTTCGTGGATGAGACCAGGCTGACCGGCGGCAGCACCGGCAACCTCGGCGCCCTGGCCGGGCTGACCTAGATGTGCGAGCGGGAGGTCTGAGACCATGGGCAAGATCCGGCTCATCGGCCGCCTGGTCGGCCGGGACCTGCGGTACCGGCCAGGACCGGCGGTGCTGCTGGTGCTGGCGATCACCGCCGCCACCGCCACGCTGACCCTGGGGCTGGTCCTGCACGGGGTTACCAACCAGCCGTACCTGCAGACCCGGGCGGCGACCAACGGGCCAGACGTGGTGGCCCAGGTCGGCGGCGCGGGCCGCGGGGCGGCCGGCCAGGCCGCAACCGAGGCCCAGACCAGGGTCCTGACCCACGCTCCAGGGGTCACCGCATACAGCGGGCCCTACCCGGTCGCCTCCGCCTTCGTGCGGTTCCACGGCATCGCCGCGCCGGTCGAACTCGAAGGGCGGGCGCAGGCACCGGCGTCGGTCGAGCAGCCGAAGGTGACCGCAGGGACCTGGGTCCGGCCGGGCGGCGTCGTGCTCGAGCGCACGTTCGCCGAGGCGCTCGGGGTCGGCGTCGGCGACCGGGTCACGCTCGACGGCCGGGCCTTCCGGGTGGCCGGGATCGCCGTCACCGCCGCCGACCTGCCGTACCCGAACCTTTGCTATTCCACCGGTGGCGGCTGCATCTTCGACGCCCCGTACAGCGGGTCGTCGCCGTTGGCCGCAGTCGTCGGGCTCGCCTGGGTCACCGAGCCGGACGCCCGCCAGTTCGCCTCGGCGCAAGCGCCGCTGTACTACTTCCTGAACCTGAAGCTCAAGAACCCGGCCGCGGCGCCCGCCTTCGCTGATAGGTACGGCGCGTCGCCCAACGGGCCCGGCCTGATCCCGTGGCAGGCCATCCAGACCGGGTCCGGCCTGCTGGTGCAGGACGAGCAGTCCGTGCTCTCACCGGGCGCCTGGCTGGCCGGGCTGCTGGCGATCGCCAGCGTGGCCGTGCTGGCCGGCGGACGGATGGCCGAGCGCATCCGGCGGGTCGGGCTGCTCAAGGCGGTCGGTGGCACCCCGGGGACGGTGACGGTCGTGCTGCTGGCCGAGAACCTGACCCTGGCCCTGATCGCCGCGGCGGCCGGGCTAGCGATCGGGTGGCTGGCCGCCCCGCTGGTCGCCAGCCCCGGCGCCGCCCTGGTCGGCACCCCCGGCGCGCCGTCGCTGACCCTGCACATCGCGGTCGAGGTGGTGGCCGTGGCCTTGGTCGTGGCGCTGGCCTCGACGCTCGTGCCCGCCATCCGCAGCGCCCGGACCAGCACGGTCAGCGCGCTGGCGGACACCGCCCGCCCGCCGCGGCGCCGGCCCAGGATGATCGCGCTTTCCGCGCGGCTGCCGGCGCCGCTGCTGCTGGGGCTGCGGCTGGTCGCCCGCAGGCCGCGCCGAGCCCTGCTGAGCGCGGCCAGCGTCACGGTCACCGCCACCGGGATCATCGCCGTGCTGGCCTTCCACACCAGCGTCCACCTGCAGACCGCCGGCCTGGCGGGCAGGCTGGGCAATCCGGCGGCCGGCCGGGACGAGCAGATGCTGACGATCCTGACCGTGGTGCTGGTCGCGCTCGCGGTCCTCAACGCGATCTGCACAGCCTGGGCAACCGTGCTCGACGCCCGGCACTCCTCGGCGCTGGCCCGCGCGCTCGGCGCGACGCCGCAGCAGGTCACCGCCGGGATAGCGGCCGCGCAGGTGCTGCCCGCCGTGCCGGGCGCTCTGCTCGGCGTTCCGCTGGGCATCTTGCTGTTCGCGGCCGCGAACGGCGCCGGGGCGGCGGCGACGACCGTGCCGCCCGCCTGGTGGCTGGCCGCCGCGGTGCTCGGCACCCTGGTCGCCATCGCCGCGCTCGCCGCAATACCGGCCCGCATCGGCGCCCGCCGGCCGGTGTCCCCGATCCTCCAGTCCGAAACCGCCTGACCCCCGCGGAGGCGGGCCCGGCGCCACTGGCCCGGCCGCCTCGATCAGTTCCGCCTCCGCTAACCGCACCTGCTCACGGCACGCCCGCTCCGCCGCGGTCAGCCCGCCACCATCGGGATACCTCATGACCCCCGGCATAACGCACGGCACGGCAACCGTCAGCCGAACTCGTAACCCCGGCCATTAAAGATCGTTAGCTACTGCTGCGGCCGCACCAGACTCACCGTGACGCCGCCGGAGAACATGGAGTCGTGCAGCTCAGCCTTGACCGCCTTATCGCCCTTCGGCAGATCGAAGAGGATCACGCCGCGCACAGTGTTGCCAGGGTTGATGTCGTTAAAGAATACACCGCCGCCGTTGTTGTTATTAGCGTCGATATCGGCCTCTGAATCGGCATCGTACTGCCGCCCGTGAGAGTCATAGACGTACTGGGCGGAGTCGTCCAGGGTCTGCGCGACATTACCGATGTTGGTGACCTTGATATGCAGGACGGTAAATCGGCCCTGAGCGGTCTCACCGAGCCCGAGTGAGGTATCCCCTACGGAGCGGCGATGACTGACGCGGGTCACGGTGAACTGAAACTTCCCGTCGCGGACCTTCGAGCCGATGCCCGGTCCTGCGGTCGCGGCAGCCGGCGCGGCTCCGCCAGTGCCGGCCGTCCCGGAGGCTGGCGTGCCGCCGCCGCTCTTCTTCCCGCTCCCGGCGATCCCGGCGATGACGATGACGACGATCAGTATGGCGAAGGCAATCCCCATTGCCTTAAGCAGCCGATGACGCTTCCTCGGCCGCAAATCCTGCTGCGGCGGAGGGTTAATTAAGGACGAATGGCTCATTTCATCATCCCGCTTCTGTGTTTTGGCTCTCCGATAGACGTATAGGATGCTCGTCCGGTGGCCACCGAGGCCGCCAGTTCGGGAATTGCTTTCCCGTAATCGCCAGATGGCAAGGACTCTTGTGCGGCAGGACTAGATTCGAGAGGACCGTCCGGCCGCCGCGGAGAACGGACGGATATGGTGACATTCCACGGCGAAGCCGCGAGAGGGCAGCATCAGCGCGAAACCGAGCGCCCGGAGCAGGACGTAGGTCACGGGACGTCCCGCATGGCCATGGCCAGGGCGACTACCCAGCCGACCGCTGTCCAGCCGAGGAAGCAGTTGACCGCGACGACAGAGCCCCGGTTCGCTACCCCGCGGCGGCTGGCGACGATGGCCGGCAGCCAGTATGCCCCGGTGATCACGGCAGCGATCAGCAGCACGCCGATGACGCGCGGGAACACGGCTGCGGCGATGATGAGCACGGGCACCGCGGCTGCGGCAAGCAGGATCTTGTTTTCCGGCTCATGACTCCCCCTCTGTGGCAGCACCGAGCTTCTCCGCCAGTTCTGCGGGCGACCGGCCGACTAGGTAGTGCAGCGCGCTCCCGTCGCGGCGCGTGGCGGACCATGCGCCCATCGGCTCGGGCCGGATGTCCCAGCCGGGAAAGCGGCGGGCGACGTCGGCCGGGCTGACGGCAGGGGGCGGCTGGGGTACGACATGATCGGGCATAGCCGAGGGTTCCTCTCGGTCAGGGTCCGGCCCGGAGATTAGCCCCTCCGGCCGGACCCGCTTTTACGTTTCGGCATTACAATATGCCTGCATGTCCAAGGTAGTCCACGGACTACAGAGCTAGTTGTTCGTTTTCCCAGGTCCGTACGCTGGCAGGGTGGATATTGACCCCGGCTCCGCGAGCCCTCCCTATGAGCAGCTTGCCGCGCTGCTACGCAGCCGGATCGAGTCCGGCGCGTACCCCGCGGGCCGCGCTCTCCCGTCGCTCGCGCGCCTCGGGCAGGAGACCGGGCTATCCCGGAACACGATCATCCGGAGTATCGCGCTGCTGGCTGACCTCGGCCTAGTCACGCGTCGGCAGGGCTGGGGCACCTTCGTGGTCCCCGCAGATCAGAGGCCGAAAGCGTAAGCTGGGAAGCTCCTGGCAGCCACTCAACGACCTATGTAACTAGGGCGTAGCGCTAGTTACGGCGTGTCGTCTTCGATATAGGGGTACCCAGAGCCTAGCCTCGTTTCATGGCTGAACGACGCATCCGCCTGACCAGCGCAACCCTGGCCCTTCTCGACGCCTTGATCACGGCCGCCGAACGTGGCGAGCCGGTGTGGGGTTTCAAGATCTGCGAGCAGACAGGCTTGGGGCCTGGCACTGTCTATCCGATCCTCGACCGTCTGGAAGCAGCCAGATGGATCAGCGGTCTTTGGGAGGCTGACCAGCCGGCCGATCGGCCGCGCCGGCGCCTCTATGAGATGACTGCCGTCGGCCGCGCGGAACTCGCTACGGGCCTCGCCGCGAGGCCCCGCGTCCGTGTCGTGTGGAGGCGCCTTGCCCAGCCGGGGAGCCTGGCGTGACGACACTCATCCACGTTGCCCGCCGAAGCGGACGAATGACCCTCCGCACGCTAAAACTAGTGAGTTGGGTATACGGGATCATCGTCCTCGTGGTGCTGCTGACTGATCCGCAGTTGCTCAAGTCGGGGACTTTTGGTCCCGAGTGGTACAGCATCACGACTGCGATCGGCACGCTCGTGACATTGGGCCTTGCGGTATTCGCGGCGGTGATCGCGGCGGGATTCGCTTTCTTCGATACTCGGGGAGCGCGGGTCAAGGAGCGCAAGGCGAGCACGAGCGTGCTTGCCGCCGGACTGATCAATCTGGCCGTTCTGCTCGCGGGCCGACGACGCGCTCATGTCCGAGAGGCCTGGCAAGGCGATCTTGAGCGCCCTCGCGACCCGGCCGACGAGCCGGACATCTCAGTGTTCGCGAAGCTTGCCTACGCAGCCGGGCTTGTCAGGGCCGGGATCCGTTACCGCATCGATGATGCAGCGCTGCTGTGGTGGCGGCTAGCAGACGGAGTGCTGGCCTCGCGTTCATGGTCTCGCCTACTGCTCATCAGCCCGTGCGCAACGGCCGTGATCGCGATCGTTCATGTCGAGGGCCTCTACGGGCTAGTGATCAATGCAGAGAATCTCCTTGCTATCGGAACCGTCTCAGCCGGTCTCGTCTACGGCGGCAGGAAAGCACGCAAGGTCGCCCTGAAGCCTGCGCGGCGCGAGCAAGATCAAAGGTGAGGGCGTGACCTGCTGACCAGCCATCTAGACGTAGGGGTTAGTGTTATGCATGCGGGCCTCTGCCGCACTCACCACATCCTGAAACATCACCCTGGCTGGAAATTGCGGCACATCGCCCCTGGCATCTTCGCCTGGACCACCCCGGCCGGACGCACCTACACCACCACCCCCGACGTCCACGCCGCCTAGCCAAGACTGGCCTTCCGGTGGTCAGGGCAGGTGGGCCGTGCCGCAGGAGCGCCGGACGATCAGCTCCAGCGGGAAAACGTCACGGGCGGCCGGGGACTGATCACCGCCCAGCCGCCGGACGAGGCAATCCACCGCGCGTGTCGCCATGGCGCGGATCGGCTGGGCGAGCACCGTGAGCGGGGGGTCGAGAAGCTCCGCCCACGGCGGATCGTCGACGGCGATGACGGCGATATCGTCGGGAATCCGCAGGCCTGCCCGGCGGATGGCGCGGATGGCGCCGAGTGCCATCATGTTGTTTGCCGCGACGAGCGCACTGACCGGGCGCTTCCCGCGCAGGAGCGTGCTGACGGCCGCCTCGGCCGCGTCTCGCCGGAATCGCCCGTCGGCTAGTACCGGGGTGAGGCATGCCTCCTCGATCGCAGCGAGGTAGCCCCGCTGCCGCTCACTACCCGTGTCCACCTCGGAGCGCCCGCCGACGAAGACGATGCTCGTGTGCCCCGCATCGATCAGCCGCCGCGTCCCGGCCCGGAGGGCGGTGACGTTGTCGGCCAGCACGGCGTCGGATGCTCCGTCATTGAGCGTGCGGTCGACGGTCACGACCGGGATGGCAAGGTCACGGAGATGATCGATGCTGCCCTCCTGGTCGGACGGGGAAAGCACGATCCCGCTGACCCGTTCGTCCGCCAGCATCTGCAGGCAGGCAGCCTGCCGTTCGCCGTCCTCGTCGGTGTTGCAGACCAGGACCCGGTGGCCGAGGCCGAGGGCGACGGCCTCCACGATGCGAACCGTGGCGGCGAAATGCGGGTTCTCGATATCGGGCACCACGATGCCGATCGCGTCCATTTGCTGGCGGCGCAGGTTGCGGGCGAGCCGGTTGGGCCGGTAGCCCAGCTGGGCAGCGGCGGCGAGCACCCGCTCGCGTAGCGCCTGATCCACCCGGGAATCGCCGTTTAGCACCCGGGACACCGTCGCCACCGATACTGACGCGACTTCGGCGACGTCCAGGATCCGGGCCGGGCCGGGGCGCCGCTGCGGGGAGGCCCCGTCCAGTCGTCGCGCCATCGGGCTCTCCGGGAGATCGGCTATGAGAAATCTCATGCTGCCATGTCAAACGAGGTCATCGTGGCCGGCCGGGCCTTAATCCGGGCGCGTTTGCAAGATCCGGTACCGGCCTGGTGCACGACGCCAGCGTGAGCGCGCAGCTGGCCATGCCAGGGCGCGAGCCGCGACCCACTCCAGGGCGCGCACGGCTGCCTGTGCCAGGCGCGGACAATCACCGCTGCCATGCCCGGACGGCCAGCCACGCCAGGACGCGAACGGCTGCCTATGCCAACGGCTGCCTATGCCAGGGCCGCGAAGAGGTCCCCGTGGCGTTCGACGCGGTCGATAACGTCACCCGAGTCGAAACGCAGGCAGCCTGGATCGCCGCTTCGCTCGCAGTCGCGCACCTCATCCCAGGTGACGGGCGTCGAGACGGACGGGCTGGCGCCGCCGCGCAGCGAGTAGGCAGCGACCGTCGTCTTAGCCGGGTGATTCTGACTCCAGTCGATCAGCACCCGGCGCCTGCGCAACTCCTTCTTCATGTTCGTCACGACCAGATCGGAATGATCTTTCTCGACCGACTGGGCGATCCGCAGCGCGCGTTCCCTGGCGGTCTCCCATTCGGTCCGCGCGGGAAGCCTGACGTATACCTGGAGGCCTTTCGACCCGCTCGTCTTCGCGGCCGGCTCACGGCCGCGGCCCGCCAGCCGTTCCGCGATCCATAGTGCGATGCGGCAGCATTCCACGATCGAGGTTCCCGGCCCCGGGTCGAGGTCGAAGACCAGGTGGTCAGGCCGGCCGGGCAGCAGGCGGCGGCGTCCTGCCTGCCAGAGCGGCACGTGAAACTCGATGGCGGCCAGGTTCGCCGCCCAGATGAGGGATGCCCGGTCATCGATGACGGCGTACTCGACATCGCCGCCGGCTGATGCTTCCCGTCCCCAGCCGCCGGAGCCGCTCGACGGGACCTTGACGGTGCGGATCCAGTCCGGCGCGTGCGACGGCACGTGCTTCTCGACGAACGACTTGCCGCCGACGCCGTCGGGGAAGCGGCGGAAGGTGACGGGGCGATCCTGCACGTGCGGCAGCATCACCGGAGCGACCCGGGAGTAGTAGTCCAGCACCGCTCCCTTGGTAAAGCCGCTTGCGGGATAGAGCACCTTGCCGAGGTTCGACAGGGAGAGATGCCGGCCATCGACATCCGCCACGATGCGCTCGGGGCTCACGGCCGCCCTCCGCCGGATCCGCGCTCAGGGCTCACGGGTGACCTCCGCTGAAATCCTTGTCAGGGCTCAACGATGACCTCCGCCGGGTCCTTGTCCGGCCGCAGCCCCCGCCAGGACGGGTGGCGGAGGCGGCCGTCCGCGGTCCACTCGCCGTACTGGACCTCGCCGACGAGAACGGGCCGCACGAAGTGCGCCAGCGCGGTCTCGGCCGGGCTGAGCGGAGCCGAGAAAGGGCTCGCTGCACTGGCGAGCGGCCGCAGGTCGCCCAGGAGGTCTCGGCGGGCGCGGGCGCCGAAGCCGGTACCCACCTTGCCGGCATAGCGCAGCCCGTCCGCGTCCGGTATCCCGAGCAGGAGCGCGCCGAGGCTGCCGGAGCGCTCCCCCTTGCCCTCGGTCCATCCGCCGATGACCACCTCCTGGGTCCTGACGTGCTTCACCTTCAGCCACGCGTCGCTGCGCTGGCCAGGGCGGTAGGGGGCGTCCCTGCGCTTGGCGAGGATGCCTTCGAGCCCGAGCCGGCTCGCGGCGGCCAGGACATCGGCGCCGGCTACCTCGCGGAACGAGTCGCCGGTCAGCAGCGACCCGCCGGACAGGCCGAGTGTCTCAAGATGCTCGCGGCGCTCGTCGTAGGAGAGGTGCAGCAGCGACCGCCCGTCGAGATGCAGCACGTCGAACACGACGTAGGTGGCCGGGATCTCCCGGGCGCGCCGGGTCACCTGGGAGCGGTCCGACAGGTGCAGCCGCTGCTGCAGGAGGCCGAAGCTGGGCCGCCCGTCCGGGCCGAGCGCGACAAGCTCGCCGTCGAGGATCGCCGGCCGCGAGCCGAGTTGCTCCCCCGCCTCGCGCAGCTCAGGAAATGAGCCGGTGATGTCCTTATCGTTCCTGCTGAGCGCCCGGGCGCGGCCGCCGCTGACGTAGACGATGGCCCGCACGCCGTCCCACTTGACCTCATAAGCCCAGCCGTCGTCATTGCCCGGCAGCGATCCGGGGACGGCGAGCATCGGCTGGATCCGCTCGGGCAGCAGCTGGAAGCCCGCCCGGGCGGGATCCATCCGGTGGATCATCCAGTTCTTCCCGCCGGTCGCGAAAAGCACGTAGCGGCCCTGCGCCCTCGACCCGTGCAGGACGACCATGACCTCGCGCTCGGTCCACTTCTCTAGCTCGTACTCGCCGTGATCCCAGATGCTGACGCGGCCGCCGCCGTACTCGCCTTTCCCGATCTCGCCCTCGAAACTGCCGTACTCCAGCGGGTGATCCTCGGTATGGACGGCCAGACGATTCGTCGCCGGGTCCTCGGGGAGGCCCTTCGGCAGCGCCCAGGACACCAGGACGCCGTCATGCTCAAGCCGGAAGTCCCAGTGCAGCGCCCGCGCATGGTGCTCCTGAATGACGAACGACGGCCTGCCCTGATCTTGTCGCCGGCCCGGGCGCGGCGCCCCCATCGGCTCCGGGGTCCTGGCCGGATCGCGCTTTGCCCGGTAAGCGGCCAGCGCGGTGTCGTCACCGGCAGCGGGCTTGCCGGGGCGGGTGCGTCGCGGCGTCGCCATCTCCCGCCCATACCCGGGACCGCGGCCCGCTACGCCAGCCGCGGGCGGTCAGCACGGATGCCTAGCGGTCGTGACCGGCGCCGATCACGGAGCGCAGCTTGCGGGTGAAGCGGCCGAAGTGCGGATCGAAGTTTGCCGGGCTGGCCGACTCGATCTCCTTCGCGGTCCACCACCGGCCGCCGTTGAACTCAGCCGGGTCCAGCGCGATGGACAGCCGCGGGCTACCGGAGATGACGTACCACAAGCTGACGTCGGTGTGGCCGGGATCGAGCCCCGCCGTGCGGGTGACGGTGATGAATACTGGCTGGTCACCGGCGATGGAGAAGTCCGCCTCGATGCCCAGCTCCTCCCTGGTCTCCCGGCGTGCGGTTGCCGCGGGATCCTCCCCCGGCTCCACGTGGCCACCAGGCGGCAGCCACAAGCGCGCGCGAACGTGATCCACCAGGAACACGCTGAGGTCAGCCGAGTCGACCAGGACGGTATACGACACCAGGTGCTGAGGCGGCGTCGCTGGCTTCGCCCGGCGGTAGATGTCCCGCGTGCCGTCGAGCCAGGCCAGCGCGCTGGAGCGGTGTGCCTGCTCCAGCTCATCAGCGGGGACAATGCCGGTGATCAGCGCACGGACACGCTCAGTGCCCTCCTGCATGGCCCCTTCCTGTTGCCAGCCGGTGAACGGGAGTGCCGATCGGGCCCGCGCGGTGCTGGCCAGACCTGCGCGGCGCCGATCAGACCCGGGCGGTGCCGATCAGACCCGGGCGGTGTCCTTGTGCATCCGCCAGGCCGCGCCGCCGG
>Ga0182015_10005208_pt1 | contig 13630 bp, 10 predicted proteins | sample 712P3MmetaG_FD_120478 | JGI IMG/M metagenome (GOLD analysis project Ga0182015, IMG submission 120478) | Permafrost microbial communities from Stordalen Mire, Sweden - 712P3M metaG | ecosystem: Environmental > Terrestrial > Soil > Wetlands > Permafrost | place: Sweden: Stordalen | collected...
CTTGATTGGTGGACCGCCAGCCGCACCGCTCACCTACCGCGACGTGGGTACCTATCACGACCAGCTCGTTTTGGACGGGGAAAGATGGCTCATCGTGTCCCGCCAGTACAAGCGTCTCCTGCGGGAGGGCGATATTAAGGCGCCGCGATGAAGAGATCGCAACCAGCTGACTATGACTATCCGGCCGGGTCGGGTGTCGGCAAAGCCTGTTGAATACGGGACATTGCGCGGAACACGGCGACAGAACGCCCGGTTGAGCAACGAGAGGACCATCGAAAGATACTCGCCAGAGTCCACCTGGGACGCGGCGCCCTTACCAAGCCATATTCGCCACGCGATACCGGGTCGGTCAGCCGGAAAGGGTGACGCAATTCGGACCGAGCCCGTAGGGTGTGGAGAACTTTCCTGCCTTGAGCACCGTGTAGCCCTGCCAGCAGTCGACCGGATTGGCCGCTTTCGTCGGTGCGAATGTCAGCGGCGGCGCGATGCCCCCAAGCGTATTATCGCGAATGGTGTGGAGACCCGCTACAAGTTGTTTTGAGGTGGCCGCCCCATTCGAGCCTAGCTTGCCGGCCTTTGCTGCAGTTGCGAGGAGCACGCCCGAGGCCCAAGTTTCGACCGCGAGCTCATTGAAGTCAGGCGACTTCAGAAGTGAAGGAGAGTACTTCTTAAACGCCGAAGTCATCGTTGCAATCGAGGGGTTGGACGTGTCGAAGTAAGGGATGTTCCCATTCTCAAAGACCGTATAATTGGCCAATCCCTGCGACTTGGCCATTGAAGGAGCGAGGGATGCTCCGTCGATGATGATTTTTGGAGTGTAGCCCTGTTTGGCGCAGCCTTGGGCAACAGATTCAATGACCCCGACGGCGTCTGCGATGAACAGCGCCTGGGCGCCAGACTGCTGAGCTGCTAAGCACTGTGCCGCGTAGTTGGGGGCCGATGCCGAAATTGCAAGCGCTGTCACTAGCGGTACACCTTCAGCGTCGGCAGTAGCCCTCAGCGGAGCAACCCCCTGCTGACAAGTTGCCGCCTCAGCACAGTACAAGAGCGCCATTTTTTTGGCCCCTGCCTTCTTTGCCGCACCGACAACCGAGGCGAAGATTGAGTCCTCTGTCTGACCAACCGCGTAGAAGTCAGAATTTGTGAGAAAGGGATCCTGGCTAACGTTCTGGCCAATAACCGGAACCCCATTCTCCTTAGCGAACGCCTCCCAGGACGTGTCCACATCGGTGGCGTCCACCAGCGCGATCACATGGTTTTGCGTCACGAGCTGTTGAACATCTGCAAGCGATGTGGCGGGATTCCCGTCATCATCCTTCTCGATCAGTTTGATTTTGTAGCCATTAACTCCTCCGGTGGCGTTGGTCTGGTCAACCCATGCCTGATATGCAGGAGGCACAACCGAGATGCTCGAGGCGAGCGGCCCAGTACAACCGCATACAATTCCGACTTCGATCGTCTTCGACGATGAGGCAGCGTCCGCTGCAGTCGACGTGAATGCCGAACCGGTGATGACGCCGGCAAGCCCCGCTACAAGAAGCGACGCGCTGCAAAGAATGTGAACTGATCGATTCACAACTGTTCCCCCTTTTCTCAAACGTCTACACCACTGGCGGTCATCGTCAAGTTAGCGGAAGAAGAACCAAATATCAATGCTTCGACATACTTCTTCAGGCCCGTCCCGAACACGACCCTTTGTCGATGCGACCTTGACCTTGGTGGACCGCCAGCCGCACCGCTCACCTACCGTGAGGTGGCACCAATCGCGACCGGGTCGTTTTGGACGGGAACGATGGCTCATCGTGTCAGTACACGCGTTTTGTGCGGGAGGGCGATATCGAGGCGCTTCGTGCTCGATGAAGAGATCGTAACCAGCTGATCAGGCAATGTGTGCCGCGCAATGCCTCGGCGTGCAACCGGCCTCCCGAGGATCGACTTAGCCGGAAGAGGCCGGCCTGCCCGCCAGGAGGGGCGGGGCGGCAGGGCGGACACTGAAGTTAGCGCAGATCCATGCACGGTGATACACTCGCTTTTACGCTTGGTGATTCGGAAAATAGCGAGGGGGGGTTCCATGAGGACCGGCTGGCGGACGTTGATCGCCATAGGCAGTGGCATGGCGGGCTCGACGGCCACAGGTTCAGGGTCATCAATGTGTACGACGACCTGAATCGAGCCACAACGGTCTCCGAGATACCAAGCTTGTAGAACTGTAGAAAAGACAAGGTTCGGAGCACTTCAGCCGGCAACTGAGGCGGCGGAGCAAAGAAAACAGGGGCCAACCGTAAGTCGTGTCTGATTTCCTTCCGTTCATCGTCATCGGCATTACCACCGGAGCGGTCTACGGCCTGGCGGGCGTCGGCCTGGTGCTGACCTACAAGACGTCGGGGATCTTCAATTTCGCCTACGGGGCCGTCGCCGCCCTGGCGGTGTTCGTCTTCTACTTCTTGCACACCGAGCACGGGATGCCCTGGCCCTATGCGGCGGCCCTCTGCCTCTTCGTGCTCTCACCGCTCGAGGGCCTAGTACTCGAATTGGTCGCGCGGACGTTGGAGAACGCGACGGCCACCTTGAAGGTGGTCTCCACCGTCGGCATCTTGCTCCTCATAGTCGGCGTGGGCGAGATCTGGTACGGCCAGTCCAACACAAACTTCCCCTCCTTCCTCGACACCAACACCGTCCGGTTCCTGGGCGTCAACGTCGGATTCGACCAGATCACGGTGATGATCGTCTCGGTGGCGGCGACGGCCATCTTGTACTGCTTCTTCCGCTTCGTGCGCCTGGGGGTGGCCATGCGGGGCGTGGTCGACAATCCCGACCTGGTGTCGATGACCGGCACCAACCCGGCGGCCGTGCGCCGCTGGGCCTGGATCATCGGCACCATGTTCGCCTCCATGGCGGGCCTCTTGATCGCCCCGTCACTGAACCTCAACGCCGAGATCATCGCCTTGTTGGTCGTCTCGGCCTTCGGGGCGGCGGCCATCGGCTACTTCTCCAATCTCCCCTTGGTCTTCGCCGGTGGCCTCCTCGTCGGCATCGTCGACGCCCTGGCCACCAAGTACGCCGCCACCGTGTCGTGGCTGGGCGGCCTTTCGGCCGGGCTGCCCTTCATCATCTTGTTCATCGTCTTGATCGTCATGCCGAGGGCCAAGCTGGCCGAGCGCCGGGTCACGACCACGGTCACGCTGCGCCGATCCTGGTACGCCCCGACGCGCATGCGGCTTGTGGCGGCGGTCATTGCCGTGGCCTTCTTCGCCTACGTGCCCGCCTTCGTCGGCACCCACCTTGTCACCTGGTCGAGCGGTCTGGTCTACGTCATGCTCTTCTTGTCGCTCGGACTCTTGGTCAAGACCTCCGGGCAGATCTCGCTGTGCCACCTGGCCTTCGCCGCGGTTGGGGCGGCGGCGTTCGGGCACTTCACCGCCGACTGGCACATCCCGTGGCTGGCGGCCTTGCTGTTGGCCGGATTGGTGGCCATGCCGGTGGGCGCCATCATCGCCATCCCGGCCATCCGCCTTTCGGGCGTTTTCTTGGCCCTAGCCACCTACGGGTTCGGGATCTTGCTCGAGCAGATGTTCTACCAGACCAGCCCCATGTTCGGGCCGACCACATCGGGGATCCCCGCTCCCCGTCCAGACGTCACCATCTTGGGGTGGCAGCTCTTCAGCGACAAGGGGTTCTATTACCTCTTGTTGGTCTTCGTGGTGCTGACCGTCGTCGTCGTCCAGGCCATTTTGCGCGGCCGCATGGGGCGCCTGTTGAAGGGTCTTTCGGACTCCTCGGTGGCCCTCGAGACCCATGGGGCGACGACCAACGTCATGAAGGTGCTGGTGTTCTGCATCTCTGCGGGGTTGGCCGCCCTGGCGGGGGCGCTCTTGGCCTCGTTGTACAACTACGGGCTGGGCAGCAACTACGACTCGTTCGCCTCGCTGACCATGGTGGCCATCTTGGTCATCATCGTCATGGGCGAGCCGTGGTACGCCATCGCCGGCGGGCTCGCCTTCCAGATCCCCTCGGGGTACATCACCTCGGGCAACGTCACCTACTACGAGCAGATGGTCTTCGGGGTCTCGGCCTGTCTGGTCGCGGCGCAGGCGAACCTGGCCCCGTCGGTGCCCCTTCGCATCCGCGGGATGATCGACCGCTTGGGTGGGCGCGAGACCGAGACCCTCTTGAACGCAGACGAGCTCGACGAGCTGGTCTTTGACGCCGCGGCGGAAGAGCACCAGAGCGCCGAGGCCGATCGTGAGGTGGCCGAGCGCGTGCCGGGCCCGGCCTCGGGCAAAGCCGGTCTGTTGGTGCGCGAGCTGGCGGTCCAGTTCGGGGGGGTGCGCGCCGTCGACAACGTCAGCCTGGACGCCCCGATGGGCCGCATCACCGGGCTGGTCGGGCCGAACGGGGCGGGTAAGACCACGACCTTCAACGCCTGCTCGGGGCTGCTCAAGCCGACGGCGGGTCGGGTCTTTTTGCACGAGCGCGACGTGACGGGAGTCGGGCCAGCGGGCCGGGCGCGTGCCGGCCTGGGGCGGACGTTCCAAAAGGCCGAGCTGTTCAACTCGCTCTCCGTGCGCGAGAACGTTGAACTCGGACGCGAGGCCGCCCTGGCCGGCGCCAACCCCTTCTCCCAGCTCGTCGGGACCCGCGGCGACCGCGCCGTGGTCAAAGCGGCGGTCGACGAGGCGATGGAGCTGACCGGGATCGGCCGGCTCTCCGACGTCCAGGCCGGACTCTTGCCCACCGGCCAGCGTCGCCTCGTCGAGCTGGCCCGAGTCCTGGCCGGTCCCTTCGACATGCTCCTCTTGGACGAGCCCTCCGCCGGGCTCGACGGCACCGAGACGGTCCAGTTCGGCAACGTGCTGAGCGGCGTGGTGGCCGAGCGCGGCGCGGGGATCTTGCTGGTCGAGCACGACATGGCCCTGGTGCGCCAGGTGTGCACCCACATCTACATGCTCGACTTCGGCCGCCTGGCCTTCGAGGGCAGCCCCCAAGAGATGCTGGCCAGCGACGTCGTGAGAGCGGCCTACCTAGGCTCCGAGAGCGTGGCGGCGGGCGGCACCGGCGGCGAGGAGGTCGCGCTGAGCGAGGGCGTGGTCGAGCCGGCATGAGCACCGGCTTGCACACTGCCGACGTGAGCTCCATACCGGCGAGGGCGAGAGGGGGGATCTAAGTGCTCGAGCTCGAGAACATCACGGCCGGCTACGGCGACACCGTGGTGCTGCGCGACGTGACCGTGTCGGTGCCCGACGCCAAGGTGGTCACCCTCCTCGGACCCAATGGGGCGGGCAAGACGACCTTGCTGCGGGTGGCCTCGGGCGTGATCAAGCCGATGAGCGGGCGGGTGATCCTTAACGGCGAGGACGTCACCGGGAAGCGCCCGTATGTCATGTCGCGCCGGGGCATGTGTAGCCTCCCCGAAGGACGGGGAATCTTTCCCTCGCTCAGCGTCAAGGACAATCTCATCCTCCAGTCGCCCAAGGGCAAGGAGTCCGCCACTTTCGAACGTGCGTTGACCTCGTTCCCTGCCCTCGCCACCCGCCTCAAACAGACGGCGGGCAGCCTCAGCGGCGGGGAGCAGCAGATGCTGGCCCTGGTCCGGACGTTCGCCTCCGAACCGAAGATCGTGGTTGTCGACGAGGCCTCCCTCGGGCTCGCCCCCATCGTCGTGGACCGCATCTTCGACACACTGGCGCAGATCGCGTCGACCGGAGTGGCGATCCTCCTGGTCGAGCAGTACGTCACCCGCGCTCTCGCCCTGGCCGACGCCGCCTGCCTGCTCAATCGCGGCGAGCTGGTGTTCTCGGGCTCGGCCGACGAACTCGAGGGCGACGAGATCTTCGAGCGCTACTTCGGCATAGAGATGAGCGCCTAATGGGACCGGCATGACGGGTGGCGACCATGCGATCTCGTGCGACTCTCATCTGGAGATCCACCCGCGCCGCCGGGGTCCCGGCACGTGCCGGCGGAGCACTTCGAACGGGTCCCCCGGCTGGTCAAACTCCGCCCCGTGGCGTGGGATGATCGTCGAGAGAAGCCCGTCGAGGGGCCCGAGAGGATCATCCATCGATCGCCGCGCGCTGAGAGGCGATACAACTCGGGCGGTACACAAAAGGGGAAGGTCATGGCTGAGTGGAACTTTACGACCGATTTTGTTTCGATTGGCAGTGGGGCTGGGGGACTGATCGGAGCCCTGGCGACCAAGTCTCGGGGCTTTGAGGCTCTCGTCCTGGAAAAGCGCGAGGTCATAGGAGGCTCGACAGCCAAGTCTGGTGGCATTCTATGGATTCCGAATAATCCTCTCATGAAAGCCGAAGGAGTCGACGATTCTTACGAAGACGCCATGGCCTACTTCGAAGATGTGGTGGGCGATGTGGGACCAGCATCGTCCCAGCAAAGGAGAGACGTATACGTCACCAACGGTCCTAATATGGTTTCCTTTCTCCAGGACCTGGGGGTCAGCTTTCGCCGCTGCGAGGGATACTCCGACTATTACCCGGACGCCAAGGGGGGGAAGGCGAGGGGAAGGTCGATTGAAGGCACCTTGTTTGATGGCAAGCGTCTCGGGCCGTGGTTCGAAAAGCTACAGATTGGAACCCTGTGGGAGATGCTGGGCCTTGCGGCCTATACCGGAGAGGTGGCACGACTGTCCAACTACAACAGAAGTGCCAAAAACTTCGCCACATCCGTAAAGGTATGGACTCGCACGAAAGTAGCGTTCGCGCGGGGCCAGGCCCCTCTCACTGCGGGGTGGAACTTAGTCGCGCAGTTGCTGAACATCGCCTTGACTTCTGAAGTACCTGTATGGACACAAGCTCATGTACGCGATGTCATTGTCGAAGACGGACGTGTCGCAGGGGTCCTGGTACGCCATGCCGGAAAAGATCAACGTATTATGGCCCGCAAGGGCGTTCTGATCGCTTCGGGTGGGTTCTCACACAATACCGATATGCGCAAGCGTTTTCTCGATGAGGTGGCAGCCAGCGACGAGTGGTCCTTTTCCAACCCCGGCGACACCGGCGAGATGATCGAAATGGCCATGGGCCTCGGGGCCGCCACGGATCTGATGGACGAAGTGGTCTGGAATCCGGTCAAGCTGGTGGAGGGAGTTCCAGTCTTCGAGGTGGAACGTCAGCGGCCGGGTTCGATCTACGTCGATTCTGCCGGGAAGAGATTTGTTAACGAATCGAATTCGTATCTCGAAGTATGCAAGGCGCAGATTGAGCGTAACCGTACGACGAAAGCTGTGCCCGCCTGGCTGATCTTTGACGATGATTTCAGGAGCCGCTATGCCTTTTCGAAAGGCCGCCCCGGCGTCATTCCTCAGGAATGGTTCACGAACGGCGCCGTGATCAAGGCGGGAACTCTGCAAGAGTTGGCGACAAGCTGTGGCGTCGATCCCGAAGGCCTACGGGCCACAGTGGCTCGGTTCAACCCGGATGCCAAGCGGGGTGTTGACAGCGAGTTCCACAAAGGCGACGGTGCATACAACCGGTATCTCGGCGATCCGAAGTGGTTGCCCAACGGGTGCCTGGCGCCGATTGAGAAGGCACCCTTCTTCGCTATTGCTGTCTATCCGGGGGACGTTGGGACCTGTGGGGGGATCTTGGCTGATGAACACGCGAGGGTGCTGAAGCCTTCAGGTGACGTGATTCCCAATCTCTACGCGACCGGCAATGCCACCGCGAGTGTGATGGGGAGGGCATATCTCGGTGCCGGCGCGAGTATCGCGAACAGCGCGGTGTTCGGGTACCTCGCCGCGTTGCATGCCAGCGGTAACTGACTGAAATCGGAGCTGAGCTAAGGAGGCTCAGTAGGCGTCTATGTAATCGCCCCAACCCCTGGAGGAGTTGGGGTTCATGGTTGAAACTTTGGGAGAGTGCTATGACCCTGACCGAGCGTACGAGCGGCAATCGAACCAATCCCTTCCCCATGCAGGATCGAATCTCAGTGCCTCGCGAGCGCTACTACGACCGCGAGTTCTTTGAGTTGGAAAAGGAGAAACTTTGGCGACACACATGGCAGGTGGCGTGTCGCCTGGAAGAGATTCCCGAGGTCGGGGACTTCACGGAGTACGTCATCTGCGATCAGTCGCTCCTGGTCGTGCGAGAGAGCGAGCAGCGGATCCGTACTTTCTACAACGCGTGCCGACATCGTGCGACTGAGCTATTGAAAGGGTCCGGCAGCCTCTTAGGTGGTCAGATCGTGTGCCCGTTTCACGGTTGGCGCTGGAACTCCGATGGTTCGAACTCATTTGTCTACGGGTCCGAAGCCTTCGCGGCCGAATGTCTCAAACCCGAGGATATCAAACTCCAAGAGTGCCGCTCCGCCGTATGGGGTGGGTGTGTCTGGATCAATCTGGACCTTGACGCCAAGCCGCTGGAGGAGATGCTCTTGCCGGCCGCGTCGATCCTAGAAGCACTTGGATTCGGCGATATGAAGGTCTGGTGGTGGAAGGAAATTGTCCTCGACGCCAACTGGAAGCTGGCGATGGAGGCGTTTCTGGAGGGATACCACACAATGCGCACCCACCCGCAACTCACCATGGGACTTGGCGAGGACTGGCCCGCCGGCTCAATCGGATATGAGACGTTTGATCACGGCCACTCTCGTTTCTGGATTGAGCCGTCTGATGAGCCCGTGAGCATAGAGATGTTCATTGAGTTCGCCCGGCTTTTGTGGGAGGGTCAAGATGCAATGACCCTCGAGAACGACGTCCGAGTATTCGAGGGGCTCCGGCGCCGGCCTGACGCGCAGGAGAACGCGGCTCCGATTGCGATCAGCGCCCTGTATGAATACGCCACCGGATCTGGCATTCCGCTGCCCCAGCTCACTCCCGAGCAGATGACCCAATGGGGCGGTGAGATCTTTCTCTTCCCCAATTTCTTCGTGCTGCCGCAGTACGGTAACGCGCTCAGCTACCGATTCCGTCCCTTTGACGACGACCCCGAAAAATGTCTCTTCGAGGTTTGGTCGCTTACCCTCTACCCCGAGGGTCACGAACCCGGCCGGGCGACACTACGCGGCCGCTTCGCACAAGACGACGAGGAAAACTGGGGCCTTATTCCGCGTCAGGATTTCAGCAATATAGAACGTCAGCAGCGCGGGACCCACTCGGACAGCTTCGACCATATGCGATTGGCGACGGAGTGGGAAGGTGCCATTGCCAACCTGCATCATGAGGTAGATAGGCATATCGCCCGCTAGTGGAAGATTCCCTCAGCTCGTCACCTGACGGAGCACGTGCGGTCTCGTCGGGTAACGAGCAGGCCAGCCAGGTCCACGTCGAGCCCGGAGGAGCCCACTTCGATGTTGATCCCAAGGAGTCGGTGATCCAGGCTGCTTGGCGTGCTGGCTATCAGTGGCCCACGACGTGCTGGGGACAGGCCGAATGTGGTGTCTGCGTCATGGAAATCCTTAAGGGAATGGAACTCTTGAATCCCGTGACAAAAGCGGAGGCGACTCGTTTGCGGGCGCTGTCGCGTCACAACGCAGAGGCTTGCAGGTTGGCTTGTCAAGCCCGTGTGGTGGGAAATGGGAATGTCATCGTCCGCAAGCCCGGGGTGCGACCACGCACCATCGCGTCACCCTCGCCATGAGACGCCATCGCCACAGCCTTCTGCGCACCCGGCGCGTACGTCCTTTGCCTACATGGCCTGTTGAGTTATTGCGATCTGCGTGCCGACCGGATAGCTTTGGGCAGCTTCGGCTCCATGACAGAGCACGCCGCTCGCTGACATCTGAGACATAAATTCTCCTTGCGACGCGGGAGCGCGAATTTTGCCCAGCTGATCTCCAACATGGATCGCTCTACTTCCGTCTCTACCTTTTCGGTCTCGATGACGTAATGCGGCTGGCCCTCGACAACGACAGCACCGTCGCCCTGAGCTTCCCGAAGAGAGCGCCGGCGATAGTGGCGGCAACTTCGGCCCCTGGACCGGCAAAGGCCGTGGCGTGGTGAGCCACCACCGCGCTCTTGGTCTTCCCGACGGATTCGAGGATACGTTCGGTGTCGAGTGGCACGAGCGTACGAAGGTCAAGGACCTCGCCGTCGAGACCTTCGACGACGAGCTGCTCGGCGGCGGTCAACGCGTCGAAGACCTCAGCACGCTCGGCGTGCTGAGGGACCACAGTCTGATTCCCCAGCAGGACTTGACCGTTGTGCGTCGAGGCCAACAATCTCGTGCAGAATCCGCAACATCTCGATCATCTCGTCGATGTCAAGCTCCGAGTAACCAGCGGTGATCCAATCGCCAGAAGAGCGCTTGCGAATGTCCCGGGCAACCGCCATCGAGGAATATGAGGTGTAGCTTCGCATGAGCGGTTCCGAGCAGCGCTCCCTAGCGACCAGTGGGCCAGATCCATGCTGCAGCATGCAGGGCGTTGGACGACGGAGTATCGTTTTGAGATGCCCATTCGAGGTGTCCCATATTGCAATCGGGTCTCGCGAGGTGGAGGAGATCCTTCCTTCCGGACGAACTTCGGGGGCATCGAGTGGTGGATTCCGGCTCGGTGGGGCGCCGACTTCGCCTGCTCGTCGGCGACGCCGAAGAAGCCACCGATTGTTCCTGTGGCCTCTACCTCAACGACGCGGCCCGCAGGCTTCCGAATACACGGACGTACTAGCGCGCGGCAGTACCAGTATGCAGTGGGCTGGTTTCCCGGCCTCGAAGGAGGAGAGTCAACTGATGATTGAAGGAATTTCGACCCTCTACTCGGACCGCGCAAACCGGTCGCTCGAGAGCCCACTCATCTCGACCTATCGGGACTCAAGCACCATCCGGTACCGTTTGGGGACGGGCTTGCCGGATACGGAGCTCTTCCCGATCTCAGAACTAGAGGAGTACGCTACCCGTGCGCTGCGCGAGCGAGGCGTGGAATGTCTGGCCTACGGGATGGGTGGCCGTGGCGGATTTGCGGGTCCGCTGAGCCTCCGAGAGACATTGGCTAAGCGGACGCTCGAGCACGACGGCCGTGACGTCGGTGCCGACGGGATTGTGCTGGCCAGCGGAGCGTCGCACGGCTTGTCATTGGCAGCCAACGCCTACCTATCCCCCGGGGATGCTGTGTTGGTCGAGTCGTACTCGTGGCCCTGGGCCCTACGCTTCATGACCGACGCCGGTGCCACCATCGCCCCAGTCCCGATGGACGACGACGGGATGATCGTTGACGAGCTCGAGCCGCGGATCCAAGAAGTTAAGGCCAGCGGTAAGTGTCCAAAAATGATATACACCATACCCACCTTCCATATACCCACGGGAACCTGTATGCCGACGGAGCGCCGCCTGGAGCTGTTGGAGGTGGCCCAGCGCCACAAGATGGTCGTCTTGGAGGACAATCTCTATTTCGATCTGCGCTACAAAGGTGAGACCGTCCCTTCGTTGCTGGCTCTCGACGAGTCGGGCCTGGTGCTTCAATCAAATGGGTTCTCAAAGACGCTGGCCTGCGGGCTCCGCATGGCCTGGGTCGCCGGTACGCCGGAGGCAACGCTGCCCCTCGAGCTGGTGCGCCAAGACCTCGGGGTGAACCAGTGGACTGCCCACATGCTCTCGATGTGGGTGTCCGACGGTCGCTGGGACGTGCATCTGGAGCGCATCTTGGCGTCGGCCCGGTCCAAGTACGAGGTGACCCTGCTCGCCCTGCGAAAGTATTGCGAGCCCTACGTGAACTTCTTCGTGCCCGACGGCGGCATCTATTTTTGGTTGAAGTTCGCGCCCGAGGTCGACCCGGGCAAGTTCCGTCAGCGGATCGAGACGGAGGGCGTTGGCGTGGCTCCGGGAGAGCGTTTCTCTCCCGGACAGCAGGCCGCGCTGCCGGGCTGGGACATCAACGTCGGCGATTGCTTCTTTCGGATTGCCTTTGTCGACGTGCCCGAGGATGAACTCGAAAAGACTATCGCTGTGCTCGGCCAGTGCTTGGCGGACAGCGCTGCCTGAGCCGAGTGGGCAGCCAAGAGCTGGAGGATTCCTTATGCGTCAACGTATCGAGTCGAATCCAGCCAGCCTGTGGGCCGAATGCTCCAAAGGGGTGCAGGTCGGACAGGCCATCTATCTCTCCGGCCAGGTCGGCTCCGATGACGATGGGACCTTGGCTGGCGACGACATCCGGTCACAGGCCAAAAAGTCGCTTGAGAACATCGAGCGGTTGCTAAAGGTGGCTGGGGCTACCCTGCGCGACATCGTGCACCTGACCCTGTACTTCACCGACCCAGCCAACGCCGCTGGGTATTTCGAGGTGGCGGCCGAGTTTTTCCCTGAAGACCCTCCGGCCGCCACCGCCGTGGTCGTGGTCGCCTTGCTCAGCCCCCGACTGTTGATAGAAATCCAGGCGACCGCAATCAAGAGCGCATAAAGTACCTGGACGCACTCGACTTGTCCCTTTGGTTGACCCGGATACATCAACGGTGAGGCACGATCCGATAGTCCCGGCTACGCCGCGAGACAGGCGTCCGAGTGGGCGGACAGCCCGGATCGCTTCTGCCAGATCAGGTGCGGCACGGTCTATGACAGTGGGCATGCCTTCCGGCGTTAGGGCGTTGGAGGTCAGTTGGGGAGACTCCTGTGCTCACGTCGGTCACTGTGAGTCGGAATAACAAGCGTCCACGTGTTGATACGGAAGCTGTTCTCGTCAGATTCACTCTGCACGGAGTGAAAGGATTCTCGTATATGGCGTTGTTGCGATACTGCGATTCCGTCGATGGAATACTTCGACTACCAGATCTCGACCCCTCCGCCGGCGAGTTGGCCGAATGGTGACGATGCCCCAATCGCCTGGATTGCAGCGACCTCGCGAGCGTCGAAGTGAGTCGATGGTCCTCGCCAGTGCTTGGGACGGGCTAGGGGCTCTTCTGGCATGTCAGGTTCGGTCGGTAGTGCCCTGTGTTCAGTCTCGCTCGCGAAGGGCGTGTTCCAGTCTTACAAATCGGTTCGACATCGCCCTTAGCTACTTCCCCCTGAAAAAGTCGATGTGAAAAAAGCCCGTGACCAGCGCGTTCACAATACGAGGGTGCTCGCGTTCTGGTCCGAATGAGACAACGATGGCTCCGTCCCCCTCTTTGCCCAAGAGAAACGGAGCCATCGTGTTGCGCACCAAGGTAGACCTTCAGCCGACCCTTTGGCGACCGTGGGCGCAGTGCGGACGAGTCGCATGCTCTCCACTACATCGAGGACAACAATAACCGTTTCGGCCGCCCGGGCCAACGGGTAACCCGGCCTGGGGTGGCTTGCTCGTAGAGGGCTCGCCGCGCTGTTCTGACGGGGTGGAGGTTATTGGCCGACGGTGCGTCCCGGCACGGAGGGAATGACACGCTGAGCGTCGGCAGGCGCTCGGGCTGGTTTGAGGAACACCTCGACCTCTTCGGGTGGGAGAGGTCGAGCAAACAGGAAACCCTGCCCCACGTCGCACTGCTCGGTTTGGAGCTGGGTCAACTGGCCCGACTCCTCAATCCCTTCGGCAAGCGTTTCGAGATGGAGTGCTTTTCCCAGCTGCATCAGGGTGTGGATGAGGGCGTCTCCCTCAGGGGTTTTCGCCATGCCCGAGATAAACGCCCGGTCGATTTTTAGGGAATCGACCGGGAACTGCTGGAGGTATGACAAAGAGGAGTAGCCGGTGCCGAAGTCATCGATGGCGATGCGGACCC
>Ga0182015_10005210_pt1 | contig 13629 bp, 11 predicted proteins | sample 712P3MmetaG_FD_120478 | JGI IMG/M metagenome (GOLD analysis project Ga0182015, IMG submission 120478) | Permafrost microbial communities from Stordalen Mire, Sweden - 712P3M metaG | ecosystem: Environmental > Terrestrial > Soil > Wetlands > Permafrost | place: Sweden: Stordalen | collected...
GGCGTCCGAAGTTCTTCGGGGAGATGCCCGCCAAGACTCGATTGCCGACGGGCTGGCCGGGCATTGTCATTCGTTCCGCCGTTTGCCGTGCGCTGAGATCAGCCGAGACAGGAGAGTGGCATATAGTCGCTCACCGATCTGTTCGGTGACGTACGGAGATCGAAGGCTTTTGGGTTAAGTGCGATGGCGCACAGACGATGCACCGCGAGACGACTAGCGTCGGTGGGTGAGCCCGCCTGTCCCCACCCTGCCGAGCGGTCTGACCAACGCCGAGGCACGGCTTCAGCTCGAGAAGTCGGGACCGAACGCGATGCCCGATGTCGCGTCGAGCCGATACCCTCATCGCCACGACGCTATCGGTGGCTGGAATCGCGATGACACCGTTGCCATTACCGGCGGTCCTTGGCACGCTCACCGCGGCCGCAGCCTTTGCGGTCATTTTCGATTTCGCGAAGGTGCCCGCGTTTCGCCGGCTTGGAATCAACTGACGGCCGGACTGGATTGACTCTGGAGATTTGCAAACATAGCTTCGCGTGAGCACAAGAACCAGTTGCTGGCCGCATTGCCCGATTCCATTTGGGTTCAAAGCCAATGCTACGCGGTCGTCGAAAAAGAATACGACCGGCTCCTATCTTGACGGCGGTTAGTCGGCGACTTGCCAAGCAAGCGCGACGCAAGCCCGTTCCTCCGGGTCTTTGGTCGCGCGGAATGATTGCGACGCTCGGCGCGCAGTTCCTCTCCGCCTTGGCCGACAACGCATTGCTCTTTGCAGCGCTCGCGCTCGTGCGAAAACTGCATTATCCCGCCTGGAGCGGCCCCCTGATCCAGGAGTTCTTCGTGGGCTCCTACATACTGCTCGCTCCGTTCGTCGGTGCGTTCGCCGATACACAGCCCAAGGGGCGCGTGATGGCTTTCGCCAATCTCGCCAAGTTCGTCGGCGGTTTGAGCATGTGCGTGCACATCAATCCGTTCTTGTGTTACGCGCTGGTGGGTAGCGGTGCGGCGGCCAATTCACCCGCCAAGTACGGCATTCTGGGCGAGCTCACCACACGTGAACAGCTGGTCAAAGCCAATAGTCTCCTGGAAGCCTCGACAATCGCGGCGATCTTGCTCGGTGCCGCCGCGGGCGGAATCCTGACGGATTGGAGCATAGAAGGCGCCCTCATGGCGATTACCGCCTGCTACGCCGCCTCGGCGTTGAGCGCACTCTCGATTCCGCGCCTGAAGCGGGTTGTCCCGACCGTGAACTTCTCGGTTCCCGCCAGCATCAAGGCCTTTGGCTCGCAGACCCGATCGCTGCTGAAGAAGCCGAAGGCTCGGCTTGCAGTGGTCGGCACCGCGCTATTTTGGGGCGCGGGCGCAGCGCTTCGCTTCCTCGTCATCGCCTGGGTACCCGTGGCCCTAAAAATCACGAACAATCGAGTGCCGGGCTTTCTCACGGCGATGGTGGCCGTGGGAATCGTGGTGGGCGCCGGGCTCGCGGCACGTTTCGTGCGGCTGGGAACGCACCGGCGGGCGTTGCCAGCGGGTATGATGATAGGGGTCGGCGTCTGTCTACTGCCCTTCGCGAAAACGCTGCCTCTGGCCTTCGTCCTCATGGTGTTCGTCGGAACCTGCAGCGGATTCTTCGTCGTGCCGCTCGATGCCCTTTTGCAAAGGCAAGGCGAGGACGGCGTCGGCGCGGGGTCGGCTATCGCCATTCAAAATTTTTTCGAGAACCTGAGCATGCTCGCGATGGTCGCCGGCTACACGGCCGCCTCTTTCATGAGTGTATCCGCGAACGAGATTGCAGTGGGCTTCGGGCTCTTTATCGCGTTTTCCATGGGGACGCTGAACTTGATTCGCCGCTGATCGCAAGCGACCCAGGGCGGAGCCTATGTGCGACATCGAACAGACCTCGTACGGCCGAAAAGCCATGTTGTGCACCCAGTTCGAACCTATTATTCGAAGGATGAATCGATGATGTCCTTTGCTGGCGATCTCACCGGGCCGAGTACGGCATTGCCGCACTTTTGGCAGCATACGGTCGGCAGCGGCCATGCGACGCTGGGATTGCGCTCGGATTGGCAGGCGCAGTTGAAGCGGACGCACGATGAGCTGGGAATGAACCACGTGCGCTTTCACGGTCTGCTGTCCGACGATATGGGTACCGTCATCTGTCAGGACGGCGCGTTGCTGTATTCGTTTTTCAACGCGGACCAGATCTTCGATTTCCTGCTGTCGATCGGCATGAAACCCTTCGTCGAGCTGAGTTTCATGCCGTCGGCCCTCTCTTCCGGCCCTAAGACCGTATTTCACTACCGGGCGAATGTGAGCGCCCCGCGAGACCCGGCGCAATGGGCGGTGCTGATTAGCCGCTTGGTGGCGCACTGGTGCCGTCGGTACGGCGTCGAGGAGGTGCGGCAATGGTTCTTCGAGGTCTGGAACGAGCCCAACCTGACCGCGTTCGGGAGCGGCAAGCAAAGCGACTACTTCGAGCTGTACCGATATACGGTGCAGGCGATCAAGGGAGTCGATGCGGCGCTGAAAGTCGGCGGCCCCGCGACGGCCGACAACGCTTGGGTGAGCGATTTCATCGGCTTCTGCGTCGCGGAGGGCTTGGCCGCCGACTTCATCACCACTCATCACTATCCGACGGATTCGTTCGGCAAGCCCGGGGACGATACGGAAGCACAACTGTCGCAAAGCAGGCGCAGCGTGCTGCGGGATGAGGCGCGCACCGTGCGCCGGGAGGCAGGGACATTGCCGCTCTACTATACCGAATGGTCCACGTCCTCCAATCCGCGGGATCCGATGCACGACGATCCCTATGCGGCCGCGTTCATCGTCAAGACGGTGCTCGAGGCGAACGGTCTTGTCCAGGGTTACAGCTACTGGACATTCTCGGACATTTTCGAGGAGAACTATTTCCCTTCCGTGCCGTTCCACGGCGGCTTCGGATTGCTGAACATCCACGGCATCGCCAAACCCTCATATCGAGCCTACGAGTTATTGCGCGGCATCGGCACCGAGCTATTGCCCGTCTCGGGGGTACATTCCACCCTCGATGCATGGCTCATTCGCGGCGACAACCGCGCGACGATCATATTCACTAATTTCGCCCTTCCCCGCCACCCGATACAGACCGAGTCCGCATCGTTCACCTTGACCGGTGCCGGGTCCGTCGCCACCGCCACGCTCAGGCGGATCGATCTGGAACATGCCAACGCGAAGCGCCGGTGGCAACAGATGGGCGAGCCCGAGTATCCGAGCGCTGCGGAGGTCGCCGAATTGCATGAGGCCTCTCGCTTGTGCGAAGAAATCCAGCCCTTCGAGCTGACCGGCGGCACGCTGCGTGTAGATGCGATCATGCTGCCGCAATCGATCGCCGCGATCGAGCTCACCTGTTAGTCGCGCATGCAGGCACTCCAAGAATTGACGGACGACGCCCTGCTCGATCGGCTGCAACGCGGAGCGTTCGCCTATTTCTCGGAAAATACCAACGCGAGCAACGGACTGGTCGCCGATACGTCTCGCCCCGGATCCCCGTGCAGCATCGCGGTGGTTGGATTCGCGCTCTCGTGCTATCCGGTGGCCGTGGAACGCCGCTGGATCTCGCGCGCCGAGGCGGCCGCGTTGACCCTGAAGACGCTGGAGTTTTTCTCGCTCAGCGCTCAAAGCGATCAAGCAGGCGCCACGGGTTTCAAGGGAATGTATTACCACTTCCTGGATATGCGCAGCGGAAGGCGCGTGTGGCAGTGCGAGTTGTCGGTGGTCGACACGACGTTGCTGATGGCAGGAATACTCACGGCTGCATGCTACTTCGACGGGGTGGGCGATGAGCGGCGCATTCGAGAGCTGAGCAATGCCCTGTACCGGCGCGTCGATTGGCAATGGGTCCAGAACGGCCTCGAGACGGTCTCCCAGGGATGGAAACCGGAATGCGGCTTTCTTCACTACGGCTGGGAAGGGTACAACGAGGCGGCAATCGTCTATGTCCTAGGCATCAGTTCTCCGACCCATCCCCTGCCCGCGGCGAGCTTTGCCGGTTGGACGTACACCTACCAATGGGAAAACCTGCTCGGCCACGATGTGCTGTACTCGGGTCCTCTGTTCACGCACCTGTTCTCCCACGCATGGATAGATTATCGGGGCATACAGGACGGATTCATGCGTGAGAGGGGCAGCGATTATTTTGAGAACACCCGGAGAACGATCGCCGTGCATCGCGAGTACTGTGGCCGCAATCCCCGCGGCTATGAGGGATACGGCCGCAATTTATGGGGCATCACGGCAGGCGATGGACCGGGCGATCGGGAGATGCGACAGGATCGCCGCGACAGGCGATTCTTTGGCTACATGTCGCGCGGGGCACCCTACGGTCTGGACGACGGCACGATTGCTCCCTGGGCGATGCTGTCCACCTTGCCTTTCAACGCCGAGGCGGCGTTCTTGGGAACCCGGCACCTCCTAAAGACCTATCCCCAGGTCTGCTCGAATGACCGCTTTTCGAGCGGCTTCAACCCGACGCTGCGAGCGACGGGAACCGGCTGGTTGTCCGAGGGATGCTACGGCCTAGATCAGGGGTTATTGGTGATGATGATCGAGAACTACCGCACCGGGCTCATCTGGAAGATCACCCGCGATTGCCCTATATTCCGCGCAGGCTTGACCGGTGCCGGATTTACAGGAGGGTGGTTGTAACCATGTCGGCCACCGGCTTGCCCCCGAAATCCGACCGGGCTACCCAAAGCGAGTTCTTGAGCCGCGTGAGGCCGCCGGAGTGGCGAAATCCGCATCCTCGGCAGCCCTACGATCTGGTCGTCGTGGGCGGCGGCCCTGCGGGCTTGAGTGCTGCCGAATTCGCAAGACGACAGGGACGAAGCGTGGCCTTGGTCGAGCAAGGCTGGCTCGGCGGAAATTCTCTGAATTCGGGGTCGATTCCCTCCAAGGCGATCATCCGTGCCGCTCAGGAGCTCTCATCCCTGCGCGACGAGGAGGATTACGGCGCCGTGGCGTTCAAGCCTCCTTCGACCGATTTTGCCGCCGTGATGGCGCGCATGCGGCGAATTCGCACGCGTCTGGCCGAATATCACTCGGCCGAACGGCTGCGACGGCAAGGGATCGACCTGTATTTCTGCAAAGCGCGCTTCGGTGACCCCCACGTATTGCTTGCGGGAGACACGCCGCTATCGTTCAAGAAGGCCATCGTCGCCACCGGCGCGCGGCCCAGACCCTCCAACATTCCGGGTCTCGATCGGATCGCCTATCTCACCAGCGATTCGATTTTCGATCTAACCGAGTTGCCCGCACGGCTGGGCATCATCGGCGGCGGCCCGCTCGGCTGCGAATTGGCACAGGCCTTCTGCCGGCTCGGTTCGCACGTGATCATTGTGCAGAACGATCCGAAATTCCTGCCTGAAGTGGAACGAGATGCCGCCGAATTATTGTCGATGTCCATGTCGCGGGACGGCGTGGAAACCCGATTGAATACCTCGGTCGTCGGCGCTCATATCGATGGCGGAACAAAATACCTCGATACGGTCAACGACGATGTCAAATGTTCCATCGCGGTCGATCAAGTCCTGCTGACCATCGGACGTGTGCGCAATGTCGAAGACCTGGGTCTCGACGCCGCGGACATCAATTGCGACCCGGCACGAGGAATCTATGTCGACGACTTCCTGCGGACGTCCAACGCCGACGTTTACGCTGCCGGGGACGTTTGCAACTGGCATCATTTCACGAACGTCGCCGAATTCTCGGCCCGCATCGCGGTACAGAACGCGTTTGGTGCGACGATAAGGCGCCCGGATCAATCCCAGATCCCGTGGTGCACCTATTGCGACCCGGAAATAGCGCACATCGGCATCAATGCGCGCGAGGCGCACCGGCGCGCCATTCCGATCAAATCCTATACGGTCATGATGCAGGATGTCGATCGCGCGATCACCGACGGACAAGACGAGGGCTTCGTGAAACTCTACGTGAGAGGAGGGACGGACCAGATTCTCGGTGCGACCGTGGTCGCCACTCGTGCCAGCGAGCTCATCAATGAGATATCGGTCATCATGAGCGCCGGAATCGGCATGCGCCGGCTCGCAGCCGTTCTTCACACCTATCCCGCCCAATCGGATGCCATTCGCTTGGCGGCCGTTGCCTACCTGAACGACCGATCTGCGGATGAAGGTTGACCGGTACCGCCCGCGATAGAGTGCGCACTACTCTCCCGCCGCGCCCCTCTCCTATGTGAGAATGAATGGTCGTTGGACAATGATCCGTCACGAGGGGATGCAATGTATCGAGTGAAGCGGTTTGGCGTGTTGAAATCGTCGATGGCGCGCGACCGTATGAGGCGCACTCGTATGGCACGTACCGGCATCGCGCTGTTAAGCGCCTGTCTGGTCTCGGGCGCCGCGCTCGGCGCTTCGGCCGGCAGCACATCGGCAGGCGGAGCGGCCGCCCGTGGCACGGCAACCATCTTTTACGACGCCCAGGTCTTTACCGCCGAGCCGGACCATCCCTACGCCGACGCAGTGGCGATCCGCGCCGATCGGATCATCGCGGTCGGCGATCTGGCCTCAGTCGAAAACGCCGCGGGACCGGGCGCCAGGAAAGTCGATCTCAAGGGCAAATTCCTGATGCCCGGCATGATCGACGGGCATGCACACCCGATCGCCGGCGGCGAGACCCTTATTCAGGCCAATTACCCCGACACGCAGGATTCCATTCCCGCCCTCGAGCAGTTCGTGGCCGAACACCTCCGGAAAAAGGACAGTCGTCTGGGCGATGTGCTGGTGGTGAACGGCATCGACATCGGCTACTGGGCGCATGCCGCCGAGATCGACGCAGCGCTCTCGAGCGGTGCCTTCGCGGATCAGCCCGTCGTGCTGTACGGATCGGATGGGCATACCGGCTGGGCCAACAAGGCGGCGCGTGCTCGTGCGGGAATCACCGCGGCCTACATCCGCGGGTTGCCGGAAAGCGAACAGCATTGCTACGGTTTCGATCGGGCGTCGTACGCTCCAAACGGGTTCATGGTCGATGCTTGCAAGATCAAGCTCGACAAAAGCCTTCCGCCGCCCTCCGCCGAGACCATGCTCCAAGCGGGTGAGGCCGCTGTTCACTACATGAACGCGCTGGGTATCACGGGCTGGCTCGACGCCGCAGTGAGCGGAGTGGTCGGCGGAGCCGTTCCGGCGAGCGTCGACGATCCCGGCTTCCTGCCCGTGTACAAAGCGCTGTCAGAGCGCGGGGAGTTGACTGCTCACGTCGTCGCTTACCCCGTCGTCAAGCCCGACCTTGGGAGCCAGCAGATCGACGTGGTCGAGGCGCTGCGCGCCAAGTACCAGGGGATCGCCAATTTGACCATACCGGGGCTCAAGGTCTTCGCGGATGGTGTTGTGGAAACCCCCTCGCATACCGCCGCGCTCACCAAGCCCTACGTCGGCACAGGCCGGTCCGGCCAGCTGCTCTTCACCCCGGCGAAGATGAATGCGCTCGTGACGGAAGCGGCCAAGCGCGGGCTCAATGTGCATGTCCATGCAATTGGCGACCTGGCGGTCAAAGCCTCGCTCGACGCCTTCGAGGCCGCCCGCAAGGCCTATCCCGACGCGAACCTGCCGTTCACTCTAACCCACGCACAATTCGTGGATCCCGAAGACATTCCGCGGTTCGCGCAGCTGCATGTAATTGCAGCGCTGCAACTCTTGTGGGCGATCGCCGACCCGAGCACCAATGAACAAGTGAAGCCCTATATCGACCCGTCGATCTACCGTTGGATGTATCCCGCGAGGTCCATACTCGATACCGGGGCCGTAATCGCAGGAGCGAGCGATTGGCCGGTCAGCACGGCGAATCCATTCGAGGCCACCTATCAAGCGGAGACTCGCTCCGGGCCGCAGGGGGTGCTGGATCCGTCCCAGCGAATGCCGCGCGAAGCGATGCTCTACGCGTACACGCGCAACTCGGCGCAGGCCCTGGGTCAGCTGAAGGAGATCGGGTCGATTGCACCGGGCAAATATGCGGACTTGGCGTTGATCGACAGAGACGTGCTCACCATTCCCGCCGACCAACTGAAGAGCGCGGCGGTCGTCTTCACCATGTGGGAGGGCAAGATCGTGTACGGACACGAGCCGTAGAATCGTTCACTCCGATACCGTTCTCTCGAGCTCGTCCAGATCGATGGGCTTGACCAGATGATGATCGAAGCCGGCATCGCGTGTGCGCTCCCGATCTTCGTCCCTGCCATGGCCGGTCAAGGCGACCAGGCGTACTCCGCGAAGCTCGGGCATGCCGCGCATCCGGCGCGCGACTTCACAGCCATCGATCTCGGGCAGCCCGATGTCCAGCAGAATGACGGCGGGCTTGAGCTCGGATGCCCGCTTCAACGCTTCCGGCGCGGAATACACTGCCGTCACTTGATGGCCGCCGAGCTCGAGCAACATGGCAAGGCTATCGGCGGCGTCCCTGTTGTCGTCCACGATGAGAATTGCCTTTGGGCATGCCATGCTGCGCTCAGCCGCCCAAGTGAAGGCGCAGGAACTTCGAAGTGCGGGAGTTGGCCAGGCCGGCCGCCGCCGCGTCGTAATGCGCGCCGCCTACCCGCGCGAACGCATGATCGACGCCGGGATAGCTGTAGATGGTGACCAGGGAATTATCTTTCAGCGCCTGCTTGATTTTCTCTTGAGCGGGTGGCGGAACGAACTGGTCCTTTTCCGCCATGTGCAGGACAAGCGGCTTGGCGATGTTCTTCGCTTCGCCGACCAGATCCTGAATTCCGACGCCGTAGTAGCCCACGCTGCAATCGACGTCGCTGCGCGTCGCCATGAGATAAGCGAGCTTTCCGCCGAGACAATAGCCGACGCTGCCGACCTTTCCGGTACACGCCGGATGGTGCCGCAGTTGCGCGAGCGCCGCCTTGAGATCTCCGATGCCCTTGTCGACATCGAACAGGTTGAATAGTTCGAAGGCGCGTTTCCATTCCGCCTCTGTCTTGTCGGTGATCTGGATGCCCGGCTCGATGCGCCAGAAAAGATCGGGGCAAAGCGCCGCATAACCTTCCGCCGCCAACGCGTCGCATACCGCGCGCATGACGGCGTTGACGCCGAAGATCTCCTGGGCAACGACGATGCCGGGGCCGCTGCCGCCCTTGGGCACCGCCAAGTAGCTCGTGAAGCTGCCGCCGTCCGGCGCACGTATCGTGATGTCGACCATGATCGTCTCGCGTTGATAGGAGAATGCCGGTCATTATGCCCTGATAACGGCCCGTCATGCTGCCCTATGCGGGCCGCCAGGGAACGCTGTATCGTAGCGATCGACGCATGCTCGTGAGAATTCTATCGTTCCTAATACTCGCTGGGCTGAGCGCTGCGTTGAGCGGCGCTCCGACCGCAGGCGCCCCGGCCCCGCCGCACCCCGGCGCGGCGCGGATTCGGCACGTTTTCATCATCGTGCTGGAAAACAAGAACTACGAGGACACCTTCGAGCGGAGCGTGCAGGACCCCTACCTGGGCAAGACCTTGCCGACGCTGGGCGCAGTCCTGACCCGCTACTACGGCACCGGACATTTCAGTCTGGACAACTACCTCGCCATGATCAGCGGCCAGGCCTCCTCCAAGGCCACCGAAGCGGATTGCGAGGAATTCAGCGATTTTCGTCTCCTGCGCGTCGATGGCGAGGGGCAGGCCGTGGGCACGGGCTGCGTGTATTCCACCCAGATCAAGACTTTGGCCGATCAATTGCAGGGCGCCGGCTTCTCCTGGAAGGGCTACATGGAGGACATGGGCAATGATCCCGCGCGCGAAAGCGAGACCTGCGGCCATCCGAAACTGAACGAGAAGGATCCGACTCAGGCCGCGGAGGCGCCCCGTCCCGGCGTACCGGCCGGCGATCAATATGCCGCCCGCCATGATCCCTTCGTGTACTTCCACTCCATCATCGATGCGCCCGCTTGCGCGACGAGTGTCGTCAATCTCAAAGCGCTGCCGAAGGATCTGGAATCGCCGCGTACCACGCCGAATTTCTCGTTCATCACTCCGAACCTTTGTAACGACGGACACGACGGCGATGGGGGCGGTGCCCCGGGAAGAGGCTGCGCCGACGGCCGCCCGGGCGGCCTCGCCTCCACCGATGCATTCCTGCGAACCTGGGTGCCCAAGATTCTCGGGTCGCCGGCCTACAAGGAGGACGGGCTGTTGATCATTACCTTCGACGAAGGCGACTTCAGTCGCCCCGTGAAGCACACCGATCCCATGACCGGCAAGACCACGATCACGACGAGTGCCAAGGGCGAATATTGCTGCGGCCAAAGGATCGGCCCCAACATCGAGCGGCCTACCGTCCAGACATATGTCGAATCGCCGACGGTGACCGACCTCGTGAAGATCGAGGGCTACGGCGGCGACCGTATCGGCGCGATCTTGCTGTCGCCTTTCATTCGGCCCGGTACGGTCTCCGACGTGCCCTACAATCATTACTCGTTGCTGCGAAGTCTCGAAGACATCTACGGCGTGGGACACTTGGGCTACGCGGCGCAGGGCGGCCTAACCACCTTCGGGCGCGACATATTCAATAACCCGTGAACGCGGCTTTCGGGAGCCAGTTTTCGAAATACGGATTTCCATCTCGGATTGCCCAAAAAAAGGATCCGACAATGGCGCCCTCGAAGCGAGCCGCTGAAGAGGAAGCGATGTTCACGAAAGATCCCACCAAGACACCCAAGCGCCAGCGTGCGGCCTTCGGCGTGAACCGCGAGAAAACCTCCATCCCCGATCTGTGGAAGGAGATGTGGGCGGGTACGGGCGAAACGAACCGCCGTTTGCGCTGGCGCCGGTGGGACCGCGATCTACATTTCAGGTGAACCGGGGGCGGCGCTCGAATCAGGCCCGGCTGCGGCGGCGCCACCAGTTGAGCGCCTCCTCGACCCCGAGCAGGCGGCCCGGCGCGGCGACCGGCTGGTAACCCGGCAAATCGGCGAGGATGTCGCGCCAGCGCTCTCCCGCCAGCACGGCGCGCAGCCGCTGTATCCCAGGATGGGCAGCGCTCTCCTTGAGACAGGCTAGAAAGTAGTTCTCCTCGACCAACGGGACGAAATGCAGTCCGAATTCGAGCGCCGCCGCCTCGACGCCGACGCCGGCATCGGCCACCCCGCTGGCGATGCACAAAGCCACCGCGACATGCGTGTGCTCGATGTGCTCCGCATATCCGGACACGGCGCTCGGCACCATGGCGTGCTCATGCATGAGGTGATCGACCAGCATCCGGGTCCCGGAACCCTGCTGGCGATTGACGAACCGCATGCCTTGACGCGCGATATCCGAGAAGCTTCGCAGCCCTTGAGCATGTTCGCGTCGCACCATCAATCCCTGCGTGCGGCGGCAACATCCGATCAAGATGTGGGTCTTCGGCTTGAGCAGCGGCTTCAACGCCTTGGCGAAGCCCGGCGCCGCACCCTTTAGAATGGGGACGTGAAACCCCGCGATCATGCACTGCCGAGCGTTCAACGCGCGCAAGGCGTCGACGCTGCCCTGAAACCCGATGTCGAGATGCAGATCGGCGGCGTTCGCCACGTGCTGCTGCAGTATTGGAAGCGCGATGTCGTGGCTTGCCGTGAGCGTGACCAACTGATGACGCGGATCACGCGCCTCAGCCAGCACCCGCGCAAGACCGGACCGCAGGGCCTCGATGTGCGGCTGCATCCGGGTACGGGCGCGTCGTTCAGCCCACAGAAGACGTTCCGCGAACTGCGTGGGACGCGCGCGCCGGCCTTGCGCCCATAGGATGAGCGGCTCGCCGAGTTGCTGCTCCCATTTGTGCAGCGACCCCCAGACGTATCGATAGGAGGTGCCGAGCGCCAGAGCCGCATGCCGGATCGAGCCCGTGTCGAGCACCGCGGCCAGGAGGTCGAACAGCGGATTGCCGAGAGCCGCGCCGCGCTGCTCATCGGCCTCAAAGGAATATCGCAAGTGGACGCCCGACGCATGCCGGTCCTCGGCGGCCCGGCGCTTGCGTACGGGCCGCGGAGGATCGGCAACCGGCGGGATCAGGAATCGGGGGGACCGCATCCGCTCATTTTAGCGGTTCTACGTCACCACGGAGTGCAGAACCTCAACTCTCCCGGACTCGTGCGGCGCGGAACGGTCAACACGTCGATGGGGATGCCGTAAGCCGCGGATAGCGACGCACTGGTGATGATCTCAGCCGCGGGGCCTGCCGCCAGCGATGCTCCGGGGGACATCAGAATCGCTCGTCCCGGAAATAAGAAGGCGTGGTTGGGGTCGTGCGTGGTCATGATCATGGTGACGCCCTTGGCGGTGAGTGCTCCCACGGCCCGCAGGCATTGAACCTGATTCTTGAAGTCCAGATGCGAGGTCGGCTCGTCGAGCAAAACGATCTCCGGCTGTTGCACCAGCGTCCGGGACACCAGCACGAGCTGCCGTTCTCCGCCGCTCAAGTCGGTATATGGCCGAGCCTTGAGGTGCAGGATGCCCACCTGGTCGAGCGCCTCGATGGCAATCTCGACATCTTTCGACGACGGCGTGCCAAATAAACCGAGATGCGGCGTGCGTCCCATCACCGCGACATCGAGCACCGTGAAAGGAAACGATGGAGAGTGATCCTGGAACAAGAACCCGATCTTGCGCGCGCGCGCCCCCGGATCGAGGCCCGACAGCTCCGCGCCGCCGATCGTGACGGTGCCCTCGCCGAGCGTCAGCGCGCCGCCGATGCACCGAAGAAGCGTGCTCTTCCCGCAACCATTCGGACCCAGCACGGTCAGGACTTCGCCTCGAAAGACATCGAGATCGAGACCCCGAAATATGGGCCGGTCGCCATAGCGGAACGTCGCCCCTCGAACCACCACCACGGGCGTGGCCGGCGAGTGACCGCCGCCGTCCTTGAACTCGGGAAGCCCGCTCATTGCCAGCTGCCCCGTGTCTTGCGCAGTAGATAGGCGAATACCGGGGCGCCGATGATGGCCGTGAGGATGCCGAGCGGGATCTCACCCGCGGTGGCCGTTCGAGACACATCGTCGATGAGCAGCAGGTAGGTTGCCCCGACGCTGATGGCTGCAGGGATGAGCACGCGATGATCGGGCCCCACGATCATTCGGCAGAGATGGGGAATCACGAGCCCAACCCAGCCGACGATGCCGCACACGGAGACGGCCGCCGCCGTGATCAGCGTCGTGCACACGATGATCGCGCCCTTCACCCGCTCCGTGCGCACGCCCAAGGCCCGCGCGTCCTCCTCCCCCATGGCGAGCACGTTGAGCCGGTATCGGAGCAGCATCAATCCGGTTCCGCCGATCAGTATGGGCGGCAGCGCCATGGCCAGACTTCGCGTGGAGACGGCATTCAGGCTGCCTAGCAGCCAGTAGGTGATGGCCGGCAGCTTCGATTCCGGATCGGCGATGTATTTCACGGCGCTCAAAAGGGCGCTGAAGAACGCCGCGACCACGATGCCCGACAGCACCAGCATCAACACCGGCGTCGTGCGGTAGACGCGCGCGATCAGGTAGGTCAGCAACACGCCGAGAAGGCCGAAGGCGAAGGAGATGACCTGCAATTCGAGCGCTCCGCTCGACAAGAGAAGCGCGACCGCAGCTCCGAATCCGGAGGCCGCGGTCACGCCGAGAATGTCGGGACTGAC
>Ga0182015_10005211_pt1 | contig 13628 bp, 8 predicted proteins | sample 712P3MmetaG_FD_120478 | JGI IMG/M metagenome (GOLD analysis project Ga0182015, IMG submission 120478) | Permafrost microbial communities from Stordalen Mire, Sweden - 712P3M metaG | ecosystem: Environmental > Terrestrial > Soil > Wetlands > Permafrost | place: Sweden: Stordalen | collected...
CGCTCGTGGTGCCGGTTTCGGAGGCGGCCGCGGCGATCGGTGCCGCGGCGGGCGCGAAAGTCGTCGGCTGGATCGAATCGCGCTCCGCGAACGAGCCGCGCGTCATCGTCCACCTCTGAGAACGTGGCGCCGCTCTACAACCTCATCGTCGACCTCGCTACAATTTCCAACGAGCCGCCGCTCGATGCAACGCAGACCGCCGACGGCCGCACGCTGGCCTGGATCGATGCGACCTTTGGCGGTTGGTGGAGTTCCGAAGCCGTGTCCGGCGCCAACATCCTCGAACGGCGCGATGGTGCGCCAATCGGCTTCGCAACCGTAGATCCGCGTGGCCTACGGTTTCGGTGGCTGCGTGGACTCGCGCGCGAGCCCGGTGTCGGGGTGTTGGGGCCGATCGGTGTTGCGCCCGAGGAGCGCGGTCATGGAATCGGGCGGCAGATCCTGCGCCAGGCACTGCAGGCCTTGCGCACGCGCGGGTACGAGCGCGCGCTGATCGGCGCCGTAAGCGGCGAACGCCTCGTGCGTTACTACGCCGACGCGGCGGGCGCGCGCATCGCCGAAGAGTTCGACCGCGACGCGTTGCTTGGGCCGTGGCCGCGCGCCGTCGTCATGGCATCGGGAAATGGCAGCAACTTTCAAGCCGTGGTCGATGCGAGCCGCGGCGGGACGTTGCCGCTTGAGATCGCCGCGCTCGTCGTCAATGACGAGCGCGCGTATGCGGTCGAACGTGCGCGCCACGCGGGAGTTCCCGCTTCTCTGGTTGCGTGGGAGCGCGGCGAAGAGCAACGGCGGACCTACGACGCCCGCTTGCTCAAGGCCGTCCGCCGTTACGAACCGGATCTCGTGCTCTTACTGGGCTGGATGCATCTGCACGGCGACGATTTCGTGACGGCGTTTCCGGAGATGCTCAACCTGCATCCGGCGTTCTTGCCGCTCGATCCGAGTTGCGATACCGTGACGATGCCCGACGGCGCGGAAATCGCGGTCTTTCGCGGGCCGCGCGCCGTTCGCGATGCGCTGCACGCCGGTAGCGGCTGGGTGGGCGCGACCGTGCATCGGGTGACGCGCGCGACGGACCGCGGCGCCGTGCTAGCCCGCAGTCCGTTGCGTATCGAACCGCGAGAAGAAGAGGCGGCGTTGATGGAGCGTCTGCACGGCGTCGAGCATCAACTCGTGAGTACCGCGATCACCCGTTGGCTTTTCGAGCGTCCATCGAGTTAGGTACGGGCTCTTAGATCGAGCCTGCCACGCCGATGATGGCGGCGAGAGCGATCAGCCATTGGCTCGAGTGCCGCGATCGCCTATCAATGCGCGCACGGTCGAGAACCAGGTTCTCGAGCGGTAGCTACTTTTGGATACGTGGCTTCGGAGATTTTACTGCCAGTCGAAGACGACCAGTCCTCCAATGTGCGATTTCATCCACCCCGGATAGAAATGCACGTCTGTCGCGCTCGACTCGACGTAAGACGAGCCTCCGCCTCCGCCGGCCCCAATACCGAACATGTCGTGGTCGTCGGCGCCGCCGCCTCCACCGCCCCCGCCGTAGTATCCGCCGCCGCCACCACCGCCTGCGCCCCCGTCTGACCCGACGCCCTTGTAGCCGCCGTCGCCGCCCGCGCCACCTGCGCCTGCCGACCCGTTGGTGCCCGACCCTCCGCCGGTATAGCCGCAGTCGGAGCCTGCACCTCCGAGTCCCCCTGCCGCCTGCGTGCCGCCGTGTCCACCTTTTCCGTTACACTCGGCGTACTCGACCTTTCCCTCACCACCATTGTTCCCGCGTAACCCGCCGCCTTTTCCACCGTGGCCGCCTTGGCCACGTTGGCCACCGCCTTGGCCGCCCTCTCCGCCACCGCCGGCGGCGACGAGGATTCGATCGCCAAGTGATGTGCCGCCAACACGCACATCGGAGGCACCACCGCCGCCGCCGCCGCCGCCTTGGCCCGCGCAACAGTTGTCCGTGCCGCCGTTTGCGCCCCCGTTAAACCCGCCGTTCCCTTCGGAGGCGTTGGCGCCGACGAATATGTACAGCTTTTCGCCGGGGCTCACCGGAATTACGGCGCTGACGCGCGCGCCGAAGCCGAAATGGTCATCGTACTGGCTAGAGCCGTTAGCCCCGAGGGCGATGACTCTCAACTCCATCACATTGCTCGGCACGTTAAACGTCTGCTCTTTGCCTGTGTACTTGAACGTTTGATGCCCCGAAAGAGAGTTCGGAGCGCTGATTGTAGGTACCGCGCCGTTGCCGCTGCGTCCGGCGCAGCCGCTGAGCACCGCGGCACTCAGAAAGCCCAGTGCGTAGCAGCCAATAGCTAAATACTTCATCTACTTTAGCCCCGCTCGTTCTGACGGCAGAATGCTGACGGCCGTGCCGATCGGTTCGCCAAAACCAAAAAACGTCTTGAGGATTTTTCCGCCCTGAGGATAGGCATACGCTCCGACTTCGTTCTGATCGAAGAGCGGCGCGTAGACCGCCCCCTCTTGGATCGCAAAATCCCCAATCCCGTTGGTACGGTGAAGCTTCAGTAAACCCACTTCCGTCCCAGTGCTGCCGCTAATTTTGAAGCGATAAATCAGCGACCCCGGATCGCCGTCGAGGATCGCCAAATCCTCGCCGTCCCATCGCATGGGCGACGTGCCGCCGACGGTTGCATTTAGTGAGAGCGTAGTGAGTTTGCTTTGCCCTTTTTCAAGCTCCGCGAACAAGCTCTGATTACCTGAAGCGGCGCCCCCAGCATAGAGATTACCAGCATCGTCATACGCGCAGAAGCCGAACTGCGTAATGCTCGAGTCGGAATAAAGCTTCGGTTTGCCGGACGCATTTGCAAAGATGGCAACGTTGCCGGAGCCGCCGCCCGTAGCAATCTCGTTGGTAACCGCCAGATTGCCGGTCGTTGGATCGAGGGAACAGCCGACGGGGTAGTAGCCGGTGTCGCTGAGGATGTTTTTCGGACTTTTCGCCCCATGCGCATACTCCCAGATCTGACTCGCCTGTAAGTCAGCGATGAAGACGTCCCCCCCTGAGTCGGTACACTCTCCGAGCGGCCCGTCGAAGCCGGAGAGGACGCCGAGTAGTTTGCCCTGCGGTAGCTTCACTACTGAAACCTGGTTTGATTCGGCGTCAGCTACGTACAAGAGTTGGCTGGCGCCCTTCGCTTCGGGCAGAATCCACGAAGTGCCACGGCCGGCGTGGACCGCGTATGAAGTCGTTTGGGGCATCACGCCCGGAGGCCGCGCTCCGCACGCGACGAGCAATACTGCGGCGTTAATCGCGAAAGCGTAACGACGAAGGGCGAGGGTTCTCATCTGCGTTCTCTCCCGCTGGCTGAACGGTGGGCATAGAGGTTCGCGGTCGCACGCTTCAATCCCAGCGCAGCGGCAGGCGCAACACGCTCTTGAAGAAAGCGTCGATTTCGCGAGCGAGGACAACCGAATGGCAACAGCCATCCGTGTGGCAGAGAAAAATGCCCGTAAAACGAGCGTTCTTTGGTGGAGGCAAGGAGACTCGAACTCCTGACCCTTACGCTGCCAGCGTAATGCTCTACCAGCTGAGCTATGCCCCCACGACGTCGCTTGGAACCGCCCCTTATTCTTCCGAGGCGAGCCTCGCTCATCCCGGTGTCATGTGAGTTCTTCCGGAGTCATCCTGAGCTTGTCGAAGGATGACCCAGCCAGTGCCGCCTAAGGCACGCAATCGGTTCGGGGATGTAGCTCAGCTGGTAGAGCACCTGCTTTGCAAGCAGGGGGTCAGGGGTTCGAGCCCCCTCATCTCCAAGAAAAACCATCATACACTGTATGGCATAGGGGCAGAGGCGCGGGGTGGGGTTATTTTTGTGCGAAACTAACTTCGACTCCACGCGGCTCCCTAACACGCTTGGTCAACGTCGCGGAATCTGTCAAGACGTTTGATACCGGTACTCATCTGAACGCGCATGCGTGCTTAACTAAAGATTATCGGCCGATTTGGGCCATCCATGCAAGTATGGCTTGAGGCACTCGGGAGTCGAGCTGACCGGGAAATGAAGTATTCCGACCCGTCGTTCGGATGCGAGGGTGGAATCGCCAGAAACAGGTGATCGTCGTCCGGCAGCCGATCGATGGTGATGCGCCGATTTGCGGCGCGGGCAGCATCGGCGAGATAGTGCAAATCCGACGGTAACACTTGGAGGTCCCGGCCGCCCTGCAACACCAGAATCGGTACGTCGACATGCCGGATGACTTGCGCCGGGTCGATTACCGTGTCTGACGCGAAGCCTTTGCGAACAGCCTGCTCCAGCGCGGGTGTCATCCGGGCCGACTGCTCGTCGAGAATGCGCTGCATTGGAATCGCGGGCGGTGCCATTAACACGACGCCCGCAAGTCCGTCAATCGAGGGTGCGACCAACGGCACGACAATCCCACCTTCGCTGTGTCCAAGCAGGAAAAGGCGGTGGGGATCGACGTTCGGCTGCGTGCGTAGAAATGCAACGGCTGCGCGCGCGTCATCGCCAAGGACATGAAAGTCCTCGGTTGCCGTTCCTGTACTGGCGCCGATGCCGCGCTTGTCGTAGCGAAGCACGACGACGCCCGCATTCGAAAGCGCGTTGCTTAGATCGAGGAACGTAGGATTCTGCGGGACGCCACCATTACGCGTGGCGGGTCCGCTTCCGTGAACGAAGACGAACCCGGGCATGCATCCCAGTGGGCCATTCGGGACCGTCAGCGTCCCGGCCAACACGGCGTCGCCCGACCCGAAGGTCACGTCCCGACTGGAAAAGTGCGGCGACGGCGTCGGATACGGCGTGGCAAGGGCAACTGCGGGCGTGCTCAAGGTCGGTCGGGTAAGTGTCAGCTCCAGGCTCGCACCGTTTTGCGTGAACGTGCCGGTAATGGCGTTTGCACCGATGTTTCCTGTGTAGGAAGCACCGACGTTAGGTATCGCAAAGGTCAAGGTTCCGTTCGCGCGCCTTATTGTGATCGGTATCGCGAATGCGTGTTGCGACGGGCTGTCCATCGACCCGCTGAGCGATCCGGCCGGCCGGTCCTGAACGTGAATCGCCAGCAACAGATCCCCGCCCGGCGTGCTGAGTTTCCCTAGCCACGTGCCGGCCAAGTCGCTCGTGCCGATAGAGCTCGGCGTAAGAACGAGCGCCACGCTGGTGTCCCTCTGCGTGAACGTTCCCGAGATGGCGTTGGCCGAGATCACGCCGGTAAATGTGATTCCGAGCTTCGCGATAGCGAAGCTCACATTTCCGTTTGACGCGGAAATAGAATCCACCCGGATCGACTGCCCATTCTGATAGGGGCTCTTCGCCGTCGCCGACAGCCCGCTGCTCCCGTCAGCGATCGTGATCACAAACAGTAGCTGAGCGCTCGGAAAATCGAGCATTCCCGACCAGCTGCCCGCCAAGCTCTGCGCTCCGGTGGCATAGGTCATGTTCGTAAGGAGGCAGCAAGCGAAAAATGCTGCCGCTAATCTGCGCATAGCCGATCCTTTCGAAGAAGATGTTCACACCAACTCCACGAGAGCTTGCACCGCCAGACACGGCGAGGTCACCTGTTACTGGATTTACTGAGCATCCGACGGGACCAATGCGGTCGTCGTTGGCGGCCTCCGCAATGGGTTTAGTGCAAGATCCGTGACTCATCTACACTTGGATATCAGATGGCCGAGGAGTTCCTCGCGCCTTACGAAACCACTCCTCCACAGGGAATCAGGCCGCATGATGGTCCGAGCGCACGTCAGGTCAGGAGGGTTTCCCTTATTTTTGAACTTTGTTAATGGAATGTGAACGGTTTATTAACTATCTTTAATGAGGGAGATCATGAGGATGAAGACTGCATTTAATGAACTCATAGCATTGTGTATAGTGGCGGTAATCGTGTTTATCAGCATTCTAATCTACGATCATCAAACGCCACGTCCCATAAGCACGAGTCAAAGCACCAGCACAAGTCCAAGTCTAAGTAACACTGCTAGCACGAGTCTGAGTAAAAGTACAAGCATAAGTGTAAGGCCATGACGTGATTACGGATCTTTGTCCTAGAACTAGCGTGAAGGCGTTACGGCGACCAAATCGTTGAGGAACTTTTGCGCGTTATCGATCCCCTTCTGGTCCTTGGAGATTTGATAGTAGTGTAGCGCCTTATTCGCGGCGGTTCGCGCGAACTCGTGATTACCGAGGCCGAGCTCGAGCTGCGCTTGAAGGAGATACGCGTCGCCGTCCTCGGCATTTGCCTTGAGATACGCTTGGATATCGGCGATGCCATCGACGTAATCGGCGGCCCCCAGACGAGCCTTCGCGCGCCAGTAGTAGATAATAGAGTGGCCGGGATCGAGCTTAACGGCAGTGCTGCAGTCGTTGATGGCCTCGGTGTATCGCTCGGTGAAGACGTACAGCCGGCACCGCATCAGCAGGTTGAGAACTGCAGGATCGAGGGTGACCGCGCGGTTCGCGTCGGTGTTGGCCGCCGTCAGATCCTCGAGGTCGAGAAGGCTCAGGTCGACGTAGGCGCGTTCGCGGAACGCGTACGCCAGCTTCGGATCGATCTCGAGGGCTGTATCACAATCGCTCTTTGCCTCTTTCAAATCAGCGGAGTTCGACGCATTTTCAAATCGCGATTGGCAACGTGAGGCGTAGGCATAGGCGTTCCTGGGGTCCACGGCGATGGCCGCGCTGTAGTCGTCGATCGCCCACGTGTGGTCGCCGACCGACTCGTAGATGTCGCCGCGATCCGTGAACGCCGCGGCATCGTTGGAGCTGGCGAGCAGTGACCTGCCGTCTGAAGCCAGCCTCGGCATGAGCCCGGCGCTCTGGATACGCGCCATCTCAGTGAGGAAGGCTTGCATGTTGGCCTTATCGCTGGCGCTCGTATAGACGGTCTCTGCTTTTGTCGCACTCTCTCGCGCTTGGTCGGGGTCACCGGCGTCGAGCTCGATCCTCGCCAACCAGTAGTAGCCGTAGCCATCGTCCCCGTGCTTTGCAATGTAGCGGCCGATCTGTTCGCGTGCATGCCGGTAATCGGCTGCGTAACAGTACGCCACGGCAAGCCAATACGTTGCAATTTGATAGTCTCCGGCTCGCAACAGGTCGGCGATTGCGGCGTTCCAATTCCTGAGCCCGAGCTCGCTCTTCCCGCGCCAGTAATGGGCGGCGACGTCGGTCGGGCCTTTAGCAAGGGCGAGCGTCATGTCGGAGCGGGCATTGTTGTAGTTCTCTGCGTCGTATTCGGCCACCCCACGCCAGTAGTGCGCGTCCGAACCCCCTGCATCGCCGCTGTACTCCTGGGGATCGTCGCTGAGCACTTCCGACATATCGGCGATTGCGCCGTCCAAATCGGCACCCTGCGTCGCATCTCGCCCGGCCTCCGCGCGTCCTACTCTCGCGCGGCCGCGCCAGTAGTAGGACGAGTAGTTTTGCGGGTCGCCTACGATGCGCAGCGTGAAGTCGTCTATGGCCGCCGTCCAGCGCGCCTGTCGAAACTCGGCGCGTGCGCGCCAATAGTTTGCGACGTTGAGGGTGCGATCGACGCTCAAGGCGGCGTCGCATGCTTTGATCGCCGAATCGTAGAGCCGCGCCTCGAACTGTGCGACGCACAAATCCGCCGAGTTGTGCGCTTCCTTGGGGTCGATTTGGACCGCTCGGGTCAGATCGGCAATGGCGCCCGTGTAGTCGTTGAGGTCCGTCTTGACGAGCCCTCTCTGACGGTACGCATACGACATGTGCGGATCCATCTTGATCGCTTTCGTGCAATCCGCGAGGGCGGCTTTATCGTGGTCTTGCATGCTCTCGGCCTGGCACAGCGAGGCGTAGGCGTAGGCGTACCGCGCATCGGAGGCGATAGCGGCACGATACTGGGACGCGGCGTCGCTGTTCTCGTTCATGCCTTCATAGAGGTCGCCCAAATCGAGGTGGGCGCCCGCGTCGCGCGGGTGCTGGTTGAGGTAATCTTTGAGCATCGCGAGCTCTGCGCCGTGATAGGTGACGCGTTCGGCCTCACGCAAACCGTTGAGTAATCCGAGCTGCTCGTTCGAGCGGCTCAAGGCGGCATTTTGGACGTTGAGGGCCGCTTGCAAACGATTGTTTCTGGCGATGAGCGCCGTTTGCCGCTTGATGTTGCTCCTTTCCTGAGCGATCAGGACGTTCTCTTTATCGATTAAACCGTTCTTTTGACCGATCAAGCCATTCTTTTGCCCTATGAGGCTGCCTTTGAGCGCATCGTCCGCCTTGATCTGCGCGTACGCGTTGGCCAGGGCTCGGTCTTTTGCCGCTATCGCGGCCTTCGTTGTGAAGGCCCATCCGGCGCAGACGAGGGCGATGACGGCGAGGGCCGCCATTGCAATTGCGGCGTTGCGCGTGCGCCGTGCGCGGGCGCGGGCGAACTCTTCCTGGATGTTGCGGCGTTCCTCGTCGCGACGGCGCTGCTCGGCGCGCCCTTGCTCTTCGGCTGCAGCTGCCAGGGCGCGGCGTTCCTGCTCGCGGTGTTCTTCTAAGGCCGCGAGACTGTCGGCAAAAAGCTTTTCGACGAGATTGAAATCGCCGCCGTAGCGCTGCGCCCAGGCGGGCGTGCGTTTGCGCGACGTCCACCACCGGTAACGCGATTCAACCTGATCCAAGGGGAGCGTCACGTTCCCGCTCTTCGATCCGGATTTCACCAGGTTGAGCAGCGCGCGGTACTCCCAACCGTCCTCGGCCTCCGCGGAAAGCCAGCCGCTGTCGCGTTGTCCGGACTGCAAATCCGCTGGCGCGCTGATCCGCGTCCACCGCCGCAGCAACGCTTCGTGCACGACGTCGATGCGGGTTTCATCGCTCAGGCGCGGCTTCGACGAGGTCGAGGGCAGAATGAACGAACAGTCGTCGGAACGGAAGCGGTCGAGCACGCGGCGCAAGTCGCCTTCGGATACGCCCGTTTCGGCCAGCAGTTGCGCGAACCCAATCGCCCGTCGCGTCGCACGGCCGTCGCGGTCGGTTTCGCTCAGCGCGCGGAAGACCGACTCGACGACCGGCTCGAGCGCCGTGCCGAGCTGCGCCATCACTTCGTCGGCATGCCGTGAAAGCGCCTGACCGATCCCGCCGAGCTCCTCGTACTCGTGCATGCCGAGCGTCCGCACGCCGTCGATCACTGGTGCGCGCTCCCAGAGGCGAGAGAGACAGTGCTGCAAGACGGGAAGCTGGTCCGTCTCGGCGCTGCTATCGTTGAGCAGACGTTCCACCAGCAGCGATTCGATCGCGCCGCCGGCCATTTCGATGGGTTCCCGGATCACTTGTTCGCGCTGGTCGCGGGTCAGCGAGGGCACCAAGAACTGCGCGGCGCTTACTGCCTCGGGCAGCCGCGCGAACTGCGCGCAATCGCCGATGAAATCGGAGCGCATTGTAATGAGCACGTGTATGGTGCTGGAGTGGCTGCGCGTCGCTTCCAAGAGGCGCTGGACGAAGTTGATCGCATCGTCTCGCCGCCCCGCGTAGCGGAAGAGCTCTTCGAACTGATCGACGACGAGCAGCACGTTGCGGCCGCGCAACCCCGGCACTTCCTCGATCGCCTTCGACAGGCCGAAACTCGAGGCGTTCAGCGCGCTTTCGACGTCCTTGGCGAGAATGTCGGTTTCGAGATCGGCACCGGTGGCCAGGGACAGGACGACGTCGCGTAGCGCGGCCAGCGGCGCATCGCCGGGATGAAAGGTGGCAAAGATCCAGCTCGCGCCGCCGGTCTCGTCGTCGTTCTCCTCTTGCAGCAGCGGCAGCAGCCCCGCGCGAACGAGCGATGATTTGCCGCTGCCCGAGCTCCCGACGACCGCGACGAACCGGCTGCGGTTAAGGAGACGGTAGAGCGCGTACGTCTGTTCTTCGCGCCCAAAGAAAAAGTCGTGATCGGCGAAGTCGAACGGCCGCAGTCCCGGAAACGGGTGCTCGCGCGAGAGATCCATTATACCGGCTTCTCCGGAAAGAGCGGATCGAACGCGTCCGTGGGGACGGTTGGGTATGCCGTCAGATCGAGAACGACGTCGATCGCCTCCCGTGGCGGAAGCCGCGTAAAGCTCGTCTTGTCCTTGCCCGATGGCGGTCCGGTCACCACGCTCCGCCGTACGAACGGTTTGTCGCGGCCGAGGTCCCGCCAGTTACGCAGCTGTTCGCTGTTGCTGCGCACCCAAACGGCGCCGGCATCGGCCCACGGGATCATCACTTCATCGCAGGTGGCGAGCTGTTTTTCGTGCCAGGCCTTTCGTTCGTCTTGATCGTCTTCGAAGATCGTCGGCACCGGCTTGCACTTGCGCTGCAGCACGTCCCCGACCGCAATGGCATAGTCCGCGTCGCGCTCGTTGGCGAAGACGTAGACGCTCCGATCCGCGGAGATCGCGTCGTCGTACTGCGGAAGCTCGACGGGCGGCGCGTTATCGCCGAGATGCTTGATGACGATCTCGACGAAGTCGCCGAGCTCGCAGCCTTCGATCATGTCGCCGGCCACGGTACCGAAGCGCGCGATGACGTCGAGCGCGTCGCGCTCGGACGCCGCGTCGCCGTTGCCGGGCACGACCCGCGGCGCCCAGATAATCCGGCGGAAGCGGTTACCGTCGGTCGTGGCGGTCGCACGTTCGCTCGCGAGGCGAAGCTGCAACGGTAAGATGTGGTCCTCTTCGTCCGGCGCGGGGCCGACCTTCTCGCCGATGAGGTGAATCGAGACTTCGGCGTTTTGCAACGCGTCGTCGATGAAGGGGACGGCGGTCGCGTCGCTCGGGATCTTCTCCTGAGGATCGGGAGCGACGGCATAGCCGCGCCCTTGCAGCTCTTCGACGAGCCGGGCGTACGGCTCGGACATATCGCTCGCCGGTTTTGCGAGGAAGATCTTGCGTGTTTTGGCCGCAGACGACGTGACGATCGGCGAAAACGGCTTTTGTACGCCTTGCGGGAGTTGTTCTTCGGCCCGCTCCCACAGATCGCTGGCCAGCTCTTTGGCCGCCTGATTGAACTCCTTGGGCTGTTCGCGTTCGCCTTCGGCGAAGTACTCGACGTAAAGCCCGCGCCGTTCCTCATGCTCTCGATAGAATGTATGCCCTTCCTGGAATGGGTGCGCGGCTCCATCGCGCAGAAGCTGCGGGAAACTTTCGACGGGCATGAACTGCTTGGCGACGAGGATGAGGCGCTGCTGGAGGCGTTGGACGTTCTCACTGGACCGCTGGCTGCGAAAGAGATCCAGCTCGCGGCGGCAGTACTCCGACGCTATCCAGTTCCGGGAGAGGACGATAATGAGCGCGTCGGATTGCCGCAGATGCTCCTCGATGATCGGCGTGAACGGGCGGCTCTTGCGAATCTCGTAGATGTCGCGGAAGAACTCCGGCGTCGGCGGCCCGTTCGTCTTGAGGTAGTGCGCGACGCGACGCATCAACGCGCTCACAAAACCCTCACCGCCGCCGTCTATGGGCGGGGCATCGTCGTTGTGAGCGTACGAGATAAAGACCCGGTACGGCATGCGCTCTCCTCGGTTCCAAAACGTTAGGCGCGGGGCTGCCGAGTTCATCCCGTCACCGGGAAGTCTGCGGCGGGAGGGCGTCAGGTTTTCGCAGGTTTGGCACGAAGGGTGCGGCCATGACCGTCGAAGACCGGACCGTCCCTAGCGGAGAAGCGCTATGAGCGCAGTGCGCCTGCTCGTCGGAACCAGAAAAGGCGCGTTCGTACTCTCGGCCGATGGCAAGCGCAACGAGTGGAAGATCGACGGCCCGTTCTTTGCGGGTTGGGAAATCTACCATATGAAGGGATCTCCGGCGGACCCCGATCGTCTGTACGCGTCGCAGTCGAGTGGCTGGTTTGGCCAGCTCATCCAGCGCTCGGACGACGGCGGCAAAACGTGGGAACCGATGGACAACCGCTTTCTGTATGACGGCCAGGCCGGGACCCACACGTGGTACGACGGCACGCCGCATCCGTGGGAGTTCGCGCGCGTCTGGCATCTCGAGCCATCGCGCACCGATCCCGATCTCGTCTACGCCGGCGTTGAGGATGCCGCGCTCTTTCGGACGCGCGACGGTGCGAAGAGCTGGGAAGAGCTCCCCGCACTGCGCAAGCATCCCTCCGGGCCGTCCTGGCAGCCGGGGGCCGGCGGCCTCTGTCTGCATACGATCTTACTCGACCCGCGCGATCCCGAACGCATGTACGTCGCAATCTCGGCGGCCGGAGCGTTTCGCAGCGACGACGCCGGCGGCAGTTGGCGGCCCATCAATCGCGGCCTGAAGTCCAATGCCATTCCGCACGAAGAAGCCGAGGTCGGCCATTGCGTGCATCGCATCGCAATGCATCCCAGCGCCCCCGACGTGCTCTACATGCAGAAGCATTGGGATGTCATGCGCACCACGAATGGCGGCGAGAGTTGGACGGAGGTCAGCGGGAACTTGCCGACGGATTTCGGCTTTCCGATCGACGTCCACACGCACGAACCACAGACGATCTACGTCGTCCCGATCAAGAGCGATTCGGAGCATTTCCCGCCCGATGGTAAGCTGCGCGTCTATCGCAGCCGTACCGGCGGCGACCAATGGGAAGCGCTCAGCAACGGCTTGCCGCAAGAACACTGCTACGTCAACGTGCTGCGCGATGCGATGGCCGTCGATGCTCTCGACAGCTGCGGCGTCTACTTCGGGACGACCGGCGGCCAAGTTTACGCATCGGCCGACGCGGGAGATCACTGGACGGCGATCGTTCGCGACCTGCCGGCGGTGCTCTCGGTCGAGGTGCAGACGCTCGCGTGATCCGCGTCGTACTGCCAGCGCACCTGCGCACCCTGGCGCGCGTGGACGGCGAGGTGAGCCTCGAGGTCGGCGACGAGGTGACGCAGCGGACGGTCCTCGACGCGCTGGAGTCGCGATTTCCCATGCTGCGGGGTACGATGCGCGATCACGTCACGCAGCGACGCCGGCCCTACGTCCGCTTCTTCGCCTGTGAAGAGGATCTTTCGAACGAGCGGCCCGACGCGCCACTGCCCCCAGCGGTGGCCGGCGGCATCGAGCCGTTTCTCGTCGTCGGCGCGATGGCCGGAGGCTGATGTGATACGGCGGCTGCTGGCCGTCTTCTCGTGCGTCGCGTTGCTCGGTGCGGCGCCGAGCATGCGGCAAGTGTTGGCCGCCTCGTACGCACTGCGCTCGTTAAGCGCCGTCAGTCTGGCGCCGAGTGGAAGAAGCGTGGCGTGGCAAGAGGCGGTTCGCGATGCGCGTCACCCGCTCGATTCTGAACTTTCGAACTACCTCTATATAGAGAGCACGGCCGGCGGCGCGCGCCGTCGCTTGACGGCCGGCGCATCAGCGGTGCCGGTCGATGAAGAAGATCCCGTTTGGTCGCCCAGCGGCGCGGACATCGCGTTTCTCTCCGACGCTCGCTCGCCGCGGCAGCTGCAGCTGTTCGTCGCCCGCGCTGACGGCACGCACGTGCGGCAACTCGGCACGCTCAGCGGCGATGTCGCGCGCCTCAGCTGGTCCCCCGACGGTCGCAGCATCGCCCTCCTCTACATCTCGGGCGCGCATCGCCAAGCGGGGGCGCTCGCGCCCGGCGCTCGGGACGTCGGCGTGATCGGTGAAACCTCGGACGAACAGCGTCTCGCCGTCGTCGACGCCGCATCGGGATCGCTGCGGTTCGTCACGCCGCCCGATACGTACGTCTACGAATACG
>Ga0182015_10005212_pt1 | contig 13628 bp, 14 predicted proteins | sample 712P3MmetaG_FD_120478 | JGI IMG/M metagenome (GOLD analysis project Ga0182015, IMG submission 120478) | Permafrost microbial communities from Stordalen Mire, Sweden - 712P3M metaG | ecosystem: Environmental > Terrestrial > Soil > Wetlands > Permafrost | place: Sweden: Stordalen | collected...
ACGGGGCATCAATCTTCAGGTCAACGCCATTCCTCGCCGCATGCAGGTGGAACTGGAGACGGCGCGCGTCGTTTCAAGCGACATTGTTCACGCAGGCGGTACGGTAGTGGTGGAAGCAACCATCAGGCCCTGGCAGCAGCCGGCACACAATGTGCGCATTCCCGTAGTGCTGCCGGCGAGGCTGGGTACGGGGAACCTGAGGCTATTGATTTCAGATGCCGGTACACTGGACCGGGCTTTGGATCAGCCACGCATGTCCACACAACCCGCCGACCTGGACACCGTTCTGGCACAGGCCCGCAGGCAGCATGCCGGGGACCGCATTTACGTGAGCCTGTTGGTCCCTGAAACCCAGGCGGATGTGGCTGGCCGGACGCTTCCCAGCCTTCCGCTTTCCGTGGCGAATGCACTGGAACCACTGCGCACCGCACAGGATGTAAACCTGAACGGCGAGTCGGCGGAAGTGGAAAGCGATGCTCCGGCCGGAGGAATTTTGAACGGTTTCCAGATTCTCAATCTCCACATAGAGCGGGGCGGCGGTTTAGACTAGGATGAACGTAGGAATTCATCGGGCTATTTTCGAACCGGAGCCGTACTTGAAGGCTACGAACGTCTTCGCCCCCCATTGAGGCATTCGAAAGAATCATGGCTGAAATTCAAGGATTTGCAGCGCACGCGGCTGGGGCAGAGCTGTTGCCCTATCACTACGATCCAGGCAAACTGGGATCTCAAGAGGTTGAGATTGCGGTGACCCACTGCGGCGTCTGCCGCAGCGATCTTCACTTGATCTCGAACGACTGGGGCATCAGCCAGTATCCGTTTATCCCGGGCCACGAGATTGTCGGCACCGTTTCGGCAGTGGGCGCTGAGGTGAAATCGCTGCAGGCAGGCCAGCGTGTGGGTCTCGGATGGCAATCGAACTCCTGCGGTGAGTGTGAGTGGTGCACCCGGGGCATGGAGAATCTTTGCGCCGCGTCTGAAGGCACATGCGTACATCGCAATGGCGGCTACGCTGACCGCGTTCGTGCCAACTCCCGCTTTGTGATTCCGATTCCCGATGCCCTGGCGAGCCAACACGCAGCACCTCTGCTTTGTGGCGGCATCACCGTCTACAACCCCATGCGCACCTACGGCGTTAATCCCTCTTCGCGCGTGGGCATCATCGGCATCGGCGGATTGGGACACATGGCCATTCAGTTTGCGCGCGTCTTTGGCGCCGAAGTGACCGCGTTCTCGACCTCCGCCACCAAAGAAAAGGAAGCGCGCGCCCTGGGTGCTCACAACTTTGTCAACAGCAGAGAGTCGAAGGCCTTGAAGGAAGTCGCAGGGACTCTGGATTTTATTCTCAGCACGGTGAATGCCGACCAGGACTGGAGTACCTACATCCAGGCATTGCGACCCACGGGCACGCTTTGCTTTGTCGGCGTTCCGCCTTCACCGGTGGCCGTCCATGCCTTCCCACTGATCTCGGGTCATCGTTCTATCTGCGGCAACAACACAGGGAGCCCATTCCAGCTGAGAGAGATGCTGGACGTGGCAGCGCGCCACGGTGTCAAAGCGCAGATCGAATCTTTCCCCATGGCCAAGGCCAACGAAGCCATTGAGAAAGTAAAAAAAAACAAGGTGCGGTATCGGGCGGTGCTGGCGAATTAGAATCCTTGACGCGCACGCCGTTGCTGCTCGAAGCGATTGCGCGGCCCATCCAAGCACCGGTTGCATGAGGGACAATGGGCTTTCTCGATCTCTTTGGCAGAGACAAAGTCGTCGGGACCAAGGTTCTGGCCTGCGCTGTTGGCAGCGATTTTGATGAACTGGCTGACTGCGACGCGGCAATCTACAAGTTCTATTACCCCGCAACAACTGTCGCCAGATTTTCCGGGATTTAGGAACTTATCGACAGCTTGCGGCAAGGTGGATATGACATCGCCCACCTTTTCTGCGACGTTGGGCCAGCCGGGCATCTGCCTGGAAGCAGCATCCAAGGGACCGATCTGATCGAATCTTGCTGCAGCTGCAATGTGAAGCTACTATGACTCGCGAGCAGCAATTCCGGCAATAAATACATTGAGGGCTTTCGTGCTCGTGGGAAACAGATCAATCTTGTCATGACGATTGACCGCAAGGATGAGAAGTTCTCGCATCTTCTGGAAAAACTAATCTCGAAAATATCCAAGGGACTGACCATACTAGAGCAATTTCGGAATACACGTAGACTTCTTGAGAGCATCGAAAGGTACCGTTTTCTTGAGGAAAACGCCACTTGGCTGCGTTCTTTCGGTCTACACCAATTCCGAAATTGCTATAGTCGCCTGGAATCAACTCTGCCCGCAGATCCCCGGAACAAATCATCCCGATGCTCCCGATTCAATCTTCTTTGCCGGTCGAGGTGGCGTCCGGTTCCAGTAGACGCCAAACCATGATCCGCCCTTACAGGCTCGGAGAGAAGCTGTGACGGCACGGCACGGGCAAGGACGCAGATCGAGTCGTTCCCGATGGGCAAAGCTAACGGGGCGATCGCAAAGGTAAAGAAGAACAAGGAGGGGTAACGGGCCGGGTTGACGAACGATGCCATCGGGGATCGAGTCAAGAGCCGTCCCCGATGACAGGCTTTGCGGAACCTAAGGTCTCTGTGACCTTCGAAAGCAAGTCCGCAGGGTGGATGGGTTTGCTGAGCAGCGAAATGTGATGGCCATCGCTCTTGGCCGCGGTCAGCAGGTCGGCAGTGGACAGTTGGCCGGAGAGCAAAATGATTTTGCAGTCTGGTGATTCGGTCTTGACGGCGATGGCGAGATCGACTCCGCTCATCCGAGGCAGGAGATCGTTGGAGATGAGCAGGTCTGGCGGAACGAGCGCCGCAGTTTCCAGGGCGGTTTCTCCGTCATAGGCGGTCATGGCAGCATAGCCGCCTCGAGCCAGAATCTCCGCGAGCGTGTCTGCAATGATGGGCTCGTCGTCGACCACTAAAACGATCGGACGAAGCACACCTGCCTCCGCCGATTCAGTGGGCAAAGGCACTTCCGCGATGGGCACGGTGGGAAACTTTGTGGAGTGCCTCTCCACTGATTGGGCTCCTGCGCCCGCTACGGTCTCAGGCATAAATCCCTCGAAGCTCCTGAACCACGGCCCGGGTAACGGGGCACCGAAAGCAAATGACTTGTCCAATTTGAGGCACATTCTGGTCAATTGAAACCTGTGCCTTGAGGAGTGGCGCATTGTGGATGCCACAGACTGGCGGATTTGAACCTTTGTCCTGAAAGCAGAAAACTGGCATGCGATTCTCCGTTTCTGTTCAATTTAGGTCTATCCCAGACACGCCACATGTTTCAGCGGGAGGAGGGCTGGGCGCTTTCTGACCTGAGAAACAACCTGAACCCGGCTGGAATCAACCTCTATCTGCGAACCTAGCAGCCAATGCGCGCTACGGGGAGACTCTTTGCGATGCGCGACAAGTCTTTCAAATCTGATACTTGTAGGGAGTATTCAGAGACTGGGAGTTCTTGGATAGGTTGGAAACAAGTCTTTGTGAGCGGCTTGCCTATTCTGAGGATCGTGAGTATGCTTTCAGTTAGAGGATAGCTTTACGTCAATTTAGGCATACGTTAAGCGCACCTATCCTTCTTTCCACATGCCTACCCGTGAGGCGGGCTCCATTACATGTCAACGACCTCAGATTCAGGCGTAACGCCGATGAAGTTTGAGTCTGTTCGTCAGCTCGATGTCCCAAAAGGCCGGGATGGAAAGCACAAGCTGATTGTGACTCAACTGTTGAGCGACATCGATCAATTGGGTGCAGGCACGGCGCTGAAGGTTCCGCTCTCCGCTTTGCCGGACACAAAGGAAAACATCCGCTCCGCTTTGAACCGCGCAACGCGCTTTAGAGGGATGGAAGTGGCCACCTCGAGTGACGCCGAGTTCCTCTATGTGTGGAAGGTTGAGGCCGAGTCCTGATCAGAGTGCCCGCAAGCATCCTTTGCTGAAGCTCACTCGCAGATTCGACAATCGATCATGACCTCTGTACGCATCGACAAATGGCTCTGGGCTGCCCGCTTCTTCAAGACGCGTGCGCTCGCCTCCAAAGCCTGCGACCTGGGCCGCATTCACTCCAACGGCATTCAGGCTAAGCCCGCGCGCGATGTCCGCGTCGGCGACATGCTGAAAGTAAAGAACGAAGGTGGCGAATTTAACATCGAGGTGTTGCTGCCGAGCGAGATGCGCGGCCCCGCAGCAGTAGCGCAGACGCTCTACCGCGAGACCGAGGCCAGCAAGGAAGCTCGCCTCAAGGCAACTGCAGAGCGCAAGGCCATGCAGGAATTCGCGCCGCTGCCGGAGCACAGGCCGTCCAAGCGCGACCGGCGCCGCATCATCCAGTTCCGCGGCGAACGATAAAACTAGAGGAAAGCTTTCATGGCTGATGAGCGGGCGCTGAGTCGGTGTCCGCCCAATAGCTGCTTCTTGCGGTCACGCGAAGCTCTGGATAGATACGGAGCTTCAGCTCGATCGCATGAAATCCAGGATGCGGAGACTGTGGCTGGAAACTCAACACATAGCGATTGGGCACGTGGTTGGAGATGGTCACCAAGTCGCGCTCAAGGCTACGGGCGTCAGTGAGCTTGTAGTATTCGCCTCCGGTCAGGTGAGCGACGGTCTCTGGAATATTGCGTTTCAGGCCGTCGGTGGCGGCGATGGCTGCCATTTTCGCCAGCGCCAACGGAGGAACGAGCTGGGTGAGGCAGTCGTAGGCCTGGACCGCCTTGTTCTGGGTGGCGGCAGGATCTGGATCGGGGTCCTTGCCCATGCATCCATGCGGCGGATTGGGATGATGATTCTCAAGCCCGAGGCCACCGGGCTCAGTTGGCAGCTCCCTGGCGGCATAATGCGCTGCCTCGGACTTCCCCGTTGAGAAGCCAATGCTGTAGATGACGGTATTTGTGTCTGTAACCGCCCGCAGGGCATCTTCGAGTTGCAAATGGCTGCCACGATCGAGGGTCTCGCTGATCATCAGAATGGCACGGCGGTATCTTTGGGGTTGCTGACGCAGCAGCTCAACAGAGAATCCAAGCGCATCGAGTATCGCGGCTCCGTTATCTCCAAGGCCTACGTTATGGACGGCCAGCGGCGAAGCACAATTCTCCATGTGATGCTGCCGCGAGCAACCGAGGGTGAGGGTCCGGATCGCGTCCGCCGCCTCATCGATGTCCGAAGTAAAATCCTGCAGCAACGTGGGGTGGCTGTCGAAAGTAACCACTGCAACTTTGTGCGGAACGTGCCCGACAATGGATTCGAGCATGGGAGCCAGCGGCGGAGCGATGGAGCTGTATTGGTTGAACTGACGCGCACCTGCCCCGCCCACTTCGATGACAACCACCAGCGCCAAAGGCTCTGCGTCAGTGTCCTGGTCGAGGGTGAGCTTCTGCTCAATGCCGTCATCGGTGATGCGGAAGTCATCTGCCTTGAGGGTGAAGACGAGTTTTCCGCCGGCAGTTCTAACCAGGGCAGGAACCAGCACGACCGTCGATTCTGAGCGAAGTGCATTGCCTCCGGTGCGTTGCTCAGGCGGCTCTGGCGCGACTCCCGGAACCGTCTGCGCTAGGGCAAAAGACGGCAACAGGATCGCGATTGCAGCAAGAAACTTCATCGGCACGCCCTTGATGCTGATTGTAGGGGACCCGGTGAAGGTGTCCCACTGGCCTCAACTTTAGTAGACTCAACGGCAGCATGTTTGTTTCCAACCGCAAAAATCGCCGCTTTGGCGCCCTCACTGCCAGGGGCTTTTCCCTGCTGAGCGCCGTTCTCGTTTCCGCCGTTGCCGCCTCACTGCCTGCTTTGGGCCAAGGCACTCACTTGTGGACCCAGTCGCGCGTGGAGGATTTTGAGAAGGGCACGCCACAAGGGGTTGCGCTGTCCAGCGACGGCCATCTGCGCGAGGGGCCGGGCCTGAGCGAACTGCTGACCACTCCGTCGACTTATGTCTGGTCAGTCGCTTTGGACAAGTTTGGCACCACCTACCTGGGAACTTCTTCGCCGGCCACGGTGCTGCGCGTGGGACAGGACGGCAAGCCCTTCACGCTCTTCGAGACCAAGGACCTCAGCGTGCAGGTAGTGCGGCTGGGACCGGATGGCGCACTGTACGTGGCGACCCTGCCGAGCGGCAAGGTCTATCAGCTCAAGCCCGACGCAGCAGCCAAGCAGGATGACGCAAGCGCCAAGGTGGTGTTTGACGCGGCTGCATTGGATGGAACGAAATCCGGACCGAATGCCGCAAAGACTGACGGCGACGGAAAATCCTCCGAAGCCAAACATGATGACGACAAATCGGACGCAAAATCCCACTACATCTGGGACCTGACCTTCGATACAGCCGGACGGCTCTACATCGCCACTGGCGGGCCGGGCGCAGTCTATCGCATCGATCCATCCAAGCCTGGCACGAGGCCCGAAGAGTTCTTCAAGAGCGACGAAGCGCACATCCGCTGCCTTGCCTGGGACGCAAAAGGCAACCTGATTGCCGGATCGGATGGATCCGGACTGGTGTACCAGATCAACCCGCAAGGCAACGGATACGTGCTGTTTGAGGCGCCCAAGCGCGAGATCACGGCGGTGGCAGTCGCCGCCGGCGGAATCATCTATGCCGCCAACGTGGGCGACAAGAGCCACAACCCTCTGCCTCCGTTGCCGGTACAAGGGGTTGGCTCGATCACCATCACGGTGGTTCAGCCGGGCTCGTTGCAGGCTGCAAACAGCAGCTCTTCGTTGCCGGAAGGAAGCGATATTTACGCTGTCACTCCGGCCTCAGGAGACACGGCCCAGGCACCGCGCAAGGTTTGGTCCGGCAAGGATGAGATTGTCTACGCACTGGCCGCAAGGGCAGACGGGCTGCTTGCGCTCACAGGCAATCGTGGCCGCGTCTTCAGGATTGCCAACGACGGCGCATACGCGGATGTAGCTCATCTGGAGGCGCAGCAGGGATTGACTCTGGCTGTGGCGGAGAACAGCTTGTTGATCGGCAGCGGCAACACCGGAAAGCTCTTCCGCTTTGGCGCCGCAACTAGCAAGCACGAGTACGCAAGCGATGTGCTCGATGCCGGTGCAACTGCGCGCTACGGCCGCGTGGAAGTTGAGCCTGGATCGACCGGCTACGACTTGTTCACCCGTACCGGCAACGTGGAGCAACCGGTGCGCGGGTGGTCAGACTGGCTGCCGCTGAAAAATGGCTCTGTGGCTTCTCCGGCAGGGCGCTTCTTTGAGTGGAAGGCCGTGCTGCATGCGGGCGCAACTCTGGGCAGCGTCGGAGTCAACTATTTGCCCGTGAATTCAGCTCCGGTTGTGGACGAGCTGATGGTGGTGCCGGGAGCGCGGGTCAATGCACAGGCCCTCGCCCAGAACCCGGCGCAGATGCTCAGTATCGTGTTCCCTTCCACTACCCAGGGAGTCACCGTTACATACGATAACGCCACCAACACACCCCTGCAGGCCTTGAAAGACCGCACCGCAATCACCGTTCGGTGGGCCGCACACGACGACGACGGCGACGATCTGACTTTTGCGCTCTATCTGCGCGGCGATGGCGAAAAAGTCTGGCGGCTGCTGAAGGATCAGATCACTGACAAGTTCTACAGCTTTGACGCGACACTCGTCCCTGATGGTGGCTACGAGATCAAGGTGGTTGCCTCTGACTCGCCTTCGCACACGCCCGGCGATGCGCTCTCCGGCGCAAAAGAGAGCGAGCGTTTCGAAGTGGATACCACGCCACCGGTGGTCACCGCGCTCATGGCGAGCGCTGAGTCGTCCCCGCGCGTCACCTTTGATGCGGAAGATGCGTTCTCGCCCATCGCGCACGCTGAATACTCGCTCGACGCCGGCACATGGCAGTACATTGACCCGGTGGGCGGGCTCTCTGACTCGCGCATTGAGCACTACGATGTGCACCTGCCGCCTACGGCTCTTGAAGGCAAATCCGGCGAGCATCTCATCACCGTTCGCGTCTACGACCGGCACGACAATGTAGGCGTGGCAAAGGCGGTATTCTCAGTCCCTGCGAAGTAGGCCAACGCAAGCAAGGCAAACTCTCGATGCGATTTGAACTCTTTCTCGCGGCGCGCTATCTGAAAGCCAAGCGGCGACAAGCCGTGGTGGGCGTAGTTACCACCATCTCCATTGCCGGCGTCGCCGCAGGCGTGGCTGCACTTGTGATTGCGCTCGCCATCACCAACGGCATGAGGCGCGACTTGCAGGACCGGCTGCTCGGCAACAGCGCGCACGTAGACCTGATGCGCGTGGAAGCTGACGGCATTCGAGACTGGCGTCCTCTGCTCGAACGGCTGCGCGGCGTGCCGCACGTGGTGGCGGCAGCACCCGGAATCTACGGCCAGGTGCTCGTCTCGCGTGGGCCGCGCGCCAGCTTCGCCCTCATCAAAGGCATCATCCCCGCAGAAGAGCGCACGGTAAGCGGCCTGTTGAACACCCTCACATCCGGGTCGGCAAAAGATCTTGATCCCGCCCCTCCCAGCGAGAATGCTGAAGCGACTCAGATCAACACACCCTTTCCGCCCATGGTGCTTGGCGGCGACATTGCCGAACAGATCGGCGTCCAAGTGGGCGATACCGTGCTTGTGACCAGTCCCCAGGGCGAGCTCACTCCGCTCGGAGGCCTGATTCCCAAGTACCAGCGCTTTCGCGTCTCCGGCATCTTTCACTCCGGCTTCTACCAATACGACTCGGCCATGGCATTTATGCGCCTTTCCGACGCGCAGAGTCTGTTCAGCGAACCAGACCTGCTGTCTGTCATCAGCTTCAAGGTGGACGATCTGAATCGGGCGCCTGAGATTGGACATTCGATTGAGCAGGCTGCCGGCGCAGGTTACATGACCAGTAACTGGATGGAGCAGAACCGCGAGCTCTTCAGGGCGCTGAAAGAAGAGCAGGTCGTCACATTCATCGTCATCGCGCTCATCGTGATCGTGGCCGCCCTCAACATTCTTATCGCCCTCACCATGATGGTGATGGAGAAGACGCGCGACATCGCAGTGATGATGAGCTTCGGAGTGGAGCCGGGACAGGTGCGTCGCATCTTCCTGATGCAGGGATTCCTGATCAGCCTGATCGGTACGGTGTTGGGACTGGCGCTTGGCTACCTCGCTTCGTGGGCTGGCGGCCACTACCACTTCATCCATCTTTCGGCTGAAGTCTACTCCATCGATACCCTGCCCTTTGCGCCGCGCCCGCTGGATGGAGTAATCGTAGCTGCAGTATCGATAGGAATCTCGCTGCTTGCCACGCTGTATCCCTCGTCATCAGCAGCCCGCGTGCGCCCAGCTGAAGCCCTGCGCTACGAGTGATGGCTATTGTGGCGTGATAATCCCGCCCAGCGCGTGACGCCTGGGCAGCACGATGCCGCGATGATCCACCTCAGGCGAGGGTCCGCTGGGCTGGCCGTGCGCTGGCAGGCTCTCCCGCTCGATCAATGCGCCACCGCACGCAGGGCACCAGTCAGCTGCGGCTTCCAGTTTCAGTTCGGCGTGGCAGTGGCTACAAATTTGCTCCATTTCTGAAAGATACTCCATGCCCCAGCCTTGGCCCGCCTGTGAACGAGGGTAGGCTTCAAGACCTCTCACATCGAGAGCCGGAGGCGCCCCAGCCCCACCGCAGGTGGACTGCCGCACCGCAGGTGCCCCGGTACACTGGAAGTATGCACCCTCCCATTCGCCTCGTGGCTATCGACATGGATGGAACCCTGCTGCCCACGTTTGCGCAGGAGATGAGCCCTCGCACCGCGCGAGCCCTCAAGGCGGCACAGGATGCAGGAATAACGGTGGCCGTTGCAACGGGTCGGCGGACCGCCTATACGGCCCCGTTGCTGGAAGGGCTGGGGCTCCGAGCGGATACGCCGCTGTTGACGTCCAATGGTGCAGTGACCCGGACACTGGGCGGTGAACGGATCGATCGTGCCCAAATGGAGGCGCGCGTGGCTCGCGGTCTCTGTGGGTTGCTCCGTCCCTTTGGAGTGATGGTGTTTACCTTTGACAAGATAGGCCGCGGCGAGCTGGTACTGGAAGAGCTGGAACGAGCAGAAGGGCGAATCTCTCTTTGGGTAGAAGCGAATCGCAACGCCATCGAGGTGGTGAAGCCGCTCGAACTGGCACTGGCTGACGGCGAGAATCCAATTCAGGGTATGGTCACCGGACATCTCAGCAGAATGAGAGATGCAGAACGTGTGCTGAAGGCCAGCGAATGGAGCGCCAGTTGCGAATGCATTCGAACCGAGTATCCGGCGCGCGATCTCTCCATCGTGGATCTGCTGCCTCCCGGAGTATCGAAAGGCTGGGCCTTGCAGCGGCTTGCGGCTCGGCTAGGCGTAGATCGCAAAGAGACCATGGCTATTGGCGACAATTGGAACGACGTCGACATGCTGGAGTGGGCTGGCCAGGGCGTGATGATGGGTAATGCTGAAGCCGAGTTGCGCACCATGGCCAAGACGCGCGGCTGGAAGCAGGCTCCGCGAAACGATGAAGACGGCGTGGCCGTGGTGCTTGAAGCTGCCGTAGCTGAGGTTGTTGCTCTAAAAGCGTAAACAGAATCCAGGATAGGGAGCCAGGTTTCGCGATGCGCGCAAAGGTACTCATCACGTTGGCAATTTTGGCGGCGCCTGTTCCCGCAGTGCCTGCAGCCGAGAGCGTGACCTTGCGCAACGGGTTTCAGATGCAGTGCGACCATCACGCTCGGGCCGATGGCCGCGTCCGTCTTTACCTCAGCGCTGGCGAAGACAACTACATTGAATTCACTCCGGATCAGGTCGCCTCAGTGGTGCCGGTTCCCGATCTACCATTGCAGCCAATCGCTCCCGCCCCATCTGCTTCCAACATCAACACTACCTCGCCCGCGGCAAGCGCTGGTGCCCGGCTCAGCGAGGCGGACCTTGGCCAGATGCTGGCTCGTGCCGGCCAGGAACACAACCTCGACGTGGACCTTCTCTCCAGCCTCATCAAAGCTGAGAGCGGAGGCAACGCCCACGCGGTGAGCCACGCAGGAGCTCGCGGGCTGATGCAGCTGATGCCTTCAACCGCGGCGACTCTGGGCGTGCAAGACAGCTTCAAGCCCGAAGAAAATGTCCGCGGAGGATCCGTCTATCTTGATTCCCTGCTCACGCGCTACCACGACAACCTTGCCCTTGCGCTTGCTGCTTATAACGCCGGGGCTCAGGCTGTTGACAAATACCATGGAATTCCGCCCTACCGTGAGACGCAGGCTTACGTTGCCCGCGTCATTCATGAGTTCAACCGCCGCGTGCTGGCCCGCGAAGCCCAGGCCAAACAGACGGTCGCCGCATCCGCTAGAGCTCCCGCCCAGACCACTCATTAAAATTCATTTCCCGTGCAAGGATGAGAAACTAGACTCGTGAATCGTGGATAAATACGGAACGGAGAACGCTTGAGTAAAAAGCAATTGATCCTGGGCTTGGTTGTACTGCTGGCGCTGGCAGCACTGTTGTTGTGGGGACGCGACAGAATTCATTTCGATTTCCATGTCTTCAGCGCGCAATTGGCATTGGCAGACTGGCGCAAGATCGGCATCGCCGTCGGTTGCATTTATTTGGGCTATATGTTTCGCTCCGTCCGGTGGGCGTTGCTGATGAGGCACAACAAGAAGGTCCCGCTATTCTCGCTGCTGGGAACCCAGGTCATCGGCTTCACTGCGGTTGCTCTGATTGGCCGCGTAGCCGATCCGGTTCGGCCCTACCTCGTCACCAAGAGAACAGGGCTGCCGCTGAGCACGCAGCTCGCTGTTTATATTGTCGAGCGGCTCTTCGACTTCGGATCGATGGCCATCATCATCTCCTCCGTCATCCTCTGCACTGTCTGGTTCGGTCAACCGGGCGCTCTCCCCCATCCTGAGGAGCTCAAAAAGGCCGGCTACGGTGGCCTCGCCATCACCCTTCTCGCCGGACTTTTTCTCATCGCAGTACGCCTGGCAGGCGGAATGGTCGCCTCGTTCTTGGAAGGCGCATTCGGGCTTATCTCAAAGAAGCTCGGTCATGCGGTGGGCAACAAGATTCGAGCCTTCCGCACCGGGCTGGACACCATGCGCTCCTTCGCTGACTTCGCCATCGCCTCAACCCTCTCGATCACCATGTGGATGCTCATCACGCTGGCCTACCTTGAGACAATGTGGGCCTTCACGGCGAGCCCGCAGCTGGCCGGGATGACCGTACCCAGGTGCATCCTGATTCTCGCAGTCAGCGGAACCGCGAGCGTCTTCCAACTGCCCATCCTGGGATGGTTTTCGCAGATCGGATTCGTGGCTGCCGCCATGGCCAGCTTCTACGGTGCTGCGCCGGAGGCTTCAACGGCCTGCGCCGCGACCCTCCTGTTCGTTACGTTTATCAGCATCATTCCGGTGGGCCTGGTCTGGGCGCGCTTTGAACATGTCAGCCTGCGCAAGATCACTGAGGAAAGCGGCCACGCTGAAGGTGCGCTCGCGGTAGAAGAATCTGCTGACACCGTTGCGTAACAGGATTGGCCGCTCAGCCAATCGGCTTTGCCACAGTTGCCTCGTCTCCAGCCGCCGTCAGTGCCGGTTTGGTAAACCGGATCGTCTCCGGCCCCACGGCGCCGCCGGTCATGATCATGCTCATCGCCTGTTCCATGTTCAGGTCCGTCTCAGTAACCCTGGACATGGGCAGGATCTGCAAGAAAGCTGACGTCGGATTGATGGCATTGGGCAAAAGCACGGCAGCCAGCGGTTCGCCCGTGGCCTCGTCTGCCAGCGTGCGCGTCAGAAACCCGATGCTCTTCTGGCCGGCAATGGGAAAGTCGACCAGCACCACGCGCTGGCTCGACTCGTTCTTGGCCATCATGCTATCGAGAAGTTGCCGCACTGAGGCGTAGACCTTGGCCACAAAGGGCAGCCGGTCCAGCGCCGCCTCGAAGAGATTGAATGCCTGCTGGCCCACTACCTGCGAGGTGATGCGGCCAACCACGTAAAGCACAACCAGTGTGAGCACCACAGCCAGGATTGACTGCAACCATGGCTGCGTGAGCCATTCGCCAGGCAGGATGGCGGCCAGCAATTGCACGAATGGCAAGCCGGCTTTCGCCAGAATCCCGAGCAGAAAGCTGAAGATCAGGTAGGTAACAAACAGCGGACCGATGGTGATGATGCCGGCAAGAATATTGCGTTGCAGGCTGCGTAGCGGTCGACCAAAGACTGGCTTCACTTACTTCTCCTGGGAACGAGGATATGCGACCGCACCCCATGATGACGTCTAAAACAGATCACCTGAACGGCACGGTTGCCCCGGGGCCTACTCGCGCTTCTATGCCAGAGCAATGTCGGAGTTCACCCCAGGGCCCGAAATCTCTTATGATGCGTAAATCCCTTATATAGTGGAGGGAGAAGGATGGCATGAACGAGTCAGACGGTTTTAGATTCAACGGACCAAGCGATCTTGGACGAAGAGCACCCAATCCCAGCGATCCGCTTCCGCGCGCTGTAGGATCCCCATTGCCGATTGGAGGGTCAGGCAGCCCATCCCCGCTCTTGGGCGGTGATGGTGATCCATTGCGCCTTGGCGCGCCGGCTCCTCCGCCACCCGGCCGCGCCCTCCCCAGCCCAAACCCTTTGGCAGATATTCC
>Ga0182015_10005213_pt1 | contig 13625 bp, 9 predicted proteins | sample 712P3MmetaG_FD_120478 | JGI IMG/M metagenome (GOLD analysis project Ga0182015, IMG submission 120478) | Permafrost microbial communities from Stordalen Mire, Sweden - 712P3M metaG | ecosystem: Environmental > Terrestrial > Soil > Wetlands > Permafrost | place: Sweden: Stordalen | collected...
CTCGGCCAACGGAGCGACGCTGCTCAATCAACCCGTCACCGTAAAGGCACAGATCAGCGATCCGAACGGCGTGACCGACACGGCCTTCGTCGCGCAATTTCCCCTCGATCAAGTGCCGAATACCGTCCAGCTCTCGCCGACGCCGAACTTCGTTTTCGGGCCGGGTTGTCCGCCGGGCCTCACGCAGGCCGGAAATATCGTGATCGCCGGCGGCGGTCAGTCCTTCCAGCTAACGATTCCGTCGATCAGCGCCACGTGCGTCGTTTCGTATGACGTGATCGATATCGCCAGTGCGGCCGGCTCGCTCTCGCCGGCGAACCCCAGCTATACCAGCACGCTATCGGGCGGCGCGAGTTTCGCGTTCACGCGCCAAGGCGCGGCGAATTTTCAATCGTCGAACATCGACATCGCGAAGTCGTTCGTGCCCAACCAAATTCAAGCGGGCGGCACGGCGGTTGCCTCGATCACGTTGAGCGTGGAAGGCGTTGCCGGCTTTGCGACGACCCAAGCCGACGGCGTAACGTTTGCCGACAGTCTGCCGGCCACGGTGTTCTTCGCATCGCCGCCGAACGCGACGTTCAGTGCGGGCTGTCAGCAAACGGGCCAGCCGGCACCGGCGGCAGCAATTGTGGGCACGGTGATCACCTTCAGCAACATCTCGTTGCTGACGAACGGCACGGTCCCGGTGACCTGTACGGTTGGGTTCACCGTGTCGTCGACGACGATCGGTACGCCGCTCAACTTCATTGCCGCCGGCGCCGTCCACTCGACGAGCGGCATCACGAACTCGCAATCGGTTTCGGCTTCCCTCACCGTCTCGTCGGGTATCGCCGTGACGAAGACGTTCCTTACTCCGACGATGGCCATCGGTAGCACGGACTACATCCGGTTCTTGCTTACCAACAGCGCCGCCACGAGCACCATCAGCGGCGGAACGCTGGTCGACGGCATGCCGCCGGGACAGATGGTGCTCGCGAGCACCACCCCGGGTCCGGTCCAGCCGGGTGATCCCGCTTCGTGCGGCGGTACCGTTACCAGCGCCGTCGGTTCGAGCAACCTCACGATAACCGGGCTGAGTGTCGGTCCGGTGGTCGGCTCGCTTCCCGGGCAGTGCGTCCAGTATGTCCTGATCGGCGCGGCGACCACCGCGGCTCCCGGCCTCGTGACGAACACGATCCTCACCGGCGCCGTGAGTTTCAATCTGGGCGCGCTGCAAAACCAGAACCCATCGTCCGGAACCGACACCTACACACCGGCACCGGGCGTGAGCATCACCAAGGCCTTCAATCCGATCACGATCACGGCGGGCTTAACGTCCGTCATGACGATTAACATCGTCAATAACGCTGCGGCCGCGGCCCCGCTTTCGGGAATGGCCGTTACCGACGCCTTGCCGCCGGGCATCTTCGTTGCGCCGGTGCCGGCTGCATCGACGACGTGCGCCGGGGGTACGGTCACGGCCGTGGCGGGCGCCGGAACCGTTGCGCTAACGAACGGAACCGTTCTCGCCGGTGCGACGTGTACGATCGCCGTCACGGTGACCGGGGCCGTGGCCGGAATCTTCGTGAACACGATCTCGGCCGGTGCGCTGACTTCGCTGCAAGGTGCCGGCAACGCCGCACCTGCGCAAGGAACCCTGAACATCGGGAACACGTCGGGCGTCGGCATCTCGAAGTCGTTCCTGCAAACGATCATCGCGCCGGGAGCCACGTCGCTCTTGACGATCACGATCTTGAACAACGCGACGACGGCGGTTCCGCTCACGAACATGGGTGTGGTCGACACGCTGCCCACGAACGTGACGATTGCCGCGACGCCGAACGCTGCAACAACGTGCACCGGCGGCACGGCCACGGCAACGGCCGGGGGCACGACGATCGCACTCAGCGGTGCCTCGATCCTGATCAACGGCACGTGTACGATCACGGTCAACGTCACGGGCACGGTACCCGGAACCTACACGAACACGATCCCGGCGGGTCCGCCGATCGGGCCGCCCGGAACCGGAATCACGGACGCGCAAGGCTCGACCAACGGGGCTCCGGCATCGTCCAGTCTCACGATCGGCCAACCGTCGCTGGCCGTGACCAAAACGTCGCTCCCATTCGGCGCGACGGTGAGCCCGGGGCAATCGATCGCCTACACGGTCAACGTAACGAACAACGGCACGCAGCCCGAAACGAACACGCACCTATCGGACGCGCTCGCGATGGCGACGCTCACGCCGGGAACGGTCACTTTAAACGGTGCGCCGGTACCCGACGCGGTCGTTGCTTCTGCGCAGCCGTTTGGAACGCTCGCAGTCGGTGCAACCGACATCATCACCTACAGCGCGACGGTGAATGCGAGCGCGCCGGTCGGCGCGAGCGTGACGAACACGGCCACCATCGGCGGCGATCAGCCGTGCTCGAGCGGAACGTGCAGCGGGACATCGCCGGCGAACACGGTCGCTCCGCCCGTGCTCACCGTCACGAAACAAATCGACGGCACGCTAAGTGAATCGGTGGTGGCGGGGCAAACCGTCACCTACGGCGTTTCGATCGCAAACACCGGCGCGGGGCCGGCGGTAAACGCCAGCATGTCGGACATCGTTCCGAACGGTCTAACGGTCGTCCCGAACTCCGTTGTCGTGAATAGCGTTCCGTCGACAACCGCAACGCTCGTCTCGCAGACGCTCTCCGTGCCGCTCGGCACGGTGGCTGCCGGCACGATAACGGTCGTCACGTTCAAGGCCGTGGTGGGCCCGGCCGCGGGCAACTCTTCCAACACCGTCGCGGTGCTGGCGGCGGGCCTCGCGCACGCCGTCGTCTCCAACGCGGCGCTGGCGCATCAAGTCCCGGCGGCCATCGCCGTGACCAAGACGACGCCGTCGACGACCGTCACGACCGGTGACCGGGTGAACTTCGTCATCACCGCAACGCCGGTCGGCGGCGTCGCCTATGGCCTGACGACCATCATCGACACGCTGCCGGACTACGAAGTCTATGCGCCGGGAACGTCGCGCGTTGCCGGCAAGGCGCAAGAGCCGGCGGTCGCCGGCCACGTTCTGACATGGACGGTCCCGACGCTAACCGCGCCGCTGACGATCACGTACGCGACCGCGGTCGCGCCGGGTTCCGAGGCCAACGTGACGCTCACGAACCTCGTGAACGTTGCGGCCGTCGCACCGGGCGGAGCAGGTTTCGGCCGCGGCGCGGCGAGCGCATCGGTGCTCGTGGTCGGGTCGACGTTCGGGTCGTGCTATCCGATCACGGGTCGCGTGTACCTCGACGTCAACGGCAGCGGACATTTCCAGGATCCGGATGTCGGTCTTCACAGCGTGAAAATCTTCCTGGATAACGGCGAATCGGTGGTCACCGATAGCACGGGTCGCTACGACTACCCCTGCGTTCATCCGGGGATGCACGCGCTGCGGCTCGACGCCACGACGTTGCCGTCCGGCGTGATCCCCTACGACGATCGCAATATCGATAGCGAAAAGAGCACGCGCCGGCTCGTGCACCACATCTACGACACGACGATCATCGAGGACATCAACTTCGCGGTGACCGGGACCCCGGATCAGCCACTCCCGCCCGGCGGCAGCGGTTCGCAGCCGAAATAGCGTGCCGCCGCGGCTTGCCCGTCTTGCTCCGGCCACCGGCGGCCGGAGCACGGGCGGCCGGAGGCGAATCAACCGGCGTTATGGCTACGGAACGGATCGACGTGCGCGGGGTCGCGCGCTTGGCGCGTCTTGCGCTCACTGATGAAGAAATCGAGCGCTACGGCAGCCAGCTCGAAGACCTGCTCAAGCACGTCGACGACCTAAAGCAACTCGATACCTCCGACGTCGCGGCGACCGCCCAAGTCATCGAGTCGCGCAACGTCATGCGCCCGGACGTCATCGTGCCGTGCCTCGCGCACGACGTGGTGATGGCCGGTGCGCCGCAACCGCAACACGGCTTTTTTCGCGTTCCCAAGATCATCGCCGAGGTCGGGTGATGGATCCGGTTCGCGCTTCCGCCCGCGAGATCGCGCGCGCGGTCAATGCCCGTGAGGTTTCGGCGCTCGAGATCACCGAGACGATGATCCCCCACGTCGCCGCGGTCGACGAACACCTCGGGGCCTACCTAACGCTGACGCCGGAGCTGATGCGCGAGCATGCGCGCCGCGTCGATGCGCGCGTCGCCGCCGGCGAATCGTTGCCGCTGGCCGGCGTGCCGGCGGCGATCAAGGACAACATGTGCCTCCTCGGGACGCGGACGACGTGCGCGTCAAAGATCCTCGAGCACTGGATCGCGCCGTATACCGGCACGGCCGTCGAACGGCTGTTGGCGGCGGGCGCGTTGCCGATCGGCAAGACGAACATGGACGAGTTTGCCATGGGTAGCTCGGGTGAAAATTCCGCGCTCGGGAAAACGAAGAACCCCTACGATCTCGATCGCGTGCCGGGCGGGTCGTCGGCTGGGAGTGCCGCGGCCGTCGGCGGATTTGCAGCGACGATTTCGACCGGCAGCGATACCGGCGGATCGATTCGCGAACCGGCCGCGTTCTGCAACGTCGTCGGCTTCAAGCCCACGTACGGACGCGTGTCGCGCTACGGCTTGATTGCGTTCGCTTCGAGCCTCGATCAGATCGGCCCGTTTGCGCGGACCGTTGAAGACGCAGCGCTGGCGTACGATGCGATGGGCGGCTACGATCCGATGGACTCGACGAGCGTGGACCTGCCGTTGCAGCTGACGGCCGGTCATCTGCGCGAAGAGCTGCGCGGCGTGCGCGTCGGTATCGTGAAAGAGTTCGCGACGTCGGACCTTGCGCCCGACGTTGCCACCGCATACGAGCGCGCCTATGCCGATCTCGCCGCGCTCGGCGCCGAGCTGGTCGAGGTCGAATTACCGACCGCAAAATACGGCCTGTCGACGTACTACCTCATCGCGCCCGCCGAGTGTTCGTCGAACCTCGCACGCTTCGACGGCGTGCGCTATGGACTGCGGGTTGACGGCGCAGACGTCGGCGAGATGTATGAGAAAACGCGCGCTGCGGGCTTCGGACCCGAGGTGAAACGCCGCATTCTGATCGGCACCTACGCGCTCTCGAGCGGCTACTACGACGCCTACTACGTCAAGGCGCAGAAGGCGCGCACGCGGATCGCCGACGACTTCCGGCGGGCATTCGAAAATTGCGACGTCATCGCATCGCCCGCTGCATCCTCGCCGGCCTTTGCGTTCAACGCCAAGAGCGATCCGTATAGCATGTACCTGATGGACTACTACACGATCCCGGTTTCTCTGGCCGGGCTCCCGTCGCTGTCGATCCCGTGCGGCTCGGCGCTGCCCGAAGGGGGTTCGCGCCCGATGCCGCTGGGCTTACAGCTCGCAAGCCCGCTCTTCACCGAGCGCGCGCTACTGGGATATGCGCACGCCTACGAAGCGGCCACGCAACACGCGGCGAAGCTTGCGCCGGTGCAGATGGTGACCTCGTGAGATCGAAGTACGAAGCGGTCATCGGCATCGAGTGTCACGTCGAGCTCAAGACGGCCAGCAAGATGTTCTGCGGTTGCCCCAACGAGTTCGGCGGCGAACCGAATACGAAGGTGTGCCCGGTTTGCCTTGCGCTGCCGGGTGCGTTGCCGGTGCCGAACGCGAAAGCGATCGAGTTGATGATCGCGGCGGGCCTTGCGTTCGACGCGGAGATCCCGGCGTTTTCCAAATTCGACCGCAAGAACTACTTCTATCCGGACATGCCAAAGAACTATCAGATCTCGCAGTTCGACATGCCGCTCACGCAAGGCGGCGTCGTGCACTACTGGCTGCCCGACGGCACGAAAAAGTCGTGCCGCCTGACGCGCATCCATTTGGAAGAAGATACGGGTAAATCGACGCATGCGGGTTCGGGTGACGGTCGCATCGCGGGTTCGTCATATTCGCTGGTCGACTTCAACCGCGCCGGCGTGCCGCTGATGGAATGCGTCGGCGAGCCCGACATTCGCTCGGCGGAAGAAGCGGTCGGGTATCTCGAGGCGCTCAAGCGCACCTTCGTCGAGCTGGGCGTCTCCGACGTCAAGATGGAAGAAGGCTCGCTGCGCTGCGATGCCAACGTCTCGGTCCGGTTGCACGGTGCGCCCGAATACGGCACCAAGGCCGAGATCAAGAACATGAATTCGTTCCGCAGCGTCCACGACGCGATCGAAAGCGAGATCGACCGGCAAATCGCGGTGATCGAAGGCGGCGGGCGCGTGATCCAAGAGACGCGTGGCTGGGACGAAGCGGCCGGCATCACGCACTCGATGCGCTCGAAAGAACAGGCCCACGACTATCGCTACTTCCCCGAACCCGACCTCGTGCCGCTGGAACTCGACCGCGCGCTGATCGAGCGTATTCGCGCCGCGATGCCGCCGGTGCCGTTCGAGCGGTTCGAGCGGTTCACCGAGAGGTTCGGCATCTCGGTCGTGCAGACGACGCAGTTGGTGGACAATCCGCCGCTGGCGGCCTTTTTCGACCGCGTCGTTGCGATTTGTAACGCGCCGGCGGCGGCCCTGAACTTCGTCCTCGGCGATCTCTCACGGCTCGCGAACGAAAGCGGCACTCCGGCTGCCGACGGTAAGGTTACGCCCGAAGCGCTGGCCGAACTGATCGCGCTGACCGAAGCCAAGACGATCAACTCGAAGATCGCCAAGGACGTCCTCGCACGGCTGTGGGCGAACGGCGGCTCGGCGAAGGGTATCGTTGAGGCCGAGGGTTTGGCGCAGGTCTCCGATCCGGGCGCCATCGCGCAGTTCGTCGACGACGTGCTCGCAGCCAACGCCGAGAGCGTCGTGCAATTCAAAGCCGGCAAGGAAAATGTGCTGAAATTCCTGGTCGGCCAAGTGATGAAAACGAGTCGCGGGAAGGCCAACCCCGAACTCGTGGAAGCACTCTTGCGGGAGAAGATCGCGGCGCGCTGATGCTGGCTGATCCGCGGTCGCTCGAAGCGCTGGACTTCGCGCGCGTGCGCGAGCGCGTTGCGGGGCAAACGCATGCCGCACAGGCGCACGCGCTGGCGCTGGCATTGGAGCCGGTCTCCGATGGAAGCACCGTGCGGCGGCTCGTCACGCAGACGGCTGAGATGCGCACGCTCGTGCGCACGCAGAGTTTCTCGCTCGCGCAGATCGAGGACGTCGATGAAGCGCTCGAAATCGCGCAGCGTGGCGCGTCGCTGCCGGCGGCGGAGTTGCGCGCGATCGCCGACGCGCTCGCGTCCGGCGGCGCGGCCGTGCGCGCGCTCCGCGAGGCGGAGGGCGTTCCGGCGCTGCGGGATCTGACCTCGGCCTTCCGCGCGTTACCGGCGATCGTCACGCGCATCACCGACGCCATCGACGAGCGCGGTACGGTGCTCGACCGCGCCTCGCCGGCACTGGCGCGCGTGCGTCGCCAAATCGCGCAAGCCCAGGACGACGCGCGCGATCGCACCGCGGCGCTGACGCGGTCGGCCAAGTACGCGCGCGCGATCCAAGATGCGATCGTCACCGTCCGCAACGGGCGCTACGTCATTCCCATCAAGGCCGAGTTCGCGGGCGAGTTTCCGGGGATCGTGCACGATACCAGCGCGACCGGCCAAACGCTGTTCGTCGAACCGCTCGAAACGCTCGAGACGAACAACCGCGTCCGCGCTCTGCGCGCGCAAGAAGAGCACGAAGTCGCCCGGATCCTGGCCGAACTCAGCGCGCTTGCCGGCAGCGAAGCGATCCAGATTCGCACCAACGTCGCCATCTATGTCGACCTCGATCTCGCGCTCGCCCGGGCGGCCGTCGCCGACCGCATGAACGCCGTGGAACCGGCGATCGTCGATGCGGCGACGATCGAGGTGCATGACGGCCGCCACCCGCTGCTCGACGAACGTGCCGTACCACAATCCATTACGCTCGACGACGATGTGCGCATAACGATCGTCAGCGGGCCGAACATGGGCGGCAAAACCGTGGCGCTCAAAATGGTCGGCTTGTTCGTTGCAATGGCCGGTTGCGGCATGCACGTTCCGGCGGTTTCGGCGACGATCGGGCGCTTCACGCGCATCTTCACCGACATCGGCGACGATCAGTCGATCGCGCAGAACACCTCGACGTTTTCGGCCCATTTGGGGCGCCTCGCACAGATCGTCTCGCAAGCCGATGCGCGTTCGCTGATCCTCATCGACGAGATCGGCTCGGGCACGGAACCCAATGCCGGCGCGGCACTGGCCGTCGCGCTACTCGAACGCTTCCTCGAGGTCGGCTCGTGCGCGATCGTCACCACGCACGCCACCGAACTCAAACTCTTCGGTGCCGAACACGCCCACGTGCGCAACGCTAGCGTGCGCTTCGATCCGCACACCTACGCACCGACCTACCAGCTCGACGTCGGTTCGCCCGGGCAGTCGCTGGCGTTCCCCCTCGCGCGCGCGATGCACCTCGATCTGCGCGTGATCGAGCGCGCCGAAGCGCTGCTCTCCGCGCAAGAGCGCGACTACGAACGCGCCTTGGCCGAGCTCGCGCTCGAACGTACGCGCACCACCAAAGAACGCGAGGTGCTCGCGAACGAACGCGGACAACTGCGCACGCTCGAAGACGGAGTTCGCAAGCGCGGCGATGCGCTCGAGCGTGAACGCCGCGAGCTGGCGCAACGAGCGGAGGCGCAGCTGGCGGCCGCGTTGCGCGGTTTCTCAGCCGAACTGGAGCGCCGCGCGGCCGACCGCGGGGACCGCTCGCGCGCGCCGCGCGTCACCCGTGGCCAGAGCGAACTGCTGGGCCGGACGATCGACGAAATGCGGACCGGGCTCGGCATCGATCGTAGTGCGCCCGCCGAGCCGGATCGCTCCGCGCCCGCTCCAGCCGCAATCGCGGTCGGCGACCGGGTGCGCGTGCTCTCGCTCGACACCGAGGGCGTCGTCGTCGAGGACTTCGGGACGGACGTGATGCTGCAACTCGGCGCGCTGCGCATGACCGTGCCGAAAAACGATCTGAGCCGGCGCGGACCGGCGACGCCGCAACGCGCCGAACGCTCCGACTCCGAGGCTGGTTCGGCCCGGCTCGCGGCGGCGACCGGAGCGCGAACCGAACTCGATGTGCGCGGCAAACGGTTCGTCGACGCGGAGCCCGTCGTCGAGCAGTGGATCGATGAGTCGATGCTGGCCGGCGCATCGCCGCTGCGGTTGATCCACGGCAAGGGGACGGGGCTCCTCGGCCGCGGCCTGCAGCAGTATCTGCGCGCGCACCCGCACGTGCGGGACGTCCGTTTCGGCAGCGCACAAGAGGGGGGCAGCGGCGTGACGGTGTTCGAACTGTCGTGACGATGACCCAACCTCCGAGCGCTGCGGCGCGCGAAGCGGCGCAAGCGTTCGCGGACGGCTGCGATCACGTCGAGACGTTCGACGAACTCGCGACGCGCATCGCAACCGGCAAACGGCTCAACGTCAAGCTGGGCCTCGATCCGACGACGGCCGATCTGCACATCGGTCACGCCGTGGTGCTGCGCAAACTGCAGCAGTTCGTCGATGCGGGCCACAACGTGACGCTCTTGATCGGCGATTTCACCGCGCGCATCGGGGATCCGACCGGACGCAATACGATGCGCCCGCCGTTGACCGGCGAAGCGATCGCGGCGAACATGCAAACGTATGCCGACCAGGCCGGCAAAGTGCTCGATCTCGAGCGCGTGACGTTGCGCTACAACTCGGAATGGCTCGGCACGATCTCGTTCGCGCAACTGATCAAACTGTTGGCGCAAACGACGGTCGCGCGGATGCTCGACCGCAACGATTTCGCGCAGCGCTACGCGGCCGGCACGCCGATCTCGATGCACGAGTTTCTCTATCCCGTCGCGCAAGCGTACGACTCGGTCGCACTCGAAGCCGACGTCGAGCTCGGCGGGTCGGATCAACTCTTCAACTTGCTGATGGGCCGTCCATATCAAGTGCATGCCGGCCAAGCCGCGCAGATCTGCATGACCGTGCCGCTGCTCGAGGGACTCGACGGTAAGCAGAAGATGTCCAAATCGACCGGCAACCACATCGGCCTCACCGACACGGCGAACGACCAGTTCGGGAAGGTCATGCGCATTCCGGACGAGGCGCTCGCGCGCTATGCGCGGCTTGCAGCGGGCTGGTCGCAGGCCGAAACCGAGCGGATCGAACGGGGGTTGAGCGCCGGCACCGTGGTCCCCATGGACGAGAAAAAGCGTATCGCCGAGTCGGTCGCCACGTTGTATCATGGGGCCGATGCGGCCCGTGCGGCGCGCGAGCACTTCGAACGGACGATCCAGCGTGGCGAACTCCCGGCAGAGATCCCGGAACGCCGGTTCGAGGGTGCGCGCACCCTGGTCGACGTCACGGTGGCCGCGGGCTTTGCCGAGAGCAAACGCGCGGCACAACGGTTAATTGCCGAAGGCGCGGTAAAAGTCGACGGGAGCGTCGTCACCGATCCGAAAGCGGTCTGGAATACCTTCGAGCCGGCCGTTTTACAAGTCGGCTCCCGCAAATTCGTTCGCATCCTCGCTGAGAAAGGCTGACCCGATGGCCGCCCCCAGGACCTATACACCGCAAGAAGCGACCCCCGGCCCGACGTTCACGTGCCCGCGGTGCCAACGCTCGTATCCGTACCCGCACGACTACGACCGTCCGATCCGCTGCGAGTGCGGCTGGTGGTACACGAACATCGGCCACAGCACGATCGTCGAGGAGTTCCGGCCCCGCATCGGCGGGTCGGATAGCGACGCTCCGCAGTACGACTAATCGAGCCGGGCTAACAGGCCCTCGACGTCAGCGGCAGTGAGGACGTAGCGGCGCTTGCAAAAGTCGCATGTCGCTTCCGTCTCCGGCTGCTCCCTGGAAATCTTGAGCAGCTCGGCGCGCCCGAGACCCACCAGTGCCCGCTCGACCCGCTCGCGCGTGCACAGACAGTCGAAGCGCACCTCGTAGACGTGCTCGTGCGGCCGCAGTTCCAGACCGCTGGCGAGCCGCTCGATGAGCCCGCGCGCGTCGGTGCCGTCGACGATCTGCGTCGTGACCGGCGCCATCGCGGCGGCGTTCGCCTCAAGCCGGCCGATGGTATCATCGGCTGCGCCGGGCAGGAGCTGCGCGATGACGCCTCCGGCGGCCCGGATGCCCGTGGGCCCGGCTAGGACCCCGAGCGCGACGACGCTCGGGATCTGCTGGGAATTGGCCAGGTAGCTGGCGATGTCTTCACCGATCTCGCCGGTCTCCAGCGGCACGATGCCGACGTACGGCTGCCCGATTTCGTAGCTCTTGGTGACCTGGAGCTGGCCTTTGCCGATCACCCCGGCGACATCGAACTTCCCAAGCGCGTTGAGCGGCAAGTCGGCCCGGGGGTGGCGCGCGTAGCCGCGCGCGCCGATCGAGTCTTCGCCGGTGTTCCAGGCGTCCGCAACGATGGTCCCGATCGGGCCGTTGCCGGCGATCTGCAGGGTGAGGCGTTCGGGGCCTTTGAGGCTCGTGCCGAGCAACGCGGCAGCAGTGACGAGGCGCCCGGTGGCGGCGGCGGCCGTTGGGGCGAGGGCATGCCGGAGTTGCGTTTCGCGCACGAGTTCGGTGGTGATTCCTGCGACGAACGAAACGGTGCCGCTGGCGGCGCTTGCGGTGACGACGCGATCCATACGCACACGGAGAAACCCGCTGCTAACGGACGCGTTGCAATTGTGTCTTTGGTGGGAGGAAGGCAACCGTACCCCGGTATAGCATTCTGACCAGCCGTTTCGTGAGGTGCCGTATCTTGACCAAAGCCGATCTCGTTGATTCGATTGCAACCGAATTCGAACTGTCAAAGCGCAAAGCTGGTGAGATCATCGAGTTGGTGTTGGACGAAATTAAGTCGGCGCTTCAGAGCGGCGAAAAAGTCCAACTGATTCCGTTCGGCAGCTTCCTCGTGCGCGATCGCAAGGCGCGCGAAGGCCGCAATCCCAAGACCGGCGCCAAGATCAAGATTCCCGCGCGCCGCGTGCCGGCGTTCAGTGCCGGCAAGGGTTTGCGCGACGCGGTCGCCGGCAGCAAGAAAAAATCAAGCCGCAAAAAATGAGGGCTGCTCGGTCGCTCTAGGAGCCGAACGAGTATTTTGAGACGCGCGGCTTGAGCGGTTGGTCGTCGTGCGAGGAGACCGTCGAGTGCAATGCGGCGAGTTCGTCCTCGTCGAGTTGGATGCCGGCGGCGGCGACGGCCGCTTCGGGGTCCTGCGTGAACGCGGACCGGAACGCTGGATCGTTGAGATAGCGTTCGACGAGATCGGCGACGGCGTCATGGCTCATGCGGCTGAACCCCTACTTCGAGCGCCGCGGCCCTCAGCCTTTGTGTGCGGCGTGTGCGTGCAGGCGCGCCCGCTCGCTCATGATGTCGCTGCACAAACGGAACAGTGCGAGGCCACCGACCACGACCGCGAACACCCGCCCGAACAGCGGCGCCGATTCGGGCGGCACGATACGCGCGACCCAGCCTTCGGCGGTGTAGCGGTAGATGAACAGCGTCCAGCCTGCAATCAAGCCGATGTAGGCCACCGCGCCGAGCGCATAGAGCAATTCGAAGCGGTGACCCCGTAAACTCGCGCGGGCGCGTAGCGCGGGCCAGAGTCCGGTCGCGATCCAGCCCAGGCTCCGGCCGCGCAAATTCGGCCGCTCGAGCGCGTCCATGAGCAAATAGTAGCCGTCATATTCGAGCAGCGGGTTGAGGTTGCGCAGCACCGCGATGTACGACCAGAGCGCGAACACCCAAGCCACGGCGGCCACCGTGAGGTTCGTAGTCAGCAGCGCAACGTAGCCGGCCGTTCCGGCCATAACCAGGTTCACGAGGATCCCGCCGGCGTCGACGAGCATGCGTTGCTCGCGATTCGCCAACCACGCATCGGACGTGTCGACGAAGAGCATCGCGCGAAACCAGAACCAGCCGAACCCGACGCGGTCCACCCGCGCGCCGGCGGCCTTCGCTGCGACACCGTGCCCGATTTCGTGCAGCACGATCGCGAGGACGATGAGCGGAATCATCACCGCGCCGACGCGCGCGATCGTAGCCGCTTGCAGCAGCGTTCCCGCCGATCGTTCGGCCATCGCAAGAAAAGCCGCGAATCCACCGGCTGCGAGCACCAGGGTCGCTACCATTCCGGCGCGCGTGAACGCGTAGCGGCCGACGTAGTGATAGAGCCCGCTAAAGAAGCCATCGCAACCGTTGAGCGAGTACGTCCATTCCATGACGGCGCGCAGCGCGCCGATAAAGCGTTGACCGGGGGTTGTCGCGACCGGCGTCGAGTCGACTCGATCGAGTTCGATGAACTCTTCGGCCGCGAGATGTCGCACGACGTCCATCACGACGTCCGGAGCGAGTACCTTGTAGGCGAGGAACAAGTCCATCGTAAGGTCGCGCAACGTGTGCGTTCCGTCGAGGCGGTTCCAGACGAACGCACCCTCGCGTGAGAGCCGGAAGTACTTCCCGCGCGCACCATCCTTCAACGTCATGACCGACGTGCCGTCGGCCGTGATGCGTTCGTGCAGTTCGACGCCGGGCCGCTGGCGCGGCCGGCTGCGCGCTTGCATAAGCGCAACCAGACCGCGGGCGAGTTCCGCTTCGGTCGACATTGCGGCCAGCACGTCGTCGCGCCGCAGCACCAGCAACTCCGCATCGGCGATCACGCGCAC
>Ga0182015_10005214_pt1 | contig 13622 bp, 16 predicted proteins | sample 712P3MmetaG_FD_120478 | JGI IMG/M metagenome (GOLD analysis project Ga0182015, IMG submission 120478) | Permafrost microbial communities from Stordalen Mire, Sweden - 712P3M metaG | ecosystem: Environmental > Terrestrial > Soil > Wetlands > Permafrost | place: Sweden: Stordalen | collected...
TGAGTGATAGGAATACTCGAGATTGAAAGATGGCGAACATGTTCTCATTGATGTTCGAGATAAGACGCAATTCGGCATCTGTAGCCTTCCGAAAGCCACGAGTAATACCAATCCTTTGCTCTGCTAACCAAACTTAGACATCCCTTTCATTGCGTTTATGGACGACCCCGTGTCAAGTCTTTCAAACATTCCTCGAGACAAACCAGTCGTCGTGGTTTGCAGGTTTGGGAATGATTCACAACTCGTTGTCGAGACGATGAAAAAGATAGACAACCCATTCATCAACGTCAAGGATATCAAGGGTGGACTGGATGAATGGGCAGAGACCTTTCCAACAGACATGATACCAAAGTATTGAGTAACGCCGAGAAAAATCCATTCCTTTGAAGTTTGACAACCAAAAAAAACGTCGATCAATGAGGTTCATGGCACATGCCTATCTATATTGCCAGTCGTACTGGGGTCTAGCCAATAATACTCGACGGTCCATCGTTTATACTTGCTCTAACGCCATTCGCACTTCCCCCCTTGTATGACCACCCCTGGAATTGCAATTGGACTGTCTCTGATAATTGAGAATCGTCAACGACACTGTCGGTTGGAGCCTCAGACGTGAACTCTTGATCGAAATTGGAAGTGTCGATAGCCGAATCCTGCGTAATTTAGCAACGCGAAGACAGCAAGACCATACCACTGACGGCTTAAAAGGAGGTTGTATTCTTTTCGCCATCAACTTCCTCCAATCTATGCTGGCGAAGAAGGGATGTGACTTGATCTCTTGAGCGCCAGTGTTCCCTAATCGTTTCTCTGGCTCTCTGTTCAGCAACTGGTTTGGTTAGCGACAGTATGAAGTTGGACGTACAGCTGTGAGAAGACTTTTTGCTTTCGAATCAATGTCGTCAGGGAATCGCAGAGGATCGTAGAGGATCTTGTGATACATGATGTTGACATTTTCATCGTAGAAGGGTGGAAGTCCACAAAGCATTTCATACAGCAATACTCCTAACGTCCACCAATCCACGGTCTTTGTGTATCCTTTCCCGTGGAGAAGTTCGGGCGCAAGATACTCTGGTGTTCCGCAGAACGCTAACATATCAGCCAAAACCCTTGAGATGGAAGGGTGATACTGTTTGTCTTGTCTGATTCGGTCATATTCAGTTTGCACAGCCCAAAATCGCAGAGGGCGATATGACCTGTAAAATCCAACATGATGTTTTCGGGTTTGAGATCTCTATACACATTAGACACATTCGTGGATACCTGTTTACCTGTAGATGACATCTAAACTGTGCAGACACTCTAGAGCACAGAGCAATTCCGCAGCATAGAACCTAGCTCTTTCAATATTGAAACGTCCCTCTTTCTGTAGATGATGGAACAGCTCTCCTCCGTTGACGAAGGCGAGGACGAGGTATAACTTCTCTGGAGACTGGAATGAGAATTTGAGGGGAACAATAAAAGGATTGTTGACTTGGGCTAGGACAGTGCGCTCTGCGAGGGTATGAGTGACTTCGGAGCGTGAGACGATATGAGCCTTTCGAATGGTCTTCAGTGCATATATTCGGGATGTATCGCGTTTGCGGACCTGCATGACCTAGAACAATCAGTCTACAGCTGAAAAGAGGACAATACCTTTCCGAAGGAACCCTTTCCAACTACTTTGAGTAAATCAAAAGCATCGATGGTGAGAGCTTGGTTCTAGAGTAGAGTGAGCTTGCGCAGGAGTAAGGAGCCAACCTGATTAGGTTTGTAGGAAACACGAATTTGCAGAGATCCGGTGCCTCCGGTCAGGGGAACCCATTCGCTCATAACGGTCTACGGCATTAGCTTTGACAGGCAAAACGAAGTCAACCTTTTCATCAAAGACTGGATTGACTTTGATGCCTCCCAGATAGATATCATTCGATGAAGATGAGCGCGATTGTGGAAGGGCTCGGAGGTATATGTGTGCGGAAAGTTGAGATGGTCGTGAGACGTCACTAAATCAAACACAGAGTCAGCACAAGTAAAGGAAGAGTAGGGTTGAAGAGGAGGATACAAATCTTGTACGCGTCCCCAGACTGGGGCAGACAGTTCGCCATAGTTTGTCTCGAGGAGGACTTCGTTTTTATCGAATTCCAAGACAATATAGGGTAGAGCTAGATGCGATCGAGAAGGTTTGGCTCTGTCGTGCCCGCGGCTGGAGGCGGATGAAGAGGAAGGTGGCCGTTCGGTTGGCCGATTGATGCCGGGGGGCAGTGTGAGTCCCTTTGCTTCGTAGATCTGGACGGTGAGCCGACCAGGTTTAAGGGTTGAATCCGAGGTGGGGTTTGTATTCGATGTTGACGATATGGACGAAGACGAGGATTTCTCGGCTGAAGATCCGCTCTGACTTGGACTCGTGATTGTCCCGCTCGACTGTTTGGTGGTGACTGCAGGAGATGAGGACCCAAGAGTCGTCTCTTTCAATTCTACACAAAAAAAGGATAGGTCAGCAACGAAAAACACAAGACGAAAAGGTGATGGCAATACTTTTTGTGAGTTTCCAAGACATGGCTTTGGATCTCTGTCTCGATCTTCTATTTTATAGATCCAGTTGGGGTGTTCGTTAAAGGCGAAAGTTTACTCCTTCGATTTCCACGACTGCCTTGCTTTAATACTGGCTCCAAGCACGCACACATTATTGCCACTTAAATTGCATAGCCCGAATCACATCACCTAACCCTCAATCATTAAATCCGGGAATTCCGTTCGGGAGGAAACAGGATGGAATCGGGATCCATCGGTTGCTGCGGCAACGATACTTTGTTGTTTGTTTGAATGTGTTATGTCACACACGCACAACACACGCATACAGTGAGTATATCAAGAGGTCAAATTCGTCCACACTTTTGAACAGATTGAGAATACTCAATCCTTGGAGCATTGTGCCGTTGCAGCCATGTCGTATCCCGGAATGATGGACGATGACGACCAGAACCCTTTCCGAAGTCCGAGCTTGTCGCGAGTAGACTCACCCATCAATCCTCCTGGTAACATTCTCCCGAGTGGCTTTTTGCTGATGCGACTTGAAACAGAGATACCTATAGCCCTTCCCGCGACTCCTCAACGTGTCTACCGTCTCTATGAACGGCCCATGTCTGCCAGCCCCGCTCCCTCCTTCCGCTCCAATCCCGGAACCCCTCCAAGGACCGCAACCCAGTCAACAGAGCCTCCAAACCCCTTTGGCACCCCATACAGTCCTCGCTACTTTGAACAAACACCAAACGGCTCCATCCATAGACCCTCTTCTCGAACCTCTACTCCCACCCGATTCTCGTCCATATCACCCCGAAAGTTACCTCCCCCACCAGTCTTTCCCGACCTTCGCTCCATCTCTCCGTTGAATAACGCCACCAATGTCAACCAAGAGCCCCAGAGTGAAAACTTTGAGACCTACGAGAGTGATATGGATGACGACGAATATGATCGAGACGAATATGACCAACACGACCACCAAGACTCAATGTCTGATTTCGGCTACATTGCTGGATTAGACCCAGTTCGAGCCGAATCTCCCAACACCTTTGCCGGCTCAGAATACATTCACTCTGAAGATGGACAGGATGATTACGATGACGAAAATCTCAACAAGCTCGAAGACACTCGACATTTTGGGCCCGCGCCAAACCAACCCCAGCCTCGTCGTCTCAAAGCGATGACCAAGAAGCAAGTGCAACTGGTTCAAGGAAATCTTGTCCTAGACAGTCCTGTTCCCAGCAAACTTACCAGCTTCCTCCCAAGACGTGATTCCGAGTTTACGCACATGCGATACACAGCCGCAACCTGCGATCCTGACGACTTTGTCAGTGATGGATATACATTACGTCCCGCCCTCTTCGGCCGGGAAACGCAATTGTTCATCACAGTCACCATGTTTAATGAGGACGAAATCCTCTTTACACGAACGATGCATGGGATAATGCGCAATATAGCACATCTTTGCTCCCGATCTAGAAGCCGAGTATGGGGAAAAGACGGCTGGCAGAAGGTCGTAGTGTGCATCGTTGCCGATGGCCGTCGAGATATTCACCCTCGCGTCCTCGATGTTCTTGTCGCCATGGGCGTCTACCAGGACGGAATAGCCAAAAACTTGGTCAACGGGAAGGAAGTCAAAGCGCACATCTACGAGGTATCTTTTCTCAAGTGAGATTGGCTGACGACAAGTATACTACACAAATTTCGGTAGACCCTGACCTTCGATTTCAAGGCGCCGAGAAGGGCATGGTTCCCGTGCAGGTCTTGTTCTGTCTAAAGGAGAAGAACGCCAAGAAACTTAACAGCCATCGTTGGTTTTTCAATGCCTTCTCCCCTCTTCTGAACCCGAATGTGTGCGTTTTGCTCGATGTGGGGACGCGGCCTGGTGGAAAATCAATATACCATCTTTGGAAGGCGTTTGACCACAACTCCAGCGTCGGAGGTGCATGTGGTGAGATCAAAGCCATGAAGGGCAGAGCATGGAAGGCACTATTGAATCCCCTCGTTGCGGCACAAAACTTTGAATACAAGGTAAGCTCTATGACTTCAAAAACTCTGACACCCTTTCTCCAGATGTCCAACATTTTGGACAAACCCACCGAAAGTGTGTTTGGATACATCTCAGTACTTCCAGGAGCCTTTTCGGCCTACCGTTATATTGCCTTGAAAAACGATAGTGAAGGGAAAGGGCCGTTAAGCTCATACTTCAAAGGAGAGATGTTGCATGGCAAGGAAGCAGGTAATCCCTCATGGATATAACGATACTCATTTATAATAGACGTGTTCACTGCAAATATGTATCTCGCAGAGGACCGCATTCTTTGTTGGGAGTTGGTGGCCAAGAGAAACGAGAAATGGATCCTCGAATACGTGAGATCCGCAACAGGAGAAACAGACGTCCCAGGTTCGATATTGCGTGCATTCATAAAAGCTGATCTCCAGATGCTGTGCCGGAGCTCGTCAGCCAACGTCGTCGATGGCTCAACGGTGCATTCTTTGCGGCGGTGTATGCGCAAACTCACTTCACCCAAATCTGGGCAACTGATCATTCCGTTGGGCGGAAAATCGGACTTCACATCGAATTTCTATACCAATTTATCATGCTAGCATTCAGTTTCTTCTCCTTGGTATGTATACCTGCACCGATACCTGCTAATGACTCAGGCGAACTTCTACCTCACATTCTATTTCGTGTGTTCCTCGTTGTCGGATCCGACGGTGGACCCTTTTGGTGGAGGATGGGGGGGTAGAATATTCACGCTTTTGAGATACCTCTGCATCCTGTTGATCACATCGCAATTCATCCTCTCGATGGGCAACCGTCCTCAGGGGTAACCTCTGCCGTATTTGAAAATATTAACAGCTCAGGGCACGTTTATTGTTCACCATCAGCATGTGTGGGTTTAGTTTAATCATGGCATACACTCTATTCGCGACGATCTACCTCACTGTCCTAAGTATTCGAGCCGCAGTTTCCGGGCACGGATTACTTTTAGGGGAGAACGTTTTTGCGGATGTGGTGCTGGCATTGATGTCTACTGCGGGGCTTTACTTGCTGTCGTCGATCCTGTACCTGGATCCCTGGCATATGTTTTCGAGTTTTCTGCAATTTACATTGCTGCTGCCGTCCTTTGTCTGCACTTTGCAAATATATGCCTTCTGCAATACGTATGTCCACTTCTAAATGCGCAAGAGCTGTGCTGACGGTCTAGACATGATGTGTCCTGGGGCACGAAAGGGGACAATGTCATTCACACCGAACTAGGAGCGGCGGTCTCTGCTGGGAAAGGCGAAAAAGGGGATATCGTTGAAGTAGAAGTTCCCTCCGAACAGCTGGACATTGACGCGGGATACGACGATGCCCTGGCAAATGTACGTGAAAGACGGCCGATTCCAGAAAAGCCAGTAAATGAAAACACGCTCAAAGAGGACTACTATCGGGAGATCAGAACGCGACTCGTCTTGATCTGGATTGTATCCAACGCAACCCTTGGGATGGCTCTCACTGAGGTCTATTCAACTGGGCTCTCTGGGACCAATGGGTACCTGAAATGTAACGACTCTAAATTGATAAGGACTGTTGCTAATCTTATCCCTAGTCATTCTCTGGGCGATCGCAGGACTATCCGCTTTTCGATTTATTGGATCGACCACATATTTGTTGGTAAACATCGTCCAGAAAGCGGCACGTTCAAAGTATTACCGAAAGTTTTCGGATGCTTGACCATTGGGGACCGGGGTGAAATATAAAGTTCGGGATGTCAAAATTGATTGGAAAATTTGGAGAGACTTTTCCTTAAATTCAGTTGGACGGTCCGCTCGAGATATTTAATTTGAGATTAAGCACGTGACGGGTGGCTGTGGAATTTGAGTTTATTATTACATTTCGCTTCCGGCAGGGCCTATCCGCTGCCCGCAAAAGCTTTTTCCGTGATTGAGAGAAAAAATCAGAATGATTCATCCTTACCCGTGGAGAGTGAATATCCGACTTGAAGGGATATAGTGTTGATTTGTGGTACACAGCTCGAAAACGAAAAAGGAATTAAAGGAAATTTGGTTGGTTTTTCTTTTCTCTGTTTCGCAAGGGGGGCCCATGCGTGCCTGGGAAATGGCGCGTGGCGTGAGCGTGACAGGAGACTGCCTGATTGGCTGAAAAGTGTAAGCAAAACACTGTGGCTTACCCCTGAATTCCCATTTTTAAAATTAGAAGCAATTTCGCGAGGGAAAAAGGGAGCAAACACACACACGCACATGTACGCAGTATGCGCATGCGTAGGTAAAAATGTGGCGCCGTCTGGCGCGAATGGGTGCCCAATAATGGCCCATTTCCAAATAAGCAGTGTGTCCCTCGTACAGTGTACGTACTTGTAGTAACTTTGCCATCGAGGGACCATTCGTTTCCCAAGCCCCCCTCTCCGCTGCCAGCCCTCGTCCCTCTCTCAATCACCCTTCATCTTCTCCTGCTTCGCCCAGTCGACTGCAGCCCACATTCGTTCGTCCTCTCCTTTTGACTATTCTTTCCTCTGAGGCTTTTTTTTTTTTCACGTTCGTTCATCTTGTCTTTTTCGGTGTCAAAAAATACCCGCAATCAGCGTCCACACTCGTTCCTCGACGTTCCGCATTCCAGTCACCTCCTTTCTTTCCAACGGTCGTTTCTCCATTTTTGAGGCATTCTCGATACATCCGGCACCAAAGCTGCAATTCTCCAACTTGATCCTAAAAGCTTGCCGACGGCAAAGAGCAAGATCGGCCGTGGCTAGGTAAAATCAGATTGAGGTTTGTCTTCTACTCCTTTGTCAACCCGCTGACAGACCAAGCAGCCAGAAAGGCGTCAGACAAGATGCAGCTACGTACAGTACTGCGGCCGCATCTTCTCTCTAGTCTCCTCTTGGTGTGCCTTCTCGTGGGCTTGCTCTCAGCCCTTCAAGTCAATGCTCAGACACAAAATAGACAGCGGCATAAAGCTCGGGGACTTCTGGCTGGCCGGAGGCACTACCGGAGACAGTTTTCGAATGGAACAGTCGACGACATTATACCGGACAATAATGGTAATAGTCAGAACCCAGACGATTCGTCAGACAATTCTTCAGACGATACATCCACCACCTCGTCCGACACCTCCACTAATTCCTTCACCGATACCTTTGCGAACACCCCAACTGATACCCCGACCAACAATCCAGAAAACTTCGTAAACAACGTCCCACAGACCACTGGCGACGATACCACGCCAACGACAACAGACACTCCGACGCCGACTTCAACAGATGGTCCAGCCGGGACGGGTTTTTCAGATAATTCTGATCAGACCACAACAGATTCGTCGAGCGATTCTTCGGACGACTCGTTCGGAACCACCGCTACAGGCACGACCAACGACGACCCAACAGAGACTTCGACTCCTACGACAACTTCTACAGACGATCCCACCTCGACCACCACGTCCACAGATCCTCCCACCGATACATCGAACAGCACATCCACCGACACATCGACCAGCAATACAACAGATACTTCTTCAACCTCTACCAGTACGTCAACATCACCTCTTCAAAGCATAGTCGGCCAGGTCCTGAATGACACGACGAGCGGCGTGAGCACAGCAGTTGCAGATCTTCCTCCGTTTGTTCAACCGACTGATACATCAAGTAATATCCTTCTCCTTTGAATGGTAGCTGACGCGCTCCTTAGCTCCCACCAGCAACACCAGTGACTCTAGTACATCCACTGGAACAACGGGGACAACCACTCAATCCACATCCACTTCGTTCAATCAAACGGATTCGGATTCTACCTCGAACCCTTCAACGACGACCACTTCCTCTCAAACTACCTCTGGTTCTGCTACCCAAACTACCTCCACGACATCTGATCCGCTTGGCGGCCTCCTTGGAAGCGCCACTTCCGATCTTGGGGCCATCACCTCGGACCTAGGCTCAATTACCTCCTCCCTAACAGGCACTCTTGACAGTGTCACGTCTGGAACAAGCCCTACTGTGACAACAACGTCCTCAGATCCCACCAGTACCTCGAGCGATGCGTTTGGTTTCACGTCCTCTGACACAACGGACACAACAGCAACAGCGACAACGACTGCGACGGACACCGGTCTCACTCCCACAGGGACACTTGATCCCACCACCACGACAGATAGCTCTTCGCCGACAAATTCAAATACACTGGGACAAGGGGCGAATCAAACTTCACAAGATGGAGGGCCATCAGCTACGACCACAACCACCGCTCCTCCACCAGACGGCACCACGTCGGATGGGATAACGACAGACTCTACTCAACCCACGAAAACGACTCTTATACTACCAGTCAATACAACAGACTCAACGTCTCAGCCGACTGGAGTTCAAACGGGGTTATCTCTGCCAACCGAGACTGGAAATTCTACAGCTGGTGACGTGGGCACGACCACTACACCAACCGGGATCACGACGTCAGATGTAGGGGGTGCTATCGGTCAAACTAACGCCACGGCACAAGTCACATCCAACGACGCGTTGACATCACCAACAGACACGAGTACTCAGTTGGGCAATGGAACCGCGGGGGCCAACAATATTCTTCAAACAGCGACCTCGGTCACTTCGAGTACCTCGAGCGGTTGGCTCCCAACGGCTCTTGTGATTGCTGCGACGAGTCCAACCACTTCCTCTCCCCTTGTTACTGCGACAGATCCGACGCCGTCTGCAACTTCCACAGCCGCTCCAAGCACTCCGAAAATCATCACTCCCGCTGACGGAATACCGGACACCCCAGCCAACAGTACTCTGGTTAGAATCGGGTTCTTGGAACCTCTCAATTACCCTTTTGTCGTACAACATTCGGTCACCGTCGCCCAGATTTTCGAAACTCTTCCAGTCGCGAACTCGTATGCGCTCTCAATTCCAGGGTCAGATGTCGTCGTCCAGAGTTTGCAACCATATTCAACGTCTCAATACACTGCCACCGTTGCACTGTTCTATATTCCATCAGATCTCGTCAACAGCTTGCAAGTTCAGATACTCGCGACAAATTCTCTGCTGTACTCCCAATCTGACCCAACGGCACAGCAGTTGGTTGACCAGATTGATCCAACAATCCCGCTACTGGCAGACACATCCAATAGTGCTGCCGGCGGTTCATCCGCGGGAAGTGGGAGCCAGGACGGATCTACGGACCTCTCGAACTCGGGACCTAACGGCGGCTCTCTCGACAGCGTTCAGAGTTCAGACACTTCATCAACTTCCACCCCAACAGGCAAACAAGCTGCCATTGGAGCAGGTGCTGCGGCTGCGGCACTCGCCTATGCTGCATTGATGTTTTTGGGTGCCAAAAAGTTCCGTCAACAAAGTACGCAGGCTCAACTCGATCGACGAGGTCACTCTCGAGTATCATCGATCACCGGTGAGCGGCCCGCGTCCCCACCTTTCGCTCAAAGCTATCGTTCCAGCGGAAGCAGTGGCCGTCCTGTCAGAGGCCAAAATATCAGCGCGCCTCTAATGACCGAGAACAGCCTGTTGCTGTAAAGGCGGATTGGATTGGTGGGCAGCAGGTCGGGTTCTATTAGTTTAAGGTCGTTCGTTTCACACTTCATCCATCTCCGATCTGAAGATCACGACAGTGATCGAGTGGTCGTGAGTCATTCATAGCTTCGCATGAGCCACATGTAGTCAGGCATGTGGACCTTCTCATAGTTTCAGAGAACCTTTAATCTGTATATATACGAATAAGAAAACGGACTCCAATAGTAATTTCCAAAATGAACCGGATTTATCATGATCCTGCCTTCCAAGCAAGTCAGTCATCATCGGTCGAACCGTTGAGAATCTTATCATGGCACAAAAACCCCCAACTCCAGTTACTGTCAAGCACATGGATTGAATCTATTTCATTGAAGCTAAGCGAAAGATGAGATATCTAGCAAGGAGAGAAGCAATTTTCAGCAAAACAGGTCAAAGCTTCCGTTCAAGAAAGGCTCCCTCTCTTAAAGGCACTGACGAGCGCGGATGTGGAACCATCATGTTTTGCAGAGGAAGTGGCAGATGGGTTCAACTCGGTTAAGATCGCTGCAAACATTAACCAAATCCACAAAATTTGAGGGGAACAACCTTTGGCCAAGACTTTGCCTAGTTGAACTCCTTCTTGATCAAAGGAGTTGATATTCCAGATCGCACCCTCCACGAATGTCACCCACTCATAATATGCAATCAATGAACCCAAGGAGGCAGGTGTGATTTTCTGGGCGAGGATCGACGTTGTAGGACGATTGCCGCTGAAAACCTTGGCTGGAATAATGGAAGCCTCGGCGCCCTCGGCCTTGACTTCCTCCGCCGATTTTCCAACCATGAGAGCTTCGGCCTGCGCGAGGAAATTGGAAGCTAACATCCTTCAAGATTAGTTTGACAATACGTATAATCGCACCGATGATGAAGCCCATTTGCAACAGGATTGTGGCTTTCGATAGGCAAGATGAAATCCTGAAACGTCAGAACGATCAGCTATAACTTGGTACCGCCGGAATGAGTTTAGTTCCTTGATGGAGCAATTGGAAAAATGAGTGTTGACTGTTGGTTCCCGGCTCTCCAAAGATAATGGCGCCGGAATTATATCTATGTCGTCGTTAACACTGAACAAAGTGAATGTGAGATGGAGCGGTTACGGGAGATGAGCTCCTGTGCGCGAAACAGATTTACCGTTCGACTCCATGAAGAGCTGTTGAAGGTATGCGGGAAACCTGTGGAGGTATTGGTCGTATCTAATCAATCAGCTCGAGATTATGAAAGAAGTACGGTGCAATCAAATGCGTTTCCGCGCCGAAAAAATCGCCGTACCAGACATTCAAGAGACCACCGAGCAAGGGGATATTCTTTTCAGCGGGAGCCTGTTTGAAATGTTCATCCATCGCATGGGCACCGCTGAGGAATTGCCAGAAGTTGTCAAACCCGATATAAAGGCACACAGAAAGCCCGATAGCAGACCAAACACTGTATCGACCTCCTACCCAAGACTCAAACCCAAACATGTTCTTCGCGTCAATTCCAAACTTAGTAACCTCTTCTTCGTTGGTCGACAGGGCCACAAAATGTTTGGCAATGTGAGCCTCCTCTTTGGCCGCCTTGAGGAACCAGTCTTTTGCAGTGGCAGCATTGGTGCAGGTCTCGGCTGTCGTAAAGGTTTTGCTTGCGATGAGAAAGAGTGTAGTAGCGGGATCGGAGTGTTTTAGAGCCTCTGCGATATGAGTGCCATCGATGTTCGACACAAAAAACAACGTGAAATCCGGTCGACCATACGGCTTGAGAGCTTCAGTGACCATGACAGGACCAAGATCACTACCACCAATCCCAATGTTGACAATGGTCTTGATGGATTTTCCGCTGTATCCAGTCCATTGACCAGATCGTACTGCCTCGGAAAATTCCTTCATATGCTCGAGGACGCCTTTTACTTCTGGCCATACGTCTTTCCCGTCAGCCTTCATTGGACCGCCGGTAACATTCCGCAATGCCGGATGGAAAACGGCTCTGGAACACTTAGTTATCTCCACAAGGATACGCACCTGTCTTCGGTGATGTTGATGTGTTCTCCACCAAACAATCGATCCCGAAGTCCAAAGACGTTGGCCTGCTTTGCAAGCTCGAGAAGAAGCTCGTAAGACTTGTCGTCAATGATGTTTTTAGAGTAATCGAAAAGAATTCCTCCATCTTTGCCATCGAAGGTGCGAGAGAACTTGGAGAAACGTTCTTTATCGTTTGAGAAAAGGTCTTTCACGACAATTGACGGCGCAGATGACTTGTGGTACTGCTGGAGCTTTTGCCAGGCGGGTCTAAATTGACGTCAGCACAATCCCATTTGGAGCCGTACAATTCCGATGCAACAGAGAACGTAGATTCCATGTTTTCTGTAACTAGAGATGGAGATTATGTTGGATAGGATTGAATTGTCGAAGTCAAAGGGAAGTTGGGTTGATGAGGAGTGATGAGGTGACGATCAGGTCGCCAGGTATGTCACGCAGTAAACCGCCTTGATCGACGATCACGTCCTCCGCTACCAATCAGGAATCGGGCCAAATTCTGTCCGATCAAAGGAGTTCGATCGTTAACAATTTTGAACTGCTAGGTCCGATGCCAGCAGTGGTGCTCCATTAAATTCCCCTAATGTGTTAACTCCACTCAAATCTCACACCCGAAGAAGAAGCAGTACTGGCATGGAAACGAACTGTTAGTACTACTTGAACGATGGCCTCTAAATTTCGGGACGGGGTGCAGTGTCAGAGAGGACTCATAAATACAGGAAAAAGACAAACGGGTCAGAGTACCCAATAACTTACAAGGGAGTACCACTGCAGAACTAATTGCTGGCAATAATTATAATTCGCGCAGCGCTAGGTCTCCAAGAGTAGCAGCAAAAGTTTAAAAATACTATTACTAATTAGCAGTACTACTAGTAGTACATAATAGCCGCTTGTATGTATTAGTTGCGACTAGTAGTAGTACATGCCGCACTGCCAGTGCTAAGACTACTGGTAGTGTCGCCCCCAATCCCCCAGCGATTTGATACTACGAATCTCAGAGACTGAGGGCACTAGTCGTAGTAGTACTAAGCAGTATTGCTAGTAGTAGTAGTTGCGCTTTGTTTGTGGTAGGTGCCGTTTGTAACGTCGCTACTTCAAGCTTTTGCAACTTGAAATGTAGAGCATATCAGAGCATATCAGTAATGTTCACAAGCTATATACATTCAAGTTGTATATCGAGATCGTATAATGGGCACCGTTGGAAGCAGCTGCCCGAATTCAAGTTTCGGTTAACGTCCACTTTTTATCAATCTCTCAACCCCATCATGGCCCGCAGGCGATTCTTCCCCAGGTCCTAATATTAATCCTTACGGATGTCATCATAAATTTCCGATGGTACTAATACTAGTAGTCGTTTAAACTGTCGTACTTCTTTTGACATGGTGTTGACATTTACCTGCCAGTGGTGGATGCCGTACAAAAAAATCGGGTTGAGTCTGCTCTACTACCTCGTTGCCAATGTAACGGCGGGTCTAGCTACTACATAGCCAAAACCACTACATTTTTTGGACATTCTATACTATTGATATAGTGTTGACGTAATATTAACATGAACTTGACA